>Ga0114918_10000802_pt1 | contig 27610 bp, 23 predicted proteins | sample LantaG_FD_87015 | JGI IMG/M metagenome (GOLD analysis project Ga0114918, IMG submission 87015) | Deep subsurface microbial communities from Baltic Sea to uncover new lineages of life (NeLLi) - Landsort_02402 metaG | ecosystem: Environmental > Aquatic > Marine > Oceanic > Sediment | place...
CCTCTGCTCCGGCTCCGGCGAAGGCCGCGGCCGCGGCGGCGAGCTCGGCCGCGGCGGCGGGGACCCACGAGGAGAGCGCCTCCGAGAGTGCCGCGCGCGCCTCGAGCGCCGCCGCCGCGGCGGTCCCGCCGCCGCTGACGCCTCCCCCTCCTCCGGCCCCGGTGGAAAAGTCGGGCGCCGCCGGGCAGCGCGCCGCCGCCGCGGCCACCCTCGCCGCGGCCGCTGCCGCGGCCGCCTCCAGCCGCGGGCCGAGCCGCGCCCTCGCCCCCCTCGCGAGCGCCCCCGCCAGCGCGGGGCCCGCGGTCGGGTCCAGTCGCAGCAGCGCCGAGAAGAGCGGGGCGAGGGGCGAGGGAGCAGGGGGGGGGAGGAGGAGGGGAGCGGGGCGAGCGGAGGAGGAGGAGGGGGCGGTCGCCGCCGCCGCGTCCGAGAGCCACCGCACGCTCCCGCCGAGGAGCCTGCCCCTCGCGTCCTCGAGCGCGCCCCTCGCCTCGGCGGTCGCCTGAGTGGGCAGCAGGCACGGCTCGAGTCCCCCGCCGCCGCCGCCGCCGCCGCCGGCAGGGAGGGGCTCGAGCCGCGCCAGGGCTCGGGAGAGGGCCGAGGCCGCGGCGGCGAGCACGGCCGGGGAGGGGACGGCGGGCGGGCTCACCGCCGTTGGGCCGCCTCCTCCTCCGCCGCCGCCGCTCCCGAGGGCCGACAGCGCGGCCGTGACCTCCCTCGGCACCCTCCCCCTCGCCACCGCGGCGTCCACCGCAGCCACGAGGCTCTCCCCGCCGCGCGCCGCGGCGGCCAGGGCCTCGTTCCGCGCGGAGATCGCCCCCGCGTCGGCCTTTACGCGCGCGAGCCTCGCAGCCGCCGCCGCCCGCAGCGCCGCCGCGTGCGCGCGCGAGCCTTCGGCGGCCGCCGCCGCCGAGGCGGCCAGCAGGGAGACGCGCGTGGCGCTCTCGAGCGCCCAGCGGGAGTTGGCGGTCCCGAGGGCCGCGGCCTCGCGAGCGAGCCCCCTCGCGGCGCGGGCGACCCCGCCCCCTGGCGGCGCCCTCGGGTCCCCCCGCCTCTTCTCGCGCTGCGTCGCCCCTCCCTCGCGGCCCTCGCCTCCCTCTCCCCGGAGGGCGAGGGCGACGAGCGCGGTCAGAGAGACTCCGTCGCTGCCGAAAACGGAAGAAGGGGGGGAAGAAGGGGCAGCGGCGGCGGCGGTGGAGGAGGAGGCCGGAGGGAGATTCGCGGCGACGGAGGAGGATGGTGGCCTCCCCGCGGAGAGCGACCTCGCAGCGCACGCCGAGGCGGCGGCGACGAGGTGGCCGCTTTCGCCGCCGCCGCCGCGCTCCTGCGGGAGGAGAGAAGGAGGCGACACTTTCGCTTTCAGCGCCGCTTTCGCCGCCGCCGCAGCAGAAAGCTCTTGCGGCTGCTGCTGCTGCCGCTGCTGCTGCGGCGGCGGAGGAACGGGAGGGGGCCCGCCGCTGCCGAGCAGCAGCCCGGCCCCGAACGGCCGCAGCGTCGCCGCGGCGGCCCTGCCCCAGCGCAGGAGCTCGGCCGCGCTCGCGCCCCCGAAGACGGGGCCGCCGTTTCCGCCGCCGCTGCTCCCGCCGCCGATCCCTCCGCCGTTCCCTCCGCCGCTGCTCCCGTCGCCGTCTCCGGCGTCTTCTCTCGAGTTTCCGCTCCCGCGCTTGCGGTGGTGGGCGGAGCAGAATGCGCTCAGCACTCCGACGAGGTCCTCTAGCGACGACGAGGGCGGTCCCGAGGAGGAGGAAGAAGAAGCGGCGCCGAAGAAGGCGAGGCGGGAGTCCCCGGCGAACCCGACTGCCGGCGCGAGCGAGACCTCGACGGCAGAGACGCCCCCTCCTCCAACACCTCCTCCTCCTCCGTTTCCTCCCCTCCAGGCGTCGACGCGCGTGACCACCTTGAGAGGATAGGACTTGCGGAGGACCGGGGCCGGGCGGGAGGGGAGGGAGGGAGGGAGGAGAGCGGCGGGAGAGGAGAAGGAGGAGGGAGGGGCGGCGCCGTCGGCCGCCGCTCCCTCTGGCCACTTCAGGACGTGGAGGGACCCTTTGAACCCGCGCCTCGAGGCGCTCCTCACGGCCGTCAGGGCCAGCAGGCGGGGCTTGGACGAGTCCGGACGCGGCGGGCGGGTGGGGCCCGAGGAGGGGGATGCCTTGACGACCTGGAGTTTTTTTTTTTTTCCCCTCAAGGCTGAGAGAGAGAGCGAAACCGCTGCTTTTTTTTGCTCGAGAGAGAGAATCGATTGCCCTTTTTTTCTCTCTCATCTCTTCTCTTCTCACCTCGAACACGGCCACGATGCGCGCCTCGCTGCCGGCGAACGCCTGGGTCACGGCCTCGGCGAGCTGGGCCTGGAGCTGGGCGGCGCGAGGGCGAGGGAGGGGAGGAGGAGGAGAGAGTGCCGACGGAATCGATGATGGCAGCGTCGCCGACGAAAGAGGAACGGTGACGTCCTTCCTCGTCGCGGCGCCTCCCGTCGTCATCGCGAGGCGGTGCTGCTGCTGAGCGAAAGAGTTCATCGCGACTGAGAGACAGGGGGGCAGCAGCAGCCGCAGCCCTCCCTCGAGAGAGAGAGAGAGAGAGAGAGCACAACTCTGTGCTCTCTCTCACTCCGAGGAAAAAAAAGAAAGTGGGAAAAAGAATTGCTCTCGCCGCAACTTCACTCCTCCGTCCGGGGCCGTCAGTCGGCCTAGTATTCCTTCATTCCTCACTCTCATTCTCTCTCCCTCTACTTCGGACAATTTCACCATGTCCTCCGCGCGCCGCCGAGCCATCGACGTCTTCGTCGTGCCCGTGCTGCGGCGGAACTGGCTGTGGCACGCGCGGAGCAGCGCCGCCGCCGCCGCATCGTCGTCGTCGTCGTCGAGTTCTTCATTGAAACCCTGGACTTCGGGCTCCTCTCTCTCCGAGAAGACGAGGCTCGCCCGCAAGCAGGCGACGCTCTGGGTAAGAGCGTGATGTTTTTCTTCTTCTTGTGCGAAAAAGAGAGGCATTGGAAGCCATCTCGCCCGCGGGAGAGAGGCTTTTTGATGCGAGGGGGGAGTTGAAAAGCGATGGCCACTCCCCTCACCGTCGACGACGGAAGAAACCGAAACTCGAAAAAAAAAAAAAAAACTCTCTCTTCCAGGCCCAAGGCAAGCTTCACGCCCAGTGGGCATCGCTCGCCGCCGCCAAGCCCAACTCCTTTAAAGGAGTCATGCACAGGCTGTCGCAGGCCGTCCTCGAGAGGGAAGACCCCGATGCCGCTTTCCTGAGGTCGCTGCCCCCGCACAGCGACGGAAAACCCGAAGGAGACGAGCAGCAAGCAGAGAGGCAGGGTGAGGCCGCCGTCGCCCCGGCTCCCCTCCACTTCACCCTCCACCACCCTTCAACGGAGCCCGAGCGCCTCGTCCGCCGCAGGACGCGCCTCCTCGTGCGCAAAGGGCGCGCCGACGCCACGCGGCGCCTCTGGGGCTGGGGACTCTTCAGCGTGCCGCTGCTGCCCGTGCTGCTGACCCCGCTGCCGGCGCTGCCGCTGTACTATTCGATCTGGAAGGCCTACACGGCTCGAGCGGCGCTGAGGGGCTCCCGAGGACTGGCGGAGGCGCTGGACGCTCTGGCGGAGGAGCAGAGCGCGCGGGCGACGGCGGCGGTGGCGGCCAAGGCCGCGGCGGCGTCGGTCTTCGGGGGAGGGGAGGAAGCGAGGGGCGCGGAGGGCGGGCGCGGCGGCGGCAGCGGAGAGGGCTCCGGCTCGAGCTCGGGCCCCGTCCTCCTCCTCCGCAGCGCCTCCCTGCCCCCGAGGGGAAGCTGGGCCGACGCCGCCCTGGCCGCTGGGCCCAAGCCTGCCCCCGGGGAGTACCTGGACATCTTCGGGGAGGGGCAGCGGCGGAGCGTCGGATCCGAGGAGAGAGAGGAGAAGAGTCCGCCGCCGCTTGCGCCGCTGCGGCCGCGGATCTCCTTCGTCGCCCTGAGTGATCTCGACTCTGCCGTCGCTTCTCCCTCCTCCTCCTCCTCCTCCTCCCTCTTCTCCTCCTCCGCCTCGGCTCCTCTTCTCTCGCTGGAAGCGGCGGAGGCCCTGGAGAGGAAGCTGAACGCCCCGGGGCTGAGGGAAGGGGTGCAGAGGGTCCTCAGGAGGGCGCGGAAGGAGGTCGAGGAGGAAGCGTCGAGGAGGAAAGAGGCGGGCGGGGGGGGGGGAGCGACCGAAGCTGCTGCGGCGGCTCATGCTGCTGCTTCCGCGCCGCCGCCGCGGTCCCCCTCTCCTGTTTCCTGAGCTTCCCGCGGTCGATCGAGGATGAGCAAAAGGGCAGAAACGAAACGAAAAAAACCAATTGTAACTCTTATTCCCCCCCGCCCGAGTTTTTTTGTTTCTTTTCATTCCAATCATTCCCCTTTCGCCTCTTCTTCTTCAGTTCGTCTCTTCTTCTTCTGCTCGTCTCCGACCCCCCCCTCCCCCTCCCCCAAACACGCAACCACCACCACCTTTTTATCCAAGCTCCGTCCTCCTCTCCTTCCTCTTCCTCACCCAAAGAAACAGCTCCCGCTCCCGGGCCCTCCGAGCTCTCCACAGCTCGTCGCCGACCTCGGCGTTGCCCAGCGCGCCCCCCGCGCGGAAGAGCGCCCTCGTGTCGGAGAGCTTCCAGTAGGTGCTGACGGCTCGCTGAGCCCCCGTGAAGTTGCAGATGGCGAACTCCGTGAGCTCGGCGTCCTTTGTTTGGTTGTTTTTGGATTTTTTGGATTTTTTTTTTTGGGGGGCATTCTCGTCCCCCCTCCCCCCTTAGCTTTTCTTTCTCTCCCCTTGAACGAAAGGAGACGAAAACAGAGAAAAAAAACCAAACCTCGACGAGAACGCGGATCCTGTCCTGGAACGAAAAGATCGCGTCGACGGCCTGCTTTGTTTTTCGTTGGCGAAGTTTTTTTTTCCCTTCCAGGTGAGAAAAGGTCGTCGTCACCGCCAACGCCGACGCCGGCGGCCGAGAACAGTAAACTTCGCCGCTCGGGTTCTCCCTCCCTCCCTCGCGCACCCCCTCGTTTGCCCGCGCGAGAGACGCAGGAGCGGCTCGCGAGGCGAGGCGGACGCACCAGTGCGAAGTCTCGGGAGGCCATGACGAAAGGCCGGCGAAGGGCGGGAAGAGAAGAGCAAAAAAACGAGCGAGCCAGCGAGCGAAGCAGCGGAGACGTGTTTTTTGATGTCTGATTTTCGTCCTTCAGAGTCCCAAAACCTCTTCTCCTTTTTTTACAGAAACGTCTCCCCGTCCCAGAACTCCGTCGCCGTGCCGCTCTCCGCGTACTCCTCCCACCCCGGAATCGCCTCCGCGGCCTCGAGCAGCATCTCGACGATTCGCAGAGTCGCCGGGGCGCTCTCCCTGACCCCGAGGGGCGCGCTCTCCTTCAGCGTTCGGAGCTCCCGACGCGTCGGCGACGAGACAGACCACTCCCTCTTGTCAAACCTCCACTGCCCTCTCTCCCCGGGCAGGAAAGTCCCGTTCGAGGAGTAGTCGCAGCCGTAGGTGTAGTGGAGGAGGGCAGCTCCGGGGGAGAGGAGGGCGTCCCAGGGGGGCTGGAGCATCACCCGCGGGAGGACTCTGACGCTTCCTCTCCCTCGGCCTCCGGCTTCGAGGGCGGCATCGGCGGCGTCTTCGTTTCCTCCTCCGCCGCCGCCGTCATCGTCGCGGTCGTCCCCCTCCTCTCTCCGCCGCCGTCTCTGCCTCTGCTCCCTCCGGAACGCCCTCCTGGCCTCGAGGGCGACCTCGGAGGCCTCGGAGGACAAGGGAGGGAACGACGGGAGGGAGGAGGGCGAGAACGAGGAGGAGGCGGGCGAGCTCCCTCCCCCGCGCGCCCTCTCCTCCCTCCCCTCCCCCTTCGCCTTTGCCTTCGCCCTCGCTGCCAGCGCCCCGAGGACGGCGGCCTCCTCGCCGAGCCTGCGCGCCTCGGCGCCGCTCCTGTGCAGCGCCACGGCGAAACCGTACATCTCGAGCACCCAGCCCCAGGCCTTTCTCGTCTCGGCGTCGCGGAACATCTCCTGGCTGGTCCGCATCCAGAGCGGGGCCAGCCGCGCGAGCTCGCGCGTGCGCATCCAGGTCGGCGAGTTGCCGACGGGCGCGACCTCCTCGGCCTCGGCCCTCGAGATCCTCCCGCTCCTCCTGCCCAGGGCCCTCGCGACCAGGGGCAGGTGCTCCGCCCTCGAGGGCTCGATGTAGAAGAAGGGGAACGCCGCGGGCGAGCCGTCGCGCGGGCAAGGGTTCTGCAGCGGCCGCAGCCAGAGGTGGTCGGGCTCGGCCATCAGCACGAAGGGCTCGGCGACGCGCGCGGCCGCCAGCCACTGCACGAACGCCCACGGCCGGTTGAGCACCACGTAGCCCCCGTCGGCCCCTCCGGGGAGCGGGCGGGCGACGAAGGTCGGGATCTCGCGGCTGAGGTCGTCGGGGGTGCCGGCGGGGTCGTGGAGCACGCGCGTGAAGCCGCCCATGTCGCAGCGGCGGCGGGGCCTCGGCGACGGGGGGCCCGGCGCCGCCGGCGCCGGGGAGGCCTCGGCGGCCGCCGCCGCCTCTTCGTTCGCCCTCCTCGCCTCCTCCTCGCAGAGCCTCTTCTGTTTCAGATACCAGTAGTAGTGTACCCGGGACTGCCAGTGGACCGCGGGGCCCGAGGCGGTGATCGCTACGTGGTAGGCGCGGCGGTTGGGGGACGGAGAAGCTGAAAGCGGCTGCGCCGCCACCGTCGTCGTCGTCGGCGGCGGCGGCGGCGGCGGAGACCGACGCTCGACCTCGCCTCCCTTCTCTTTCCCCTTCTCTTCCCTCTCTTCCTCCAGGGCCGGGGAGAGCCTCCCCGACCTCAGCCCGCTCGTCCACGGCACGTCCGGCCCCGTGCGCGGGTTGCTCGCCTTGGGCCAGGCGAGGTGCTTGAGCCAGCACTGCCCGAGGGCCTTGCCGCACGCCGCCTCGTCGCCGCAAAAGACCCAGAGCGTGCACTCGAGCGAGGGGTCCGTCGCCTCGCCTCCTCCCCCGCTCTCCTCCGGCCTCCTCCCTTTCTGCTTCTTCTTTCCTTTTTTGGCGGCTGGTCTGTAGTTGGCGCAGGCCTCGCAGCATTCGCGGGCTGAGGCGACGACGAAGTCCGGGCCCTCGACGATCGGGGTGCCGAAGTAGCTTTTTTTGGGTTTTTTTTCGAAACGTTTTTTTTTTCCGGAGGTCGAGGGGGACGGGGTCCGACGGGAAAGTGAGCCAGAGGAGGAGAGAGAGGGACCGGAAGCGCCCCCCCCCACCTTCTTTCGATGCAAAAGAGGTTAAAATGACTCACTCCGTGTGCTCCATCGGGGCGCAGGCGGCGCTCGCGGGAGGAGGAGGTGAAGGCGCGGAGGCGGGTCGCTGCTGCCGGTCTCCCTCCTCCTCCTCCTCCTCCTCCTCTTCTCCGCCGTCGTCGTCAAAGAGCGCGAGGTGCGAGCCGAGGAGGCCGGCGGCGTCGGGCGTCGCAACTCCATCGACAAAGCCTCCTCCTCTCCACCTCGTCGCTGATTTGACTGTCGCGATTCTGCGCTCTAGGATCCAGGAGGTCAGGGTGCGCGTGACTGAGAGGGTGGCCAGGAGCGAGGAGGCGAAGACCGCGAGCAGGAGGAGCGGGAAGAGGGCAGCAACGGAATTGCCTCCTCGGCGACGGAGCGTCGCCGATGGCGGTCGCCGCATCATCATCAGCGCCTGGCTCCACGTTCCGCTTTTGGCTGCTCTTTCGCCTCCTCCAGGCTTCGATGATGAGCGTTTGCGATCTGAGCGATGTTCGCTCTCGGATCCAAACGAAATCAGCACTTGCTGAGCGAGTTGAACCCCCGCAAAAGAAGAGTGAAACCGAAAAAGAAATGTTTTTTTTTCGAAAGCAAAAAGCACTCTGCATCATCACCGTCGTCGTCCTCGGTTCCGCTCTAGCTTTCTAGAAATCCCGTTTCGAAAGGAGGCGAACCTCTCCGCGTCATCGCAAATGTCGCGCGTGACCAGCAGCTTCCCGGCGTCTCTGTCGCCGCGCTGCGCTCCAGGCGCTCCTCGCGGCCGTCGAGCGGTGACGGGCGCGACAGCAGCGCTGTCGGAGTCGATGCCAAACTCGCTGTCGTCGTCGTCGGCGACGGCTTGCTCCTCTTCTTGCTCGACATCGGTTTCCTCCTCGCATTCCCGGGATTCCGATCTTCGCTCCGCTGCTTTCCGACCAGCAGCAAGGAGACCATTGCTTGTCTCTACGGTAAGGAAAAGAGGAAGAGAAGGTCGCTTTCGTGGAGAAAAGGGGGGATTGATTTCGACTCGTCTTCTCTTTTCCGTTTTTCTCAACCTTGCTCCTCTTTCCAAACCTCTCTCCACCCACCAAAAAATAATAATCAGCGCGCCCTCGCCCCCGACGCGCCCCCGGACTGGACGCTCGACCAGATCGCCGGTCTCGTCTTTGGGGTAAGGCAGAAGAAGAAATTTTGCGATGTTTTCCCTCCAAAGAGAATGGAGGAAAGGTCCTTTTTTTTGTTTCGTACTTCTCCTCTCTCACCTTCCTCCCCCCCCTCGACCTTTCTTCCCCTGCAAAAAAACACGAAAAAAACGCCTCAACAGCTGGGAATGATGGCCTCGTTTCTGCTCGCCTACAAGGTCGACTCGGCCGTCTCCAGGCAGCAGCGAAGGGACCTGGGCCTCTGTGAGGCGTGTGGCGGTTTGAATGAAAAGGAAAGCTGTCGTGAGAGAGGGTGCCCCATGAAATGAAGATTTTTACCGTCTTCGTTTTCTTCTTCTTCCGTTGTCTCCAGAGTTTTTTTCTTTCTCTTTCGTCTTTGTGAGAAGAACAGTGTCTGCAGGGAAAAACAGTGTCTACAAGACAAGTGTGTAACATCAGTTTTTACTCCTTTCGAAAGCCAGGAAGAAAGATCGAACAGAAAGGCCAAAAGAACGAGAGAAAAAGCAGAGAGAAAAGGGAAGAAAACGACTCTCTCAAGCGGCTGGCTGCGGCAGCGCCGCCGACGCAGAGAGAGGCACCGCTTCCGCCCTCTCTCCCGCCGCCGCGGCCGCAGCTCTCGCTCCCCCTCCTCCTCCCGCCCCGGCGCTCTTCGGCGGCCTCCCGCGGGGCCTCTTGGCCGCCGCTGCGTTCCCTTCGACGTTCTCCTTCCCCATTTCAGCGGCGGCGGCGGAAGGAAGAGGAAGAGTGGAAGAAGGAGGAGAAGAAGGAAGAGGAGGAGGAGCGAGACCAGCAGCAGCGGCGGCGGCTCTTCTCCTCTCCCCCTCCTGCGCTCTTCTCCTCTCCACCGTCGCCAGGTCGGTCTCCCCCTCGATCACGCACCCCAGACCCTCCTTCCTGGGCCCCACCATGCCCCTGGTACTGTTCCCGCTCTCGGAGAGGAGCCTGGCCTGCAGCGCGTGCGCCACGGAGGCGTGCCCGGCGGCCCTCGCCTCGAAGACGGCGACGCCCGTCGGCCTCAGCGGCACCGCCCTCTTCTTCATGCAGAGGCTCGAGTTGCAGATCCAGCCGTCGGCGGGGCCGAAGACATCCTCGTAGCAGTGCGGGCAGAGCCAGCCGCAGGGGCTGGGGAGGCCGGGGGGAGCGGGAACCCCCCCTCGCGCCTCGCCCTCGCTGCTCCTTTCCTCCCCCGCTCGCCCGCTCCCCGCCTCGTCGCCGTCCTCCCCCGCGTCCCCCTCTCCCTCTCTTCCCTCCTCCTCCTCATCCCCCGCCCTCGTCTTCGCGAGCTCCTCCTCCGCGGCGGCCGCCCTCTCGTTCGCCATCTTGATGGCTTCTAAAGACAACCCATAGCGCATCGTCAGGCAGCCGCGGCAGAAGCGGCCCCGGGCGCCGTCGCACTGCCAGCAGCTGCTCCCCTCCGTCTCGGCCCCCATCTCCTCTCGCTTCTGCCTGCAGGAGTGGCACGAGGAGGGGACGCGCGGAGGGCAGCCGCCGCGCGACGCGGCCTCGGCCCCTGGCAGCGACGAGCCGGGGGGGGAGGAAGAGAAGAAGAGCGAGCGGAACGAGCGCGCGTCGCTGTAGTCGCGGGCGCCGGCCGCCGCGATCCGCCCCGAGGCGCGGCGCGGGGGGTGGTCTCCTCCCCCGGCTTTGAGGCGCTTCTCTTTGCGGCGCTGGGGGACCCTGGAGGGGCCTGCAGGGTTGGCCGCCGCCTGGAGGCCCGCAGCGGCGTCGAGGACGCCGAGGGCCGCTGTTTTTTTTGTCCGTTTTTTTTTGGGAGCGGTGGAGGGAAAGAGAGAGGAAACGAGGAAAAGTTGGGCAGGGAGATCGACGACGTCGAGGGGGGAGAAAAAATCAAAAAATTGAAAAAGAGGCACCGCGTCCATCTTCTCTCTGTTCTCTTCCTGGCGCCTCGATCTCTCTTTCACGTCCCGCATTCATTCTCCCCTAAATACTCTCACGAGGCGGCAGAACTCACCGAGCCTGGCGCGGTTGGCGGCGATGCGGGCGGCGCGCTCGGCCTCGTAGTCGGTGAGCTCCTCCTCGTTCGCCATCTTTTCTTTTCCTTCGACGTGGGCGCCGAGCAGAGCGAAACTGAAGAAAAAATGAAGAAAAGAAGACCTTGATGCACAGTCTCGTTTCGTTCGTTCCTCTTGTCTCTCCCTCCCCCTCGTCTCTGCAGCTTTCTCTCTCTCTGTTTCTCTTTGGAGGCGACCAATGTTCAGCCGGTCACGGTGCGTCGTCTTCATTGTCATCGTCGCCGTCCCTCGCCTGCTTCGAAGCGCGGCGAAGACGCGCCTCCTCCTTCTTCGCTCACGCAGAGCAAAACGAAACCATTCTTCTCTTCTCCTCTCTCTCTCTCTCTCCCTCTCCCTCTCTTTCCCCCATTCCGGCTCTCACACCACAACAGCGCCGGCGCCGCGGCCACCCTCCGCCCGGCAGCGAGACCCTTCCTCCTCGCTAGGATCTTCAAGGGCGGCGAGGAAGGAGCGGAAGAGGCAGCAGCGAGAGCAGGAGCAGGAGCGTCGGGCGCGTCGAATCCGACGTGCTCGACCTCGGACCCGGTGGATGGCGTCGCGGCCGCGGCCGCGGCCGTGCTCTCCCTGGCCCCGGGGGCCACCCTGGGCTCCGTCTCCGACGCCGCCGTCACCAAATCCGCTCTCTGGCCCGTCGGCGGCGGCGGCAGTGGCGGCGGCGGGGGAGGCGAGCAGCGCGAAAGCGAAAACGGAGACGAAAACGGAGACGCCGCCACCGCCGACGAACTGAACGAATGGCTCGCGCGCCACACCGTTGACTTTCTCGACGCCGCCGCGCTGCTGCACGGCGCCCTCTCGCACCAATATTGCACCCCGCAGTCGTGCCCGGCGATGCGGGCAGGTCCCAGGCACGAGTACCTATGGGCTGAGCCCGAGATTCCAGGGGGACGAGGGGGAGGGGAAGGAGGAGAGAGGAGCGGCGGGACGGCGGCCCCGGCCGCTGCCCCGACCTCTCCGGCGGCGGCGGCGGCAGCCGCGGCGGCAGCCCCTCCGCGGAAGAGAAAGCCCCAAAAGCCCTCGCGCCTCGCCGCGAGGGACTACGCAGCGGCCCTCTTCTCCTGGGCCGACGTCCTCCTCGCCTCCCCTCACGCCTTCCCCCAGGCCAAAGGGGAACCGTTCCCGCGGGGGTTTCGCGCGCACGTGCTGCAACCTCTGTACAGGAGGCTCGCCCGCGTCTTCGCGCACTGCTACTTTGCGCACTGGCGCGAGATCGGCGATCCGAGGATTTTGAACGCGTCGGCGCACCTCACGACTGTCTTCAAGCACTACGTCGCGTTCGGGAGGGAGCACGGACTGCTGCCGGAGGGGGAGCTCGATCCTGTGAGGACGCTGGTGGAGGCGCTGCTGCCCTCGTCAAAGCGGCGAGAGGAGGCGGAGGAGGATGCGGAGCAAGCGCCGCTGCCGCCGTCGTCGTCGAGGGCGACGGCGGCGGGGAAGGGGGGAAAGGGGGCGAGGGTCGAGGTCTCCGCCTCGTCCGCTGCCGTCTCTTGAAAGGGACCCCTCGTTTTTCTCAAAGTGTGTAGCTCTTGCCTTTCTCGGTTTGCATTTGTACAGGAAAAAAAGGAAAAGATGAGAGGACAAAAATAACAACGAAGAAAATGAAAAAAGAAAACGAGACGACGAAAGAATCGTTTTCTCTTCTCACTAAGGCAGGCTCGCCACCCTCCTGGCCTTCTCGGCCCTCCACCTCGCCTCCATCAGCTTCAGGTCCCTCAGGCACTCCTCTACCGCGGAAAGGGAGGAGGAGGAAGAAGTAGTAGAAGAAGAAGTGGAGGAGGAGGAAGAAGTCGACGACGAGAGGGAGGAAGCAGCGGCGGAGGACCCCTCCGAGCGCGCCACCGCCGCCTCCTCCGCCGCCCATTCCCCAAGCCCTCGCCCTCGCCGCGGCGACGGCCCTGTTGACGGCTGCGGAGAACGCCTTGTCGTATGCGGGACCTGATGTCGTCGGAGATCGAACGAAGCCCCCGGAAGAAGCCGGGGCGACGACGACGGGAGCGGAAGAGGTTTTGGTCGAAGAAGAAGAGGAGGTCTCGGCGCTGTCCGTCTCATCGTCGCCGTCGTTGTCGGCGGCGCTCTCGGCCTCCGCAGGGTCTCTGCTGCCGTCGTCGCCGTTGTCGTCGCCGTCGGTGTCCAAAGCGGCGGCGACGTCGCTTGTCTCTCCCACGGCGGCAGAGAGGGCCGCGGCGGCCTCCTTCTCGAGCATCTCCTGCTGGAGCTGCGAGAGGGAGAAGCCGACGTGAGGAGCAGCCTGTGTCGTCGCCATCGTTGCTGCTGCTCGCGCCGGCGCGGGCGCGGCTGCGGGTCTCACGAAAAAGAAGCCGCCGCCGCCGCTTCCGCTGCTGCTACTGCTGCTACGGCTGAAAGGAGCATTGGCGGCGAACAACAGCGGTTTCGGGAGACCCGCCGACGCAGCAGGAGTAGCAGACGACGAAGACGATGAGGACGAGGACGACGAGACGGGAGCGGCTCCCCCCCTCGTCGCGGTGGCAAAGATCCGGCCGAGGCGGAGCGGCGCGCTGTCGACGACTCCTTCGCTCGACGCTGCGCCGATGCCGCTTCCACTTCTGCTGCTCTCGCCAGCAGCAGCAGAGCCCGGTGCTGCTCCCCCTCCTCCGGGAGCGGACAGCGGGGGCAGCCCCAGAAACCGAAACCCGCTTCCTCCTCCGCCGCCGCCGCTGTTCCCGTCGCCGCCGCCCTTTGCGGCCTCCTCGCTGCTCTTCCTCGCGTCGTTGGCCTCGCTCAGCCTCGCCGCGGCCTGCAGGCGCGCTACCAGGTAGCTCCTCGCGGCGTCCAGGAAGATGAGGTCCGAGGGCTTGCCGCAAACCCGCTTCCGACTCTGACCTCCGTCGCGATCCCTTTCGTCTCCATGGCAGCAGCAGCAGAAGCAGGAGCTCTAGCTTCAGTCGCTCCAACAGCTCCAGCTCCAGCGGCTCCAGGGACTATCGTCTCCACGAGCGCCCGCCTCGCCGCCGCGCGCCTGCTCGAGCCCTCGGCCGTCGCCTTCGGCAAGTCAGGCGTCGCCGGCTGGGGCGCGTTCGCGCGCAGGCGCTTCGAGCCCGGTTCCATGGTCATGGAGTACCGCGGCGAGGAGATCAGGGCGGGCACCATCGCGGCGGCCAGGGAGGCCGCCTACCGCGCCGCGGGCAGCGACTGCTACCTGTTCGCGAGGCCCGACGCGCGCTCGCTCGTCGACTCGACGCGCTGCGGCAGCGTCGCGCGCTTCACAAACCACTCGTGCGCCCCTTCTCTCTACGCCCGCGTGATCCCCGTCGAGGACAGGAGGGCGAACTCCAGCGGATCTTCGGCGCGCATCGTGTTCCTGGCCCGGGTGGAGATCAAGCCTGGGCAGGAGCTGACCTACGACTACAGGTTCGCCGAGGAGGAAGGCGAGGAGAAAGTCAAGTGCGCGTGCGGCGCGCCGGCGTGCCGCGGGACGCTCAACTGAATTTTGAAATCTCTTTTTCTGTTTTTTCACCCCGATTTTTTCCCCTTGTTTTGTATCTGTACTGAAAGAGAGAGGCGAGCGTGGGGGCCAGGGACCCGAGCGCGGCGGCGTCGAGTCTCTTTGTGCTGACGACGAGCAGAGGGCGGAAAAGGGCTCGACTGTCGAACGAAGCCGCCGACGACGACAGTGGCGTCTCGAACATGCCAAACATTTTTCCTTTCGGTCTTCTCAATTCGGATAAAGAACGCTTCGTTTCCGTGCTGATTTGCCTTTTGTCTCGCTTTAGTAAATTCAATTGCTGCGTTCGGAGGGAAGAATCTTCCCTCCGAAAATTGAATTTCGAAATGCGGAAAAAATATCACGAAGTGGAACAGATCGAACCGAAAGCATTCAAAAAAGTGTTTGTCGTCGCTAAAAAAAATGAAAAAGGATTTTACAGGGGGGAAAAAAGAAAAAAAAAATCTTTTTTTTACTATTATTTAACTTTCAGTCGCACCTGGCTCATGGAGGGCACCAAGTTCAGCCACATGAGCTTCCGCGCTGCGGGCAGGCTAGGCGCATTCTTATAAGGCATGCCGTGCTTGTGGCAGAGCCTCTCGACGATCGGCTGGATCATTGGAAGGTGCCAGTGCGCGACGGTCGGGAACAGGTGGTGTTCTATCTGGGTGTTGATGCCGCCCGTGAACCAGGTCATAAGCCTCACCCACAGCGGCGACGTCGCCATCGACGACGCGAAGTTGCTCGTCGTCTTGACCTGGTGCCTGTACCAACTGCGATCGCGTCCGGAGGTCGTCTCCTCTGTGAGGTGCGTGACGAAGTTGCCGTAGACGAAATAGAACGAGATGACGATCCAGGGGACGACCGAGCAGGCCGCGCGCCGGGCGTGGCTCTCGTTCCGGAGCAGCAGCCATGGTCACCCGAGCGTCGCGACCGTAAAGCCGAGCCTGGCGGCGGCGTACCTGCAGAACGCGAGCCCGCGCAGTTTCTTGAACGGCACGACCCGCAAGAGCACGCCGTCCCACGCGGACCTCACGGAGAGCACCGGGTAGATCAGGAGCGACGCGTGGAGAGCCCAAATCTCGATCGGATGGAGACTGTTGTCGTCCGCGAGGCCGCCGGCGTCACGTTGCGACTGACGACGCGCCGCCGGTCTGTACCTCAGCCGCGACTCGGGAAGCAGGTCCGGGTCCTTGCCCGGCACGTTGGTCCACGTGTGGTGCCAGACGGTGTGCTCGCTGTACCACTCGTCGGCAAAGGTGACCCACGGCACCGAGCTCGCGAACGCGGCACTGATGCGCCAGTTTCTGGACACTGCGAAGTGACCTCCGTCGTGCCAGAGCCCCCCGAGAAGCGTCATCAGCGACAGCGGAGCGAAAATCATGGACGCGACGCTCCCCGTCCGTAGGAGTGGAATCAGTCCAAAGACGAGCAGGACGGCCGCGTTGAGCGCAAAGACCAGCCACTGCTCCGGTGGGGCCTTGGTGGCCTCGAGCAGCGAGATCCCCCTCTTGGCGGCGAGCGACTCGAAGTAGGCGCGCACCTCGGCCTTGAGCTCGGCCTCGAAAGGATCGACGGCGGGAGGCGGCGTCGAAGAAGAAGAAGAAGGACCACCGCGCCGCCGCCGCCGCGTCGGGATCCCGAGCGACGCCTCGGCGGCGCGCAGGTCAAACTCGTGGCCGTCAAGCGCCGGTGGGGGACTCACCACCGCTGGGAACTTTGCGTCGAGCCGAGCCTGCTCGTCGTCGGAGACGAGGAGGGGCTCCAGGATCACGCCGAGCGTCCTCGCGTCGGTGAAAGGGTGCTGAGAGTGGAGCAGCAGCGTCGCGTCGAGCTGGGCCGCCGTCCTGATCGCGATCGGGCCCCCGGGGTGCGATTTTACAAAGGGGCGGAGGTCGTACCAGTCGCCGTGGATGAGCGTCACCCACTCGTCGTCCCCGCCGCAGTCGTCGTCGTCGCCGCTGTAAGTTTTTTTTTTTTTTTTTTTAATGCCGTCAATGATTGCCGAGGTCCTCTGGCTCAAGGCCGCCAAAGAGAAATGGTCCTCCGGCGACGTCCCGGCCGCGCGCCGCCTGCTCGCCGTCTCGCCGATGGCCGCGATGACGACGACGGCCGGGTTCAAGGTGGTGGCTACGGCGGCGACCCCGTCGGCGTCGTCGTCGGAGGCGGTAGCCGCCGAGATGCGTAAGGCCAACCGCAAGAAAAACGCTTTCAACGTGTCTATTTTGTCTTCTTCTGTGCGCTCGACACTGCGTACCTCATTGTTTAGTTTATCAAAATCGACAAAGTGAACTGGAGCGCGCGCGCGACTGCGATAGAATGAGAGTTAGGAGATGAAATTTTCTTTGATTTTTTTTTTTTCGTCGCTTTCTTGTTGCGGTGCTTTTTTTTTTTTCTTTCCCCAGGAATCTTTTTTTTTTTCAAAATTTGCTTCACCTCGAAAAATTCTTACATTTTCTCGACCTTGGAGTTTGTTTCTCTCATTTGATAAACAACTCATTGGTTGTTGTTGAGCTTTTCGTGATATTCCTTTTTTCGAAGGCTGAACGGCAGGGCATACAATTGAAAAAAAGACGGAGGGAGAAAGAAAAAAATAATAAGATCAAAGGCGCGAGAAAGAGCCCGGCGCGGCGGCAGCGGCAGCAGCTTTCTGCTGTTGCGCGACTGCGGCCTCCGCCTGTGTCATCCGCTTGACGTGCCCGATCCTTATGCCGACGCGGTCAGCGATCGCAAGCGTCGCGAGCACGCCCTCGCGAGAGAGCGCGCCGACAGAATGGCTGCCCCCGCGACGGCTCCTGCGGAGGGAGTCGCTCGGCGTCAAGGGCAGCGGCGCGCCGCCTCGTCGGTCGCTCGCCGCGCCGTCGAGTGCCATCGCCATCGCCAGCGCCGCCGTCTCCGCCATGCACGCGAAGACGTCCCCGTCCTCTGTGGGCATAAGCGGAGATATTAGCTTCTGGCCGAGGGGCAGACACGCGTTGGCTCCGAGGAAACACTCGACGTCCGGGCGAGACGACAAGACTTTTTTGTCGATGTTGGACGGTACGGAGACGTCGAGGACGACGGCGTTTCGCTTCAGGAGGTGCGGCTCGAGGAATTTCTGCGTCGAGTTGGTTCCGTTGATAACGACGTCACAGTCCGCGATGCGTTCGAGGGAGTGTGTCGCTTCGATTTTCGTTGATGCCGCAGTGGAGCCGACGACGGTGCAGACCGTGCGGTAAGCCTTTCTAAACTTGGGGCTCGCGTCGAGAGGCTCGCGGTGGACGAGCAGCAACGAGGCGACGTCCGGCGCAAGGAGCTCGGCGTAGACCCGACCTATGTTCCCCGCAGCGCCGATTACGGCGACACGGAGATCACGCAGTTTTTTACCTCTCGCACTCACGACGCGCAAGAGAGCGCGGTAGGAGATTGCCACCGTCAGCGAATTGCCCGTCGTCAGCGTGACTTCCTTTTGGGCCGCTCGAGAGGGTTCGAGGGGCGCGCCGCCGCTGCCACAGCCGACGACAACGAGGTCCTTGTTTCGTCCATCGGCGCGAGGCAACAAAGTGACGCCGTTGAGAGTGACGATGCTCGTAAACTGCCCCAGACCGATCACGTCTGCTCCTTCACTCGCCGCAACACAAGCACTTTCGAAAACCTTGCGCGCTGCGGCTCCATCGCCAGCGCGCAGCGATTTCTCAAAAAAATCACTCGTCGAGAAGATCCCGCGGCACTGGAGCAGTATCTGCCTTTTCGGGCCGTCTCTTCCTTCCTCGCCGCCGATCGTCACGATCTGTTCGTGGTAGACAGAGCTTCCGGCGAGCGGCGAGGCTTTCTCGAAAAATTCCCTCCGTCGCGAAAGGGAGATGAATGCCGTCAGTGCCGGGTCGAGCGCCGCGACGTGCCGCTCGTCGATGAGGTGCGAGAGGAATACGGCCTTGAGCATCGAGGGCGGGCGAGCAAGAGGCGCCAGGCGCGGAGGCGAAACCACGGAAGACAGGAGGGAAGAAGGCGGAGGTGGCGACGATGACGACAAGGACGAAAATGACGGAGCGCCTCCGCCAGCAGAAGTAGAAGCAGAAGCAGAGGCAGAAGCAGAGGCAGAAGCAACGCGAGCGACCGCGGCAATCGTACAAGTAGAACCATCACCGTTAGCAAACGCGTTGAAAGTCGCCATCGTCGTCGCCGTCGCTGTCGCCGTCGCCGTCGTCGTCAGCCTGCTCCTGCCGCCGCACCAGAGCCGTCTCCTCCTCCTTGCTGCTGCGCTCGGGCGATCAACGGAGTCAGCAGATCGACCACCTGATCCGTGTCCTCGACGCTCTCGAACACGACGAAAAGCTCCGCGAGCTTCCTTTCGTAGAGCAGAACGCACATCTCCTCGAGCGCGCCCAGCAGCGCCGACACGGCCTCTACGCTCACAAACGCCGAAGGCTGGATGCGCAGCGTCGTTGCCTTGCCCCTGACGGCGTCTTCGCTTTCGTCGTCGACGTTGAGCGCCGCACCGAGCCTGACCCCTCTCCGGTGCAAAAGCCACGAGCAGAGGGCGTAGACAGTGAGGCCCGTCTGGTTGACAGCGTCGAGCAGCGACGGGGCCGTGCCCCCCAGGTCCACGTCGAGCTCGACTCCCAGCATAAAGCCTTTACCTCGAAAGTCGCGAATGACTCCAGGGTAACGTCGTGCAATGCGCGCGACCGCAGAGCGCACCGTCGACTCGAACGCGTCGGCGCGCGCCCGGATTTCTCTCTTTCGCTGACGGTCCCCGCAGAGAAAGTCGAGGACTTTTGAAGCAACGGCGCAAGAGAGGTCGTCGTCGGCAAACGTTGACCCGTGGACGCGACCAAACTCGCGCTCGTAGCACTCGTCTTGGATGGAGATGGAGGCGACTTTGGCGTTTCCGCCTCCGAGGCCCTTGCCCAGCAAAACATATTCGGGGACGACGGCAGCGACGGCGGCGGCATTTTTCGAGTAGTGTTCCGAGGCCAAAAAAGTCCCCGTGCGGAAGAGGCCCGACTGAATTTCGTCGGCACAGAGAGGCACACCCTCGCGCTTCAGAGCGGAGGAAAGAGCACGCGCGGTCCTCTCCGGGACGGGGAAGATGCCCCCCTCTCCCTGCACCCACTCGACGATGCACAACGCGATGCGTGAGAACGAAGAGTGGCGCGCTCGGAGAAGAAGGAGGGAGGGGAGGGGAGAAGGCGTACGAGCTCAGCACCTCGATGCGCTGCACCGGCATGACGAAGATGCCGTCCCTCCTGGTGGGCAGCGCCTCCACCTGCTCCTTGAAGGCCTCGAAGGCGCGCAGGTCGGCGACCTCGCCGAAGAGCGTGTACTCCCCGTCGAGGTGCGGCGCGGGGCCGAGCATCACCGAGAAAGACGACCCCCCCGAGCCCGGGTCCGCGTGGCGCGCCATCGACAGCAGGCCGGCCCTGTCGTGCCTCGGCCAGCCGTCCCCCTTCCCGGCCTCCAGGGGGACGCGCACGGCCGCGGCGGCCCGCTGCCTGGCGTCCAGCGGGAAGCGCCCGCCGCTGCTGGCGTCAGCGAGCTGCGCGACGAACCCCGCGTCGACCCTGAAGAAGTGGTCCGTGGTGTACAGCCCGAGCTCGAAGAGCCGCAGGACGTGCGCCGCGGTCCTCGGGGCGACGGCGGGCTAGAGCTTGAGCTCGAGGGTGCCGTGGGCGGTCTGGAGGACGAGGGTCTCGCGGGACTGGCGCGGAGGGGAAGAGGAGGAGGAGGAGGAGGAGGAGGAGGAGGAGGAGGTCGTGAAACAAAAAAACACTTCTCGACGACCGAGCATTTGGTTTCGACGGCGACATCTCGTCTGCTGTCGTCCTTTTTTTTTCTCAGCTGCTTCTCTCGCCCCGCTCGTCAGAAGAGCCGCACGCGAGATGGTCAAGGCCGCGAAGAAGCCCTCCTCTGGCGGCGGAAAGAAGATTAGCAAGAAGGGCAGCGGCAAGAAGAAGAGCTCGCTGCCGTTGGCCGCCGACGCCGCCCCAGATGCCAACGACGCTCTCCCCTCTTCTTCCCTCCGCCCGGACGCGCCCTCCCTGGGCATGCGCACGTCGTCGATCGCCAACAAGCTTGTTCGCAAGGAGCAGTACGCAAAGCTCAAGCACAAGCAAAAGGTAAATAGAGAAGAGACGGAGAGAGAGAAGAAGAACGATTGGCCATTTCGACGGCGGCTAGCTCTTTGTTCGTCGACCTCCTCCATCCTCAACCCCGACTCTCTCTCTAAAAAAAACGCGCGCATCATCAGGTCGACAAGGCCAAGCTCCGCCGCGCCCGCCAGGCTGCCATCGCCGCCGCCGAGGCCGCCGGCGACGACAGTGGCCCCAAGAGGCAGGTCCCGAAGACGCTCGAGTCGACAAGAGAAAAAGACGTAACAGTGCTCGACCCCGCCGACGAGGATTTTCTTCTTTCCTCTTCGACGGACGAGTTTGCGCCCTACTTCTCTCGAACTGCGACTCCGAAAGTCTTCGTCACGACCTCCCATAAACCGAAAGCGGCCACGTTCGGCTTCGTCGCCGATTTGTTGGAAGTGATCCCCAACTCGACCTTCTACAAGAGGGTCGGCGGCGCGCGGCTCTCTTCGATCATGAAAGCGGCGCGGAGGAGGAAATTCACCCACGCCGTCGTTTTGAACGAAGGGAGGGACTCCGGGCTGCCTGACTCGATGCTGGTGGTGCACCTGGGCGCGTCGGGGATTCAGACGGAAGGAGGCGAAGGAGGGGAAGGAGGCGGCGACGGGAAGAGAAAGAGAAAGAGCAGCAAGGACGACGACGACGGCGACGACGGCGATGAAAGCGACGACGACGGAGAAGCTCCCTCTGCTTCTCCTCCCGCGTCCGATTCCGAAGGCTCCGACTCGGACGACCCTTCCTCCCTTTCCTCGCTGGGCACGGGCCCCACCGCCCGCTTCCGCGTCACCAACGTCAAGCGCTGCAAGGACATCAGAGGCCACGGGAGGCCGACGGCGCACAACCCCGAGCTCGTGCTCCGCGGGTTTGGCACCGCCGCCGGGACGAGGGTCGGCCGCCTGCTGGCGTCGATGTTCCCGATCGAGCCGGCGTTCCGGGGGAGGCAGGTCGCGACGTTGCACGCGCAGCGCGACTTCATCTTCTTCCGGCACCACCGGTACGTCTTCGAGGAGAAGGAGGACGGCAGGGCGAGGAGGGCGGCGGCGGAACTGAGGAAGAAGGAAAGGAGGAAAGGGAAGCGGAGCGGCGAGGGCAAGAGGGAGGGCGGCAGCAGCGCTGCCGTTGACAGGGCGGCCGCCGCCTCCGACGCCGAAGTGGGGGCCGCCCTGCCTCCGCCGACCGCCGTCGTCGCGCGCCTTCAGGAGCTGGGCCCGCGTTTCACGCTCAAGCTTTTGGACCTGCGGAAGGGGGTGCTCTGTGGGGGAGACAGCGAGAAGGAGTGGGCTCCCAGCCGGGAGGCGAGGAAGGCGCGGAGGAAGTTTTCGCTCTGATTTGAAGCGTTTTTTCGTTTTTTTGTTTCCCGCTCCGCTGCTTCTGTGCTGCGCGCCTTTGAGGATCTCCCCTGAACGAATGTAAAGACCAACGGACAAACAACTCCGAAAGGAATGAAACCAACGATTTGATAAACGCCTTTTTTTTACAAGGGAAAGAGAGAGAGAAACCAAGGAAAAAAGTTGCACAAAAAACTCCCGCCTCCTCCTCCTCCCCTCCCTGCCACCTCCCCTCCCTGCCACCTCCCCTCCCTGCCTCCCCCCTCCCTGCCTCCCCCCTCCCTGCCTCCCCCCCTCCCGTGTGTCCTCCGGGACCCTTCCTCCTCTCCCGCCTGCGCGCTCTTTGTTCTTTTCAACTCAGCGCGTCCGCGCCGTCGAAATCGAAGCCTATAGCCTCCAGCTGCGCTATCCTCCCGGCGGAGAGCGCGCCGGACCGTTTCGCGATCCTCTGCACGGAGCACCAGTTGGCGAGCAGCAGCTCGTCGCCCCTCGCGCTCGCGCCGCCGCCGCCGCCCCCCGCCGCGCCGCCGCCGCCGCCGGCGCCGCCGCCGATCCGCGCAGTCGCCGTCGCGGCGCCGCTCCCCGCCGACCCCTCCCCTCCGGCGCCGGCGGCGGCGGCGGCGGCGACCATCCTCCCGAACTCTGCCTCCTCGGCGTCGAAGCAGAAGCCGACGCCTTCCAAGAGGGTCCTTCGGTACGGCTCGAGGAACGAGGGGCGCGGCGGCGCCGGCGGAGAAGGGGCGCGGCGGCGGAGCGCGCTCCTCCCTCCTCCCCCGCCCCCTCCGCCCCCGACGACCAGCCCCGCAAAGTCCGCCCGCTGCTTCTCCGCCCACCGCACGAGCGCCGGATCGTCCCCGCCCCGGGTCCCGACGGCGGCGTCGCCGTGCCGGGCGACGTACCCCTTCAGGGCCACGAACCTCGCGGCCCAGGGCCGCCTCGAGTCGGACGCGAGCCCGGCGCTCCAGCTGCGGAGGAGCTCCTCCACGGGCTCCTCTTCTCCCCGCTCCTCCTCGCCGCGCTGCTCCTCCTCCTCTCCGCCGCTTTCTTCTCCTTCGGAGCCCTCCAGGAGGAGACGCTCCTCCTCTTCGGACAGAGAGCCGGGAGGAGGCGGGGGAGCGTCGGGAGCGAGCGGCTGCAGGAGCAGCGACGGCTGCGACGAGACGAGCGCGCCGACGTCGAGGCCCTCGGGCCCTCTCGCCCGCAGCCACAGGAGCCTCGACATCAGGGCCGCGTTCCCGGCTTCGAGCAGTTTGGGCTCTCGCGCGCACATGGAAGGCACGTCGAGGTCGCGGCGGGAGCCGAGGAGGGCGTGCAGCGAGAGGGCGGCGTCGCCCTCGGCCGCCGCGGCCTCGGGAGAGGCGACGCGGCCCGCGACCGAGGCGGGGAGGGAGGGGCGAGCTCGAGGAGGAGAGTAACGGGCAGTTTCGTCGTCTATTTCTTCTTCTTGCTCCGCTTCGCTGCTGCTGCTGCTGCTGCTGCTGCTGCTGCTTCTGCCGTCCCTGGCGGACTGCCAGGCGTCGACGAGCAGGGACTGCGCGTCCGGGTCGAGGATGCCCCGGGCCTGGAGAGTTTTTTTCCCTCTCGATTTCCGATTTCCGGTTTCGCACGGTTTGGGTCAAGTGTTCTTCCTTCTTCGTCTTTGCTCTCTCCTGAATCGCGCCCCCTCTCTTCTTTCCACCTCAGTTTCTCCTTCTGTCCCAATTACCTTCCAGAAGCGGCGCAGCAGGTCCCTGCTCTCATCGAGGAGCGTGATGTTTTCCTCCTCCGAGGAGGAGTCCCGGCGGCTCGAGGAGGGCGGAAGGAGCCGGCTAGATCGGTGTCGCAGTCGAGGAGACGGGAGCGGCGCCATTGTCGTCAACTCCCTTGTCTGCTCCCCTGCCCGTCGCCGCCGCAGCACGGAGACGCCGCCAACGCCGCTGCGAACAGAGCACAGAGGTCTATTCATCGCGTTCGCTCGCGAGAGAACGCGAGAGTGAAGCTCTGTGCCTTTTGCGAACAAAGAGTTCTCTCTCTCTCTCTCTCGTTGAAAGAGAAAGAAGTGAGAGAGCAAACTTGTTTCACTTTCTTTCTCCCCTCCAAAAAGCAACAAGAGCCCCTTCTTCTTCCCCACTTTCTTCTCTCCCTCCACGACAAAAGAAATGGCCCCGAAGATTGGCTCCCCGGCCCCGGCGTTCAAGGCCCAGGCCGTCGTCGACGGCCAGTTCAAGACGGTCTCGCTCGAGGACTACAAGGTCAGAAGAAGGGAATGTTTTCGTCATCGCCTTTCCGTTGATGCCGATCGCTCGAGGTTCTCCCGTCTTTCTCCTCCCGTTGCTGCTCGCGTTGTTTCCCTCTTTTTGAAGCCCCCTTTTGCGCCTTCGTGATCCTGGAGTCTGTCTCTCGCTCGTGCGGAAAAAGAGGCCCTTTGGTTCTTTGAAACAGAGGCCAAAACGAAAAAAAACGACGAAGAAAAAAGAGGAAAGCATTGAAGCCGTTCGATCCATCGCTTGCCCAGTCCAGGGCGCCGGCGATCTCAACCTCAACCTCTTCCGCAAAAATCAATTTTTTCTCAAAAACCGACAGGGCAAGTACGTCGTGCTCTTCTTCTACCCTCTGGACTTCACTTTCGTTTGCCCTACCGGTAAGGAGAAGAGCGGGGAGAGGAGAGAAGAAGAGATAGAGTCAGAGGGCGAAAGGAGAGAGAGAAAGAGGCGAGCGAGCGAGCGAGGCTCGCTCGAAAGAAATCGAGCCCAACCTTTTCCTCCTCCCCCTCCGTCGAAACGGAAAAAAAAAAAAAACCGACCTCTCAAAAACACAAAACAGAGATCATCGCCTTCTCCGACCGCGTCTCGGAGTTCAGGGCCATCGGCGCAGAGGTCGTGGGGGTCTCCGTCGACTCCCACTTCTCGCACCTGGCCTGGATCGAGACGCCGCGCGAGAGGGGCGGGCTGGGCGGGTGCGGGTACCCCCTGGTCGCGGACATCACCAAGTCGATCTCGAGCGACTTCGGGGTGCTCATCGGTGAGCGCGAGAGTCGAGAGGGGACATTGGGTCGGGGGGCGGGGCTCTTCCTTCGAAAGGCGCGCGCGCACGCGAGGGGTTGTTTCTGAAGGAAAGAGGAACGAAAAAAAAACGGAAAGAAACTCACGTCCTTCTCCCCTCCCTCTCCGAACAATCCACAGACGAGGGCGACAACGCCGGCGTCGCCCTCCGCGGCCTCTTCATCATCTCTCCGACCGGGGTCCTCCGCCAGATCACGGTCAACGACCTCCCCGTCGGACGGTCCGTGGACGAGACCCTCCGTCTCGTCAAGGCCTTCCAGTTCACTGACGAGCACGGCGAGGTCTGCCCCGCGGGCTGGGAGCCCGGGTCCAAGACGATCAAGCCGGACGTGGCGGGTTCGAAGGAGTACTTTGAGGGCGTTGCGGCGACGGCCGGGGCCGACGACGGGAACAAAAAGAGAAAGGCCTGAGAGTTTTTCCCCCCTCCCTCTTTTTTTTTGAATTTGCGTTTTTTCTTTCGACCCTCCCTCTATAGTAGACTCTTTTTTCTTTTTTCGCATGAAATGCGCGTGCACGCAGGCAACCATAGGAGATAGAGATCAGACTCTCTTAGATGGGCCAGGGGGGCCCTAGGCGCCCCCTCCCCTCTTGTCAAAGAAGAAAACCACACGAGAGTTCGAGAAATAGAAAATGTGTTCTTTTTTACTTTTTTTGTTTGTTTGTTGAAGTTCACTTTCTCTCTCTCTCCCTTCTCCGAGAGGGGCGCGCCGCTTGCTCTTTCTTCTTCGGCAGAGCGCGCCCTCTCTCTCTATCCTTTCTCTCTCCCCCCTCTCTTCTCTGCAACAAAACTCTCTCTTTACTCAAAGTCAGAGTCTTCGTCCTCAGACTCTTCCTCAGACTCGGGCTCCGACTCGTCGTCGTCGTCAGAGGCCACCGCGGCCTTGACTCGCGCGCGGCCCGCGGCGGCCGCGGCGCGGCGTGGGGCGGCGGCAGCAGCGCCGGCGGTCTCGGTTTCGGCGGAAGTCGCCGCCGCTGCAGCAGCAGCGGGGGCTCTTCCCTCGTCGTCGTCACTGTCCTCGATCGTCACGGCGGCGGAGGTCGCGGGCTTGGCGGCGGCAGCGGGCTTGCGAGCAGTCGTGGGCTTCTTCTTCGGCGCGGCGGCGGCTTTCGCGGCGGTCGTCGAAGCCTTCTTCTTCGACTTCGGCGCGTCGAAGTCGTCGTCGCTGCCGGAGAGCTCGTAAGGGTCCTCTTCCTCGCCGTCGTCGCTCTCTTCCTCGTCGTCGTCGTCAGAGGAGGCGGCAGCCTTCTTGGCGGGCGCCTTCTTGCGCGCGGCCGGGGCGGCCTTCGCGGGGCGCTTGGAAGGGGAGGGAGCAGTGGCAGCAGCAGCGGTAGGCTCCTCTTCGCCGCCGTCGTCGCCGGCGGCGGCGGAAGCGTTTTTCGCCTTGGCCGCCGGAGCGCCGCCGCCGGGCGAGAGCGCCGCCGCGAGCGCGTCGGGCCTGACCGTCAGCGACCCCAGCCTTCCGGCAAGGCGGTCCAGCAGCGAGCCGGCCTCCGCCGCAGGAGGGGAGGGGGCGGGAGGGGCAGCAGAAGCGTCCGCGGCAGCAGCTGGGGCAGCCGCGGCAGCCTTGCCGCTCTCCGCCTCGTCGCCCTCTTTTTCGACGGCCGCGGCGGTCGAGCCCGAGGGAGCAGCCGCGGCGGAAACGGCCGAGACGGAGGCGGACGAGGCTCCAACGGCCCTCTTTCCGGGGGCCCGAGGGCGAGGGTTGTAGGTCGCGGCGCTACCAGAAGGGGCGTCGCCGTCGGAGCCGTCGTCGTCGTCGAAGGACGCAAACCCTTCGTCGTCGTCGTCCTCTCCATCGTCGCTCTCCTCGTCGTCAGACCACGCCGCCTTCTTCTTCGGCTTGCCCTTCCCTTTGCCCTTGCCCGCCGCCCGCTCCTTCCTCGCCTTGGCCGCGGCTTTCACGGCCTTCGATCTCTGCGCCGCGGCTTTCGCGGCGTCCGCCTCGAGCTCGGCGTCGCGGACTGTCAGGGCCTCGTCGAGGTTGTCGAGGTCGAGCGCGTACATGGCCGTGGGGGTCATCGCCCGCAGCCGGAGCACCTCGGCCTCGGCGTCGGCGGCGGCGCACGCGAGGTCAGCGGCCTTCTCCGCCGTCAGGGAAGAGATGGGAAGGGACAAGAGGTACTCGTAGCTGCGGCCGACGGCAGACGCCGCGGGACCCCCCTCCCCGGTGATCCCAGAGTCTGCCGGGCCCGATTCTTCCTCGGCCTCGGCCGCTGCGGCGGCCTCGACCTCGGCGGCCGCCAAAGCCTGCGCTGCGGCCAGCCCCGCCTTCCTCGTGGCGGGAAGCCTCGAGTACCCTTCGCGCTCGAGCTCGAGCTCCACTTCTTTCGCAGGCCTGCCTCGCAGGGCGAGCGACCCGTCGACGACGCTGCCGATGAACCGGGCCTTGTTCGCGGCGCGGAGCGCGTCCGCCTCGGCCGCGGCGATGAGCGCCGCGCGGCGCTTGGAGTAGAAGTCGAGGCGGAGCTTGAAGAAGTCGCGGAGGATCTCGTCTGCGGAGTCGTACTTGCGCACGCGGCCCTCGGCGTCGAAGAGGACCTGAGTTGAGAGAGTCGGGGTTGGATTCGGAGGAGCGGTGGAGAGGGAGGGGAAGAAAGTGAATTTCCTTTCTCTCTCTCTCTCTCTCTCTCTCTCGTCGTCCGACGCTCTCGAAACCTTGAAAATAAGAGGTTTTAACGAAACGGAAAATAACCTACCATGTTGCCGATCGAGATCTTAGTCGAGAGCTTGAGGCGCGTGTCGATCCCCCCGGCGGTGGTTTTGCCTAGTGTTTATTATTGAATGCAAAGAGAGAGAGGTAAAAAAAAAGGTGAGTTTTTTCCCCTTGTCCTCCAATGTTTCTCTCTCTCTTTCTCAAAAAAAAAAACTCAAAGACTTCCTCTCTCTTCTCTCACCGGTAAGGTCGTTCCATGCTCTGTCGTCCCCGTCGGGCGCCTGGAGCGCAAAGTGCACCGTCGAGTCGGTGTGGTGCTCGCGGTAGTCGGCGAGGATGGGCCTGGCGTTGGGGCCCGAGCCCTCGGGGGGCTTGACCTGTGATAAAAAAAAGTTTTAAGATTTCAGAGGGAAAAAAGAAGAAAGAAACAACTCCCAAAACTCTCTCCATCTTCTCCAAACTCACCTTGGCCAGCGTCAGCGTGGCGTGGAACACCAGCGTCTCCCACGCCGTCATCGTCGGGACGAACACGTCTTCCTGGGCGACGTAAGCGCTGATCCTCTTGAACAGCGTGCCGCACGGCCGGCCGTTCATCTTGACGGCCGACTCGCCGAGCTTGC
>Ga0114918_10000803_pt1 | contig 27610 bp, 43 predicted proteins | sample LantaG_FD_87015 | JGI IMG/M metagenome (GOLD analysis project Ga0114918, IMG submission 87015) | Deep subsurface microbial communities from Baltic Sea to uncover new lineages of life (NeLLi) - Landsort_02402 metaG | ecosystem: Environmental > Aquatic > Marine > Oceanic > Sediment | place...
AACGTGTCTGGGATCCCTCAACTGAGACGTTCACGGACCCACCCATCCCCATCGAGACTTCGGTGGTCGTGGCCCGCTACCGCTACCAGCGGACCAACAAGCTGGTGAACACCCTCGATGACCGGTGGAAGGTCTACTACCGTCTGACCACGGTGGCGGAAGACCCCTTCGGAACCTCTCCCACGGGGATGATCGAGTCGCCCCTGGGCTACTCACCTCCAGTCTCTCCCATGGAGTCGGAGCGCATCGACGCCTACTGGCAGGAGGGAGTCCGGCGGAACCGGTTCATCTTGGAGCAGGGTGGAGAGCGGGTGAAGTTGCTCATCCGGCGGGTGAACGGGATCAAGTGCCGCTGCGTCTGGGACGACCGCCTCCGGGAGTACAGCAAGCAGCCGATGAACATGTGCCTCTCCTGCTTCGGGACGGGTTGGGTTGGCGGATACGAGGGCCCCTACGACATCATCGTGGGACCCGACGACTCCGAGAGACGCGTGACCCAGACGCCAAACGGGCGCAGGCTGGAACACACCTATGAGGTGTGGATCGGCCACTCCCCAGGAGTCTCTCAACGAGATTTCATAGTGAAGCAGAACGGGGAGAGGTACAGCATCGGCCCCGTCCGCCGAACCCAGGTCCGCGGAGTCACCCTCCAGCAATCCTTCACCATCGGGTACCTCTCAACAGGAGACATCCGCTACCGGGTGCCCATGGGTGGCCTGGAGCTGTTGCCGTGGCCCGAAACTCGGTTCACCCGGCCGCAGGACGCTCCCTGTGTTCCCTCTGACCCCTACCCCATCGGCTGTGACCCCCAGGCGAGCCCCATGGCCACCGAGAACCCCTCCATCCCTGATGGACGTGAGCTGCGTGGCCGCACTCCGGTGTACCAGAACCTGATGCACGGCAGCGGGAAGAAATACTGATGGGCGATCTCCTCCGCGAACTGATTTCTACTCCTGAGGGCCGCGCCAAGCTCGCAGCCTCCATGGCCCAGCCGAAGAGGTGTGGAGGCATGCATTGGGACGCGGAGGGGTACCTCTGCTATCGGAACGGAGAGCGTGCGGCCCCCTGGCTCCAGCTGAAGCGTGAGTCCTAGATGGGCCGCAAGACTCGTGGCGTATACGGGAAGCCTCTCGCCGGCTTGGCAGGCGTCAAGATCCCGTTGACCACGGCCCAGCTCCAGGTGGCCGCGAACATCATCCTGGAGTCCATCCATGCGGAGATCAAACGGGACATGGCCTTGTCCTCGGGACTTCGCCCCAAAGGTGATCCGGTTCCTCTCCCGCGGAGTCAACGGTTCATCCAGTCCTTCAAGGTTCGCCTCAAGGGGGCATCCACCCTGGAGATCTACTCCGACTGGCCCACCGCCTCTGCCCACACCACCAAGTTGAAGCCAGGGTTCGTGGAGAACCAGCGTCCGGACACCTCCGCCCCCTTCGAGATGACCTGGCTGATGCAGCCTACAGTCCCCCTGGCCCGCATTGTCACTCCTGGAGGCCAGGTCATCATCCGCACCACTCCGTTGTCCACCAACCAAGGCGGGCCGTGGATCCACCCGGGGTTCAAGAAGTACACCTTCCTGGAGCGCGGCCTTCGCAAGGGGCGGATCAAGGCCGCCGAGGCCCTGGCTGGAGAGATCCTTCTGAAGGCGCTCAAGGGCGTCGATGTCCTGTAGTGGGGTACTGTGATGCCTATGTACCTCGTCGAGACTGACCGGCCTGATCCGGTCCCCATCCTGGATCTGAAGCTCGTAGTACGAGCCGGTGTCCCCCTATGGATCACCTGGGAGCAGAAAAGGGCCTCGACCTGCCTGCGTAGGCTCGAAGCCTTGGGGCATGTCCAAGTCTCTCAAGGGGAGAGGAGCCGTGAGGAGAAGAAGCCTCTTCCACGACATGGTGTCCCTTCGGTGCGTCTCTCAAGACCCCAGCTTCGGGTCCCCCCTCCCCTCCCCCCGGAGGAACCTGTGGCTCAGACATACACGAAAGCTGAGTTGGATGCGGCTGTGGCTTCTGCGGCTGCCAAGGCGTCACAACAGACGGCAGGGCTCTTCTTGGACCAGATGAAGGCTCTCATGCAACAGCAGCCCGCACCAGCCGCAGCTCCTGGTCTGGACTCTGCGGCCCTGGAGGCGGCCGTCTCGAAGGCTCTGGCCAATGCGACCCACCTGGCACCCTCGGGCAACAGGCCGACGCCCAAGGCCCCTTCCAGGGGCCCGGAAGAGCCGTTGTTCATCCCCTCGGGTATTGTCGGCAACGACGACACCGAACTTGCCATCGAGGCTGAGTCCTCCGAGGACGCGGGCTTGGCGGATGCCGCTGCACAGCTAAAGAAGCTGCGTAAGCGAAAGCCCAGGTAAGGTTCCTATGTCGAACCCTCTACCAGAGGAGGTTTGATGGATTGCTTGTGTCCTGCCTGCGGGAGAGCCTTCCCCCTTGAAGGAGACTTGGCCCGAACGTCAGATCAGGGCCTTTTTGGAGTCGGCCTCAATCCCCTTTGAGGCTCAGTACCCGTTGGGGTACTGCTTGGTGGACTTCTACGTCCCATCAGTGAAGCTCGTCATCCATGCGGATGGGGATTACTGGCACGGAAACCCGGACACCTACCCGGAGCCTTCGTCGGGCCAACTTAATAGAAGGCGGCTCGATGCCTCTATTGACCGCTGGTTGCTGAACAGGGGGTATCGTTCGCTAAGGATCTGGGCGAGCGACCTGAGGTCGGACCTAGAGAAATGTCACCTGCTAATTAGACGGAGTGTCGCATGGGCGGACGCGGAATCGACATCGGAACCATGAACATCGTGGCCGCCAAGCAGGCGGGGAAAGGCAAGGTGGAGACCTCTCGGGTCCGCGATGCCTTCCTCGACTTGGACGCGGGCGCCAAGAAGATGCTGAAGCTCTCGGGCGTCAACTTCATCGACCGCGGTGAAGAGGGCATCATCGTGGTCGGCGACGCCGCCATGGAGATGGCCAACGTCTTCGGGCGTGAGGCCCGGCGACCCCTGAACCAGGGGTTGATCTCGGCTGGCGAGATGGATGCTCTGGAGATCCTCGGCATCATGATCAAGAACCTTCTGGGCGCTCCGGAAGTGCCGGGAGAGCACTGCTACTTCTCGGTGCCTGCTGCTCCTGTGGATGAGGACCGGGACGTGGTCTACCACCAGGGCGTCTTCGCACGCATCGTCTCCGAGTGCGGGTACACGGCCACCCCCTCGAACGAGGCGATGGCAATCATCTACGCCGAGACGGCGAAGGACGGGTTCTCGGGCCTCGGGATCAGCTTCGGGTCCGGGATGTGCAACCTCGCCCTCGCCATCAACGGAATCGAGGGCCTGACCTTCTCTGTGGCTCGTGGCGGCGACTGGATCGACGGTGGCGCGGCCAGGGCGACGGGTTCGACGGCGAGCCGCATGTGCGCTGTGAAAGAGAAGGGCCTCGACCTCCTCGCCCCTGAGGGTCGCGACCAGGAGGCCCTCGCCCTCTACTACAAGTCCCTGGTCACCTACTGCATCGACCAGATGGCGAACGAGTTCGTGAAGATCAAGGACCGGTTCTCCCTCCCAAGGCCGATTCCGATCGTGGTGTCCGGTGGAACGAGCATGGCAGGGAACTTCCTCCCCTTCTTCCAGCAGGTCTTCGATGAGAAGCGGAAGCGCTTCCCCATCGAGGTCTCCGAGATCCGCCAGGCCAGTGATCCGCTCAACGCGGTGGCCCGGGGCCTCCTGATCCAGGCCCTTCAGGAGGACGAGTGATCCTCGTGGACGGAGTCATTGTGGACGGGGACGGGTACCAACGCGTCTGTGAAGAGATGCAGGCTCGTCGCCCGATGAAGGGGACACTTCTCCGCCACCGCCTCACTCCGGAGGAGTACGGCGAGATCGGGAGGCTCGCCTTCGGCGGGGACGAGTTCAATCAAGTCCTCTTCGCCTTGAGGGCACAGGAGGATCCGCCCGGGACCCCTCTGGAAGAGGAAAACTAGGGTGAGTCCTACTTGCCCTGTACACGGAGACGCTCTTCGGGGTGAGTACCAGATAGGGCAGCGCACGGGCTTCTGCTTGAAGTGCCTCAGGCACTACGCTCTCTGTAGAGAGGTTCTCTACATGTCGATCTGCCAGAAGCTCGACCAACACCCTGGCGACCACGAGACCCAGGATGGGACTACATGGTCGACCTGCGAGGAAGATGGGTGAGGAGGACCCGCCCGGCGGGACCCCCTCACCCGAGGATCAGCCCTCGGACTCGGTGAAGGACACCGTCCAGTAGCTGCCAGGCCCCGCGTCCTTGAACGCCGGCCACGCTCCGCGGTTGCCGATCGACATCTTGATGCTGCCGGTCCGCAGGATCGACTCGTTGCTCCATCGGCACTCAAGCTCCACGCCCAGCTGGGTCTCGTACTGGGAGTTGACGTCCAGCCTCCAGCGCGTCTCGTTCTCCGACGGGATCATGTCGATGTAGTAGCAGGCCCCCAGCCGGAAGGGCACCTCCGCCTCATCGATCGTCCCATACCGGACGTAGGCTTCCCCGGAAGGGGTGGCGTCCCAGAATGCCGCGTTCTCTTCGCAGGCCCCTGGCTCGTCGTGGTAGCCGTCCTTTCTCTTGCCGTACACTGGCAGGAGCCTCACTTCCGTGATCTCCCCATTCCAGTGCCGGCTGATCTCCATGACCCGAAACTTTGCACGCACCTGTCCCATGTCGCACTCCTGACGTGTGGGGTTGGGTGCCGCGCTGTTGGCCCGGATCGCGACGTGCCGGTGTGGGGAGCATAACGCATGAACTCGATCCTTGAAAGATTCGTCTGAGCGGGGCAAGTACAGGCACCTACAACAGGAGCTAGATGGCTAGAGCAAATCGGTGGGCCTACATGGGCCAGCCAAACTTCAACCCCCCCAACAACGACTGCCCAGAGTGCACTGAACCCAGCAAGACTCACTACCAAGGCAGCAAGACCACCTTCGATGAGAGCGGGAAGGCCCACCTGAAGGTCACCCGGTTCGCTTGTGTGCATGGCCACGAGTGGGTCGTCGAGGAGCCGAGGTAGGCTACGACTCCGGGGTATAGGCTCTTTGGGAGGTTCGTATGCCGGTTGTAGCCATGATGATGCCAGGCCCGTGGGAGATGGGCGTCATCCTGTTGGTCGTGGTGATGCTGTTCGGGGTGGGGAAGCTGCCCCATATCTTCAAGGAGATAGGGTCCGGGATGAAGGCCCTGCGCGATGCGCAGAGGGACGAGTAGATGATCTTCCTCCTCTTCGCGTGCGGCTCGACGCCCCTGTGGATCGAGAACAAGGTTCTCTCTCTGGAGCAGGAGAACTTCCAGCAGGACGAGGAGCTGCTCCTCCTGAGGCGCGAAGTCGAGAGTCTCCGGGAGGAGATCCAAGCGATGACCCCCAAGACCCCAGAAGGGGTGACTCCGGCCCGCTGACGAACCTCAACGACAAACCCCCGCTCCTGCATGCAGGAACGGGGGCGTGTCTTTAGGGGGGATGGGGTGGGCGCCTACCGGACTTTCACCGGACTTGAGGGTTCCTCATCGGACAAGCCGACGCGGCTGCTCACACGTAGCCTCAAGTTGCAGCAGCACCTCCCGCTTCCGCGGGTCAGCGCCCATAAGTGGAGGTGAGGAGAATCGAACTCCTGTCCAAGGCAGCCCAAACTTAACCTTCTACGTGCGTATCTCGAAGTTGATTACACCAGCACGGGTCCGAGAAGCCCTAAACTGGAGTGGCCGCAATTTCTGTTATTTCTCGTCCTCCACCCCTTCGACGGCTCACGTCAGGGCACTGGACTATCCAGCTCTTATACGCCCGGTCGGTACACGCTGGCACTCACCGTCGGACGGGGGCGGGTCGTAATGCCCGCTACCTCCTCACCTCTGCCTAAGCAGCGATGCGGAGCCCGTAGTTGATGTTGTTGTTGGCAACTATCGTTGTTTGGTCTGTTGTTTACGGGAGGAAGACCCTCTCCCGGCACGCAATCAAGTCTGACAGCTACCCTGTCGAAACCTTTGCACCCCCAATGTCAATGATCAGCAGCAGCAGTAGCAGCGTATACCTGATCGGGGGTGCCGCCAACCCCCCAGGGGGCCAGAACCCGAAAGAACGCCTCATGGCGGTGCTTGGGATCACGGTCCAGGGAAAATCTCCCCTGGGGGGTTCGTGCCTGGGTGCCCATACCGTAATGAGGGTGAACCCTGGAGCCGCTTGCGGCCAACGGAGCACCCATCATGACCCGAGCTGACCGCATCACCCTGGGGCTGTCCTGTGCCGTATTCGCGGCTTGGGCCTGGTTCGACGCTTTCATCACCGTCTTGGAGCGCACGTCATGAGTCGCCCAAACACCGTCACCGTGTGGCACGCCAAGGAGCCTGCTTGGCGGAGCGAGCCACCCCCCGTGTGGAACGAGCAGAACTACACCCTCGTCGCCATCATCGAGCCGGACACCTACGGGAACCAGGTAGACCTCGACCATGCCTACGAGGTCACCAACCACGCCACCAAGGCATGGTGGGACAACGAAGGGGTCACCCGCGTCGGCCCCGAAGCTCGGTCGACTTCGGTGGGCGATGTGGTCTTCCGTGACGGGGAACCCTGGCGTGTGGCCTCGCTGGGGTTCGAGCGCGTTGAGAGGGCAGCCTGATGGGCACCGAGACCGGACTGACGCGAGACATCCCCTTGACCCGCATATGTGGGCAGCGCGATGCGGCGATGAAATTGATCGAAGAGGCGGCGGACTTGATCCGCCAGGGCCACGAGTTGGCGGAGCGTGCTCGCGACATGGCTGACGAGGCTTCGAGCGGTGCCGTGTTCTCGCTGGTCGATCGCCGGGACGATCCGTCCTACCGCCAGTTGTTCCAGAAGTTCAGTGCGGAGACCTCGTGCGAGGTGTTCCGCCACCAGTCGGATGCGAGCATTTGGATCCACCTGCTGCGCGTGACGGGCATGGAGCGCTTGATGGACGCGACGGCGCGCGAGGAGTTTCTGGCTCAGCTCTCGTCGGCCAAGACGGTTCCGGTGATCAGCGAGGACAACGTACGTTCGGCATTTGCTGGGCTGGCGGGCGACGCTCAGTTGATCTTCCAGCGAGGTCTTGCACGAGCGTTCGCCGACCTCGACAAGCGGTTCAAGAGTCACGACGCGTTCAAGATCGGGTCTCGGATCATCTTGACGAACGTTTTCGATAGCTGGGGCTCCTGGAGCTACTACTCGAAGTCCCGGGGCACGGTCGCGGACATCGAGCGTGTGCTGGCGGTGTTGGACGGCGAGAAGCCCGAGCCTGGAGCGTTAGAGGCGGCGGTCAACGCGAGTCGGGGCAGCGGGTTGAGTCCTCGGCAGGGCTATTGCGAGACGCGCTACATGCGCATCAGGACCTTCAAGAACGGGAACGCCCACCTGTGGTTCACGCGGGACGACTTGGTGGAGAAGGCCAACCTGGTATTGGCGGCCTACTTCGGCGAGGTGTTGCCGGACGGGGTTCCGCGCGAGGACGACGGGGAGGAGATTCGGACCAAGTCGGGCCTGCCTGCCAAGAACCTGAGCTTCTACCGCTCGCCTCCGTTGGTCGTGAGGAAGCTCCTGTACGACCTCTACCTTCGGGACGGTGCTCGGGTGCTCGAACCCTCGGCAGGTGAGGGGGACATCGTCCGGGAGCTGGTGGCTAAGGGATGGTCTGTGGACGCCGTCGAGATCGACGCGACTCGGGTGCAGGCGTTGGGTGCCATCGACGGCGTCAACGTGTTGCCGGGGAACTTCCTCCGGATGGTAGCGCGGCCCGAGTACGACGCGGTGGTGATGAACCCTCCCTTCTACGGCACGCACTGGATGGAGCATGTGATCCACGCGTTCGGCTTCCTGGCCCCGGGCGGGGTGCTTCGGGCGGTCTTGCCGGCAACGGCGGAGGTGGGCCAGTCGGCGAAGCACGAGAAGTTCCAGGCATGGGCGAAGAAGAACTCTCAGTATGGCCGACTCCAGTTCGCCGAGCTGCCGCCCGAGTCGTTTGCCTCGTCGGGCACTCGGATCAACACAGTCATCCTCGAACTCCGCCTGAGACTGCGACGACCGTAACGACTTCGAGGAGTGAGGCACATGCGCCGATGCTACCAAATCGTCTTGGAGGAGATCCCTCAAAGTGAGTGGAATCTCCGGGACTACATGGAGATCGTGCGGATGTGGAACCAGGGCCGAGGCTCCCCCTTCCAGCTGGTTCTCGATTCGGACCCGAAGGGGATCTACATCCGCCGCCGAGACACCAACGATGTGGTCCTGACCCTCCTGCATGATCTTCGCGTCATCTACGTGGACGGCGATGGGCTGAAGGATCTGATCCAGATCGACTGGAAAGCCTCCCTCAGCCACTTCGTCGACACCCAGGTGTCCAGGGCGGTGGTCCCGGACGTCCCCTTCTTGCCAGATGTCGAGATGACGTCCTGGCGCACACCCCTCTTCGCTTACGACTTCGCCCAACTGGAGCTGAAATGAACACCGAGAACACCGAGAACACCGAGTCACAGGCCCCTACCGTGCCCTCTTCTGGGAGCTTCTACTTCTGGACGACCGGGGAGAGCATGACCTGGATGGCCCGGGACCTTGTCCGCGAGGGTCGCCATGAAGCAGGAGCCCAGCTCCTGGTCGATAGCCTCGGCATGACCTGGGACCAGGCGTTCGAGGTTCTGGCCGGGAAGACCTGCCTGACGGGGAACTCCAAGAAGGTCGAGGATGGGGGGACGGGCGGCCTTGGCCTGGAGGACGAAGACCCCGAAAATGAGGAGACGATCGCCTACAGGAAGGCCATCCGTCAGCACTACGCTGGCCGCTACCACGACGTTGACAAGTGGTTCCGACCCTACGCATTTATCACCGGGTTCGACCGGTGGGACCTGGTGAAGCCCTACGAGGGGCCCGCTCCGCAAGATGTGGTCAAGACCCGCCACTGGGGTGACATGCCCTGGCGTCGAGCGATGCACTACGCGAACCACCCCGAGGCCGATAGGTGCGTCGCACTCACGGTGCCCTATGACAACGTGACCATGCAGCGGTGGGTTCTGTTCGAGCAGTGCGCCGCTCCCCCCGTGTGGTTCCAGGGGTACTGTGGGCACGACCCGGAGAAGGCTCTCCAGGATTGGTTGGCCAACGCCCGTACCCTTCAGCCCCTCGGCCCCGAACATCGTGCGTGGTCCGAAGACGACGAGGATGAATACGACGAGAAGTTCATCCAGGGTGCGGTGGAGAATCCCCTCAACACCCAGAAGGTGGCGCAGGCTCTCAACGCGTCCGCTCGCATGCAGAATCGTGCCGGCCCCCCCATGCGCGCCGTCGCCGAAGCAAGGGTCACCCCTGAAATGGAACTGGAGGAGAAGCGTCGGCGGTGCGTCGAACGTGCCGAGGAGGAGGCCGAGGAGGCCGCCAGTGAGGCTCGGTACCTCTCCAAGATCAAGTTCTACCAGGAGGAGATCCGGATCCAGGCAGAGGCCCTTGGAGGGTTCTTCATCCTCACCGTCGACCGCCCCGAGGGGGACGAACGGCCCGCTTCCTACAAGATCCCTTCAGCCCCCTTCGAATACTGGTCGCTGTGGCGAACCAACCTGCGGCACCTGGCTCCGAAGTGGAGCACCGTCTGTGAGTCTGGCCTGAAGATGTACGGGGACGACGCATCCCACTCTGACTGGATGGTTGGCGCGGAGCCCCCAGTGCCTCTCAACAGCTGGCATGGCAGAGAGGAGGACACCCTGTTCATTACTGCGGTCTTCGAGGCCCAGGAGGCGGTCCAGAACCGCGTAGGAGACTTCCAGGTCGCCGTCATGTGTGGCACAGGTCGGGTCCGAGGAGAGGTCCTCCACCCAGATGTCGACCAGGAGGTCCCCGAGGGTTCCATCATCGTGATCCCTCACGCGGGCCCCGAGTACGCTGTGCCAGCCATGTCCGCAGGGAAGACAGGTGCCATCATCACCCAGGCTGGAGGAAGGCTGGCCCACCTGACGGTCTTGGGTCAGGAGATGAGCCTCCGGATGGTCCGCATCGAGGATGCGCTGGCTCTCTACCCTGAGGGAACGGACCTCGACGTGGACCTCAACAGGGGTCGGGTGACCGTTCGCGCTAAGACGGTCCGAGGGATGCTCGGGGAGTTCTGACTGCAATAGGGGTTCGGCAACCTTGCCTAGGACCGTAAGGACGTTGGACCCAACACCAAAACGAGGTTTCTCATGCGCACCGCCACTCTCATCTTCGCCGCTCTCCTCCTGCCCGCCTGTGCAGGTTCGTACTCGAACCCTACAGCGCCAGGGGACAAGGGCACCCGCACCGACACGGCCGCCGACACGGCCGCCGACACGGCCGCCGACACGGCCGCCGATACGGACACCGATACGGACACCGATACGGACACCGATACGGACACCGATACGGACACCAGCGATACTGGTGCTGGGGACACCGGCGACACCGGTGAGATCGACCCTCTCGACATCGATGATGATGGGGACGGATTCACCGAGAACGAGGGGGACTGCGACGACACCTTCATCGCGATCAACCCCTACGCCGCGGACACGGTCGGCGACACCCTCGACCAGAACTGTGACGGCATCGATGGGACGGACCTGGACCGGGACACCCACGCCAGCACCATCTCCGGGGGCGACGACTGCGACGACACGAACCCCCTGATCCATCCCAACATGGAAGAGACCTGGTACGACGGGATCGACAGCGACTGTGCGGGAGACAACGACTTCGACCAGGACGCCGACGGCCATGATGCGGAAACCTTCCTGGGTGACGACTGCAACGATGTGGACGCGACGGTCTATACGGGAGCCCCTGATCCTACCAACGGGATCGATGAAGATTGCGGGGGGGACTGGGACAATGTGTACGTAGTCTTTGTTTACAATGGATACGAGTGGGTCGTGACTTTGGCGGAGGACCTTGGTGACGGGGATTTTGGGAATCGCGCATGGGCGGATCAGTTCAAAGCCTCTGATGGGGTGAATTTCGAGGTGCATCTGATCCCTAACTACACCTTCGGGATCGATGATGCGGACACGAACATCGACTTCAGCGCAGACATCACCCTCTGCTTCGAGGACACCGTCACCGGCCTCTGCTACGCCAGGGGCCCTGATGCGGCGACTTTGTTCCCGACCTGCATCCAGTTCGACTTTCGCATCTAATGGCTACTTGAGGTTCAGATGAAGATGGTTTCCTGCGACGAATGTGGTGGTGACGGGAAGTGCCGGCTGTGCGAGGGCTCCGCCAAGTGCAACTTGTGTGAGGGCTCTGGTCAGAGGGAGCCCCAGGAGCCCTTCGTCCCCCACTACCCTGGGCACCCCCCATTCGACCTGGTGCAGCTGCACACGTTGCCTCTGGATCAGTGGAAGGGCCGAGCGGTCTTCCACCCGATGTCCCAGAACGGGGACCTGGCATACTGGGTCGCTGAGGAGGACCCATTCTTCCAGGCCGAAGCCGAGATGTTTGAGGGGACCTTGATTCCCCCGGACAAGAAGGGACCGTCCTACGACGTAGGGATCGTCGTCGAGTGGGAGGCTGACAACTGGCGCCAGGAGCCGGACAACCCCGGAGCCCATGAGGTCACCTTCTTGACAGGGGATGGGGGCTCCCTCCACTACAGCGCTTACTTCTTGTGGACCCCGAAGCCGACATGATCGTCACCGGCATTGGGGCCCGAAAGACTCCAGGGCACATCCTCGACGACATGCAACGTGTCGGAGAGTGGTGCCGGGAGCACCGGGTCCCTCTTCGGTCTGGACACGCTGAAGGAGCGGACTGGGCCTTTGAGAGAGGAGCCCAAGAGCTGTGCATCGCCTACCTCCCGTGGAGTGGGTTCAACGCCCATCTCCAGTCCGCAGCCATGAAGCCTGTCTGCATCCAGGGCGATGAGGTGTCCGCACTGATCCAGGAAGTGCACTCAGCCCCGGAACGGTTGACGAGCGGTGCTAGGAAGCTCCATGGCCGGAACGTGTTCCAGATTCTCGGGTCTAAGCTCTCGGCACCCACCTCGGCAGTGGTGTGTTGGACTCCTGGAGGCAAGGTGGTGGGGGGGACAGCCACGGCGCTTCGGTTAGCCCAGGCGCGCGGGATCCCCGTATACAACCTCGCCGCAGTCTCCGCAGATGAGGTCATGGTTCGACTGGATGCTCTTCGCAGGGGTGTTGCTGTCAGAGCCCGCGATCTGCCGCCTCAACCGGGAGACGAAGAGAGGGTAGGTGAATCTGATGTGGTTTGGGGGGAGCTGTTCGGCCGATAGGGGTAGGATCGGCCATGGCCGACCAACCTTTCCCCAGTGACCAGCACCTTCTGGAAGCCATGTCGAAGGCGATCTGGGGGTCCCTGCACGAATTTTCGGCAGCTCCTCCTTACCAGACCGTGGTGGTCTCCAGCCCAGATCCCCTGCGCCAGGCCCGGACCATCTGCATTGTGATCCGAGTGGCCGGCCATCGTCGACTCTGGGGAGGCAAGCCCTACCATGTCAGGCAGGAGACGGTCGAAGTCCAATTCTCGGTGCCCGAGAGGGATCTCTACATGATGAACGTAGGCGAGGCGATCAAGCACCACTTCGACGTTGCGTTGAGGGACTTCCCCTCCAAGGTCGCCCCGAGGTTGTTCGAGTACGACCCCCGCATCGGCAGGGTCCTTATCGCCGAGGAGTCCCAAAAGGAAACCTGGTGCCCCTCTCCGCTGTTTGACCCCCCTGGCGGGGTTCGCGTTCCGTTCCCACGGCCTCCGGTGGAGTTCCCCTTGGCAGAGCAGTTCTACAAGAGGTGGACACGGTGTGGTCGATGCAAGACCGACTTCACCATGGGCGAGGAGGTTGCCTGGGGTGGGGGGCACCTGCTCTGGGTGTGTGGGGCGTGCCTGGGCCGTCCGGACACGGTCACGGTCCGTTAGCTCGCCTATCCCCGGGGTCTGGCGTCTAGGAGTTCCAGATGTCCAAGAACAGCTCATCGTCCCGTAGGGTCGCTTCTCGCTTCGCCAGCCGTCGCCAGGCGGCCTATGAGACCGGCCAGGTGGTTCAAGATGGGTGGGACCCAGGCCAGTACGTTCCAGCTCCAGTCAAGGGTGAGGGTTCGCAGGTTCCTCCGGCCAGGGACTCCTTCGGGAAAGAGCTTCCTGAAGGCGAGTAGTCCAGCGAAACTGTATGCCCCTAGGATGAAAAGAGGGGTCCGGTTTTCATCTGGGGGGGTTTTTCGGAACCCTCTACGGGTAATCCTCTCTACGGAGGTTCCCGTGACCCGAAAACTAAAGCCCGTTGAAGCGGACCTGGATGACGACATCCAGGAAGCGGTCAGGTCGCTTCCAGTGCGGCTTCCAGACGGATCTCTCGCCACGGTGGGGGACCTGGTAGCGAAAGCTAGGGAGTGCCTCCTGCTGGCCAACGAGGCGGTACAGGGGAATGCACTGATCCAGACGACGGCCAACTTCCTGATGAAGCAGGAGAAGCGTCGCGGGCACCCCTCCATCCAAGTACGCCTGGATGGCACCGCGGTGCTCATTGTCGGGTACGGGGAGGAGGAACCTTCAGTGGAGGTCCTCCCCCTCAAGAAGACGGCGAAGCTCCCCTCGCTGGAAGACCTGCGGGATCAGGCGGCCGAGGCAGGAGTCGACATCTCTGACCTCGGGCGGAAGAAGAAGAAGATCATCGCCCGTCTCGAACAGGAGTTGGCAGGCGCGGAGAGCCCGCGGCATCCCTTCGGAGATGAGGTCAGGGAATCAGACCTGGACCTACCGCAGGTCTCTCTCCCGAGCCGGAACCGGTAGTCTCGCTATGGTCCCCCTCAAGGGGAGGCTCTGTGGACGCGAAGCCCTACGGATACTGGACCTACAACAACAGGCGGAACGGCCTCAAGGGTGGCCCTTCCTCGGTTGTGCTGCTTCCAGACGGCCGCCCCGTGCTCCAGAAGTACGAGGGGAATCCTGCTCTCCTTCCGGATGACATGATCCTCTATGCGCTGCGTCACTCCAGGCAGGCCCGTGCAGACTTCAGCAGGCTCTTCCCCGATCTGGACCCGGTCAGCCAGGAACGTCTCACGACCTTGATTGTCGAGAACCCACGCGATTCGGCTTTGATCCGAAGCGACATGGATTTCGCCGACGCTGTCCAATATGCAAATGTCACCGCGGGGGTAAGAACTAGAATCACCCCTGCTCTTATTTGAAGGAGATTATCATGGCGAAAGGAGTTCCCCACGCGCTGTCCGGCCGTCGGCCGGCGAAGCCCATCATCCGTCCCCAGCGACCCACTGCGAAGCAGGCGGCAGCTGCTGCCGCGGAGGCCGCCCAGCCCGTGGCCCCGAAGGTCGTGAAGGCCGTGGAGGCCCCGAAGGTCGTGGAGGCCCCGAAGGTCGTGGAGGCCCCGAAGGCCCCGAAGGTCGTGGAGGTCGTGGCGGCCCCGAAGGCCGTGGAGGCAGCTAAGCCGCCTCTCCACCTTCTGGACGGCTCTGTGTCGAGCCTGAAGGAAGCCCTGGACACTGGGGACCACGATGCCCACCTGGACGCACTTCTCGATGCGGAACAGGCAGGGAAGGGCCGCAAGACGGCTCTCGATGCCCTCAGCGAGCGCAGGGGCTGACCTCTGCACTGGACCATCTCCATGTTCTCGGCTTCCGGGATGTATGGCTTCGCGGCCAACACGGAGGCAGAGGAAGTGTTCTTCCACGCCCAGGACTTCCATCGCCTGGTGCCTGGCGGACCTTTGCCTGTTCTGGGTGAGCAGGTGGACGTTGAGCAGGTGATCGAAGACTGGAAGCGGAGACCGAGAGCACGGATTGTCCGACGCCTCCAGCCTCAGGGTTTGATTTCGGGAACCATCCGGTCCTTCGACTCCAAGAAGGGGTGGGGTTTCATCCTCTACGGGGATGGGAGCCAAGCATTCCTCCATGCATCCGAGGCGATGGAGAGCTGGCTCCCGGTCATCGGGAGTCCAGTGCAGTTCTACCTGGGATGCAAGGGGGGGAAATCTCGGGCTTGCTGGGTACGGCCTGCCGCGGTCATCGGTATCGTGAGCTACTAGGAGGCCCTGTGGGCGACAAGAACATCTTTGGGGGCGGGAACCCCAACAGCACCTACACTCCCATGTCGGAGGATGAACAGGAGGTCCTGTCGCGCTTGGTTGCGGAGGGAGACTTCCACGTGCACATCGTGGGCTGGGGTTGGGTACATCGTCCCGCGGTGACTTTCGGAGACCTCCGAGTCCGGGTCCCTCTCCAGATCACTTTCTCGGCCCCCACTCCCCCCATCCCCGTCACCGCCTTCACCTTGGAGCTGTGGACGCCGCAGTGGCCAGACCCCCTCTTCCGAAAGGAGTACGACATCCGCCAGGGTGGGCGAGCTGTGGCCGTGGGATCAGGGTTCACTCTCGCAATGGTCTGGGACATCGCCATCAAGCACATGGACCCGAACCTGGTGAAGGCTCTCAAACCTGGGGTGTCGGGTCTCACCTCTCGTTGGCTGGATCGAGACACAGGGGAGTTCACTGCCTTGGGCAACACTCAGATGTCCGCGATCCAGCTCGCCGCACTCCAGCGCCTCCGCAGCGGTGAGGAGTTCGTCCGCCAGAACGACGTGAAGCGCCTTCATCAGGCAAAAAAGAAGTAGGGGGGTCTAGGCGAACCCCCCTTCCCGTAAAGAGCATCATGCGTCGATACATCGATCGAAAACCTGCCGAGTTCGGGGACTACGACCTCCGGAACATGATTATCTGCCCCGAAGGGGTTCAGGTGGTCGTGGATGACCGGCCTGGGAGGTTGGCCTTGATCCATCCCGGACCCTCCCAGGAGATTCAGGCAGGCGACCTGATCCGGGATCAGGGGAACCTTTACCGCCTGGATGAGTTCGTCTGCTCCATGGGGTTCCATAGAGACGAGATCCTCGTATACCGCATCGTCCAGGTGGGCTGATGGACACCCTTGACCTCTTCAGCACCGCTGTGGTGACCTACAGGGCGTCGTTCTGGCTCTATGGGGGCACGGACGGCGTCACGACCCTGGGTGGCGACTACGAGACGCCAGAGGAGGCTCAGGAAGCTCTAGTGGCTCACTCGGGAGAGTCCTTGGTCTTCACTGCGGTGCAGGGGCGGGATCTCGCTTATGCCTCCCAGGTGTGGAAGGAGAAGCGAAACATAGCTGTCGTCCTCAAAGACTCTGGATCTCTAGTATGCGAAGCGCCTCTTCCCTCGGGGTGGGTGGCTCCTGGCGATCCTCGGCGGACCTAATCGCCTTCCCGACCCCTTCAGGGGGGTATGGTCGCGACATCAATCCCGTAAGGGGACCTATCAGGGGACATTGATGACGACACCACCCACATCACCCGGCTGGAGGGTCCAGGAACACCTCGTCGGCTCCGTCTACCGTGCCCCTCCCGGGTTCACCTTGGAGCAGGTGAAGGACCGGAGCCAGTGGCCGGAGGGCTTCCAACTGGGCCCCGTCCAGGAGTCCAAGCTGAAGGTCGGCGAGATCCTTCTGGTTCCGTGCCTCACCGGAGGGATGTACGTTGGGCGCGTCTACGCCACCGCAGAAGGGGACCCCTACTTCAGGTCCATGGGGGGGTCCCTTTATGGAGTCCTGGAGTGGAGTCGAGACGACCGCCAATGCTGGGCCTGCGGGGGCCTGGCGAATATCAGGGAGCTGTACAAATGAGCAATCCTCTACATGTCGGGGACAAGGTCCGAATCACCCCGAGGGCATGGTCGTTCTTCGTCCAGAACAACGGAGTCCGCCCCGGGGAGAAGTTCAATCCCGGCGAGCAAGCCGTTCAGGAGATCCACGCCGACGGCCTCCACTACATGCTGACCTACCCCCAAGCCTGGTGGAAACGGGAGGACTTGATCCTCGCAGCAGTGGGGAAGCCCGTCCCGCTTCTGGATGCGCAGAGCTATGACTCCATCACCCGCGCCTTCTGTTCGGTGATGGAGATGTGGGGCCGCAGGTACGACTACGACACCGCCCCCCTCGACCAGATGTCGCCGACCGAGGGGGAAGCATTCCAGGGGCCCGTTTTGGTCGATCTGGGCCAGCTGTCGGTCGCCCACACCTCGTTGATGGCGATCATCAAGCAGGTGAACCCCCAACTGCACGAGGACCTCTTCTCGGGCGGGGGTGCTCCAGATGCTCCTCTCCCACGACCTGATCCTGTCGTCACAAACCTGGATGATGTACGCATCCGGGTGGGCAGGGAGTTCGAGGACGAGCAGGTAGCCTACGTCGAGGCCCTGTGGGGCAAGAAAACCTACGCCTTCAATGCGGCGATCCGTGACCTGGAGGCGATGCGCCGAGGGAAGGACGACGGGACTCTCCGAAAGCCCGAGACGTACCACGAAGGGATGCTTCTGGTGCACCACGTCCGAGCGTTGGCCAACGACCTGGCCCGCAACTTCGGGATGGACCACCTGGTCCGCGAAGACGATGACCTTATCAGGGGAGGGGAGGGGTGATGGAGAAGTTTACCATTGAGACGATGTTGATTCCGGAAGGCACGCCTGTCCACGACCAGGAAGGAAATGTGGTGGGCTTCGTGACCTCTTGTGAAGGCGTCGGAGCCGGGAAGTACAAGACCCAGGCCGACATCACCGACGCAGTTCTGATCAAGAAGATCAAGGAGGGGGGTCGGCAGGTCTTTTCCGTGAGCGCGTTTGTGCAGGACCCCGACGAGGACCCCGACGAGGACCCCGACGAGGTCCCCGACGAGGACCCCGCTGCCCCTGACATCGACGCGCGGGAGAAGCTGCGGGCTCACTACGCGGATCCAACCCGGGATCACTACACGAAGCCAGATCGGCCGGAGAGTCCCGCCGACATCGAAGCCTTGGGGTGGCGTGCGGTCTACGGTGGGCCGAAGAAGGAAGACAGTACCCTGGTGGAGTGGGTTTTCGTGAAGGAGCACTTCAGTGTTCGTGGTGAGGGGCCGAGCAACACTGCCGCCCTGAACCATGTTCGCTGGCAGCTGACCTGGGAGGACCGCGGGGGCTACTACGCCTCCCACAAACGGGGCGACCTGACCATGTGCAGCCAGTGCGGCACCTACCCTGCGGAGGTGCTGGGGGACATGTGCGTGCGCTGCCTCTGTGGAACCCGGTCAGGGTGCCCTGCGAAGTACGGAGAGCATGGTGTGGCCTGCCCCCATGACTGGTGCCCGCACGGCGGCACGAGCCCGGAAGAGTATTGGGGATGAAGTCCATATACCTTGCGCGTCGGACCCGATGCGACATCTGCCGAGAGGAAACGGCATGACGGAGAAGCTCTTCCAGATAGGCGTCATCCGGTCCTTCGAGGTCAGGGAAGAGAGGTCGACCCAGCCGATCTTCAAGCTGTGGGAGGGGGTCTACGAGATCCCGAAGTCCGTGGTGTACGAGATCCCGATCGCGAAGATGTGGGTCAACGAGGGGTGGCTCCGAGAGACCCTCCTCGATGCCGATTTCAACAAATCCCCTACCCGAGAGGTGTCAGTGACCGAGTTCAAGAAGAGGCAGGTGAAGGCGTGGCTCGATGGTGATATCGATCCCCCTTGGGATCTCGTCCAAGTCCCGCACGAGGTCCTCTACGAGGGGATGAGGGTGATCGTCGGGAGGGGCGCCCTGTCCGACCGGCAGACCATCTTCACCGACATCGCTACGACACGACTTCAGGCAGCTGACGACAGGGCCTGTGAGATTCTAGGCCACCTCGTCCGAGCCCCCGATATGTGGGGTGATCCCTTCTCGGTCGAGATGCAGTACCTCACGACCCTCGACATCCTCATCAACCTCCGAGGGCTGGCCTCGGAGGACCCGAAGAAGGGTGTGGGGCGTCGCTGGTGCGGGGTGATCCACGAGAACGGCTACCGCTCCAATCTCCCGTTGGCTCACCAGACCGAGGGCTTCGACGTCCTCGTCAAACTCCTCCCGAAGCTCCGAGCATGTGTCCTCGACCCCAACGAGCCGGACCGGACCTGCGAGCGTTGCGGTCAGGACATCGACGACGAGCCCGAAGAAGTGATCATCTGTTCCACCTGCATTGGGGAGAGAGATCTCCGGATGTGGTCGTCGCTTGACTTGGCGAAGTGGGGCTCTCTCCAGACACCGAAGGAAACCCCCGAATGAGGTACTTGCACGAGGACGCCGAGGGCGTCTACCACCTCGACCATCGCCTCACCCCAGAAGTGCGAGCGATGTTCTGTGCGATGTCGAGTCGTATGCCCGCCGGGGGGATCGTCGCTCGGTACCAGGAGGTCATCGAGGCGGTTGCGGAGGACCTCCTGGAGACCGCGGGGTGGCCGACCCTCGCTGCGATGAGGGGGGATTCGACTCGGGGAGGTGACCTGAGGGATTTCTTTGACCAGGCCGAAAAGCGGTTGACTACGTACCCTCTCCACCCGAAGGTCCAGGTCTTCTTCGACCAGTTCGTCGGGATGTATGGGCACTCTTCGATCATGGAGCTTACTGGGTCTCCGTCGGTCTACATGGAAGGGATCAGCTGGTACGACGCCTGGTTGACCTTCGACAACCCGCTCGTCGCAGGCCAGGAGTTCAGCACCCGAGCTGTGCGCCACAAGGATTGGCCGATGGCGCGGTCTTGCTACCGCGTGGTCGAGTGCATGTTCGGCACTAGCGAAGCCCAGTACGTGGGTTCAATTCCTCCCCGGACGGAGTTTAAGGCAGATGAGCCTCTGCCCAAAGCCTTCGCCGACATCGAGATGAAGAAGGTGCGGTCCCTTGCTCCGCACCCCGAACTCAAGGAACTCCACGCCGACTGGTTCGAGGTCAACAACGCCGAAGTGGAGTGGTGGAAGGACCACCTGTCGGTGGCCGCCAACCGGGAAGCCCTGGGCATCGCGGACAAGGAGCCCTTCCGTCCGGCTCTCGATCGAGCCAGGGGGACCATCCCCGGGACCTTCGCCACGGGATGTGCCCACACGGGGAACCTGCGGACGATGGCTCGGGTCCTCCAAGTCGGATCTCTCCTGGCCCAGCGTGGGAAAGCCGATGTCCCCCAGCAGGTCTGGGCAGACATGCAGAAGGGCTACGAGGCCGCGGTTCCTGGCATTGCCGAGATGGGCCTCCGTGAAGCAGTGTACGGCGAGGCAACCCGGCTCCCCGCCCACCTCCTCATCGGCCGGGTCGACCCGGGCAGTGAGGTGGAGCTTCGGCTGCTCCCCTCTGAGTACCGCAGGCCGGTCAGCGATGCGGTGAAGGCGCGTCAGGAAGGAGAGCGGACCTACTTGGACGCCTCTCTCAATCAACACCTCCTGGTTGAGGTCGCCTTCCAATGCTCCTTGGCCGTCGCTCGGGACTGGCATCGTCACCGGGCGATGTTCCCCTGGTTCTTTGATCTGGTCCGTTCCATGTCCAAGGATATCCAACTGCATCCGGCCTACGTGCCGCGGTCTGAGCTTGGGATTGCGGAAGTGCCGGGCCTCCTTCGTCGGAGCACGGAGGTCTACGACTCCTTCATGGCGGAGGACAACCAGATGCAGGCGGTCCTGGCTTTGCCCATGGGCACGCACGTCCAGATGCGCGGCACCGGCGGTCTTCGGGACGTGGTCTACATGTTGGAGCTGCGGGCTCACGCTCATGGCGCCAACTTCGAGTACAAGGCCCAAGCCGAAGAGGCGATCCGGCAGCTCCGGGATCAGTTGGGGGTCTTGGGTCGCCCCCAGAACCAAAAGGACAGCCTCTTGGATCTCGTCGGTATCTAGGCAGTAGAGTGTTGAAGGTGTGGAGGGCAGGGATGCTGACGGAAGATGATCTTGCGGAGATCCGCAGCAGGAAAGAGGATCTGCTCAAGTACCACAACATCTTGGTCGCCCAGAATGATGTGCGGAGGCTGCTGCGGCACCTCGATCACCAAGCTGGCCTCCTCGAAGCCTCCAAGAGAGAGCAGGCCCGGCTTCGCCGGAGCCTGGAGTGAATGATTCCGACCTTGTCCAAATCTGGAAGACCACCTTGGCCACCCTCGACTTTGCCGTGTTTGTTGTCCGTGACAGTACGGACAACCGGGACCTTGATAATGTCCAGGAGATCCTGGACGACATCGCCGAGGCCGGAGAAGTCACCATCCTGGTTGTCCGTGAGTCCGTGTTCGCGGATTTTCGGAAGCTAGGGTTAGCAGAGCTTGTCGCACTACAGGAAAAGGTCAGTAAGGCCCTCCTGGAGCGCACTACCACGGGTATCATAGGCGATACCTGACCCCAACCACTGGAGAGTACTATGAGTGTCGAAGCCCACCTGCGGTCCATCATTGCCAAGCTGGAGGAAGCCTGTGAGGACGCCTCCAAGGTCGACAAGGGCAAGTCCGGTCAGCCGGGAACCCGCATCCGCAAGATCGCCCAGGAGATCAAGGACGAGCTGACCGAGGTTCGCAAGGAGGTTCTGGCAGCTCGCACGAGCGAATGAACCCCAGCGGACTTTTTGGTCCGCCCTAAAAGAAACTAAGGCCCCTCTTGATGAAAAGTGTTCAGACACTTTCGCCAAGAGGGGGTTTTTAGTTTAGACTGCGGGTGCGGAGGTGCATCATCATGACTCCCTCTACTCGCCAATGGACGACCCAGCGCAACCTGTCCGGAACGAAGATCACTAGGGAGACCCTGATCTACATCCTCGGACGCGTCTCTCGTGGGGAGACTCTCCCCCCAGATGTACTGGTGCTCCTCGCAGAGCACCCGCAGATGTGGGTGCCCCACTCCTCCGAGGATCACTAGGCCGCAGCTTCCAGGGTCTGGTCATCCAGACCCTGGAGGATGATGTACGCGTCGGTGGTGCTGGTGGACGGGTCGTAGAAGCCCTGGAAATTCACCAGGCCCTCTTCTTCGGGCCCATCCCAGCCCAAGTCGTCGGGCGGCGAGGTGCTACGAGATCCTCACTCCTTCACATTCCGTAGGTACGAACCGGCTTTTCAGGGAATGTCTCTAAATGTCACTCGGCGCCCACCGACTCTGCCTAGTGGACGAAGGGGTTGCTGTTCCCCTGGAGGGCCTTGATGCGAGCATCACGGGTCCTCTCCCACTCATCCACCGGGTCGGTCTGATGCCAGTGCAGGAGGAGACGGCGCTGGCCCTCCGAGATCTGGAGTCCGTACATCCACTCCATGTAGAAGTAGATGCGGGCGATGTCTCCGCGGACTTCGGGCCGGGGTTCAACGCGGTCCATCTCCTCGTTCACCTCGAAGTCGCAGGTGCCGTAGAGTCTCTCCTCCCCTGCCAGGAGGCCCATCGCCTTGGCGGATCTTGCGTTGTTGATCCCTCCGATGCTCGGCCAGAGGTTGTGGAGATCCGAGTGCGCCACCTTGTAGATCGGGTCGACCTGGATGCAGTGGTCACGGCCGCCCTCTTCCCAGCAGGGCCGGTCAGTCCCCAGAGCAGCAGCGGGAACCACGTGCTCCACCTCGGTCCGATCCCATCGGAAGCCGGACTGGTCACCCAGGCCACAAGACTTCAGGTCGGGCGTCTTGTCGGTGTAGGTGCAGCCGCAGTAGAGCGTCGTTGGGTTCGCCAGGTGGACCTCGTACACCCGCTTCCGCACCGTCGTGTGAGAGGCAGGGACCTCGGGAAGCAGGGCCACGTACTCTGGCAGCTCTTCGGCGGAGGCCAGTGACAGGAGCAGGAACAGCATTTCTCACCTCCCCAGGGGGGTTCCATAGGGAGGCTACCGCTGGGGGGTTCGCTGGCACCCCCTCAAACCGTAAGGAGGTCGGAGGTCCAACATGGTCGACGAGTTCCAGGAGTGGGGGTGCAGGGTCGAGGAGGAGGAGGGGGAGCCCCGAGTGCTCCTCGACGTCCCTCGCCGCACCCAGGAGGAGATGAAGGAGATCGTGTTGGGGCTGCTCAACGGGTCTCTGCTGCCCTCGGTGTTCGTCCCGGACAACTTGAAGGGGATGGTGTTCTTGCCCATGGCCATGGGAGGGCTCTCCCCTCCGAAGGAGGTGGTTGAGAGGGTGATGGGGTCCGCCTCCCCTCCGGAGACCGTCGAAGGAGACCCGCCCAAGCCCCCCTATCCTGCCTACCCTGATCGGAATCCTGACCCCCCGGACAAGCCCACGCGACGTCTCCCCGACCCTGCCCTGAAGGCGGCCTTGGAGTGGGAAGACATCGAACCCGAGGAGTGGGAGGCACACCTGGTGGAGGTGGAGGAGGAGAACAATCTCCGCATCATGCAGTGGCAGGATGCCCACAACGAGTGGATGGACCTCTGTGATTCGATCTCGGAGAAGTGCAGACAGCTCGACGAGGCGTACGCGAAGGAGATCGCTGCCTGGCAGGAGGAGCTGAAGGCTCACCAGGACAGGGATGCAGAGCGGAAGCTCGCCTATGACACGTGGGTCGAGAGGCATGCACGCATCTTCAGCCGTTGGGGTGAGGATGTAGGATGCTTGCTAGGGGACATGAAGAACACGTTCCCGCGTGCGATCAACGGGTTCCCGATGTTCCACGCCTTCTCGATAGTGCATCGGGAGGACTGGCACCGGATCGATGCTGCCGCTCAGCGAGAGTCGGAACGTCAGTCCAAGATCGAGGTGTGAGATGGCATGGTGGAAAGAAGTGGAAGAGCCAGACGGGTCGATTCGATTTGCACGGACCTACGACGCACGGGACCTCTCCAATTCCTGGGGCCTCAGGGCGGATCTTGGAGGGTGTGTGATCTCCACTAAGTTCATCGGCTCCGCGGCCCTCGCCCATTACGAGACATTCATATTCAAACGAGACAAAAACACCCTTATGACGCTCCATGAGGAGCGGTTCGACACCCGAGAAAAGGCCGCAGCAGGCCATGAAACCCTGGTCGAGGTGTGGCGGAAGAAGATGGCAGATGACGTCTGGGCGACCGTCAAGGACGTGGTTTGCGTCGGGATGGAGTACCGAGCCGTCGATGCCGCAGGTGCCACGGTGATGGTGCTGTCCGAGGAAGGCGCCCGCAGGGCCAAAGAGTTCCTGCGAGTTCGAGGGGAGATCCCGTGACCGCAAGCCGAAAGGGTTCGCCCGAGACTCCGACGACCGTAAGGAAGGGGAGAGGGACACGAGCCATGCAAGAGACACTGCGAGAGGTCACCCCTGGACTTTGGGTCAGTGACCAGGACTCGGCCCGCGACCTAGGAGGAGACTTCGCCCTGGTGGTGGACTGCACCGGGTGGGCGCGCCCAACAGGCTCCACAGGACACGCATGGACCCCGGAGGACCTGGACGCCATAGTGGCTCGTGTTGGCCCCCTCCTGAAGGCCGGGAAGCCAGTCCTGATCCACTGCCGCCGGGGGGTGTCTCGGAGCGCCTGTGCTGCTGCGGCGGTCCTCTTGGCGGACGGTGGGGCGGGGACGGTCAGCGGGGCCCTAGCCAAGACCACCTTTGAGAGCAAGGTGCCCTCCAGCCAGTCGGTTGGCGGGCTGCGGAAGTGGTGGAAGGCCCGGGAGGCTGCCCGACAGGTGGGGCTGTTCGGTTAGGGCAGCCACCGGTCAGCCACCCTACTCGCCATCCCGGCTATGTAAGGCCGGGCCAGGAAAGGAGCGAGGTTCACCAGAGGGATGCCCGGCACCGACCACGGGTAGTGCTCCAAGAACTCCTGGGGGAAGTTCTTGCGTTCCCACTCCTCGGCATAGCCGGGAGTCCGAATTTCCCTCAGGCGCTGCGCCTCCAGGGCCTTCTCCGCGTTGGCCTTGGCGCGCTCGTAGCTCTTGCTCCACTCGGCCAGGTCCGTCTGAACCATCTCGTACTGTTGCGGAGTCTCGGGCTCCGTTGAGAGCATCTCTCCCCGCCTCCCATGAAGCCTCTTCAGAACTTCGAGGCCGTCTTGTACCTCCGGATCGAAGCGGTCGACCTGGAGCGTCTTCTTGTACCGAAGGTAGCCCCGGGCCCGCCAGTTGACGGCGTTGTCGATGCCCTGAAGCTCCTTCGTCATCTTGTCGTAGGCTGGAGGTGGGCTCCACTTCCAGTCCTGCGGCCTGTGCTTCATGAATGGCCGGCCCAACTCGATCATCAGATTCCGGAGGTCCCGGTCTGGGATGAACTTCGCCAGCTCGTCGGCAGTGGGTGCGCTGTATTTCGCGTTCAAGAACCCGTCGTACCAGGACTGCACCTGTGCCGGGAAGTGCTCCATGAACAGCCCGTTGCTGTGTTGGAGATTGTTGATCCGGTCGATGATGGTGGTCAGCTGGTTGGGGCTGGTCGTACGAGTCAGGTCCACGAAGCGGTCCATGACTTCCAGCCAGGGCTCACGGCCATGGCGGTTGGAGTATCGGTACCTCAGCTCCTCCACAGCCTCCCAGGCGGTGTCGATCTGCCGCGCGAACTTCACCGACACCTTCTCTCCCGAGACCTGGAAGACGATGGAGTAGGAGGACTGCTTCGACTTGGCGTAGTCGGTGAACACCTTGGTGAAGCGGTTGATGTTCGAGGGGAGCCAGGTGTGGAAGTACCAGTCCTTCAAAGCGGGCTGGACGTCGTCCATGGGCGCGGCCATCGGAACCATGAAGTCTTGCCGGATCTGCGGAGTCAGCTCGGGCACCTCCCAACGCCGCTCGTCTCGGTTCCACCTGAAGCGGTAGGTCTGCTTCAAAGTCTCCCGGATCGGGTAGGTGTCGTTGGAGGGAGGAATGTACCAGGCACCCGAAGGTGCCTGGACCAACGAGAGGCCGGTCGCCTTGGCCACCTTTCCACCACGCAGGACCCCCGCTTCCAGGGCCGCTTCCCTGACGACGGCGAGGATCTTGTTGGCCACGCGGTCTAGCATATCTGCTTGGAAGTACTCGGTGTCCGGGAGGTACTCCTGGAGGCGGATGACCCGACCTCCAGTCAGTGCTTCGGGGATGGCCTCCACGAAGTCCGCGAGGCCCTCTTCGACCTTCTTGATCCCAGTGCCGCCGCCCCCGAGGTTGGCCCGCTTGAGGAGGGCGTGCTCAAACCACTCGATGAGCCTCTTCCGGTAGGAGAGGAGCAGCTTTGGGAACAGCTTGGTGATGACTTTCTGCCTCTCCCCTGGAACTGCGGTTCCTACGTAGGAGGCGAAGGCGACGGACTCATCGTCCATCCCGTCGACCTGGGAGGCAAGAAAGTCCGCCATGTCCTTCAACTCTTCGTCCGACATCTCGGAGGCGTCGAAGCTCTTACGCTCCAGGGCAGAGCGAAGGTAGCGGTAGGCGACACGGCGGCTGTTCTGGTCCATGCGCAACTGGGCCCATAGCCAGAGCACCGAGCGGAAAGCATGATCCGAGAATGACGCGCTCCATGTTTCGGCCCGAAGCCCTAAAATAACACCCTCACGGGCCCAAACGAGTTATTTACTCGCTCGATCCGCCCCCTTCCGGTATAAGAAAACTACCGATTTTTTCCAGCGACGGGTCATAACTTTCAGCGGAGGGGTCTTCGAATGCAAGCGGTTTACGCCAGATCAGAGCACGGAGGCTACCGGGTCCGCCCATTGACTCCCGATTCAGGGTTTCAAGTGGAGTGGCCCGAGGGGCATGTAGCCTACCCTTCTGCGCGACAGACGATCATCGCGTTGGTGAACCGAACCCCTGAGCCGACCCCCAACGCCTACGACCCCCACATGACATTCGACCGCTACTTCCGGAGAGGTCGATTCGGAGACACGGCCCCCGAAGTGGATGTGTTCGACCTCTTCCGCCCCGCCCCCACACCCACTCCCACTCCTCTTGCGGTGGCCGCCAAGGCCCCAAAGGTCACTCCCCGACCCACGCTCACGGTCCACGCCCCCAAGATCAAGCCCGCAGGCATCGACATGGCCAGCCGATCGAAGGAGGTTCGGAAGCTGTTCTACGCGGGCTTCGGCAGGAAGGTTCAGCGCTACGGCTACGATCCCGAGGATGTGCTCCAGGAGGTCTACAAGGGCCTCCTCGTTCGGAACGACGGCGTCTGCCCCTTCGATCCCTCCAAATCCTCCTTCGGGCACTATGTCCACATGGTCTGTGGCTGCATCGTGTCCAACTACCACCGCCGCTACTCGCGGCTGAGCCGGAACGAAGTGTTCGGCGTCTCCAACCGAGACGGTGAGATGGTGGATGTGGCTGAGGCGGACCTGTTCGGGGTGGATGCAATCCAGGAGGACAACTCCTCTCTCTTGTCGAGCGTCGAGGCCCTTACCACGCACATCACTCGCGCCGCCGAAGAGGCAGGGTACGACCCAGCATTGGCCACCACCTGCGTGGACTACCTGTACGAAGGGCGGCGGAACAAAGAGATCGTGGAGGCGACGGGAACCTCTCCGTCGATGGTCTCGAAGGTCCTGCGGCTCGTCCGGGATGCGGCTCGTGAGTGGCAGGCGATGAGCACCATGGCTCTCGCATGAGGCCCTGGCGCTACACCTTCTGGCACACCTGGCTCGGGAAGCTCCTGGCACCCGTGGCCCGCAAGCCTCTCATCTGCGGGCAGACCTGCGGGTGTGTCAAGATCACAGGTTGTGGGAGTGGGGCCCTGCCCCCATCACGAGCAGGGTGGCGTGAACGGCGGGAGTACTGGCAGTGACCAAGGCGAACGAGTGGTGGGTCTATGTGATCCAGAGCCTGCAAGTCCGAGTCGGGAAGACGGGGAACGCACTCCCTGGGTTTCACTACGTGGGAGCCACAACTGACCCGAAGAGAAGGATCCGCCAACACAATGGGGAGATCGTTGGAGGTGCTCGCTGGACCGCGAAGCA
>Ga0114918_10000804_pt1 | contig 27606 bp, 44 predicted proteins | sample LantaG_FD_87015 | JGI IMG/M metagenome (GOLD analysis project Ga0114918, IMG submission 87015) | Deep subsurface microbial communities from Baltic Sea to uncover new lineages of life (NeLLi) - Landsort_02402 metaG | ecosystem: Environmental > Aquatic > Marine > Oceanic > Sediment | place...
CACCCAACTTCGCTTCGGACTTAGACGCAGCTTGGCCCATCTCACGCTCAATGGCAGCACCAGCAGTCGTGAACGCCGATTCGACCTGCTGTGCGGCATCGTCGCCTCCGACTTCGATTTTGCTGAAAGCCGTTTTTGCTCCTTTGAGCAATTTCGTGTCGTCGATTAGAAGTTCGACGTATGCCTCAGCGATCGGACCAGCCATCCGGCCAGGCTACTCGTAGCCGTGCCATCATGCGGGCGACCCACGAATGGCCGTCAGGCAAGCAGCGCATCGAAACCGTCAAGCTCGTCCGCACCCTCTCCCCAGGCAAAAGGTAGACCAGTCTTTTGGTCCACAATGTTCGGAGGAAGAAGTGCTTCGTCTAAGGCTTCCTGAGACTCAGCGCTCCGGCCATCTCGCAACGCAAACTCGTAAACGTTGAGAAGCCTGTCGAGGCTCAGTTCGGTGGGGTCGATCCCGTGGCTTCCACACCATCCGTCGAACTGTCGCCATCCTGCGGCAATGCCAGATCCGAGGATGGCGAATTCTCGAAAGGGCGACCTGATGCCAACGCAATCACAGCCTGAAGAAGTTCGATGAGTTGCGTCATCCCAATCAGCGACTCGTGCATCAGACCGGCGATCAGTTGCTGGGTGTCTTTGGTCGCCATCAGGTCGAGCACTTCGACCGCAGCAGAAAGCTGATCGGCAGGATTCGTCGAAGCAGACATATCCTGCATCCGTCCGATCACTTCGATCGCTGCGGCAGGGAAGGTCTGATCGAATCGAAGCTCGAACTCCTCGCCGTAATACGTTCGGGTCAGCGTGGCTGCCGTGTTGTCCTTCGTGGAGCGGGCACGGGCGATTGCGGATTGAATTCCTGAATCCATAACACCCGACCATAGTCGATGCGATTCAAGAAGACACAACCCTCTGCCGGGGCAACCGGGGCTGAGATCGCTTCGGAGCGCTTAGATGGCCTTCTAGCGACGTCTACGGGGCTATGGCTTGGCTGCCGATAAGGCTGGAACCAGGAACGGGCGAGGTGCAATATATCTTGTACCCTTTTCCATGTAGAGCGCGTACGGAACGTTGGTCCCGACGACGCCGTAAAGCTGTGTGCCGCGTTTCCGAATCTCCCAAGTGATCGAGCCACGAAGGTTCCCGGTGTCTACCGGAGCCAACGTGCGAGCCTTGTTCGTCACCCGTTGAAGACGGCGGATCAAGTCCTGAGCAACGGGGCCAGTCGTCGATGACAACAACTGTTGCAACTCGATCGTATCGACACGAACCTGCATCACAGTCATGTGCAGGTCACACACCACCGGGAATCCTCGATACCGATGAGGCATCGAGTCTCGATCGCGATACAGCCACCCGTCGTGTCGATGATTACCTGTCGGACTTGCGCCCGGTCCCATTCGTTCTCGACCGGCAGCGGAGATGTGAACGCACGCCACATGATCGCAGCGTCATCCAAAACTCGCTTGTGTGCGACATTCAATTCAGTCGCCGTTGGAGGTCTGCCGCTGTCCGACAGAGTTGGAACGCAACGCACCAATGTCGCGACGATTCCGAGCGCGATCGTTGCCCCGTTGCAATGGTCGTCGGTCGTCGCCTCCGACGGGAACGCCTCCGAGCGGAAAATCGATTCTGGCGTGACGACGAGCTGACCGCAGCAATCGTCCCACGATGCGAGGCCAGCGCCGACATACGCAGTGGTGATCGGGTCAGATCCGCATGCGGCAAGATCGCCGAGCGAAGCAGCCAGGAACCATTCGGCCACCTGGTACGGGCCGAACGTGACATCGGTCGTCATGTCGCCACGCTCACGCCGTCGATTTTGACCACGCGAGAGCGTTGGCGAAGGTTGGCTGGATTATATGTGCGGATGAAAGCATCAACGATCGGCAACCCGGTCAGCCCGTTCGACAGGATCGACTCGATGTTCGGTCGGGTCACCGTCACGCCTTGGCGGACGATCTGCGAGGCACCGGACGGCAGTTTGCACTCGCCGCCGACCAGCACGTTGATGAACTCGCACGTCAGCTCACCCGCAGCGGCAAGCGCCAGCGGATCGGGTGTCACGCCCCACGTGTAATCCAATCGGATAATCGGAGCTTCGCACTCGTCAATGCAAGGCCAGCACGCATTGATACGACGAACCGAGTTGGATGTCAGTACATACTTGCTCGGGTCGAGCACGACACCCGACAGCAGGATCTGAGTGATCTCATTGACAGGTTGCCGGAAGATCTCGATGCGACAGCAATCGTGCGCCCCGATAAGACCGTTGCGCCACTGCCCGTCTCCACCCTTGTATGGGTAGACACCAGGATAGAAACACTTGGGGCCGCACTCGGCCTGGTACATATCGTGGGTCGTCGTGAACATACCGATGCGAGCACCGGACAGCGCAAACATCCAAGACTGAGCCATGCTCAACGCTCGCGCGAGGACGGCAGGATCTACGCCAGATACATCGCACGGGTAACTGACAAGATTGGTCCACGGCTGGGCAACGGTGCGGCTCATGGACCAATCCTACTTGTCAGGTATTGCTTGATGCTGAATTGCCCTTGCGCCGTGGAGCAGCCGGTGCTACCGGCTCCGCCTTCGGCTTGGGCTTCGGCTCGGCTTTCGCCATGCCAGGATCGACCCGTGTACCAGCCACCACCTGACGGAGCATGTCAGCGAAAGGATGACTCATGCGAGTGCCACACAGCCGTCAGTGACAGCCGGAGGCTGAACCGTGGTGCGGACAACAGCCCACATATCGCCGACCGGCATTCCCGCAGCGGTGAGCAACGGGTTGTCGAGGTAAGGGTTGACACCCCACGAAGCTGTGGCTTTCTGGCCCTCGCCCTTCACATCGACGGACAGCGTCCCGTTTTCGATTGTGATCGAACCGTCGAGCGAACCGTTGATGCAGTACGGAGCCACGAAGTAACCCCATTCAGCGACTCCACCGTCACAGTTTCCGCCAGCCTGCTTCGTCCAGACTTCGATGGCGAAACCTTGAGTGCTGTTGTATGTGCCGAAGCTGGAACCGATCGTGTCGGTGCCATCCGTAATCGGGCTGCCTCCACCAATGATGTCGAGGATGTCGGGATTCACCTCGCACAGAGACAGAGCGACGTTGACCCATTTGTTCCGGTCGGCGTCTTTCTCGCTGATGCAGAAGTCGCCCCACGCATTCTTTTGCGTGTACTCCTCGCCTGCCTCGACTTCAGGCGTAAACCCGAGAGTGATGAAGCCAGCGGACACGATGGACGAGCAGGCTCCCACGACCGGGACACCACAATCATCGAGGCGGGTAATTCGGATGACCCGGCCCTTCAGTGAGTTGAGCATTTTTGTTGCCATTGCTGTTGCCTCCTAAGGGCGGGTATTGGTTATACGGCTTTTGCGATGCCGGAATCGACGGCCACTACACCGCAGGCGGTGCCGATGGCGTAGGTTCGCTGGGCGATGATTGACACGTCGTTGATCGACGTTCCTGGGCGAGTCGTCCCGTTGAGAGTTTCGACTGCTCCCCGGTGCGTCTTCCACGGGCCAGTGCCGTAGATCGTCGCAGGCGAGGTGCCGGTCAGCGGTGCGGTGGCCGTGATGGCGACCTTCGACCCGAGCTGCGTTTTCATGACGCCACCGAAAGGCTTCAGAGCGCCGTTGGATATCAGTAGCGAGCCGAGCCAAGTGTTCATAAACAAGATGCGCTCGTTGTTCGTAATCTGCGCTGTAGCTTCCTCGGCGGTGGCGAGACAAACCAACGCCAATTCGCTGCTGCTGGAATGGGCGGCACCAGGCGGTTTACCTGCGATTGGTACGTCAGTTTTGTTGGCGATTAGATTCGCCATCAGGTACTGCTCGAAGCCCCACTGCTCGGCTGCGAGAAGGCGAGCCGTAGCGTTGGCTTCGTGCTCGGCCATCGTCCGGCTGCCCGCACCAATCGAATCAGTGTCGTACGTGTAAACAGCGAACGGGTCGGCGTAGCCCTGCGTGTTGCAGCCTGAGGCGGTCAGCGGATCGACCGAAGGATCTACGCAAGCGTTGTATGTGACACCGCTCTGGAAACAGGCGGTCGTATCCCATGTCATTCCGAGGCCAGCGTGCTCGCCGTAGTCCTCAAAGTCGAAGACGCTCAAGCCGCCAAAAGCCCGGGGTGCCGAGACCGGTGCGGTGGTCACGTCGTAGATATCTGGTACTCCAGCCATAGGTGCCTCTGTGATCTTGTGTTAGTTGAATCGGACCAGAGGACTGACGCAACCCTCAAGGGTGAGAGTTGCGCCAGTCCTCCAAAACTCGATCAGGCTCCGACGAACTCGGGGCCGCCGGTCTGACCGTCTACCGCAGTCGTCACGGTGACGCTGCGGGCCGCAGGTCCACGCTGAGCGGTCAGCATGAACTGTTCCGTCCAGGCCAACGTGAAGTCGTTGGTTGCGTTGAGCGTCGAGTCACGAACGACACCGAGGTCGATCGTGCCGCCGTCGCCTGCGACGTAGCCGCCTGCCGGGTAAAGCAGGAAGGTCGTTGTTGCAGGCCATGCCGTAAGCGCCGTGCCGGTTGTGATCGGATCTTGTCCCGTCATGAACTGAGGACGTACACCTCGGATCGTGAAGAACCGGGTCACGTCGTCATCGCTGACATCGAAGTATCCGATGCCTGCACGGAGTGCCAGCATGGACCGGATCGCTCCACGAACCCAGGTCGGGAAGACAGCTTCGAGCACTGCGTTCGGAGACATCGTGAAGGTGCTCCGGTAGTCAGCGACCTGAAGGTCAACAGCGCTGAGGATGTCGCCTGCGGCGTCGGACGGGATCGAGGTCACGGTGACCGCAGTTGCCCCAGCGACGATCGCTGCGATATGAGCAGCCGACACCCGGTGCATGTGAGCAGTCATCGCAAGGTCCGTCGTGCGGGCCAGCATCTCCGGGTAGCTCTTGTCCATGAAGTTGCCAGCCGTCAAGCACAGACCCTCGGCGATGAGCCGGTAGTCAGTCCAGGTCGGGCAGGGAACTTGGAGGCAAGCCTTGACTGATTCGCCCGGCGTGATGTCGGTCGTTTCGGTCCAGGTCCACAACGAGCCAGCTACGTCGGACAGGCCGATGTAGCTCGGGATGTTGATGCCGCCACGGGACACACCCATCGTCGGCAGGTCGAGAAGACCTTCACGGCTTTCGATGCTGAACAGCTCGTACATGTTCTCTGACGGGGTGCAGAAGCCACCGGATGCGACGAGCGCTCCAGCGTCCTTGCCACGGAGTGACGAAGCTACGACCGTTTCCATGACCTGCGAAGCGGAAGCTCCACCGTCACGAACGAAGTGCTCTTCCGGGATTCCAGTGTCAACCGACGCCACGCCTACACGGGGCGAGTGGTCAGCGAGGCCACGGGACCGGGCAGAGAATGCCCGGGCGAGGCCCATACGGTCCAGCTGAGATCCAGAACTGATGCCTGGAATGTCGGCTGCTGCTGTAATGGTCACGTTGCTCGATTCGGTAGGCGGTGCGCTGATTTTGCTGGTGTTGCGGCCGGTTGCGGCAGCCGAGACGGGTGCGGAAGCAACAGCGACCGGTTCCTGTACTTCGGCGAGGATTTGTTCAGCCGCTGCGACAGCTTCAGCCTCAACCTCAACCTCGACGGCTTCGTGCTCGGATTCGTCGGCAACGGGACGGATGCGCTCGGCAAGTTCCGTCCGAATGAGCTGATCGGCCTGAGCCTGATCGAAGCGGCGGGTTGACTCGGAGCGGACAAGGTCAATCGCCTCAGCGATCTCGGCCAGCTCTTCAACGGAGGCGACGGTATCACCTTCGTATTTTTGGTCGAACTCGGCCGTAAGGGTTTCGACCAGAGCCTGAAGCTCTGCATCGCTGAGTTCGTTGAATGTTTCAGGGACCGGAGTCTCCATGAGGATCTGCCTTTCAGGCGGTGGGGAAATGATCGTCATGTGCCCGGGTCAGACCCGTATCACGTCGCTCGGGTTATACCCGTGGGCGACTTCAGCTGTGATCGTAGTACATCCTTCAGCTTTATTGCAACAATTAACTTTGGAGCTTGGCTAATTGTGGCCTGTGTGGGCCTGTACGGGCCTCGATCGTCATCTCGGGGCGTCGGGGGCGGGATCTCCTGTGCGGCGTCGAGCGGTGTACTTGCTCCGGGCCTTGAGGGCAGCGACGGCGTAGACGGCCCTATCTGACCGGGGTCGAGTCCAGACAGCAAAAGACCCCAGGCCGCTAAGCCTGGGGTCTGTTACTCACATCCTGAGAAACGAGCAGTGCGCCTGCCGATACTTACCAAGATTCTCTGTTCCCTTTGACCCATGCATAGGCGGGGCAGCTAGTTCCACTTGGCTTTTTCGACGTTCTTCCGAATTCACTCGGCTACTGCGATCCTCTCGTTCATCCTTCGTTCAGGGGTCGCCGTGCTTAAGGTGTAATTCTGCGGGCCGTCTCAAGTGTCGAAAGTGGACTCCCACAACTTAATGTCGGGTGACTCACATCTTCTTGAAGCAGTTTGCTGATTCCTTAGCCCGGTCGTGGTCGTTAACCGTCAGGGATGAATGCAGGTCGCTCACCGGTACTTTTTCGGGGCGCTTGCTTGCTTCTCAGTTTTCAATGTGCGTGTCACGGATGTTCGGCGACAAAGATCACTATAGGGCACCACCCACCGGTTGTCAACGTTTATCTCAGATATTTTTGAGAAAGTTTGTTCAGAGGGTTTCGACTACGCCACCGATGGCATCCGCATACCGTTGAGCAGCAGGCAACGACGTGAACCGACGGCCCGTAAACAGACCATCCTTCAACACTTGGTGCATTACAGACGTGGCTGAAGACAACGCCCGTTCAGGAGAGAGAGACCGCACGGGCCGCATCGTTATCTTCCCGCCTCAAGCCATAGCTCACTCACCCCTGACAGCGGCGGCCAGAGCGGCACGACGTTGAGAGGGATGGCGGCCGATACCGAACGCAACAATGTCACGCTCGGCCTGTACCTGTTCGTGAGTTCGGCCAATCGACGCTGCGATTCTGTCAGCGACTCGCTGCACGGCGGGGTCGAGATCGGAGACGCAGACAGGGACGGCGGCAATCATTGCCATCATCTCGCCCGAGGCGTACACCGTTTTCACGAAGCCTGGCACGGGAACAGTGCGAATCGAGATCAGTTCCAACGACCCGTTGAGCCGACGCCAGTCGCCAGACACGTCGTGAGACATCAGCTTCCTGATTCTCAAGTCGTCCAAGCCTGGCATGATCGAACCTGCAACCCAGATGCCGAAAGCGTCTTCGCCGATGGTGACATCAGCGGCAGTCCAACCTGTTTCGTCGTAATGCTGTTTCGCTGCCTGCGCCGAAGCGCTCTCGTTTGCATGGCCCCCATCGACGGTGATGTGCCCGACACGGGCGACGCTTCCATCATCGCAACGGATCTCGCCCGTCAGGAAGTGGGCGTAATCGCCTGTCCTGTTTCGTGGCGGCGGCACGCACCTGTCGGCAAACCCACGGTGACAGGACTTCCACAACGCTATGTGACCGAACAGGCGGCCCGTAGAGAGCACTGTGATCGGGGTCGGGACGGTAAGGGCGGGAGGAGCGAACCAGGCCGCAGGCGGCACTGCGGGAGCAGCAAGCGAAACTTTCTGCGTTTGCTCGGTGTCGATCGTGGCAGCGCCAGCGACCAAAGATGCAGCGAGTTGCTGCGCTTCCTGGAAGGCCGGGAACGGGACAGCCGTTGCGCCCATGATGCGGGCAGACGTGATGACCATTCTTTCTGTTTCCAATGGAACGATCATGTCGCCGTTCTCGTCCGGCAACATCGCTTCGGAGGCGGTGACCACAATGTGGCCCTCGACCATATCCATATCAACCGACACGCCTTTGAGATCGCCATCTTCGATCAGCTTCTGAAGCCGTTGAACTTTTTTGTCCGACGAGTTGAGCATTGTCGTGTACCCGTAAATCTTGTCGCCCTCACGTTCGATGCGGATCAGGTTCGCAACAAACTTGGCACCATCATGCCCGTGGCCCGTCTCATCGGTCGCCATCAGCGGAAGCGGCAAATCTCGCCACGTCAGCGCATCCTGTTCGATGGTCCGACCATCGCCCGTTGGCACACCTTCCTGGACGAGCAGCCAGCGGGTTTCGTCGCTGCTCGAACCAATGTCGTCGTCGTCGCCGATCGGTACGTCGTCAACTTCCTCATCGGGGTCAACCTCAATGACGTCTTCAACGATGACCGGCAAGCCTGTGTCGTCGTCAATTCCATCGCCGTTGTCGTCAGCGAACGTAGCCGTTTGTCGATCTGGTGCTAGTTGCAACCTCATGCCGACACGCTACCCCCGTCCGAGGTAACGAGTGGGGGATCATTGGTTGATGTTCGGCCATTCCGTTTGGATCTGAACCTCATAGCCTTCGGCGATGATCTCAGCAATTTGGATGGCGAGACGATCCCACTGAGCTTTGTACTCTGGTCCCAACGGCACCTGACTTCGGATGTCGCCGTATTCCAAACCGAACATGATCTCAAGTGTCATGCGGGCCAGCACGTCCGCTTCGATGACGATCGGTCTAATCATGGTCGTAACCTATCCAACCGCTTCGCTGCCTCGATGACATGCTTGCGAGTCTTGACACCGAGGCGGCGGCGGTCAGGTTCAGCCAACCAATCCACGACCCGCACGATGTAGTTGAGGTCTGTTTCGTCGGCTTCGGGCGTCGGAGCGTCGTGACGGATCATGCCACCGACACCCAACGCATCGCCGTTGCCAGGACGTTGTTGTAATCGCCTGACGTGGCCTCATCCATAAACTTGTTGACTTGTTCGTAGCTGGCACCGCCATCGGCGAGAGCAGTTTTGACTCGCCCGATAATGGCGAAGGCGTTGCCGTCGCTGCCTGTCAACTTGACTTCGATGTTCGGATATTTGGTCATGCTCATCTGTTCCTTTGTGTCGTGGTTGCTCATGTCGATCATTCTCTCATCCAGGCAGGAGCGTTGACGCATGTGTCAACGTGTTCGTCCGGTTCGTGGGCGTCGTCCACGTTCACGATTGCCCCACAGCACGGTTGCGCCTGGTAGTCGCTGCATCGAAGGTCGTACGCTTCGTGGCCGCACCAAAGCTCGCACTCGGGCGGCGTTGTGGGTTGGTTGCTCATTGCTGTCCCCATCCCATGTCAACGAAGTTCTGTGCTGCTTCGACCCTTGTGCCGCCGCCGATGAATGTGTGTGCGCTGTCGTTGTCTCTCGCCACCCATCCACCTCCTGTGATCTTGGCAACCACTGCGTTGATAAGCACGCCGTTGACTGCGATGTGCCAGTCGGTCTTGTTGGTCTGCTTGCTGAATGTGATCTTGTCTGCTGCCGTGTTGCTCATAACTTCAACTATAGGGGACTGCGTTGCGGTTGTCAACGTCAATCTGAGATTTATTTTTAAGGGTTGTTGGCGAGCTTTACCAACGCAGCCCTGGTCGCTTCAATATCTGCGATCGGATCGAGAGGAAGCAACTCATGCACAGCCATATCCAACGGTTCGAGAGGCGGCAGCAGCCGATCCCACACTCGATCAAGAACCTTTTCCGGGTCAGCGCCCGGACCGTTTTTACGGGTCACAGCCACGGGATGACAGCCGAATCAGACACCGGCAAGTTTGCGATACGGGCCGTTTCCACAATCTCAGCGTACAACTCTTCGTAGTCCTGGCCTGTGTCTAGGTTCTGCGGGACCAGCTCCGAATACCGTTGGCGACCAGCCCTGTCGAGCGGGCCATCAGCTTTCGACTCAAGGCGGCGCACCTCATCTTCCCAACCCTGGAACGTCATGCGCCACGGCGGCAGTTCTGAAGCTGTCGATTCGCCGAGGAACTGATACGCCTCGTCGCCTACCTGTGCCTTTTTGGTTTGGGCAACATGGCCTACGGCATCGTCAATATGAACACCCAGAATCTTTGACGGGTCGAACCCTTGCAACTGGAGGCGAGGCAGCAGCTCCGTACCATCAAGACCGCCGAACCGGGCTGAGTTATTGCCAGGCCAAAGCCCTTGCCTGATTGAAGCGCCAGCGTCCACAATCCTGGTTTGCCTCAACCATTCTTCGGCAAAATCATCGACCGACGCACCATTCATCACCGATCCAGCAGACCGGGCGTTCTCCGTTAATTTGTCTATCGCATAAACCGGGTCGTCAACGAACCAGCGGTTGAGCCGATCTTTCTCTTTTTTAGACAGACCCTTATACCAGTCGTACTCGCCGCCCGTGGAGTTCCGGGGGTGTTGCATGAACGTGCCCTGCGCTTGGTCAAGCCAACTGAGCGCCTCACGCTGAGCTTCCGCAGCTTCAACCCAAACGTCTTCTTTCAACTGTTGAGTCACCTTGCGCTGTGCGTACATCTCTTCGGATGACACACCGTATTTCTCAGCTATGTCCGGTCGCCAATTGGTCGGGCCTTGACGTGCCTTGACGGTTTTGGCCGGGACGGCTGGTGTTTGCGTAGCCCGGAATCCTTCGTCCAACGGCGACTTGGCAAGGAACCGGGCGTTGCCGTCGCTGCCTGTCAACTTGACTTCGATGTTGGGATATTTGGTAGTGCTCATAACTTCAACTATAGGGGACTCAATCCGTTTGTCAACGTCACTCCCCGATTTATTTTGAGGAATTTTCGACACCGAACGGGGCAGAATCTTCGGGTTGCTTTTGCTTCACGATCCGAATCGGAAACTCAGTGCCGTACTTGTCCAAGTCGGCCGGTGGGATCTTCGGAGCTTTCATACTTGCCTCGCAGAAAATATGGTCACGTCAAGAGTCCGAGACGAGTACGGCACCGACTGGACCTCGTTGCGAATACCTACGATTTCGAACTGCTGACGGCCAGACACAACCAGAGCCATCTCATCGTTCAGAGTTACCGGCATCGCAAGCCCACGATCCGTGACCAGTTCCAACATGAAAGACTTACCCATCTCGTTATCGCCGTACAACACTGCGTAGTCCGGCCAGGCTGAGGCGAACGTGGCTCCTTCACCCGCATTAATGACTGACCCCACGGGTGCGTTCTTCATCAGTTCTTCGGCTACTTGTTCGTTGATTCCCCGGTACACCGTCGTCGGGCCGTTGAGCTTGGTTGTCTCAGCAGCCTTCATTATCTCATCCAGCCCTGGGCTGATTCTTCCTGCACGAGCTTCTGCGTTCCAAGAACGGTTGAGAATGGAGAAGTCATCCATCACCGTTGGATCTACAGAGACTTTTGCTTTTCGGGCCTCCACTACGTTGTCGATCGACGCCGAACGGGTCGGGAGAGAAACTTCTGTGAGGTCATTTCCTGAGATCGTCGGCTGGTCTGTCAGTTTCGGTCGGCGTTTGGCAGGCGTCGGCCCATCAGGAACGAACTCAGCCTTGACGGTTTTGGCCGGGACGACTGGTGTTTGCGTAGCCCGGAATCCTTCGTCCAACGGCGACTTGGCAAGGAACCGGGCGTACGCCTCGGGGTCAAGTATCTCAGTGACACCGTCAATCTGCTGGAAGATCAGACGAGGCGAATCGCCCATGTTGTCCCACAACCTCAACTCATCGAACAACTCATTTTTTGCGGCCTGCGGGAAGACAGCGGACACCGATTCGTGCGTGCCCGTAATCGTGTCGAGCGGCACTTTGCGGCCAGTCCGCTCAGCACGGGCGGTCGCTCTCCTGATTGCTTCGTCAGTGTCGATCGTGACATAGTCGGCAACTACACGCTTGGCACCTTGTTTACGGGCAGCATTTACCTTGCCGGTCATTTTTTCGATCGAGCTGTTGCCCGTGCCGTCGAGCATCGTGTCGAAACTTGATTCGATCGACTCACTCATCGCCCGCTTGCCCAGGTAGGAAGATTCCTCGTGTGCGAACGCTGCCGCAAACTCATTTTTAGAATCAACCATCGTTTTGTACTCTGGCAGAAACAGCTTTGCCTCGTCCGAGTCGATGACAACCGACCCTTTGCGTAACACAATTTTTCCTTGCTTTTGGAGCGAGCCTTTGCCAGCGCCAGACCCTCCACCCATGAACCGCATGACGTTGTCTTCTCAGGCAATCCCGCCTTTGAGCATCTCGTCAACGTAAGGGTCATGCACAGTGGCAACCCGGTCGGCATCCCAAACGCCAGTGCCGGACGAGCGGTCAAGATAAATGTCCTCCGACTGCACCACCAAATCTGGGTCGCTGACTCCTTCAGGGAATTGAGCGACAGACCCATCAGGCAGCTCGTCGCCAGGGTAGTAAAGAAGCATCGTGCACCGACAGTTCACAACCTCATCAGCCGGTGCGCCAGACGCTTGAGGTCGAGACATCGACCGTCCCCCAACGTCGAACATTTCTTCCATGCCGACGACTTGGCCGTTCGCTGCTTTGTGCGTTTTTCGGGTGCGGGAATCTGAGGTGGCAAGCCATTCCTTAGCGACGGGCCGATGTTCCAGGGGCATCGCCATCGCCCCTTCCTCAAGACCACCGTTGTATGCGCTCATCGTTTCAGTGCGGGCGATCGCCTCAGCTCGGGACGCTGAATACCCAGTGATTTTTTTAACCTCTTTTTGTAAATCGACGTTGCTCATACCTGTGAGCAGCGACTGATTGACCTTGCCTTGTACGTCGCCCCACACTTCGAGGGTCGAGTTTGTGATTTTGTTCGTGGTCGTTTCGAGGAAACTTACGGCGTTGACATCCATGACTTTTGCCCATGAAGCCTGCACGTTGATCGGCGGGACATTGTCGTCGCCTCGACGCACCCAGGAAGACAGCCCACCCGCCTGGTACATCTCAGTGATTTCGCCCGCTGTTTTATCTGACAAGGCAGTCAGTGCAGCCGTGTACCCATCGAGGGCAGCGGGATCACCCGCAGCGGTCAGCGTTGCCGTATAAGCCTCAGCCGCCTGAAAGACAATCAGCTCAAGCGACACCCGGTAAGCGTCAGCGATCCGTTCCTCATGCCTGACAAGCCAGTTGTCGATTTCGGCCGGATCTGACGGGACCGTCAGCTCTTCAATCGAAACTGGCATCCTAGATCACAGGGTCGAGGGCAGCGATGAGGCGTTGCCGAGTGTGCGGATGCTGAGCAGCCAATAGTCCTTTGCAGTAGGCGGTCAGCGTTTCTGTCAGATTGCTGGCAGTCAACCCGATAGCCGGGGCGATCTCATCGACCCGATCAAACGCTCCTGTTAACAGCATGTCCAAATCTGCGTACACTGTGGGGTCGTACTGGAGATGAAGCAGCGCAATATCGTCGCAGCTAATCGCAGCCGGGCCACCTTCGGTGCGTCGCCCGATCGAGGATTTGAGGCGTGCGCCAGCACGTTCCATCGCCCGATAGACAATGCCATCGCAGGCCATCAACACAGCAGCCGACCCAGGGCGGTTGTCGGCAGAGGGCGGGCCTTCGACAACAACTTCAACGGTCGGTGAATCGACCTGTACGGCCTCGGGGCTGCCAGTGGTGGGCGTAGGGGTCGAACCGCTAGGGATCAACTCACGCTCGACCAGGGCGTCGAAGTAGTCGGCCGGTGCTGCCTTTGCCATTTCAAGCAGTACCCGGCTTTGGTATTCGTATTCGGTGGGGGCGTCTTCTTGGGAGAACCCAGACTCACGGCGAAGTGCTGCGTCCGACAATACGAGGCGATCCCAGTTTGCCTGAGCGTTGCCTGAGCGGTCGGGTGGCGAGGTCAGATCGCTTGTGTCATACCAGACCATTGCGATCGAGGGGTCGATTCCTTCACCCTGGAGGGCTGGAGACAGGAAGCCCTCGGTCAGAGCGTTGCAGACAATCTCGGCGTTCGGCTCGATGTGGAGGGTGATCGCTGTTTCCTCAACCTGCCATGCCGTCCAGTGGTTAACACCAGCCATCCCAGTCAGCACTTCGGGCGGCATGTCCAAGCCCAGGGCCAGACGTTTGATTGACTCTTTGAGCAACTCGGTGACCCTGGCGTCGAACGGGGTACTGAATGTGATGTGGGCCAGACGTTCTATGTACTCGCCCGGCACCGACAGTACCAAAGGTACAACACCTGCCGCTGAATCACGGTTTGTGATCGGGACCGTCATCGCCTCGGTGAGCTGCTGAACAAAGTAGTCGAACGAGTCTTGGGCCGAAGGCGTCCCATCGGCCTCGTCGGGCGGCGGCGGGAACTCGGCTTCGGAAGGAATCGCAAATACGCCTGCGCCTGCGAGACGGGAGCGGCCGGTTGCCGTGATGTGTGCACCCAGCAAGTCGATTTGATCGAGCACGCCCAGCACTGCCCGAACTGGTGCGTCCGGTTCCCACCAGCGGCGGGGATGCTTGCGCCACGTTTTGACTACCAGGGCGTCGCTGTGTAGGCGTCGCCAAGAATCAGAGTTCGACCCATTGCCTATCCGCATCTCAATTATTTGAGCACCGCTTTTGGTCGTGATGCGAAGCGAATCCTGAGCGAGCACGTGCCACTTTTCGTAGGCGTCGCTTGCTGTCGCTTCGTTTGGTTCAGCAACCAGCCACCCGAGACCAGCGATTGCAAGGTGCTGACCAAACTCGCCCATGAGCTGACCTTGACCTGATGCTCCACCAGCGATCGACTCGACCATCTCAGCGGCACGGCGTTCGTCCTGCGTCGTCGTGTCATCATCAAGCCTGATCGCTTGTGGCTCATCGCCTACCTGTCGTGGCGGGCGGGCAGCAACCAAGTTGACACGGGACAGCCCATTGCTCAACCAGTTCACACCGAACCGGTACTCGCCTACGGTGTCATAATAAAACCAGGCCCGTTCCTGCCACGGCAACATGCCATCGACACTGACCACGTTGCTCACATCCCGAGCTGAGAGCACCTGTGCAGCCGCAACCATTGAGTAGCGGTGAGGGATAGAAAGGGGCGAACGGTCAGCCATGATGCTCAGGCTACTCCTGTGAGGGGTGTTGATCTTGGGATCGGCGAGACGACGCCTCAGCGATAATCATTTCTGCTTCCATGATGACGGCGTCATCAACCCGTTTCCGATCGGCTTCAACTGCGGCAGCAACTATTTTTGCGAAACTTTGGCGGCCAAGTTTGACAAGCAGCCACGGCGTGACAACGCAGAAAGCTACGACCCTTTTTAACATCAGCGTTCTCTACGTTCCGTCCAGACAAGCACGACCAGACAGACCACGAGAATGCCTACTCCGAAACCAACAATTTGGATGTTTGTCCAGTCCAGCGGATGGCTCACCGGTCGAGTCGATCCTCAAGACTTTGCCCGAACCCAGCAACCAGCGAACCGGCAAGGACGATCAGGACGACCCACACCTCACGGTAGCCCGACAGGTAGACGGCGGCAATGCTGAGCGGGACTGAGGTCCACATGCTGACGCACCAAACGCAGGTGACTAAGTAGGCGACCTGGCCTTCAGGCTTTCGGGCGACGATCCGGTTTCTGACGGGCCGGGCGATCTCGTCGATGGCGGCGAGACGGCCCAGCCGCCATGATGCTAGGAGGGCGAGAACGAGGAGCGTTGCTGACATGAGTCCACAGTAACCGCAGCGCCCCCGTTTTGCCGGGAAGGGCGAACGGGGGCGGGGCGGGAGGGCTGTGCCTTAGAGCGGCTTCGGCGTGCGACTATCTTAACGCAGCCAGCGCCAAGCGGCCCGGAGCAGCGGATCGTCACCGTAGATCGCATCTGGCAGGCGACCGGGCCGAACGTAGATTGGCTGGGGCGGGCACGATCGCATGTCCCATTTGCTTGCCTTTGCTTTGGCCTGATCAAACATGCTGCGAATCTCGTTGCGTGCGTCCAGGCACTCGGCGTGCAAGGCATCGAGCGGAGCGTTCATTGCGACAGCTCCTTGATCCCACTGGCTCATGACTCGAACTGGTCGGCGGTGACGATCTCTTCTGTGCCGTCGAACTGGGAGCGAATGATAACGGCCGTCACGTTGCAGGCGCTCTTGCCCCGAAGGTCGGCGTAGGCCCGAGCCATAACCCGGCCTTCCATCACGTCTTTGCTGGCGAGCGTCGAGCGGCGAGCCGGAAAGGCGTTGACCCAGCGGACGATGTCGCCCGAACCGTTGAGGTCGTCCCACGACTCGAAGATGCCCCACGCCATGCCGAAGCGGGTGTCGATCAACTTCGCCGGAACCAAGTTGCCAGCGAGATCGAACAGGGCGGGCACCTCGGCCAAGCCGCCGTTGTCTTGAATGTCGGCCTGGAGGCGCTTCTTGGCTGCGGTGCAGCCGGACGCCCATTGGCTCATGAAGCCGTCGGTGTCGCAGCGCTCAAAGCTGTCGGCGGCGTCCTGTTCGTGTTGTGCGGCTTCGGCCCGGAGGGCGGCGGTGGTGGTGGTGGAGTAGCTCATAACTTCAACTTTAGGGGACTCGATTCTATTTGTCAACGTCGGCACTGGATTTATTTTAGAAGGCGTCTCGGTAGCAGGAGGCCCGGTAGCAGGCTTCCCCAACTTCTTCGACATAGACATCGGTACGGATCGCCTTGACCGTTGCCACGCCCGAGCGGGTCAGCACTCGTTCAACCGTGAACGTGTCGTTACCGGCGATGGTGACCCGGACGCTGTAGCCCGAGGCAACTGGCATCGAGATTGTTGACTTGCCTAAGCGGTCAGCTCGGCCGCCCGAGATCGCCATCAGATTCGATCCGAGGGCTGCTTTGAGGTCGTCCCATGAAAGGTCTCGGCCTGTGCTGTATTTGTTTGCGGTGCTCATGGTGGTTGCTCCTGTTGGTTGCTGTTGGTTCAGTCGAACGCACCGACCGGGTAGCCGGTGCGTTCTCAGGATCAACGATCAGGCGGTGAGTCCTTCAGCTTCGAGGGCTTCGAGGAGGCCGAGGAGGAGCCAGCCTGCACCGGCGCTCCATTCGTGGGCTTCGGCCAGGGCGGCACGTTCGCCGATTTTGAGGGAGCGGCGGGCGAACTCTTTGAGAAGGTCACCTGTCAGCCGGGTGAACTCGGCTTCAGTCGTGCGGGCGGCTGCTGATTCGAGGGCGAGGGATGCGGTGCGGTTGCTCATAACTTCAACTATACACGACTCGGATTAGGTTGTCAACGTCAATCTTAGATTTATTTTAGGGTCGCTGTTTTCTGGTGACCAGGCGCTCTCGATCTCGGCGTCGAGTCGAGCAGCACGGGCAGCCGCACGACGGATCATCCCCATCATTCTGATCGAGCGTCCCCCACATATCGCAGCACGTAAACCCATGCTCCCAGATCATCTCGGATACACCGGCCCGGAGATCACTGTCTCGGACACCCATAGCTTTTGCTTACTGTCGTTAGACGGTCGAGCAATAACCGTCTGGGGCGAACAGACGTGTCGAGCGAGATCGGCCGACAGGCGGCCACAGGGGCGGCAAGGGTAGAGAAGCGTTGCCATCGTGTCAGCCGTTGGCTGACACCGCCTCGCTGATCGACACTCGCCACGACCGGCCCGAGAACCAGACTCGCAGCTCGCCCTGGCGAGGCTCTTCAGGGGCCACTTCGACCATGCAGAAATCGGTGCGGTGCCGATCCACAAACCGGCCAGGTACTCGAAGCCAATCACCCGTCCGGTAGTCGCCCGCAGCCATCCGCTCGGCGTACTTGATTTTCGCCTGCGCTCGCTCGACTTTTTCACGCTCTTGGTGCTCGATCGCTTCGGCGTACTCGGGCGTCGCTTGGTACCTAGCACGCTCAGCATCTGCTTTTGCTCGACACGCTCGCTTGAACTCGTTCAACTCGTCGGCCGTGAATTGCTTAGCGAGATGGCGAAGCGTTGCTCCAGCAGAACTGACGATCCAGAAATTATCTTCACGGTCCATGCCGTCAAAGTCGTCGTAATATGTTGCGTCCGAGACAAGGTCGGCGATGTCGTCGCTTGTGATGTCGAGGCGGACTGTCTTAGCCAGTTGCTTGACTATGACGGCGTCCGGGTTGCAGCGGTCGGCGTGGTCATGCCAGAAATTGGACGGCACGTCGATCCGGTAGGTCGCCTGGACTGGGAACAGAACCGGCGTGCTCATCGCAGGCTCTCAGCGGCCAGAGCAGCCGACTCAAACCCATCGACATCGTCGGCCTCGGGATCGAGATTGACGGCGACCCATCCGGCCCGCTCTTGGATGATCCAGCCGATGTGGCGGCTGTCCTCTCGGACGGTGTAGGTGCCCCATGCGCCTGGAGCGGCGTGGATGTGAAGGGTTACCGCCTGGGTGGTGGTGGTGGTGGTGGTGGTGGTTTTGCTCATGGCTTCTTTCTATCGGTAGTTTCTCTGGTTGACAACGTCGGGCCTAGATTTATTTGAGGTGGATCAGACGGCCAAGAGTCCGTTACCCGTGAACCGGCAATCTTTGCGATGGGCGGCTGCCTGGCGGGCGGCTGCTTTGCGGTTCTTGCGGTTGGCTTTGCGGTTTTTGCGGTTGCTCATAACTTCAACTATAGGGACCGACGTTGCGGTTGTCAATGTTTATCTTAGATATTTTTTAGATGTTTTGGTTTACGACTGACCCCACACTCGCCCTACCCATCGGACGATCAGGCAACACATGGCGAATACCGTGAACCAGAGCATCAACCCGGTCTGGGGAAGCGCCCTCTTTTGGCACCCACGAAGTCATCTGCGCTTCGAGCAGCGGCATGTGCCCGACATGATGGACGTACCCTTTTTCGTACAACGCCGAGATCGGTGAAGCCCGGGCTTCCTTGTCGGAGACAGCCGTGATCTTCTGGACCCTCACCTGATTGTCGGCGGCGTGAATTGTCGAGCGTGTCATATCGCCGCCCTGGTTTTTCTCGACCACAACCAGATCCGCACCGTAGGCGTGGTAGGCGTCAACGACCTGCTGGCCCCATTCTTCGGGCCGACCCGTTCGAGAATAGTCGGCCAGCACAAACGCATGATCCCGACCGGCACGGGCCTTGACCGGGGCAGTCACAACCACAATGCCACACTCGGCGGTTTCGCCTGGCGGGTCCACGGCAACAATAGTGGACCAGGCCCGACGCCTGTCATTGCTCGGGAACTCGGTGCGATTGCCTAGCGCAAGCCAGGCGTTCAGCGAGTCCCAGCGTTCATTCGCATCCCAGGCCGACGGCTCGAACCTGTTGGAGTCGAGGATGTCATCGGTCCACAGTGCGCCCTCAACGTCATCGAGCCATTCGGCGTGCAGTTCCTGGCGGCCCATCCGGGTTCCCTCGTACCTGTTGATGATGTCTTTGATGAAGCCCGGGGCCAGGTTCATCATGTTGTCGTAAGTGGACGACTTGCCCGAGGCCGTCGAGATGTCTTGTTCCAATTCCCTCAGCCACGGCAAGCGCTTCGGCGTACCAGTCATCAGAACCCACGGGTGACGCCCGAGGCGTAACCCGAACTTTGCCATGTCGTAAACTTCTTGGCCGTTGTTGGCGGCCGAAATCTCGTCCATCCAAATCCAATGATGCTGCGGGCCTCTCAGGCGTCTTGGTTGTTCAGCCGAGTACGTGAAGGCGACACAACCATTGTGGAACTCAAGACGCCGAACAGAGGGCACGTACAGCGGCTCTTGCCCTGGGGGGAACACTGACAAGATCCCAGACTCGCCTTGAATCATCACGTCTCGCACGTCGGCGACCGTCGGGGCAACGAGACCGATGCGGCCATGCTCGCCGAGACGCTCGACCATCAGCTTTGTCGTTTCGGCACCAGTACGAGTTTTGCCTGAACCTCGCCCAGCGAGAAACATCCAGACAGAATGAACCGAACCCATCGTCGCCGGGATCTGCTGGATCTCTCGACCCCAGAAATCCCAGTCGTAAAGCAACTCGTCTAGGGCGTGCTCAGGCATCGTTGCCAACACTTCGTCAATCTGGCCCCGTTCGATCAACTGTTCAGCGAGAGAAGGCATTACTCGTCGTCGTCCAAGCCTTCAGTAAGCGTCCTGACCTCTTCCCGGTTTCGTTGCATCGTTTCTAGTCTTTCACGGACAAGTTGTGAAGCGGGCACGGCCAGCAGCTCGATCGGTCGGCCCTCGGTGCCACCAAGCTCGGTGCGCTCGGTTGCTTCGCCACGGGCGAGGCGTTCCATCGTCACCCCTTCTTTCAAGAAAGCCACTACGTCCCGGGCTGCCATCGAGGAAGCAGACAGCGACTCAAGCCTTTCGAGGGCCACTTTCTGAAGCATGACCGCAGTGTTGGCGTGCCGACGTTCCATCAACCTGATGTCGTCTTGCCTTTCTCGCCAACGGGTGAAGTCGTTGAAAGCGTCGTACTCGCCACAGCGTGCGACCCAACGGTTCGGTGACGACCATTTAGCGACCAGGCGGCGGTGAGTTTCGTCGGTCCCCGAATGTTCGGCATACACCTCGTCAGCAGCAAGCCGGAGCGTCCGCTTGCGACCCATGTCTCGATAAGCGACAAACGCTCGGAACGCAGCGTCGGTTTCGTCCGGTGCCTGTTCCCACGGCATCCGTTCCAACTCGTCCCAGCGGTTAATCATCAGGGACCGGCCAGGTAATCGGCAGCCCAGTATTCGATGGCACGCCAGCGGACAAACTGACCGAGGTCGTGAGCTTCCTGCATCTTGGCGACCGCAGCCTCAATCACTTCGGCGGCGTCTGGCGGGACCATTGCCGAACCGAATAGCTGTGGCAACGCAACCCATTCGGTTGGGTCGATGGATTCCGGGTTTGACGTGTCGATGCCCAGAGCGTCCTGTGCGGCGTCGAGCAGCCTCATGATGACGGTCGAGAGGGCACGGGCGTCGTACTCTTTAGAAACCCGAGACATCAGAGCTTTCCAGCGGTCGTACAACTCAATGTCGGCCAGGTACACCTGATCCCGATTGAGATCCACCTCGGCCACGACAGCCTCGACTGTTTTGTCGAACCGTTCAGCCTGATGCGGGAGGAAGACGAACAGCGTCGTCCTGTACTTGACATCCAGATCGAGTGCCGGAAGTGACAGGGACTCAATGTCTGGCATGTCGAGCGACTCGGGCGTGATGAACGCCTCAAGCCTGGCATCCACGTCCTGGATCGAATCGAGGATTTGGCGCAGCAACTGTTTCTCGTCGGTCCCTGCGATGGAGTTGTGGGCCAACTGCTTGGCGGCGATTTGGTCACGATTCAGCCCGGTCGTGTCAACGAGGGCAAAGATGTCGCCAACGCCTGCGGCCCGTGATGCCCGCACCCGGTGATGACCAGAAATAATCTCGATCCCGCCGTCGGCGTTCAGAGCCATGAGGGGCAGCGACTCAAGCCGCCCGTCACGCTCGATCGTGGCGGCGAGGCGATCGAACATTTGCGGCGACATTGCTCGGGCGTTGACATCCTGTTCCGATACGTCATCCACCCCAACTTTGTAGAGGGCGAGACCTTGCCCGAGGTCAATGATGTGTTCAGTCATTTTGGTTCTCCGATTGTGAGCGCTGGCGCTTCTTTTTAGGGGTGGCTGGGGCGGGAGGGTCAACAAACCGAGTGAACCAATCGCCCAGAGTTTCGGCGTACGTCATCTCGTTGAACTCGCCTCGATAAACGAGTTTCCACGTTTTGTTTGGCATTTCCTTCCTAGAGCGAAGTTTGAGAACGCCTTTGTCGATTTTGCTGTCCCTGGTTTTTGACAGGGTGGTCGTTTGGATGCCTGACAGGGCGCTCATGTGGAGGCCGATGTGGTGGCGGTAAACCCAGTGCTTGAACTCGGCCGAGCAGAGGAGCATCGTGTTCAGTTTCTGAAGTTTTTTGTAGACGTTGTGATTGGCCGTCACCCCATAGCCCTCAAGCATGTAGCGGGATCGGCCCGTGACGGCGTCGGAACCATTCAAGCCGACGCTGGCTGCGACTTTGCCGTCGATGAGGAGCAGCACCGGGAAATTGGTGGTTGTCGTGCCCAGGCGGTGAACGAAGAGATCCCGGTAATACATGCCCGTCGCAAAGTCGCATTGCATGTACGAAATCTTGGAGTCCCTGGTGATGATGTCGTTGGCCCCCAACACCGGGAGGTGCGTCGGCTCTTGCTTGGCTACAGCGGGGACAGCCCGGCGCAGCGTGAGGGGCTTGTTAGTGATGACATAGTCGGTGCGGCCCCCACCTCGCTCAACTGCGAGGAGTTTCGTCCAACCTTCAGGTATCCGGCTGTTGTCCATATACATCAGCGACACACAAGTCGCCTTCGACCCAGTCAGCATCCCGAGGGTCTCGACAATCTCGGCGGGGTCGAATGCCCGCTCATCCCATGTCGGCGTCCAAAGCTGTTGCTCGGCTTCGTCGTACAGCTTGGCGTAGTCGCCTGCGTACATAGGAAGCGAGGCGGTGATGAAGTCTTCCTCAGAGTCCCGTTCAGCTACCTCAGCGACCACGTCACGAACGTCGGCAAGTTCATATTTGGCACCGTCGAGCAGCGCAGCCTGAACCGATAGGCGCTCGGCGAGGGTGCGGCGATACTCGACCCGGTTACCCCGTAACTCCCGTTGCATCTCGGTCGTGTATGCGGTGATAACCCGACGGCCCTCGTTCGGGATGGTCAGGTGACGGAGAGCCAGCATGTGCCCAGCGACTTCTTCGGCCCGGGTTTCTGCACCGTCGATATAAAGCTGAAGATGTTCGGGGACTTTGATCCCGAATTGCTCGAACGTCAATTTTTGGTTACAGATCAGCCCGATGAGCGTCGAGTAAAGCGAGATGTCCGACGCCTCAAGCACGCTGCCTTTGATCCCGGTGCGCTGTGCGATCAGCGTGGGGATCGACCATTTGCCTACGCACGGGTGGACTAGCCGTTTGTGCTTGTCCGGGTCGAACTGTGCGGCGATCGTGTCCCGGAGCGGGGAAGGCGCAACACCCAGAAAGATTTGATGGAACATTCCCGCACCCTACCCTCATCCGGTACGGGTGCTCAAGTGGACCGAGAGGCAGGGGTCAAACCTGCAACGCCTTTCGGAAGAAAGGCATGATCGTTTCAACACTCTCGGGTGAACCCACTTGGGCAACACCCACCTTACTCAGATCAGGCGGGCGGCCGCAACTACGGCGTCGTTGCGGGTCCGGTATTCGCCCCAGCATGACTCGCCGATCCAAACGATGTAGCGGAAATATCCGCTCGGCTTGGTGACGATTCGGATCTGCTCGAAGAACGGCGAGATGCCTACGGTGGTTGAGAAGGTGGGAAGGTTGCTCATAACTTCAACTTTAGTGGTCGAGGTTGCCGATGTCAACGTCGGGCCTAGATTTATTTTAGAAGAATGAACCTTGCTCCGGCGACGGTGCAGGCGGCTGCGTCAACTCGGGAACAATCAGACCATGCCGCTCACGGAACCAAGCCGACAGCCACGTCCTGTGGCAGTAATCTCGAACCGGCGGTTGCACGTCATCGAAGCAAAGGAACACAAGGCGCTGTCCACCATTTGCCTGAGCGATACGGTTGCACGTCGAGATGATGTCAGCCTGTAAGCGGTCCAGGCGTTCCGTGTAGCCCACGATCATTTGCGGGACGGTACTGAAGGCGGGATTGCGGAACACGCCCGCAGGAGCCAACTCAGGCACGTTGACCGGTTCGTACCCCAGCTTGAATCGAGGGTGACCCATCGTGGTGCGGACTGGCACACCGTCGACTGCGTTGAACCGCTGGTAGCGGGACGTGGCGGCAGTGAACTCAATCTGCATCAGTGGAAGCTGACGTAGGTGAAGGAGCAGCTCCCGCCGTGGACCGGCTGATTCCAGGAGTCGAGGATATCGGCGTTGAACGTGTCGCCCTGGGTCGTGGTGACGGTAATCGTGTCGCCAGGTTCGCCCAGGTAGAAGCCCAGGATGTCGAACGATTCGCCAGGGTCTAGCGACCTGATCGTTTGTGTCGAGTAGTCGATTTTGGTGATGGTGCGGTTGCTCATAAATACCTTTCTATCATGCCGGGCGACGTTTCGCAACGTCTACGGCAGGGAATGTTTCGGAGGGCGTCGAGTTCTTATTCTTCGAGGAAGACCATTGCTACGGCTTGCCAATCGACACGCCACAGGCTGCCAACATCAGAGATGAACAGCCGCCACAGGTCCGTCGGGGGCCAGTCTTGCTCGTATGGGAACAGGACCATCTCGACGTTCTCAGTGCAGAACGCCTCGATCGCATCGCCGCCCGACCATCGTTCCTTGCCATCGACCAGACTCATGCAGTGCAGATACATCGACTCGTCGTTGCTCAGGTGAAGGTGGGCAGCCCACGTTTCTCGGTTGGCCCAGCCGTTGTACTCGTCGGCGTTCATCGGCTTGCTCATGCGCCGTCAGCGAACAGGTTGATAACGATCTCGCCTTTGGCGGTGGTGACGACGATCTTGGTCGGATCGCTCACGTCAACGTCGGTCACCTGATGGCAACTGATCGAGGCATGCTTGAACTCGCCGTTCGGCGTGGTCCAGGCTGCGGCGTACAGCGGGGAAATGCTCATCTGGCCCGAGAAGTACGGTTCGCCATCGTTCCGTTCCCATCGGGACACTTCTGTTTGGAGGGGGCCGTGAGATGCCTGGTTTTGTTCGAGGCATCGAGCCGCATGGCCCACGTAGGTGCCGGGACGGATTTCGGATTGGATTTGGTTGCTCATAAATACCTTTCTATCGTCGGTGCCAGCGTTTGACAACGTCGGCCGTTTATTTATTTCAGGCCCAGATGTGGGCGAGATCGTTGTCGAGTGACTCGTACCCGCTCATCAGGGTCGAGAGACCCGTGATAGTTGAGGTGACGTTACGAAGACGCCCATCGTGGCGAGGGTTCTTGGCTTCCCCCATCCAGTCGCCTTCGAGGGCAGCCTCGGTGCGGATGAGCTGGCGGCGAATGCGGAGGGCGTCGATATAGCTGACTGTCTCACTGATGTCGATATGGCGGTTCATCCGTTGATCCCGTATTCGGTGCAGATGCCGCCCTGGACCGGGTAGATGTGCGTGGCGTACCGATCGCTGCGACGTTCGCAAGCTCTGGCGTCACCCACTGAGTCATATCGGCCAGCGCCAGTGACGCCGTTACGGATGGCAACGAACTTGCTGCCCGACTTCTTGATTTCGATAATCGCTGTTGCGTTCATGTAAAGAACCCTACACGACTTGACTTAGATTGTCAACGTCAATCTCAGATTTATTTTAGACGGTCCATTCGGTGACTTTCCCGAACGTCAGATACCTGGCGATCTCGTCGCCGTCAGCCGGACGCCACTCGGCGTAATGGATTCCTTTGGAAGCGTCAGCGAGGGCAGTGAGGTGGTCAGCCCAGACAACTTGCTCAGCGCTCAGCTTGTTCGGCGGCACCTTCAGCTCGGCGACGATGATGAACCCACGCTCATGGGTCAGCGTCAGATCCGGCCAACCCGTCCCGTCATATTTCCAGCCTGTCGCAAACCCGTGCTTTGTTCGCATCGTGCGGTGGCCGACCGCACGCCACCCGTAGAGGTGGGCGAGATCGACCACAGCCGACTCAAACTCTGCTTCCGTCATAAGCAACAACGTAACTGTTACGGGTCTGACAGCACTCCAGTAGCAGCGACACGCTCGGCGTGCCGATCGAACACTGCGACCGCACGGGACAACAGCTCTTCGGTTACAACTTCAGCTTTGACTGTTTCGGCCAGCAACTCTTTTTGTGAGCGAAGCTGAGCAAGACGCAAAGCCGAATCTCGGTGAGCCGACCTTAGCATCGTTTCAGGATCACGGTGGTCTGGACCTCGCACCCGGTCGGCGAGTTCCTCACGCTGCAACTGGGTCGAGTGAGCAGTCAAAGCAACATGCCTTAGCTCATGCCGTAGCACGGGCGGGTACTCTTCGACGCCATCAGCATCTACGGGTGTGGCGAGGATGTCGATAAGTTTTTCCGGCTCATAGTCCGACATCAGAACGGCTCTTCTTCGCTGTATGCGGGGTCTTGGCTTGCACCCGACTTTGGCGAGGGACGTTCAGCCGAGGACGAACGCTCAGTCCGCTCGATCTGGCATTGAGCAAACCGAAGCTCAGCCCCCACCTGGTCGGCGACGATCTCGGTCACATATTTTTTGACGCTTTCCCGATCCTCGTAACTTCGGTTCGAGAGGCGGCCACTGACCATGACCCGGTTGCCTTTGCTTAGCGAGGCAGCAACGTTTTCTGCCAACTCGCCCCAGACGACGATGTTGTGCCAGCACGTTTCCTCATCCCATTCATCCGTCTTGCTGTTCTTCCATCGCCGGTTTGTCGCCACCGAGAAGTTCGCCAACGCTTGACCGCTAGAGATGTAACGAAGCTCAGGATCTTTGCCCATCGTGCCCACGATGTTGATTACGTTTTCTCCAGCCATCATCTGACTCCTTCAGTTTGTCGTTTTTTACTCGCCTTTTTTTTGGATGCCTGAGACGGCTTGGCACGGGCCAGCGCTTTGGCTGCGGTTTGTTCGGGCGTATCCGGCGGCCGACCTACAGCGAGAACATCACGGTCAGGATCGAAGGCGCTCAGGGCAGCCTCAGCGACGACGTACCGCCTCGGATCGACGGTGTCACGTACTGCGGTCAGATACCCTTTGTGAATCCAGTGAAGGACACCAGACTGCGACCTGTCTAGGCGGGCGGCAACTTCAGCCGTCGTCAAGAAGCCAGGCATCGCTGGGAGAGTCGAACCAGCAGTAGCTACGCCTGATTTGCGGGCAGCTACTTCCCGCTCGACTACGTGGCGGGGGATGTAGTTGACCAGCGCAACCGAAATGGTTTCGAGACGGCCGTCCGCAATAAGTTTCGAGACTCGTTGCCGAGACACTTGAAGCGCCTCGGCGGTGGCTTTGATCGACATCAGGTCGTTGTGCGTGGTCATCGGCGTATCGCTTTCGAGGCGTTGACCTGATCGTTGTTTAAGACTTTGCTCATGGTTGCTCTTTCTGGTAGTTGTGATCTCATCCTAGCGTGCTGCGGACCGATACGAAACGTCGAGGCGTTCGATTGTTTTGACTTGCCGGGAGTCCCAGCGGTACTTGTCTTGCCGTGAGTCAAACGAGTGCCAGCGGCAGTACAGATATTTGCTCTGGTCGTTCCAAAACTGCACGGCTGTCGTCGCTTTATTTTGGCAGCGCCCAACATCGCACTTTGCTGTCATCGAGTGATCTCGGTATCGCTGTTGAGTGGTGACACGATTCTGCGGAGCATCGTGTCGAGGTGGCTGTCTTTGAGCTGCTCACTTCCTAACCAGATGCAGCGCCATGCTTCGGTGCCGTAGAACAGATCCCAGCGGTAACGCTTGTCTAGGTCTTGAACTTTGTCGGCCCGTGGGAACTTACCATCCCGGTATTCCTGACGGGTCGCTTCGGTGTCGTATGGTTTGATCCACTCTTTGACCCGTGCGAACAGTTCAGGTGAGACTTTCATCGTGCTACCCATCAGACTTCTGAGATCCAGGCTTCCACGACGGTCACAGCGGAGGCCATGAGGTCGTTCGTGCCACGCCGGACGATCCTGGCGAGCTTGTCCTCAAGTTCCATCTGCGTCTGGAACGGCAGCTTGTTGAACTCGTACTCGCAGGCGTCATCGAACGCAAAGGTCAGGGCAGCGCCCAGGTTGGCGAGTTGGCCCATCTGGGTTTGAGTGGAGTTGCTCATCGTGCTGCGGCTTCGCTCTGGCACGTCGGGCAGAAGTCGATGAACTGGTTGCTGTTGGCGTGACGGCCGAGGCTATGCGCCTCGGTGGCGCATTCAAGAAGAAGTGCTGCGTTGAA
>Ga0114918_10000805_pt1 | contig 27604 bp, 24 predicted proteins | sample LantaG_FD_87015 | JGI IMG/M metagenome (GOLD analysis project Ga0114918, IMG submission 87015) | Deep subsurface microbial communities from Baltic Sea to uncover new lineages of life (NeLLi) - Landsort_02402 metaG | ecosystem: Environmental > Aquatic > Marine > Oceanic > Sediment | place...
ACCCTAACCCTAACCCTAACCCTAACCCTAACCCTAACCCTAACCCTAACCCTAACCCTAACCCTAACCCTAACCCTAACCCTAACCCTAACCCTGACCCTAACCCTAACCCTAACCCTGCCCTAACCCTAACCCTAACCCTAGCCTTTACCCTAATCGAAGATCGAGCGATCGGTCGGTCGTCGAAGAAAAGAAAGGAGGAAGAAAAATGTTAGAAAAAAGTTTTTTCTTTTCTCTGAACCTCTTCTTTTTTTCTCTGTTTCTCATCTCTTCTTTTTACACGCACCCCTCTCTTTCTCTCTCCTCTTTCCTCTCTCCTCGCGCTCTCCTCTCCCTCTCTCCACCTCATCCCCTCTTTTATCACTTCGGAATCGCGTTCTGCAAATACTGGACAAAGTCGTAGAACCCGGTGCTGAACGAGTCGTAGGCGTTGTCGACGCGCTCGCGGAAGGCCGCCGCCGCCTGCGCGTCGGTCCTCTCGAGCATGAACCGGCGGCGCAGCGCCCCGATCGGCTCGCCGTACCCGAAGCACGGCAGGCCGCTCTCCCGCATGAGCGAGACGGCGGCGATGATGGGCTCCGCGGCGGTCCGCGCAGCCAGGAAGCCGCGGACGCAGAGCTCGACGAAGCCGAAGAACTGCGGCGAGTCGCGGCGGCCTCCAGGGTCCAGCAGCTGCGACATCTCGAGGCTGAGCTTGAACGCGGCGGTCTCGAAGCCGAGGTTGCCTCCCGGGGAGATGCCCTGGTGGGGAGGATGTTGGAAAAAGGGAGGAGTTTGGGAGTGAGAAGGGGAGAGAGAGGGAAAGAAAAAGGAAAGTTTTTGTTTCGGGTTTTTTTTTGCGATGTTTTTTTTTCTCTAAAAAAAAAGAAAAAAACTCCCCCCTCTTCCTCCTCACCAAGATAAACCCAAAGTCGATGTGCACCAAGTGCCCATCCCTCGAGATCATGATGTTGCCGTTGTGCCGGTCCTTGACGTGGAGTAGGTAGCAGGCGATGGCGTAGCTGGTGTTGAGGTGTTAAGTGTTTTGAGTTGAAGTGTTGTTTTGAATTGAGGTGTCGAGGTGAGCGGAATGAAAAAAAAACTCTTGCTCCTTCCTCCTCTTCCTCGTCTTCTCCTCCCCGACTCTCCCGAGGCATAGATCTTGAAACTCACCCAGCGTGAGAGACAATAAAATTCCTCCTCGCGGCCTCAAACCTGTGGAGAAAGAGTTGGTGGAGGGAAGAGAATTGGAAGAGGAAGTAGAAGAGGTGGTGGTGTTAGTTTTTTTTTTCGAACAAAGAGGTGAAGAAAGAAAAAAACCTCCTTCCTCCTCTTCCTTTACCCTCTCTCCTCACCTCGTGCTCCCGGGCGCCCCAAACTCCCTCCTCCAGATCTCGTGCAGCCCGCCGTCGGCAGTCTCCCCCAGCGCCGCCCTTGACCTGCAGTCAGGGACCACCTCGATGATCCCGCACTCGTGGCCAGTGGGGATCACGCCGTACGGCGCCAGGAACAGGTCGACGCCTGCCTTTTTAAGAGAGTCCTGCAGCAGGCGGATGACCTGGAGGGCCAGGACGTCCTGGCGGCAGTCGTCGCCGACCTTAAAGATGCAGGCCGTGGTGGTGCGGATGGTATTGGTGGTGGTGGTGGTGGTGTTCTTGTTCTTTTTGGCGGAAGAAGAAGAAATCGGAGCGGAAGCGTCGACGTTATCAAGTTTGTCGCTGTCGCCGCCGTCAACCTCCTCTTCCTCTTCTTCCTCGTCTTCTCTCTCCTCCTCTCCATCCTCACCACCTCCACCATTTCCACCTCCACTACCTTCCTTCTCCACCTCGAACGCCACCAGGATCGGCACCTTGGCGGCGCTCTGCATCGGGGAAGCGGACTCCGGGATCGCCCTGATCAGCCTCGACCGCGGCTCGGTTGGGAGATAGAGGTCGCCCCTCGGCGGCGGGCCAACTTCTTTCACGAATTGCACTGCCGCGTTCTTCCTCTCCTCCTTCGCGACGGGGTAGAGCCTCCCGCTGACGCCCGTGACCGCATCAAAGAACGCCACCTCTGCCATCAGCCTCTCCAGCTTCTCGGCGGGCATGGCCTGCCATACCAGCCCCTTCAGCTCGTCGGCCACGGCCCAGAGGCCCGTGTCCTCCGGTGGGGTCCAGCCGGACCTCTTGACTGCTGGCGACGTGAAGGCCTCTGGCGGGGGCCGCCCTTCGGCGCTGAGGGTGCAGACCAGCATGTGGGCGTACAGCACCGAGCGGGAGGCGGCGGCGAGCAGGTAGGCGCGGATCTGGCCGCCGTCGTCGGCGCGGAGGAGCTGGACCAGCTGCGGGAGGAAGACGGAGACCTAAGAGGAGGGGTTGGGGCTCGTTGATTTTTTTTTGTTTTTGGTGAGAAAGGTTTCGTGAGTTTGAAAAGGATAAAAAGGGAAAACGCAACCTCTCGTCTCTCTCTCGTTCCATTCTCTCGCTTGCTCGTTTGCCCTCTAAGTCTCCCAAAGCATCCCAGAGGTGAACGAAAAGAGACACGCCAGCAGCAAAGAGGCGAAGAAAAAAAGTCCAACTCGAAAAGGAAAAAAAAACGCACTGCTGCCGCGAGCAAAGAGCAAGCAAAAAAAAAAAAAAAACTCTCTCCCCGCCTCCCTCCACGACCTCCACCAACCAACCAATCCCCCTTACCTGCTCCGGGTCGCACCCCTCAAGCGACCGCAGCGCGTACGCCCGCACCGCCGGGACGCCCCCTGCGGGGCCTCCAAGCATCGCCAGCGCCTGCAGCAGCGGCGCCGGGGCCCACAGCGCCAGCGCGTCCGTCGGCGACGTCGAGCGGAACGGGTCGAAGGAGGAGGGGAAGGACGACGACGAGGAGGAGAAGCCCCCCAGTTCCTCCTCGCCAGCGCCGTCGCCTCCACCGCAGCCGCAAGCAGAAGAATTACTCTTCTTCTTCTTCCTGCCTCCACAGCTATTCGAAACGGAGTTTGCCAGGATCGCCGCCCCGCGCGGCACCCCCTGCAGCTCAGGCTCTGACGCGTGCCTCACCACCAGCTCCTCCAGTGCCTCCTCCACGGCGCCGCTCTCCGGCAGCCTCTCCGGCAGCGACAGGGCCAGCTTCGGGGACACGGCCCAGGCCGCGCCGACCAGCCCGCGCCACTTGTGGTCGGAGAAGCGGGCGTAGGGCGACCTGGGGTTGGAAGGCACGGCGAGCGGCCTGGCCCAGGAGGCGGTCCTCTCGACCTCGGCGTCCAGCAGCAGCTTGAGCAGCGAGACGCGCTGCTCCGGCGTGGCTCCCGGGCAGTGGCCCCAGACGGGGTCCGGGGCAGAGGTGGTGTTGGTAAGGTTGGTGGTGGTGGAAGAAGAAGCAAAAGAACCAGGAGAAGAAGTTTTGCTCTTCTTCTTGCTCACAGCGACCTCTTCCTCGACAAACCACCTCCCGTCGCCGACCAGCGCCGCGAGCTCCGCCGCCGCAGAGACCTGCTCCTCGGCCTCGTCGGGCGACCAGCGGCCGTACAGCGCCGGCGGCCCCTCGAACCAGAGCAGGGAAGCTCTCAGCGCCCTCTGCGCCAGCAGCCTCGCGTTGGAGGCCCGCACGGCAGCAGCGGAAGAGGAGGAAGAAGAAGGACTAGAAGAGGAAGAAGAAAAACTTGAACAAGCCAGCTCCGACTTTGCCAGCAGCAGCGCTAGCCGCGCCAGCCTCGCCCTCGCCCCGTCCGAGGCCGGGTGCTGCGTCAAGTGCCTCGCGTTCTCCAGGGCGCGGTGGAGCAGCCTCGAGAGCAGCGACCGGATCGACTGCGCGTCGGCGGAGACGGCGGGGGTGAAGTTGGGGGTGGTGGTGGAAGGAGAGGTAGTCGACGTCGAAACATGAACTCCACCACCTCCGCTTCCGCTTCCACCTCCAACCCCACCACCACCATCCGCGCAGACGCTGAACCACAGCTCGGTCCAGTACTCCAGCCACGCCGCGTGCGCCTTGACCCCCCTCGTCAGCTCCGGGTGGTCGTCCGGGTCCCCGCCGGGCGACATGTGGAACAGCTCGGCGTCGAACAGCGTCGAGCGAGAGAATAGGCCTGCGTGCGCGTCCTGCGTCCGGCTCCAAGCCGCGGCGACCGCGGCCGCCAGCGGGACCCTGAGGCCCGGGGCGGCGGCCGCCACCCAGGCCCAGGCCATGGTGGAGACGCGGACGGCGACCGGGGTAAGCCTGCGGGCAGGGGCAGCGCCCAGGGCTCGGATGGCAGCGGACAGAGCAGGGCTCGGTAAAGGTGGAAGAGGTTTAGAAGACGAAGACAAAGACGACGACGACGACGACGACGAAAGCTTCTTCGCCCTTTTCGCAGCCGCTTTCCTCCACTCGTCCTCTTCCTCAGCCGCGGCCGTGACGATGGCCGCCGCCAGAGACAGCACGGCATCTTCGAGCGAGGCCACGGTGGGCTTGACGGTGGTTGAAGGAGGAGGAGGAGGAAGAGATGGAGCAGCAGCAGAGGTCGAGCTCGAGCTCGAGCTCGAAAGTTTCGAACCCGAAGCACCCTGCTGCTGAAACGCCACCAGCACGCGCTCGAGCCTCTGCACTGCCTCCGACAGGCCGCGGTGGGATCCGTGCGACGACCCTCCAGCAGCGGCAGAAGGAGAAGAGCTCGAAGAAGAAGCATTCATAGCAGCACTCGCGGCTGCGGCGCTGGCGGCCCCGCCGTAGTAGGCCTTCCTCGACAGCGCCTCGACCCCTGCTATCGGCGCCGTGGGCGCCTCGGCGTCGAAGCGGGGCCTGGCCGCGTCGAGCGTGGCCATCAGCGTGGCGGCGTGGCGGAGGGCGGCAGCGGGGGCCGAGGAAGAGGAAGAAGAAGGGAGGGCAAGAGCGGAAGAAGAAGATGAAGAAATCCCACCTCTGCTCTTCCCTCCGCCTCCGCCACCTCCGCCACCGCGCAGCTGCTCGTGCAGCAGCGCCTCTGCGTGCTCGGGCGCGACGCTCGCCGCCGTGGCCAGCACCTGCCTCGCCAGCGCCAGGGAAGGGTGGCCGTCGAGAGAAAAGGGGCTGCTGTTGTGGTTGTTCTTCCTCCCTGCTGCACCGCCGCTGACGACGACCGCGGCGTGGTGCGTCGTCGCCCCAGGCGCCACCATCTTCTCCTCGGCGCCGCAGCAGGCCAGCGCCGACCGCAGCAGCACGGGCCGCCAGTAGAGGGCGGGGAAGGCCACCAGCACGTCGGCCAGGATTCGCGCGGGGGTTCCGATTGGCAAAGTAGAAGCAGAAGAACTTGTCGTCGTCGTCGTTGCCGTCGCGCTCGAATTCAAACTCACGAGCGCCTGAGGGAATGCGCTCGCCTTGACCTTTTTGTTCAGCGACTGCGGCGGCGGCGGCAGCATCGACGCCTTGGCGCTCATCGCTCCGCCACCACCTGCTGACGCCACGACCGTCCCCGAGCGAGCAGAGGCCGCCACCAGACTCGACACCAGCCTCTCGAGGGCAGGCATGATGTCTTCGGAAGAGTCGTGGTTTTGCTTCTCACCACTTGCTCCACAGCCACCTCTTCCACCAACACCACCCCCCAGCCGCGAGCAATAAGCGGCAGCGGCGGCGTCGGATATCGCAGCCAGGGCAGCTCCGGCCCACAGCCCCGGTTCGGCATCCTGCTGCGCATCGATCAGCAGATCCAGGGGGCTCGCGGCAACGGGAGAGGGCAGAGCGGCAGCCTTCGCGTCGCTCTCGCCGACGGGCGAGCCGCCGTCGTCAAAGACCCCGCCGCCGACGCAGGCGCCCAACGGAGCGAGCTCCGCCCTCGAGAGCTCGAGCGTCGCGACGGACAGCAGGTGAGCGACGCGCGCCGGGGCATCGGGCGAGGCAGGCATCGGAGGCAAAGCGGAGGTGCCGAGCAGTCGCAGCAGGCCCGCGCTCGCTCGCGCGTGCGCGGCGGCGGAGGCAGCGGCGATCGTCGTCGGCCGGGCCGGCGCGACAGAGTAGAAGGCGTTGGAGCTCGCAGCAGCAGCGCCAGCTCCAGCGCCAAAGCCAGCACCACCACCACCAACAGCGACGCCAAACCCTCCGAGCCTCGCCACACGCGGCCCGAGCTCCGCTGCCATCTTGACAGACTCCCCTTCTCCCAGCGCGGCGATCTGCGGCGTGAAAGCAGCAATCCTCCCCACGGCAGCGCGCCAAGAGGCAGGCCAGGGGTAAGGAGTTGTTGAGGTTGAGCTAACGTTTGAGCTCGACGTCGAACCCGCCCCCGACCCCAAGCCAGCGAAGTCATGCATCCCGATGTAGAGCCACAGCAGCCTGAAGGCTTTGACGATGTCCGCGGCAGAGGGCTCGCCGTGGCGGCGGACAAAGGAAGGGATCAGGGACTTGGCCTTTTCGGCAGCTTCTCGCTCGAGGGCCTCTCGCTTCTTCGAGTCGCTGATTCCGCCAGCTCCTCCTCCTGCTCCTCTGGGCGTTCCCGACGCGCCCTTTTTCAGCGCCGCCATCATCTTGGAGGCCTTGTTCTTCTTCTTAGGGGAGGAAGAAGAGTTTGCGATGGTCGGAGAAGAAGAAGAAGCAGAGGCAGTAGCAGCAGCCTTTTTCGGAGGAGAAGAAGAAGCCTCTGTCGAGCTTGAGCTCGGCTCGGCGTCGGTCCACGCCGCGGCCTTGGGGGCCCTGCTCATCGCGTCGCGGTCCACCACGGCGTCAGCGACCGCAGCGATAGCAGGCAGCAAGGCGCCCAGGTCGCGGCGGGAGTCACCACTGGAAGCAGCAGCGGCGGCAGAAGCAGCAGCAGCGGAAGTAGCAGCAGCGCCCCTCGTCAATGGGACTATCGTCGTCGTCGTCGTCGCGCCGACGTCGGCCGCGAGCGCGAGCAGGCGCAGGAGGAGGTCTCGGCGGACAGCCAGCGGCGCGTGCTTGACGCCCTCCGCCGCAACCAGCAGAGCGTCCGCGAGAGCGCCCGCGGTAGGAGAGGAAGACGCGGCAGCAGCAGAAGACGGAGAAGAAGAAGTTTGACCTTGTTCTTCAACCCCAACACCTCCACTACCTCCACCTGCAAACAGCAACGCCCCGGCGGCGCCCTCGCTGCTCTTGTAGGCCTTGACCATCGCGTCGATCTGCGCGTCGTAGGCCCACAGGTGGCCCCCGCAGCCAGCCAGGGCAGCCAGGGAAGCAACCACGTGCATCGCCGTGGCCTTGGAAGAGGCGCTGGCGCCCCCGACGCCGGACTCGGCGAGCAGAGGAACAATGACGGCCAAGAGCTCGGCGTCTCCGGCCAGAGCCGCTGCGAGCCTCCCTGCGGTCAAGAGCTCGGCCTGCTGCTCGTAGGGCGAGTCGTCATCGCCGCCGCTTGCGTCGTTGATGGTGCTGTTGTTCACGGCAGAGAAGCTCCCGCGCGCGGGCGAGAAGGAGGCGTTCGAGGCGTCGCCTCGAATAGCAGCGCTGCCCTTTTCGACACCGCTTCCGCTGCCGCTTCCCAAGTCCGCCAGAGGCACCAGCGCCGCCTTGACCCCTTCGACGTCCCCGGCCCTCCAGGCAGCGGCGAGCAGGGCCGTGAGGGAAGAGGAGAGGGCGTCCGTCAGGGCCTCGGCGGAGGCGAAAGAAGAAACGGGCTTTTGAGGTTTGGTGTTTTCTTCTCCCTCCTCGTTTTTCGTCTCGAGATCCCAGCGCCAGATGCGTTTCGAAAGACCGCCGCCACCCTCTCCTCCACCGCTTCCGCTCCCGCAGACGACGTCCGCGAGCCTCGCCGCGGATCTCATCAGCGCGTGGACCCGTTCGGGGGCGTCGAGGGCCGCGGCCACTCCGGCGGTGGCCGTAGCGTCGAGCAGCTCGGGGGCGGCGGAGGCCAGGGCGGTGCCGATGTCGAGGGCGTGGCGGGTGAGCGCGGCGGCGACGAGCGCAGAGGTGGAGTTGCTGCCGGAGCCGCTTCCTTCCTCGGTCGTCGTCGTCGCTCCAAGTCCTCCGAATCCTCCTCTTCCAGCTGCAGCGGAGGGCCCCGCTGCCTGCCAGGCGAGGCCCACGCAGGCCTCGATGGACTCGAGGAGCAAGTCGCAGGCCAGGGCGAGGTGAGGGCCTCCTTGTTGCCGTCGAGGTCGAGAAGAGGCGTTCGCTTCTTTCGCTTCTTCCGCTTCTTTCGCTCCGACGACGACGACCACGCTCGCGCCTTTCGTCGTCGCTCTCGCCTCCGACGAGCCAGCAACATCGAGCCCGATCGCCAGGTCGGCCGCGAGAGTCACCGTGGCCTTGGCGAACGAGGCGGAGGGCAGGCGGATGGAGGCGAGGTCGATCGCCGTGCCGGCGGGGGTAAAAGCGGGAGCAGCGCCGAAAAACGCAGCGACGTTGCTGCTCCCTCCTCCTCCGTTGACGAGCGCTCCGCCTCCACCGCCTCCGCCTCCACCACCGAGCCCGGTAACACCGTCAGCGAGAGCAGACAGCAGCCACGAAGACGAGCTCGCTCTGTGGAAGCTGTCGATTCCACCTCCGTCGGCAGAAGAGGAAGCAAACGACCCACCGGCAGAGCTTAGGGAGCTCCCGGAGCCGCTGCCGCCGTTGCCGTTGCCGTTGCCGCTGCCGCTCGTTCTCCCCTGCACGTCGCCCCCGACGTCGTCCAGGATGTCCCTTAGGGCCTCGCGGAGGCCGCGGCAGGCATACTTGAAGAGCCTCGAGCGGAGAGCCTTGTCGAAGGAAGAAGAGGATGAGGTCGATTTTTCATTCTCTTCCCCTTCACCTCCTTCCCTGCTCGAGATCGCCAAGAGTTGGTCTGCCAGCGCCAGGGCCGTGTCGTCGCCGGCGTGCCTTCCCAGAGCCAGCGCCGTGTCGTCGGTGAACGACGACGAATGAGCAGGAAGAGGGGCGGGTTTGCCGTTGGAGGAAACGACTCCGACACAAGCACTAGCAGCACCAGCTCCGCTCTTCCCTCTCCGCGCGTGCTCGAGGGCCTCGACGGCCGTCGACAGCAGCTCGGCCGCGTGCGCCGGGAGGATCGGCAGCGGCGACGCCTTGTCCCTGAGAGCGCGCTTGAAGCCCGTCAGCATGCTTCGGTCTTCGAGCGCCGAAGAGGACGAAGAAGAAGGAGAATGAGAATCGGAAAACGAAGAGAACTTGGGCAGCCAGCACTTGACGAGCTCGGAGTAGGAAGCCGAAATCGTCTCCTTGTCGCCTTTGCTCAGCGCCGCAGCCTCCAGCGAAGAACAAAGAGCAGCGTTGAGAGCGGTAAACCTTGCTTGCCAGTCTGCTTTGGTCATCGTGGTTGAGGAAGAAGAAACCGAAGAAGACGAAGACGGATCAGTGGAAGAGGAGGAATTCGCTTTCGAGCCCTTCAAGCTCGCGAGCAGAACCGCCGCAGCAGAGGCGACGCGGGACACGTTCGCTTCGCTCGTCGACTCTCCGGGGACAGCGCTCGTTATAAAGGTGCAGAGCGGCCTCAGGGCGTCGAGGACGTCTCTCGTAGAAGAAGAAGAGGAAGGAGAAGAAGACGAGCTCGACGAAGATAAGCTCAAGCCCGCTTCTTCTTCCCCTCGCGCCACGAGCGACGCCGCGCCCAGCAGCTCGCTGACCTCCTCCTCCGTCGCCGAGCCGCGAGCGGCCAGGGAGCTGGCCCACTCTGCGAGGACGGAGGACGCGGTCATGAGCGTTGTTGTCGGTGGTGGTGGTAGTGGTGGTGGTGGGAGATGCCTGGAGAGAGGAAGGTTTTGGGTGGTCGTTGAGGTTTTGAGAAAACAGATGGAAAAAATCAGTTGCCCCCTCCTCCTCATCGCGGACAAGTAACAACATCCGCTTTGAAGCCACTCCAATCGCCCTCTTCGCGTCCACCTGCGACGCTGGGGCGAGATCAGGTATCACGATCGACGCCCTGGCGCTCCACGGGGGGGATTGGTGGACGGAGCTGAATCGCGAACGACCAAAGGCAAAGAGAGACGGACGAAAAGAAAGAAAGCCATCGATTGCGATTGATGCTGCTGCTCCTCTTTCTTCGTCGTCTTCTTTTGCTGCCGCTCAGCTCCTTCGTTGCCCTCTTTCGAGTGGACGGCTGCATAGAGAAGAAAGATAGCTTACCGTGCTGCGGTGAGAAGAAACAAAAAGAGATGGTCAAGAAGTACAAAAAGGAAGAGAGAAGGGTCGATTGTTTTTTTTCCCCGTCGCTCCTCTCGCTCGACGAAGGAGCAAAAATGAGAGAGAGGTATCGTCTTCTTCCCTTCTCTTCTTCCCTCCTCTTCTTCCTCTCCTCCCTCCGCCACCGCCACCGCCGTCACCTTCGTCTTCCTTCTTCCTCCCGCTCGTCCCTGAAATACACCCGTGCTGGGCACGAGAACAAGTTTCTAACTTTACAAATCGTCTTTCTCACTTCACCTCCTCAATCACTTCTTCCTTCTTCCTCCTCCCCCGTCGCGGCACCTCGAGACCGCTTGCGGCAGCCACGGCCGCGCTCCCGTGCGTCTGCAGCGCGTACCGCAGGTCCCCGCGCCCGGCCTTCAGCAGCGCAGCATGCGTCGGCAAGCATCTGCTCTTCGTCGAGCTCGAAGCGTTACCTTCTCCACCAGCGGTCTCAAAGACAAACTTCCGAATCTCCTCGGCGGCGACCTCGAGGCTCGCCGCCGGCGCCGTCGCGTCCCCTGGCAGGCGGGGCCTCCTCGGCTCCAGGCCCGCGACAGCGGCCGCCGCCCGCACCCCGCCGGCACGGACGACGGCCTGCACCAGGTCGGACCGGTCCGCGTCGGCCATCTCGGCGATCGTCGGCATCTGCAAAACGGATTTCGATGTCGAAGAAGAAAAAGAAGAAGAAGTATTTCGCAGACCCCGTCGGCTCCTGCGCCTCCTCGCCGCCGCGCGGGCGAACGACCTCAGCTCGGCGCTCAGGTCCCTCGGGTCGTCGTGCGCCGCCGACGGGGGCCACGCAGGGGACCGGGACAACATCTCCTGCACTGCCTTGTAACCCCCGTGGTAGACGATGGCGTGGTGGAGGTCGTAGCGGCCCGCGGCCAGGACCGCAGCCCGGCCGGGCATCAGCCGCTCCGAGGAAGAAGAAGAGAAATTCTGTCGATCTCCTCCTGCTCCTCCTCTTCCATTTCGATTTCCTCCACCACCGCTTCCTTCGATCCTGATCCTGGTCCCGCAGTCGTCGATCTCCAGGGTCGCAGGCTCGATCGGGGTGTCCCACCGCACCCTCCTCGTCGCGACGTTGAAGTAGTAACGCCCCGAGCTGCCCCTCTTGCCACCGCCGCCGGCCGGCCCGGCGCCAAAGTCGCTCGTGCTAAGCTCGACCCAGTGAGCAGCCACGAAGAGCGCGAGCTCCTCGTCCAAAGTATCCAAGTTGTCCCAGTAGCCCACGGGCCGTCGCTTGGCTCGCAAGCCGACGGCGGCGGCGACGACCGCCGCCCCTCCGGCGTCTCTGACGTCGCGGACCAGCTGCTGCCCGAGACGGCTCTCGCCGCCGTGGTCTTCGAGCCCGAGCCCCTCTTCTCCTTCTTCTTGTGCTTCTTCGTTTCCGCTTCCGCTTCCGCCATTCCCTCCGCGCCAGGCAGCCAGCTGCGCCAGTGTGGGCATCATCACCGCCGTGCGCGAGGAGGAAGAAGAAGAGGAAGCCCTGGGGGCGTCGAGGCCGTCGTCGTCAAAGTCATCATCATCGGACTCGTTGTCGTCAAAGTCGCGCTCCGGGTCAAAGTCATCGTGGAAATCCCGTTCTGTTTCCGCACCTCGTTCTTCTTCTCCCCCTGTTTCCGCCGCAGCCACATCCTTCCCTTTCCCCCCCGCCGCGTTCGCGAGCTCCCTCGCGATCGCGTGCAGCCGCGGTTTCAGGTAGTCGATCAGCAGCCTCTGCCTCCCCAGCCGCAGCAGCCCGCGCGGCGGCGAGGCGACCAAGGTCCTGAGCGCGGGCCTCGCTGCTGGGACGACGTCCCTCACGTAAGGAAGCAGGTGGTGCTCCGCCGCCCCTGGGCCGAAGCGGGCTGGGACGTCGGAGTTGACGACGCGCAGGACGGAAGGTGGGGAAGAAGAAGAAGAAGTTGGAAGGAGGTGTTGATGGTTTTTCCTGCTGCTGCTTCCTTCGTCGTCTTCGTCGTCTTCCTCTTCGTCCTCGTCGCTCGTGGAGCCCGCAGTCACCTCCCTGACGACGCCGATTGTCTTTCCGGTCCTCGCATGCACCACTGTCCATCCTAAGACCGTGGAAGCGTCGGGGAGCTCCGTGACGAGGTCGTCGCAGGAAGAAGGAGAAGGAGACGAAGAAGAAGAAGGAGGAGCGGCCGTCGTCGAAGACGGAGAAGTCGAACCGACGCGGCGGCGCGAAGAGAAGAGTTGAGGACCTGTTTTGTTCGAAAGGAGGAGAGAGAGGTTGGTGGGAAAAGGTGAGTTTTTGATTTGATTCCTATCACGCTCATCCTCTCTATCTCTTGATGTTGATGGAAAGCCAAACGCTTTCCCGTACCTGCTCGCGGGCGCGCCGATGGTAGCGTCGGAGGAGGAGGCGAAGGAGAAGAAGAGCGTTGTTGAGGTGTCGTTTTCGTTTTTGTCGTCGTCGTCGTCAACGTCGTCCTCGCCCTTCTTCCATCTCCATCTTCATCGTCCCCCTCGTCGTTCCTCGTCGTCCACAGGCTCTCCGGTCTTGATGCCACCTGCGCATAAACTGATCGTGGCGTGCGCTGCTTGTCCGACCAAATCAAAGCCAATCCATTTGCTCTCCTCGGCGCGAGAGGCGGCCGAAGGAGCAGTGGCATGCGTCGTCGTTGAAGCGACGCCATCGCAGGCGGCGCGATGATGCCATCATCTAGCCGCTGCTGCTTTGCAGCATCGACGAGGCGCGTGCCTCCTCTCATCGTCGCGATGGCGTCAGTTATTTGACATCTACAGTGTTGAAGCGGTGAGGTTTCGTTTGAAGCTCTCGCGGGAGGCGTTCCCAAAGAGGGCGGAAAAAATGAGGAGTGATTTTCTTCTGCGGCACTAATCTGCTCACCTCACTTTTTTCTTCGCTTTTTTTCTTTCTCTCTCTCGTGGAGAAAGAAAAAAGCTTCCTTTTTCTTCTTTTCGCGCAGCGAAAACGCTCCGCCTCCCCCTTCCGCACTAAGCTTTGCCTGGAAACAGCACAATGGCGGCATCAACCGACGTGCTGCAGACCGTGCGCCTGACCGTGGAGGGAGCGCAGGTGAGTTTTTTTTTTAGGGGAGAACCAGAAAGAGAGAGAATGGGGGAGAGGAGCCAGAGGGCAGCGCTAACTCGAATCGAAAAGAATCAAAGCTTTTCTCCCGCGCGCCCCGGCACTGCCACGCCAACGTGCTCAATCGCCCACTCTCTTCCTGCAGCACGGCCTAGCGCGACGTCGAGGTCACGCTGAAAAAGAGAGAAAGCTCGTTGTCGTCCTCGTTCACCCCGAGTATCGATTGATTCCTGGAAAGCGCGCCTTGGTCGACGAATAAAAAAAAGAGGAAGCAAGGACGCAGACGACGATGCAACCATCTCTTGAGAGCTCGCTCGATGATCCTCTGCTTTTGATCACCAGCCCGGGTCTCCGCTGCGCGTCTCGCTCCATCTCTACTCTAGCCTCGGCCATTGCTCTCATTCTGACCTTTCGAGGAGGATTGGAAGGGCAGGCGATGAGTGTCGAGTTGCGAATTGATCTCCCCCGGAATCCTCGGCTTTTTTTGCAACTCTCTCGGGGGGACTCAACGGCTGGTGAAGAAAAGAGTCGATGATGCAATCGAAGCGCGCTGATTGATGATGATGCGTTCCGAGTTTGCGGTCTTTTCTACCTTGCATTCCCCAATTCCGATGCGCGATAGGTTGAAGACGCTCAGTCGAGACGTTCGACGAAAGGAGAGGAGCGATAAACCGTTTTTAGTCTTCCAATGCGGGCCGCGAAAGGGTTGCTTTTTTTTTGGAAATTCCAACGCGCAAGCGGGCGCTGCTGCTCGACAGAATCGTCGGGCCCTGGTTCCCGCTTCCCTTCTTGACGACCTTTTTCTTCTTCTTCTTCTCTCACGCGCGCTCCTCTTTTTCCCTTCCCTCAATGACCATCACCACCAACCAACTCCACTCCCAGGTCGCGTGCGACGAGAAACACAAGCACCTCCGCGAGCGCTCCAACGCCATGCGCACGCTCGTTAGGCTCTGCACTCCGTCGACGGACAAGGTGAGGATGAGAAAAAGAAAAGAGGAGTTGGTGTTCTTAATATCAGCTCAAGGGTTGGTGAATTCAAAAAAGAAAAAAAGAAACTCACCTCTTTTTCTTCTTTTTCTTTCTTCTCTTCCTTCAATCCCCCCTTAGGTCGAGGACTTCCTCGCCGCCAAGAACGCGCTCTTCGCCGCCCTCACCGAGGTCGACGACCTCCTCGACGAGGTCGGCTGCAGGCTCCAGCGCGAGGGGGAGGACCTCGAGATCAAGCTCAAGGCCAAGGCCGCCGAGGACGCCGAGCTCCGCCGCAAGATGGCGACGGTCGCCAAGCGCGCCGAGGAGATGGCCGAGCGGCAGGAGCAGCACGTGAAGGTGATCCTGGACCTGAAGAAGGCCTACGAGACCGAGCAGGCCGCCCACAAGCGCGAGCGCGACCGGTTCAAGGCCGAGCTCGCCAAGCTGCGCGAGGCCGCCGAGCGCGAGGTGCGCGAGACCCGGGACCTGCGGGACCGCGAGGTGCGCCAGCTAGAGACCATCCACAAGGCCGCGCGCGACGACATGATCAAGCTCTGCAACGAGGGCGTCGCCAGCCTTGCCGACGCCGCCCTCGACGTGGCCGTGGGCGGAGGGCGCGTCCGCGTCGAGGCCCCAGAGATGGAGGACGCTGTCTGGAGGGCCTTCCAGACCGAGATCAACGCCAAGCTTCACGACTGGACCGTGCAATACTGCACTGGGGAGCAGAGGGCGAGGCTCGCCGCGCCGCCGCTGCGGAGGACGTCGTCCTCTTCTGGTGGTGGAGGTGGAAAGGGCGTTGTCGCGGACAAGAGCTTGCCGTCGACGCCGTCGTCCGGGGGCTCTGCCGCCGGCGGGAGCAGTAGCGGGGGAGGCAACGGGCCCAACACGCCGCCAACCGTGTCTGAGGGCGGCCCGCCCTCGGATGCGCAGTACGACTCGCAGTGAGAGAGAGAAAGCTGGTTGTTCGAGAAGGAGTGGTTGGTTGGTGGTTGATGGCGGCGTGGGGTTCAAGAAAAGGTGAAGGTTCCTTCTTCTTCTTTCTTTTTCCTCTTCGCGCTTCTTCCACCTCCACCACCACCACCTCTTCCACCTCTGTCTCTCTTCCGCTCCGCCACTTCCGCTCCGCTACAACACCAAAAGACTAGAGTTTATCCCTTTTCTCCCCCTTCTTCTCTCCTACTATTGTTTCCACTACTACCGACGAACTTTTCATTGTTTTTTCAAGAAGCGAAAGAGAGGGGGAGGAGAAATCTTTTTTTCCTCCCAAAAAAAACTCTCTCGTTTGTCTTTTTTCTTTTTCGTTGTCTTTTTTTTTTTTTTCCAAAAAAAACTTAAATGACCCCCACTTCGCCAACCTTTTTTCAGAGGAGAGAGACTTGAGAGAGATGAGCGAAAGAGAGAAGAGAATGAGAGATTTGCTTTCGTTTTTTTTCTCCATCTGTGAAAAGAGAAAAAGGAAAAGAAAAAAAATCGAGATAAAAAATGAGGGTCTCTCTTGCTGGTTTTTCCTTTGCTCTCTGATACGTTTTATTTTCTTTTCGTTGCGTTTACAATTTTCCACTCGCATGTTTGAGAGAGTCCTGAGATCTCAGATCGAACCGCGCGCGGCACGGGCTCGGGCGGGCTTTTGGGTGTTTTTGTTTTTTTTTAAAGAATTTTCAGAGAGATAATATAAAAAAAATCAAAACTCGGACCTCTCTTTTTTCTCTTCTTCACCCTTTGTTCCTTTCCTTCTCCCTCTCTTCCGTCTCGATCTCCTCCGCCGCTTCCTCCAGCGCCTTCGTCGCGAGCCTCCCGACGTAGCCGAGGCTCGCGGCGGAGAGGGCCAACCCCAGAGCCACCTGCCAGGGCTGGACCGCTCCTCCTCCTCCCATCGCAGCAGCCGCAGAGGAAGAAACTCCTCCTTCGCTCCCCGCTTCACTCGCCACCACCGCTTCCCCGACCCCGAGCAGCGCCCTCCCGTAGGACCCGGCAGCGACGTAGGCCACGGTGCCCGGAAGCATGCCGAGCCAGGAGCCCAGGACATAGGGCCCCAGCTCCACAGAGGTCAGGCCATACAGATACGAGCTCGCCGCCAGCGGCAGGAGCGGGGACAGCCTCAGCAGCGTCACTACCCGTAATCCATCCCTGCCGATCGCCCTGTCGATGGCCGCGAACCTCGGCGATTTCGCAGCATAGGCCTGGACCTTTTCCCTGGCGGCATACCTCGCGATCAGGAAGCTGGCCGTCGCCGCCGCCGTCGCCGCCGCAGAGACGACGGCCGTGCCGGGAACGACGCCGAAGACCACCCCGGCGGTCATCGTCAGCGGGATCGCAGGCACGGCGAGCACCTCGAGCCCTGCGTAGACCAGGCCGTAGGCCAGGTACCCGGCTGGCCCCAGGTCGTCGACGACCGCGGAGAAGTACTGGACGAATTCGGTCAGCGGCCCTCGCGCTGCGACGGCGACGGCGGCGAGCGCGGCGAGGCCCAGGGCGGCGACGGCGGTGCCCCCGCCCATCACGGCGGCTGCTGAAGGGGTAGATGTGTTGCTGAGGAGGTCTTGTTCTTCTGTAAAGGTGGACGAGTGGAGCGGAGGAGAAGAAGGGGACGAAGAAGAAGAAGAAGAAGAAGAAGATGAAGAAGGGGACGAAGAAGAAGAAGAAGAAGAAGAAGAAGAAGAGGTCATCGTTGTTGCTGCTCTCCGGCCCGAGCTCCCTGCTTTCTCTTCTTCGCCACTGCTGCTGCTGCTGTTCCCGCTCCCGTTCTCTTCGTTGTCCCCGCGGAACGAAGACGCGGCTCGGACCTTTTTAGAGGCGCGCGAGCGCTGGCGCTGGTGTTGCTGCTGCTGCTGCTGCTGTGGCCGCACGCGGGAGTTGTTGAAGGGGGGCGGCGAAGAGGAGGAGGTCGAGCAAGAGGAGGAGGCTGCTGCTCCTGCTGCCCTTGCTGTTGTCGCTGTGGAGCAGCCGCTGTTCCTCACAGCACACGCAGCGACGACAATAGCGCTCCTCCGAAGGTCACGGCCGGCCTGTTTTGGGGTTTTGGATTCGGATCCGACTCGCGCGTTAGTCGTCGGGGGGTCGAAGAAGAAGGCAGAAAAAAAGAGGACGCTTCCGGGTTTTTTTTCTCTCCGAAGAAGATAGAGTTGATACCCTCTCCCATCAAGAGCTTCGATCATGCGCTCTTTTCTGGCCTCATTCAACTCACTTCCCCATCCAACTCTTGACACGACGCACCTGATAACGTGACTCAACCGCAGAGATGCATGGAATCGGAAGAAAAGCCCTGGATCGACCTGCAGCGCGAAGAGAAGATCGAGGCCCCGTTGTCGGCATCGCCATCAAAGGCGACGAACAAGGAAGCAAAACTGCGGCGGCCCGCATCGGATTAGCTCAGCGCCTTACGCCAGGGGAGATCGGTGAGTGCTTGAGAGAGCTCTCCAGTGAAGATCGAAGCTCAAAGCCTTCTTTTAGCCGTGCGCTTCGTGGTGGAAAGGTTCAAACTTTTTTCTTCTTTTCTGTTTGGAAAGTGCAGGATAATCGAAGACCTCTTCGAGAGCTCCACTTTTTCCGACGATTTCTTCTTCTTCTTCTTCTTCGCAAAAATGCTTTCTCCTCTTCCTCCTCCATCTGCTCCCGTCGCCTCCACGGCTCGCTGCTGCTGCTCCGCGCCCGTGCTGCTCGCGACGCCATGCCGTGCCCGACACGCTTGCGGTAGCTCCAGGGCTTTGAAAGCATCCAATTCATCTCACGCGACCACCATCGCTTTTGCCGCTACTAGCCGCCGAAGCGACGACAAACGACGAATGCCTACCGCTCGAAGGACAAGAAGGATGGCGGCGCGAGGTACGGTCGCCCGTTCTTTCTCTCTTGCGCACTTGTCGGCAATAGCATAAGATCGCATCGCGACCTGCTAGCGAGCTTGCTTGAAAATCAGATGCCTGGAACAGTTCCGAAATGCGCATTCATTCAACTCTTCTTTTTCTTCCTCTCTCGCTCATGCTCTCGCTCGCTCGCCACCTCTTCTCCTCTCGACCTCTTTTCAAAACAGCCGCCTCCTCCTCTGACTCCTCCTCCTCCACGGCCATCGTCCCGGACCGAGCCCGCTACCACGTCTTCGAGATGGACGGCGTCGATTTCTTGATCGGAACGGGAGACGACGGAAGGCTCGACGTCAGGGACGCCTTCGTCTGCGACTCCTCCTCCGCAAGCTCGTCGTCGACTTTTGACGACGAGGAAGACGTGCCGACCCCTTCCTACTCGCGAGCAGAGGGCCACGACTCGCCCGACCTGCCCCAGCAGCCCTTACCCTTCATCGCCGTGCCCTGGGAGGTGCGCTTCGACGGCGACACTCTCTACAAGAAGCCAGCTTGGAGCAAGCTGCTCAAGGTCTACCTGATCGCCGCGACGAGGACGGAGCCCTCTCTGAGATTGGACCTGACGCAGGTCGTGAGCCTCGACGCGGCGACGCGGAGCGTCAGGAGGGAGGAGGTGATCAACAAGGCGACGAACGAGGACCCGCAGCACACGACGCTGAGGATTCGGTGAGTTGGTTGGGAGTTGGAAGTTGTTGAAGGTGGTGGTGGTTTTTTTTTTTTGAGAGAGAGAGAGAGAGAAAAAGAGAGCAGCGACGAAAAAAAGAGAAAACAAAAACTTCGTCTTTCCGGGGGGGCCGATGACGTTCACAAATAAAGGCGTGAGCCGTTGACAACCTCTCCTCGTAGAAAAAGGAGAGGGATGATTTCGAAATTCTTGAATTGAATTCTTTGGCTGTGTCCGAGGCCGTGAACGAAGTTTTCTTTTTCTTTTACTTTTTTTGCGTCCCAGCTCTAGCTCTTCTCTTCTTCTCTCGTTTTCTTCTCTTCCTCTTCTCTCTCCAACTCAACTTCTCGTCTTCTCTTCTCTCCCCTTTAAAAAACAACCAAACACAAACACAAACAGCTCCAACGGCATCATGCTCGTCGACGCCGAGGACGTCCCCTCGCCCGACGCCATCATTGACGGCCTCGACGACTCGTTCCCTCGCGTCGTGAAAGAGGAGAAGAAGCGCCGCAAGCCGTTCTGGTTCGAGGGGACCTACAGGACCGACGAGCAAGGGAACGAGCTGGAGAGGGTCAGGGACGGGAGGTGGGAGGAGGACTTCGAGGAGAGGAAAGGGGACGAGGAAGAGGAGGAAGAGGAAACGGAGAAGCCGGCTTGGCTGACCGAGGCTCCCGAGGAACCGTCCGGAGGTGGCAGGGAAGGGTGGGAGTGAGAAAGTGAAGGTTTTTTTTTGAGTTTGAGTGGGGGTGGGAGAGTGTCATTTTTGCAAGAAACAAATGAACAAGTTATCCAAAGAAGAAGAGGGGAGAGCGCGGCGGGAGGAGATGGAAGAGAGATCGAGAGAGAGGGTATCTCGAGAGAGAAAAGAGAGACGTTTTCTTCTTCTTCTTCCTCCTTCACATTCTTCAAAAAAAATCTTTGTGTTATTACACCCTCACGCCGCTCACCGCCTTCTCCAGCCCCACGCTCAGCACCGCCCGCACGGCCTCGCACGCCTCCCTTATCGACAGCTCCACGCCCTCCTGCTCCCCCTTCGAGAAGCCCTGCAGGACCCACGCGACCACCGGCACGTGGCCCGGGGGACGGCCGACTCCCAGCCTGACTCGGGGAAAGTCCTTGGTGTCTTTCCCGTTGTTGTCTTTCCCCAAATGACTCATGATGCTGCGCATGCCGTTGTGCCCTCCGTGCCCTCCCTTGGCGCGCAGGCGGGTGGTCCCCACCGCCGTGTCGAGGTCGTCGTAGAGCACCAGGATGCGGGCCGGGGGAACTCTGTAAAACCGGGCGAGCTTGCCGACAGACTCCCCCGAGACGTTCATGAAAGTCAATGGCTTCGCCAGCAGCACGCGAGAGGATTTTCCACCTCCGCCGATCCGTCCTTTGCCCACGGCGGCATTGCACTGTACCTTGTCAACGGCGATCCCTTCTGATTTCGCCAGGAAGTCGACGGCGGCGAAGCCGATGTTGTGCCTCGTGCCGTCGTAGCGCGCCCCCGGGTTGCCGAGTCCCACCACGAGCCACAGGGGGTCTTCTTCGTCGTCGCTTGCTACTCCTCGGGCTGCTGCTGCGTCTTTGGGGTCCATGGCGCTGAGGCCGTAGTGGCGGCTTTGATGGTGATGGTGGTTTTGGTGATTTTGGTGGCAAGAGAGAAGGCGAGTGTGAGCAAAGAAGGAAGAGGTCGAAGGAGGGAAACGACGACGACAGCTGCAGATCGAAATAAAAAACCAAAATCGAAAACTTTCTTTACCGAATGCTCGCGCTCACTGTGCATCGATCTCCCCCGCCGCCACCTCCACGGAGCCTGCTGAGGATGCCTCCCATCGCGATCGAACGAGAATTGGCAGGAAGAGAAGAGGACAGGGGCCGAGAAGAAGGATTCGGTGATGGACTCGACGACAACGCCTTTGCGATTTCGATCGGTCGCCTCGGACTCCTCGTCGTCGCTTTCTTCGGGAGGGTGCTGCTTGCGGCGCGCTGCAGCGGTGACGCGAGAGAAGCGGCGCCTCTCATGCGATGCTGAGGGGTGGAGGGAAACGCTCGAGCCTCGAGGAGAGGCAAGAGAGAGAAGAGAGAAGACGAGAAGAGCTCCAAAAAAGTGAAACTCGAACTTCAACGGAAGTTCGTCGACGGAAATTTCTCTCGACGGCTGCTTACGCTTTCTTCACTCTTTTCTTCTTCTTCAACTCTCTCTGGTTCCCACCCACCCCCCGCGCTGCTCTCTTCGCGCGAGCGCCTGTTCTCTCTCCTCCCGTCTCTACTCTCTCGAGACCAAGATGGTACGCCTGGGAGGCGTAAATGCGGTGTCGCGCTAGCGCGTACTGTCGAGAAAGCGAAAAAGGAGAGAACGGAATGGAATGCGCCGGACGAAAGAGAAAGAGAGAGCTGGCCAATTTGGTGTGACCCGCCGCCTCCTCTCGTGTCGCATGTGCATGTCTTTTCTTACGCTTTTGCTACTTCGAGCGGATTGATACGATCAGTTCAACGGGCCTGGGATAGCGCATTGATCGAAATTGAACCCCTATCACCCCTCCCGGAGACGACTTTTGACAAAAAAAACTAACGCCGGCGACGTCGAAATTCTCAACTCCCAAAAACAAAAACAGGCGACGTCCCGTGCCGCCTTCCTGGGCACCGGCCTCCCGGCCGCGGCCCCGCGTAGCGCCCGTCGCTCCAACCTGGCGCAGGTGAGACATTGGAGAGAAGCGGAATTGGTGTTTGAGAATGGACTAGCTCTTTTGATGTCGAAGAATGTTGGAGTTTTTCCTTCTTCTTCGAGTTGAGAGTTTTTTTCGACGGCGCTCTTCTTTCCGGAAAAAAAGAAAAGGAGAAGCATCGAGATGCCCGGGGGCGAGCGGTGCCGTAGAGCACGTTCCTGGTGCTTCTCTGCTTCAATTTTACAAATGCCGAGAGACGTCTCTCAAAGACCCAGAACCGCGAGGGCGAGGCAATCAAAGTCTCGGAAGCGTCGCAATTTGGACCGCAAAGGTCGCTCTCGTCGTCTTTCCGCAAAAAAAGCTAGCCGCCGCCGTTGCTCTTCTTCTTCTTCCTTCGACCTCTACTATCCACCCTCTCTTTTACCACCTCAACCACGTCCACCACCACCTCCACCCAACCACTACCACCCAACCAAACCACCAGCCCGTCCGCGCGGAGGCCAAGGACATCCTCTTCGATAACCTCTCCCGCTCCAAGATGCAGGACGGGATCAACAAGCTCGCCGACGCCGTGGGAGTCACCCTGGGCCCGCGCGGCCGCAACGTCGTGCTCGAGACGGCCTACGGCATCCCGCAGGTCATCAACGACGGCGTGTCGATCGCCCGCGCCATCGAGCTCGAGGACCCGGTCGAGAACGCCGGCGCGCAGCTCATCAAGGAGGTCGCCGGGAGGACCAACGACGCCGCGGGAGACGGGACCACCACGGCCTCGGTCCTCGCGCGCGAGATGATCCATTTCGGTCTGCAGGTCGTCACCGCCGGCGCCAACCCCGTTTCGGTGAAAAAGGGAATCGACAAGACCTGCGACTACCTCGTGGCCAAGCTCCGCGAGTCCGCCAAGCCCGTCCAGGGCTCGGCGGACATCAAGTCCGTCGCCGCGATCTCGGCCGGGAACGACGACGCGATCGGGCAGCTGATCGCCGACGCGCTCGACCAGGTCGGCGCCGACGGCGTGCTGACGATCGAGTCCTCCAATGGGCTGGAGACCACCGTCGAGGTCCAGGAGGGCATGCAGATCGACAGGGGTTACGTCTCGCCGCAATTTGTCACCAACAACGAGAAGCTGCTGGTCGAGTTTGACGCGCCGCGTGTGCTTGTGACGGATCACAAGATCGAGACCATCAAGGAGATCTTGCCGATTTTGGAGCAGGTCACGCGGGTCAACTGCCCCCTGCTCATTATCGCCGAGGACGTCTGCGGCGAGGCCCTGGCCACGCTGGTCGTGAACAAGCTCCGCGGCATTGTCAACGTCTGCGCCATCAAGGCACCGGGCTTCGGAGAGCGCCGTAAAGCTTTGTTGCAGGACATTGCGATCGTGACGGGAGCAGAGTACGTCGCCAAGGACCTGGGCATGAAGGTCGACGCCGCGACGCTCGACCAGCTCGGTGTTGCTCGTAAGGTCACGATCGGGTCCAACTGGACGACGATGATCGCCGACGCCGCCAACAAGGAGGAGATCGACCTCCGCATCGCGCAGATCAAGAAGGAACTTGCCGAAACCGACTCGGTCTACGACACCGAGAAGCTGAGCGAGCGCGTCGCCAAGCTTGCCGGTGGCGTCGCCGTCATCAAAGTCGGCGCCGCGACCGAGGCCGAGCTCGAGGACAGGAAGCTCCGCGTCGAGGACGCCAAGAACGCCACGTTCGCCGCCGTCGAGGAAGGGATCGTGCCCGGTGGCGGCGCCGCGCTGCTACACCTCTCGGAGCTGGTCCCTGCCTTCCGCGCCACGCTGACCAACGAGGAGGAGAAGCTTGGCGCCGACATTGTGGGCAAGGCCCTGAAAGCACCTGCTCGCCTGATCGCTCACAACGCCGGCGTGGAGGGCGACGTCATCATCGAGAGGCTGATCGGGACCAAGTTCGAGATGGGCTACAACGCCATGACCGACGAGATCGAGGACCTGATCGCGGCGGGCGTGCTCGACCCTGCCAAGGTGACGCGCTCGGGCCTGATGAACGCGTGCGGGATCGCTGGGATCATGCTGACGACGCAGGCCGTTATGGTCGAGAAGCCCAAGCCCAAGTTTGCTGGGTCTGCTGCCAACAACCCAATCAACAACCCCGGGTTCTCGCCGTCGGGCATGCCCGCTGGGTTGACTCTTTGATGAGGGAGGGGAGATGATGTGGTGGTAAGGGTGGTGGGGTGGTGAGAGGAGAGGTGAGAGAGAGAGATATTTGAATTTTTTGGGATTTTTTTTTAGTGTTTTTTCCTTTTCCTTTTTCTTCAACAACAACAACAACAATTAAGAGAGAGAGAGAGGTGTAAAGAGAGAGAGTTCTTCTTCTTTGGCCTATTTTGGGGGGGGAGACTGAGAGACGGGGGGAAGAAGAAATGCGGGGGAACAGTGGACTGTACAAATGAAGAAGAAGAAGAAAAACGGAAAAAAAACGAAACGAAAAGAGAACTCTTTTCACCGCCGCAGCCCAAACCTCGACCGCCGCCTCCCTGGCCTCTGCTGCTGCTGCTGCGCAAACTCATCGTCCGTGCCGCTGGTGCCGTCGTTGTCCGTGCCGCTGTTTGGCAGCAGCGACCTCGAAGAGACGCGACCGAGAGCAGGAGGAGCAGGAGCGTTGTTGTTGTTGCCGTCGCCGCCGCCGTTGGTCGATCCTTCGCCACCTCCACCACCGCCTCCTTCTTCGGCTTCGCGAAACGCTTCTTCCTCTGCCGCCGCGGCCTCCTCTTCGGCCAGGACCTCCAAGACGTCGACGCCGTCTCCAAACTCCTCCGGCGGCTCCGGGCTCACGGTCATCTCTCGCCCCGGGGGCACGACGAAGTGCAAGGCGTCTCCGCCCTCGTTGGCGGCGAGAGAGTGCCTCCGGGAACCGGGGAGAGAGAGAGCGATGACGCCGTCGTCGAGGTCGTCGCTCACCCCTCCTAACGCCGCCGCCGCCGCCGCCGCCTCCTCCATGATCTGCTCGAACTCGAGTAGCTCTCCGAAATCGTGCGGCGCGTCCCCGAGAAAGGCGCACCAGTTTCTCGACCGAGCCAGCGACAAAAAGGCCTGCAGCAACAGACCCGCCAGAACGATCCCTCCGGTCCAAGCGACCATCGTCCAGTTCTGCTCGACAAAGGGCAGGGCCAGGAGCACGGCCAGCAGCGCCGTGGCCGGTGCCAGCATCAGCACGCACCCGAAAGTCGAAAGCGGAACCTTGAAGGGCCTCTTGAGGTGAGGCGCCCTGACCCTGAGGGCGATGAAGGCCGCGAACTCCAGCAGCTGCGCCAGGCAATAGACTGCATTCAACAGGTCGACGATCTGCAGAAAACTCAGAGGGACCAGAAGCAGGATGCCCGTGCTTGACAGGGCGATAGCTAATCCGGGCGTGCCCCTCCTCGACCTCCCAGCCAGTCTGGCAGGTAAGAACCCGCGCTGGGCCATTCCTAATAAGAGAAAGGCGTCGGAGCTCATCTCGGCCTCAAACTGCCCCGCGGCCGAGACGGCGGCGGCGGCGACCACCCACCAGGCGAGCCAGGGGCCACCAACCCTCCTCGCGACGGCAGCGAAGTAGCCCAGCGACCACCCGCCGTCGACGTCCGGTAAGACTCCGACACCGGCCAGCAGAGGGAGCAGGTACATCGCGACGACCAGCAGCACGGCGACGGCCAGAGCTCTCGGCAGGGTCTTTCCCGGTTCGGCCACCTCTCCTGCGAGAGTCGAGACCGAGTCCCAGTAATTCAAATTCCAGAACATGACATTAATAAAGGAGCCCCACTTGATGGTGTCAGGGTCGATGATGCTCCAGTTGCGGGTTTGAATGTTGGGGCCAGCGAGGGCGACGAGCGCGATAAAGGGCGCGACGATGAAGGCCGTCGCGCCGACGGCGGCGCCTCCGACGACGTCGAGGCCCAAGTAATTGACTGCCGCTCCACATAAGGCCAGGCCCGCCGTCAGCGCCCTCCGCTCCCAGCTGCCTTCGCGGAGGACCGTGGGGATCTGATCCTCCGTTTTCCCACCGGAGGCAAAGGCTGCCTCGAGGTAGGAAACAAAAAGCACGGGGTAGACGGCGTTGTCGGCGACACCCGACGCCCACGACCAAAACCCTTCCTGGAAGCCCCATCGGGGGCCGAAGGCCGCGGTGACCCACGCGACGTAGCCCGCGTCTTCCGGGAAAGCAGTGGCCAGCTCTGCCGTGACCAGAGCCTCGGGCACGGACCAAAACAGCGGCAGGAGGGCAAAACCCAAAATGGCCAGCAGGGGGCCACCGGCGCCGACGGCGTCTTCGATCCCGAAAGGTCCTCCCGAGACCTCGTAGAAGATCAGCGCCGCGAGGGGGAGCAAGGAGAGCCTCCGCGCGTGCGGTGCGTGCTGATGGGAATGATGATGGTGTTGAGACTGCTGTCTGGGAGTGGGCGTGCCCGAGGCTCCCCGGACGGTGAGGGAGAGGGAGCGGGTCCTGCGCGCCGTTCTGCCCGAGCGGCCGCGGGCAAAGAGGGAGGAGCTGCTGTTTCTGCCTCCCTGCGAGGTGGTGACGAGGGGAGTCGTCGCCGAGCCCGGAACGCTGCTATCGTCGTCGTCGCCGTCGAGGGATGCTTCTCCTCCTCCTCCTCCTCGCAGGGGTGCTGCGAGCATCGTCGCGTCGTTGCCTGGTGTTTTGACTGGCGTGGTTAGGGGGTGGGGAGGAGGTTGAGTTTTTGAAGTCGCAAACGAAAACGGGCGGCGGCCGACGATGACGACGATGATTCTTTCTTCTCTCTCTCTCTCTCTGTCTCTCTCTCCACTTCATCAACTCACTCCTGGGCGGAGCCATCGCGGCGCTAGAGAGATTGGCGCCGTCCTCGAGCTCGAACGAAGCGACGCGCGGGGCTCCTGAGCCTGCTACGGGAGCAGAGCCGGAAGAAGAAGAACGGGGAACAGGAGATGCAATCGTCGTCGTCGGCAATGCCGCCGATGAAGAGTCGCCACCTGTCCCTGCCGCCTCTCCTCCTTCTCCTCCTTGACCTCCTCCTCCTCCTCCTCCTCGGGATGGAGGCTTGGGAGGCACGGCTGCGAGAGGGTCAGCTGGAGGAAGAGCTCGGGAGCATCAGAGAGAAAGCGCAAGGAAGAAAGAAAGAAAAAGTTTGTCTAGTAAAACAAAAGTTCGCCCTTTTCAAGTTCGTTTTTTTTTTTTTGCGTTTTCATTTTTTTTTCCTTTTCTCTTCTCTCTCTCTCTCTCTTTCAACAAGCCTCCGCGGCCCCACGCGCCGCGCTCGCCGCGGCGGACGCAGCAGCGGCCTGGCCCGCCACGAGGCGCGTGAGAGCCTCGTGGACGTCCAGCCCCCTGTTATCTTCTCCTCCTCCTCCTCCGTTGCCCTTCCTGACCCACCTCAGCACCTGAGCAAACTCGGCGCTCTCCGACAGCCGCGCCTCGACCGCCGAGGCAGCAGCAGAAGCAGAGGAGGAACGAGAAGAAGAAGAAGAAGAGGAAGCATCACGCAGCGTCGTCGCGAGCCCCTTCGCGGCCGCCAGCAGCACCTCGATCCCATCTGAGAGCTCCGACTCGGAGTTCTTCGAGCAGCACCTCTCGCGCCAGAGGGCGGCGACGAAAGCGGCGAGCGCCGCAGAGTGCGCCATGGCGAGCGCGGCGCCCGAGGTCAGCGGGCTCCCCGGGGAGAAGAGGGCGGAGCCTCCTTCTCCTTGCTCTTCTTCTTCTTGCTCTTTGATCGCTCGGGAGATGGTCTCGGTGCAGGTGGAGAAGACTTGAGTGGCGGCGGAGAGCGCAGCTGCTGCCTTTGCGTTTGCTTCAGCGCTGCCGTCGCTGCATCCTCCTCCACCGCCACCACCACCTCCTCGAGCAAGGACAGCGGAAAGGGCGTCCCCCGCGGCCCAAAGCGCGCGATCGGCGTCGACAGGCAGGTCGGAGAGGAGGAGGCGACGACGAGGAGGAGAAGAGGAGGAAGAAGCAGCAGTATCAACAGTCGCAGAAGACTTGACCAACTCCTTTTCCTCCTCCTCTTTCTCCTCCACAGCCAAAAAAGAGTCGTCATCTCCCTTCTGGAACGCCACGGCGCCGACAACACGCCCAGGCAGCCCGGCCCGCTCGCGCAGCGCCTTCGAGGCCGCCAGGCGCCACCTCCTGGCCTGTGGGATCGAGGACGAGGAGGCGGCGCCGTGCTCGGCCCACCAGGGGGGAAGGCGGAGCTTGATGGGCTTTCTCTTTTTCTTTTTCGGACCTTTTTTCCCTTTGTCGTCGCCGTCGGCGTCTTTTTCTTCGTCCTCGTCTTCTCCTTCTTCCTCCTCCCACCAGCGGCAGACGGCCAATCGGACGTCCCCGTGAGGAGGAGGGAGCCAGCGCGGCCTCGGGCTGAAATCCTCCGTGAACACCGCCGCCTTGAGCTCTGAAGAAGAAGAAGAAGAAGAAGAAGAAGAAGAAGA
>Ga0114918_10000806_pt1 | contig 27570 bp, 22 predicted proteins | sample LantaG_FD_87015 | JGI IMG/M metagenome (GOLD analysis project Ga0114918, IMG submission 87015) | Deep subsurface microbial communities from Baltic Sea to uncover new lineages of life (NeLLi) - Landsort_02402 metaG | ecosystem: Environmental > Aquatic > Marine > Oceanic > Sediment | place...
CGGCTGCTGCCAGAAAATCCACAAACCGGTAGGCAGTGTCACCCAGGTCGCCGATGCCGAACCGACCGGGGAGCGACGTGGGGTGCAGCAGGATGCCGCTGCGGCGTGGGAATCTCATCTGTGAAACCTCCGTGGTTGTCGAGTGTACCGTTGCCAGAACGCGCCCCATTATAGCAGGGTTTCCCGTCTTGTGCACGTTTCAAAACACAATCTGCCTCCGGTCGCAGTTCCAGCCATTGAGGGGGCGGATTCGCAATCCGACGCGAGCGGCCAGGTGTCTATAGGGGTAGTGGAGGGTCTATCAAGCATCCAGTATCAAGCATCCAGTCCGCCGCTACTCATCGTCCCCTCCCCCGAACACCTTCAACCACTCCCCGACCTCTTCTGCCGAGAGGTGCACGTCTTTCTCCCCCTCATCCGCCGGACGCCGCGCTCTCAACTGGATAGCGAACTCCTCCGACCGCATCACCCGTGCCCCTCTCGCCTGCGCCGCCGCGATGACCTCGCGGTCGGAGGTGACCACCGTCAGCCCACGGGGGTCGCGTGCCCGGCGAACGCGCTCGCGCAGGATTCCGTCGGCGGTGTGACCGGCGGAGGCGAAGACAACCTCCGTCCTCCCGCCGGAGAGTTCCCGCGAGCGCCCTCCCGGCAGGCCCCGGTCGAAGACCACCGTGACACGTTTGCCCGTGCGAGCACAGTAGGTCCGCAGCCGCGCCACCAGTTTGGCCTCGTCGTCTGGGTCGTCCAGGCGCAGGCCGGGCAATCGCCCGATGAGGTTGTGTCCGTCAATCAACAGCGGCATATCGATTCAATGACCAATGACTAATGACCAATGACTAATGACCAATGACTAATTGTAACACAAACCGAATCGGAAGCCAAGACGATGCAGGGCCGTATTCTCTGCTTCCAACTTGACTAATTGCGCGAGTTGCGCTATTCTTATTATGCTTTACGTTTTACGTATTACGTTCGTGGGGGTGGTTGGGGCCCGGTGGCTTCCCCGGTCTTCAAAACCGGTGGCGGGCCGCGCAGAGCGGGCCGCGGTGGGTTCGACTCCCATCCACTCCCGCCAAACAGAAACCAGGGCCGCCGAACCAGCCTGGCGGCTCTGGTTTTTGCCTACGTCGCTGTCGTGATGGGTGTTACGTACATTCACGTTTTGGTCATTGGCCATTCGTCATTCGTCATTCGTCCTCGTTCATTTCCTTCACCTGCTCCCGCAACTGCACGACGCGCGCCTGTGTATCCTCCTCCCCAGCGAAACGGGTGAGACGATGCTTGTTGAAGGCCAGTTCTGTCGCCAGGCGGTAGTAGCAGCCCAGGTGCCACCAACGCCTGAAGTTGCCGCTGAACAGTGCGTTCGCCCGCACCGCTACCCGCCTGATATAGGAGCACACCACGGCGTAATCCTCCTGGCTCAGCGTGCCCTGTCCCACCTCGTCGGCCAGGAAGGTGGCGATCCAGCGCTGCTCCCGCACCGAGGTCCATACGATGATAGCGAGCAGTATCAACACGCCGCCCCAGTCGGAGATGAAGGCGATGAGGCAGGGCCAGCACAACTCAGCGCCCAGCGCCACGCTGCCGTTGTGGACGGTGTGGGCCGTCATCCCCAGCAGCAGGCCCGCGATGGGCGCGCTAACCTTCACCAGTACGTTGGGCGAGGTGCACGCCAGCGCCAGTCCCAACCCGGTCAGGCCGGTGAACATAGCGTGGTTGAGGCCGAAGAGAAGAGCACGGAACACTGTCAGCAAAGCGAGTCCGCCCAGGCCGGATTCCATAAACGCTGAGGCAAAGTAAAGCACGTTCTCCACGGCGGCGAAGCCGAAACCTACCAACCCGCCGTAGACAATGCCATCGAGGGGACTGTCAATCTCGTGGCGGAAGAGGAGCAGCAGGAACATCAGCGCCATCCCCTTGAAGATCTCCTCGGCGATGGGGGCGACCACTGCCGCCCCGACCAGGTCGGCGGTCACCGGCTCGACGAAGGTGGAGATGGGGATGCCCAGGATGAGTTCGGCGATGAGGGAGAAGATGATGGCGGGGACCGCACCCCACAGGAAGGCGGCGACCAGCAGGCCCAGTGGCTCCTTCTCGTAGCGGTCGAGCCACCACAGGATGAGCGCGTAGACGACCATCGGCAGGATGCCGACGACGAGAGCGAGGAGGATGCCGATCAGGATCGTCACATCACCTCCTCTGATACGCCAGGCACAGACTGGACGTCCCACGTGTCGGCGGCCTCGTCGTAGACCAGGGTGAAGCGGCGGCCGTCGGCGCTGCGGACGCGGAAGGCCGGCCCGGCCGGCGTACGCCACTGCCGTTCGACCTCCTCCACCGCCACCCACTCCCTCTCCCAGAGGAAGGTGCGCGGGCGCTCGGGGTAGCGGGTGCCGGCGTAGCACTCGACAATAGTGCCCATCATCATACCAAACGTACGTGAACAACAGCCATTAGCCGCTAGCCGCCAACTGTTGACTGCTAACTGCTAATTACGTCACAACTCCAGCGAACGCAGGTAGGCGACCAAGCCTTCTCGCATATCGTCGCGCCGCAGGGCCATCTCGATGTTGGCCTTTAATTGGCGCAGCGGGTCTCCTGCGGCCATCCACAAGCCCTCGATGGGCTGCACGATGACAGACGAACGGGCGGCCAGCCGGTCCACCGCGTCGGCCATCCACAGTTCGCCCCCACGCCCCGGCTCCAGGTCATCCAGCACGTCGAAAACCTCCGGCGTGAAGATGAAGTGGCCGATCTGGACCCAGTTGGAGGGGGCGGTGCCCGGCGCGGGCTTCTCCACGATGCGCGCCATCTCGTTAGCAGAGCCAGGCCTCAGTTCGATGCAGCCATACAGGTGTGTCTCCTCGTCTGGCACGCGCTGCGTGGCGAGGACGGCCGCCGGCTGGAACTTGTGGAACGCCTCAAGCATTTGCCGCGGCACCGGCACGTCGCCGATGATGATGTCGTCGCCGAACATGTAGTAGAACGGCTCGCCGGGGGTCAGCCAGGGGCGGGCAGCGAGGGCGGGTGATGCGTTGCCGTAGGGCAGCCTCTCGGGCTGGCGCACGAAGACGATCTCCGCCATGTGGGAGATGCGTTGCACCTCCTCCAGCAGCGCCAGTTTGCCTGATGTCTCCAGGTGTCGCTCCAGGTCGGCGGCGGGCGCGAAGTGGTGCTGGACCACCTCGCTGCCACCACGCACGACGACGATGATCTGGGTGATGCCCGCCGCCACCAGTCCCTCTACGTGGTACTGGATCAGCGGGATGCCGGCGATGGGGAACATCTCCTTGGGGACCGCTTTAGACGCTGGCAGGAAGCGGGTGCCATATCCGGCGATAGTGATGATGCCTTTCATGTTTGCTCCTCGTGTCTCAATGCTGGCTGCTTGTTGCTCGCGGGTCCTGCTTCGAGCCGTCAGAGACTCAGTTGCCGCGCTCCTCTTCGTCCGGCACCAACGCGCTGGGCAACAGTCGCCCGTCCTCTTGTCGGATAAGCAGATCTCCCTCCAATGATTTGAGCATAGGCAACAACTCGACGAACGTCTCGACGCCCAATTGCTCTAACGTGGCATCGTCAATGTCCGCCGAAAGCCCACCACTGCGCCGGGCGACGTAGAGCAGCCGCCGGATGTCGGGGGTGAGTTCCAGCGCGAACTCGTCCTGCACCATCCGCCAGAGCGTAAGGAAGGTCTGTTCATCTATCCGCTCCACGCCTCTCATTGCGCCCCGGCGCATCACCTTTTCGCAGATCAGGTTGAACTGCCGGGGGATGTGGTAGGCGTATTCGGCAATCCGGGAGATGACTTCCGCCGCAAAGGGCGTGACCTCGCCGGATGGGCGCTCACGGGCGGTGTTCAGATAGTTGACGGCGATGTGGTACAACTCGTCGGTGCTCATTCTGGGCAGTGTGATGGTCTCGCTGAACAGGCCCAACATCTGCCCGGAGACGTCCTGTAGCGTCGAGGTGAAGCGACCGGTCAGCAGAAAGCCTCGTTTGCCCTGCCCGCGTCGCAACAGGTCAGTGGCGTCGTCTATGAGGTCTTGCACCGCGCGCGGCTCCTTCTTGTCCAGGTCGTCAACGGCAACGATGACCCGCCCATACCGTTCCTGGGCGACGTTGAGCAAACGCAGCAAGACAGTGTAGACGTTCTGAATTTGCCAGCCCTCCTCCCTTCCCCGCTCCCACGATCCGCCGATGCTGACGAGTCGCAGGTCCACCTTGCCCTCGACCTGAAGTTGGCGGCTGTGAATGATTTGTAAACCGCTGAGGGCGTCATACACGCGGCGGGCCTCCGGCTCTGCGTCGGCCAGCGTCTCGGACAGTGGCAATAGCAGCGCCCGGTACAATGCTTCCGACGTCTCGCCAGGGAAGCGACCAACGTACAGGATAAGCATCCGCTCTCCCAACGCAGCGGTCTCTTGTTGCAGGCGGTGGAGCAGGCGCAGGATAAAGGCGGTCTTGTCGACCCCCCACAGGCCGCGCACCAGCACGTTGCGCCCCTCGTAAAGGGCCGGGAGCGCCAGATCCAGTTCTCGCTGGCGACCGTAAAAGATGCGGCTCAACTCCGCCGGATCTTCCGGTGGCGTGGCGCGAAAGGGGACATCGCTCAGCCCCCAGCGCCGCAGGGTCTTGCGATAACGGGCAATCGAACTCATGGTGTGACTCCTATCTCCCCTATGGGCTGACGGGCTTGATGGGCAATGCGCAGCAGATCATCTACCGCCCGTAAACGTTCTTTCCGTCGCAGGGTTGTGTAGCCCTGGCGGGCTTCCTGGAGAGAGGCAATCGCATCGGCAGGGCGGGCGGTTTGCAATGCCAGGCTGCCCAGCGCCTCCTGTGTCACCGCGATGCCGTCGGTGTCCTTCAGCCGCCGGAAGAGACGCAGAGCATCTTTCAGATAGATGTAGGCGGACTCAAAATCTTGACGCTGGTGGTAGAGTTGTCCCAGTTTCAGAAGGGCGTGGGCCAGTTCGGGGCGGGCCTTGTGCCGCGAAAAGGTCTCGCGGGCCTGCTCCAACAATGTGATCGCCTCACGCCAGCGACCCAACTGATGGTAGCAACGTCCCAGGTGGTAGCGGGTGCGAGCGCGGAGGAGTGGAGCGGCCTCCAATGCGTCGAACAACTCCATCGCCCGGCGGAGTGCGTCGGCGGCATGGGAGAGATGGGTTTCACTCTGGTCGGGCTCGGCGTCGGCCAGGCGCAGAAGGGCCAGCCCCAGGTTTTGCAGGTAGATGGCTTTGGCCTGACGGTCGCTCAGTTCGCGGGCGATGACGATGGCCTGCTCGTAATGCTCGACAGCGTGGTGGAAGTCCCCCCGGGCTGCATAGGCCGAACCCAGATTGGCCAGAGCCGCTCCCTCAGCCGCCCGGTCGCCAGCGCTGCGAGCCCTCTCCAGTTCTCGCCGACGGTGGTCAACTCCAACCACCTCGCCATCACCGGTAACGATAACGGATTCGTAGACATCCCTGCCTGCTACCGTGACAACGTTTTCCCTAACGGCTCCAAGCTCTACCTCTACGTGAACTTCCGCTCCTGTTCCTTCCAAAGCAGCCCATCCAGGCTCGCGAATCAGGACGTTGAAACTTGTTCCCAATGCCTTTAGTGCCAGGCGATTCAACGCATCCACAACCTGTGCACGCTCGGCGCGGTTAATTTCGGTATCCCCGTAGAGACGAGCCCGGGCCAAATTCTCCAACAGACGTGACTGCAAAGTCAGCGCTTCGGTATAGCGCGGATGGTTATGGCCCAATCGCTTCAGCAACAGACTCAACCCGGTTTCGTAAGATGTAAATGTATTGTCCATCACGTTGTCCCTTGGCAACCGTTCTCAGATCTCTCTATGTCTAGTTCTTATACCTCAAACCACGGCTCTATCGCCTTATGCAGTTGATTCCACAGTGGCTCGAATCGCTCGTCTAACAAGAACTTCCACGCCCGCATCTCCTCGCCCAGCGTGACGAAGGTCGGGTCCTCAATCCCGGCCTCCCAGGCACGCTGCACACTGCCTCGAATGAGGTCGCTCTCCGCTGACAGAAGGCGACGGGTGTACGGCGGCAGGCGGGGGCTGGTCAGGATTCTCTCCACATCCTCAGGTGTCAAAGGCAGATCGTTGATGCGAAGCAAGTCGCGGATCACATCGGGCGCAGCCCCGACGAGCAGGGAGACTACCTCGTGTCCTGGCACATACTTGACCATATGCTCCGGGTAGAGCGACCTGGCGACGAACTTGGCCAGGCCCTCGGCCAGCAAGACGTAGAGCAAGCGGAAGCCACGAAACTGTTCCAGGGTATGCTGGGCAACGTGCACCAATTCGTGTGCGATGACGGATTCCGGTACGTCGGGGCTTTTGACTACAATTGTATCTGGGTAGCGATGCGTTGCCAGCGCCGGTTCTTCCAGCGCTTCATAAATCTCGATCTCCCCCTCAGGCACCTCTCCGCCGTAGGGAGCGAGGAACTGGTGTACCTTTATCCGCGCCCGCGCAAATCGTTGGTTCAACTCCTTGTTCACAGCAGCGGCCTCCGCTTATGCCACTCCGTCGCCTGCTCGTAGGCGTAGGCCACGCGCAAGACAGCCTCCTCACCGAAGGCCGGCCCCATCACCTGCAACCCGATGGGCAGGTCGCCAGCGTCGAATCCGCAAGGCAGGCTCAGCCCGCAGATGCCCGCCAGGTTCATCGAGAGGGTGAAGACGTCGGAGAGGTACATCTGCAGCGGATCGTCCACCTTCTCGCCGATGCGGAAGGCGGTGGTGGGGCTGGTGGGGGCGACGATGACGTCCACCTGCCCGAACGCGGCGTCGAAGTCGGCCTTGATGAGCGTGCGTGCTTTCTGCGCCTTGAGATAGTAGGCGTCGTAGTAACCGGCGGAGAGGGCGTAGGCGCCCAGCATGATGCGCCGCTTCACCTCCGGGCCGAACCCCTGCCCTCGGGTCGCTTTGTACGTCTCGATCAACCCGCCACCGCCCACCCGCAGGCCGTAGCGCACACCGTCGTAGCGGGCCAGGTTGGCGCTGGCCTCGGCCGGCGCGATGAGGTAGTAGACCGGCAGCGCGTAGTCGGTGTGGGGCAGGCTCACCTCGACAATCTCGGCCCCCAGGTCGGCCAATTGACCCACCGCAGCATGCACCGCTGCCTCTACCTCCGGCTGCATCCCCTCGATGAAGTACTCCTTCGGCACACCGACCCGCACCCCCCGGACATCGCCGGTCAGTGCGGCGGTGTAATCCGGCACGGGCACGTCCATTGAAGTGGAGTCGCGGGGGTCGTGACCGGCGATGACGCCCAACAGCAGTGCCGCGTCGGTCACGTCCTTGGTCAACACGCCGATCTGGTCCAGCGAGGAGGCGAAGGCTACCAGCCCATAGCGGCTGACCCGCCCGTAGGTGGGCTTGAGGCCGACGACGCCGCAGAGGGCGGCCGGCTGGCGCACGCTGCCGCCGGTGTCGGTGCCCAGCGCGCCCAGGCACTCGTCGGCGGCGATAGCGGCCGCGCTTCCCCCGCTGCTTCCGCCCGGCACCCGGCTCAAGTCCCACGGGTTGTGGGTGGTGAAGAAGGCCGAGTTCTCCGTGGAAGAGCCCATCGTGAACTCGTCGGTGTTGGTCTTGCCCAGAAGGATCGCGCCAGCGGCCTTCAGACGCGCCACGGCGGTAGCGTCGTAGGGCGGGACGAAGTTCTCCAGGATGCGGGAGCCGCAGGTCGTGGGTATGCCCTCCGTGCAGAGCACATCCTTGATCGCCATGGGGATGCCCTGTAGGGGCAACCCTCGCGGTTGCCCCCCTCGCGGTTGCCCCCCTCGGGCATCCGCAAGGGATGCCCCTACATCGGCGGCGCGGGCCTGGGCCAGCGCCTCCTCCGGCGTCAGCGTCAGGTATGCCTTGACGTCGTTGTCCACCGCCAGGATGCGCTCCAGCACCGCCTCGGTCAATTCGACCGCTGAGAACTCCCCGGCGGCCAGTCGCCTACTTGCTTCGTGGGTGGTTAATTGATAGAGTTCCACGTGTCACCCGCCAGTATAAAGACAATCTCCCGTCGCCCGATTAATGAGCGATGTCCTGTACGATCTCCTCGTCAACGAACCAGTTGCTTCTACTCCAGCACCGCCGGCACCTTAAAGCACCCTTCCTCAGCGGCGGGGGCATTGGCCAGAATGTCCTCACGGGGGAGGGGGGGCCGGGGCTCGTCGGCGCGCATCACACTGCGCAGTGGCAGCACGGTCGCCGTGGGGGGGATAGCCTCCGTATCCAGTTCCTGCAGCCGCTCGAAGTGCTCTAGGATGGCCGAAAGTTGCTCCTGATACAAGGTCAGTTCCTCGTCGCTCAGGGCCAGTCTGGCCAGTTCGGCGATGTGTTCTACTTCTTCCCGGCTCAGTTTCATCGCACTCCTCCGAAGTGATTATAACATCATCAGGGGAGAGGAGCAACTGTCCGTTCGCTCCTTTCCAATAACCGTGTTATAATTGGAGACTACTACTTACAGTGACCGAGAGACGCGTCTTATGTTTGGGCTTTCAATATCTACAATCCTGGTCCGGCTCATCATCCTGTTCCTGGCCGTCCCGATCCACGAATGGGCCCACGCCTGGTCAGCCTACCGACTGGGGGACGACACCGCCAGTCTACAGGGCCGCATGACGCTCAACCCTATAGCTCACCTCGACCCCATTGGCAGCCTGCTGTTACTGTTCTCCGGCTTCGGCTGGGGCAAGCCAGTACCCGTCAATCCCTACCGGATGCGCACGAACCCCCGTGTAGGCATGGCCATCAGCGCAGTAGCCGGCCCCCTGTCCAACTTCATCCTGGCTATGCTGCTCGCCATCCCCTTCCGCATGGGCTGGGCCGACCTTTCGGCCGCGTTTATGGACCGGTACGCAGGGACCTTCGGGCTCGGCTCTTTACTGCTCGTCGCCGTCGAGATCAACTTGAGTTTGATGCTCTTCAACCTTATCCCCGTCTATCCTCTCGATGGGGAGAAAGTTCTGATGGGTCTGCTGCCGCCCCGCTGGGGAGACAGCCTGCTACGCTTGCGTCCTTTCGGCACACTCATCCTGGCTGTGCTGATCTTCATCCTTCCGCGGATAGGGGTTGATCTGATCGGAATACTGATCGCGCCAGTGTATGGGCTTTTGTGGAGCCTGCTGCTGCTCTTTTGATGGATCAACCGACCAGCACGCTCCGCTACCGCGTGGGACAGTTCCTGCGGGCATTGACCGCTCGGGTTTCAGAGGAGGAGATAGAACAGGCAATATGCATCTTGACGCCAGAGGCACGCGTGCTTTTCCGTCGCCAGGCCACCCAGGATCAGCACCACGCCCTGGTAGTGTACCACGCGCTGCGCCAGACAGGCCACACGAACCCACAACTTCTGGCGGCGGCGCTGCTGCATGACGTGGGTAAGGCCGCCGCCCGGCTGCCTGCGTGGCAGCGAGCGACCATCGTGCTCCTGGAGCGTTTTGCGCCGTGTCTGCTGGCCCGCCTGAGCCGGGGGGAGCCACAGGGCTGGCGGCGTCCTTTCATCGTCCACGCCAGACACCCGGAGACGGGAGCGCACTGGGTCCAGAAGGCCGGCTGTGCGTCCCTCACCGTCGCCCTCATCCGGCGACACCAGGACCGGCTGGCAGGTTGTCAGACTGAGGAAGACCAATTGCTGGCCGCACTGCAAGCGGCCGATAATCTGAATTGAGTGAGGGAATATCACAATGGATTTCAAACGAATCGTGATCATCGGTACCAACTGCATTAGCGTCTCCATCGCCCTGGGGTTGAAGGCGCAGAAAGAGCCGCCCGAGATCGTCGGCTATGATGCCGACGCCGTAGCGGCCGACCTGGCGCGTGCCCGGGGTGCCTTCGACCGGGTGGAGCGTGAGCCGGGCCGGGCGTGTCAGAGCGCCGACCTGGTCATCGTCGCCGTGCCACTCACGCGGTTGCGCGAGACCTTCGCCGCCATCGCGCCGCACCTTCAACCCGGCTGCCTGGTCACCGACACCGCGCGTCTCAAGGCCCCGGTGATGCGCTGGGCCGAGGAACTCCTGCCGGAGAGTGTCTTCTTCATCGGCGGCCACCTCGTTCTCAACCCGGCCACCGTCGGCTTGGAACTCCCGGAGGGGCTGGATGCCGCCAGCGCCGACCTGCTGACGGAGGCGCTCTACTGCTTCACCACGCCGGCCAGAACTTCCAGCGCGGCGATTGATGCCCTCGCCGGGCTGACCGAGTCGCTCGAGGCCCATCCCTTCTTCATTGACGTCACCGAGCACGATGGGCTACAGGCTGGCGTCGAGGGGCTGCCCGATCTTCTGGTCATCGCACTATTGCGGGCCACTGTGGATACCCCCGGGTGGCAGGAGATGCGCAAGTTCGCTGGCCACCGTTTCGCCGTTGCCACCGAGACCGCCAGTGATGCCCACGAGCGCCACACTGCCGTCTTTCTTAACCGCGAGAACGTCCTGCTTCGGCTCAATGCCCTCCTGAGCGAACTGGTGCGGTTGCGCGACGTGCTGGCTCACGACGACGCAGAATCGTTGGAGCAAGCCTTCGTTACGGCCACCGAGGGGCGTGATCGCTGGATCGCGGAGCGAGAGCGAGGCATGTGGATCGAAGAGCGCGCCGTCAGTACGGAACACATACCCTCCACAGGCGAACAGGTTAAGCGGCTGTTCTTCGGCGACAGGATCACCCGGCTGGGGAAAGGGCCGGACCGCTCTCGTGAAAAGTAACGCCACCTGGCTGAGGAAAGGGCTGGACCAGTCTCGCAGAGAAAAGCAATTCTGCACCAGAGACCAGGCCAGGCGCATTGACTGAGACATATCGCATCTTGATGGTTGCCTCCACCTCCTTCTTCCTCGACTACGGCGGTCACGTACGCATCCTGGAGGAGGCGCGGGTGCTTCAAAGACTGGGCCACCACGTGACCATCATCACCTATTACCTGGGGCGGGACATGCCCGACCTGGAGATCGTGCGCACCCGCCCCACGCCCTGGCGCGCCGATTACGAGGTCGGCTCCTCGCTCCACAAAATCGCCTTCGACGTTTTCCTGGGTTGGACGGGATTGAAGACCATACTGCGCCGCCGCTTCGACATCGTCCACGGTCATACGCACGAGGGCGCCTTCATTGGCTATTTCCTGAGCCGCCTCCTGCGTGTGCCGCTGGTGCTCGACTTTCAGGGCAGTATGACAGGCGAGATGGCGGATCATCACTTTCTCAACCCCGAAGGGCCATGGTACCGTTGGGCGCGACTACTGGAACTGCGCATTGATCAACTTGCCGACGTCATCGTCACCAGCAGTCAACTGGGCGCGCTCCTGCTGGAGCGCGATTTCAACTGCAGCGCCCGCCGCGTCTATCCGCTGCCGGATTGCGTCAACCCGGATTTCTTCCGGCCCGACGTGCTCAATATTGAGGAGATCGTGGCACGCAAGACAGCCCTGAACATCCCGCCCCATCGCCCCGTCGTCGCCTACTTAGGTCTCCTGACCGACTACCAGGGCACGCCGCTGCTCTTGCAGGCGGCGCAGATTCTCAAGCAGCGCGGGGTGGACGCGCATTTCCTGATTATGGGCTTTCCCAGCGTCGCCCACTATCAACAGATGGCATCTGACCTGGGCGTGGCCAACCGGGTCACCTTCACCGGCAAGGTGCCCTACGAGGAGGCCCCAGCCCATCTGGCGCTGGGCGACGTCGCCGTGGCCCCTAAACTCTCCGCCACTGAGGGTTGCGGCAAGATTCTGAATTACATGGCGATGGCCCTGCCCACCGTCGCCTTCGACACCCCGGTCAGCCGGGAGTACCTGGGCACGCTGGGCGTGTACGCCGGGCGGACCGGCGATCCAGCCGCCCTGGCCGACGCCATCGCCGGCCTGCTGAACGAACCGCGGCGGCGCATCGAACTGGGACGGAGACTGCGGGCGCGGGCTGCCCGCCACTTCTCCTGGGACCGCGCCGGGCGGCATCTGCTGAAGATCTATCGCACCGTCCTTGAGCCCGAGACCCGAAACCCTGGTAGGAGACCCAATCCCCTATGAAACGGCTACGAGAACTATGGCACTACCGCGAGTTGATCCGTAACCTGATCGTGCGCGATCTGAAGGTGCGCTACAAAAGTTCTGTCCTGGGCGTCGCCTGGTCGTGGCTCAACCCCCTGTTGATGATGGTCGTCTACACCATCTTCTTCACCATTTTCCTGCGCAGAGATGCCATCCCTCACTATCCCATATTCCTGTTGTGTGGGCTTCTGTCTTGGAATTTCTTTAACGACTCGGTCATCCAGGCTACCGGCAGCATCGTTGACAATGCCCACCTCATCAAGAAAGTCTACTTCCCCCGCGAGGTACTCCCCATCTCCACCGTGCTGTCCAACTTGATTAATTTCCTCATCGCCCTGCCCATCTTCTTCATTTTGGCGCTTATCTCCGGTACACCACTGACCTGGTGGGCGCTATTTCTGCCGATCACCATCCTGATCCAGGTGGCATTTACCATCGGGCTGACACTATTCCTCACCACCCTCAACGTCTTCTTCCGGGACACCCAGATCATCCTGGGCGTGATCATGCTGGCCTGGTTCTTCCTGACGCCGGTGTTCTACCCAATCCAAGACGTTCCGCAGCAAGCCACCGTGCTGAGGATCACATTCGACGCCCAACTCTGGCTGCGTCGCTTGAACCCGATGGCCTCTATCATCGCCTCCTACCGCGACCTGCTCTACCACGGTGCGCCGACGGGCCTCGACTTCCTGCTGCGTACCGCCGTCACCGCACTGATCGTGCTTGTCATCGGCTACCTAGTGTTTCTACGCTACAGTTCCCGCTTCGGCGAGGAAGTCTGAGTTGGAGTTTCAAGTTTCAGGTTCAAGGTCTCAGGTTGAGAGCCGCGCTTGAAACCTGAAGCTCGCAACCTGAAACCTGAAACCTGAGACCTGCAACCATGTTTGCCGAGGTAGTTGTCTTTTCTCCGGTCAAACCACCGGCCCCGGGCGCGGTTGCACCGGCCTTCACCTACCACCTGCCGGATGAACTGCAAGGCCGCCTGGCGGCGGGGTCCCTCGTCGTCGTCCCTTTCGGCCCCCGGCGGCTCTACGGCATCGTCGTCGCCCTCAGCGACGAATCTCCCGTCCCCGAGACCCGCCCCGTCGAATCGTTGGTGGACTCCGCTCCCGTCCTCACGCCGGCCCAGATCGAACTAGCCTGCTGGATGAGCCACGAATACCTGGCTCCGCTCCACGAGTGCCTGCAATTGATGCTCCCGCCGGGCGTGGTCGGGTACGCCGATGTGCAGGTCGAGTTGACCGGGGAGGTCGAGCCTCGGGACATGCGAACCGTGGCCCAGGAGCACCTGGTCACAGTGCTGGATTCCAAGGGCACGCTGCGGGGGCAACAACTGGATCGCCTGCTGCCCCGCCAGCAATGGCGCTGTGCTGCGTCTCAACTTGCCCGGCGAGGAGTGGTCGTCAAGTCTCCATTCCTGGCCCCGCCCCGCGCCCGTCCCAAACAGGTGCACACAGTTGAATGGACAGCCCACGACTTTGACACGGACGAAGCGCTAGCAGGTCTGAGGAGCGAATGTTACCCTGCCATCGTCCGGTTCCTGCGCGCCGAGGGCGGCCCGGTGGACGTCAGTTGGGTCTACGCCGAGACCGGCTGCACCCGCTATCACCTCAACAAACTGGCCGAGCGAAACCTCGTTGCTTTCGACACCGAGGAAGTCTGGCGAGACCCGCTGGCCGACGAGACTTTCGTCCCCGACACCCCTCCGCCCCTTACGTCGGACCAGCAGGCCGTCTGGAACGCCATCCGAGGCAACCTGCAACCTGGAACCCTGAAACCTGAAACCTTCTTGCTTCACGGCGTGACCGGGTCCGGCAAGACAGAGATCTATCTTCGGGCCGTGGCGGAGGTGCTCGCACGAGGCCAGCAGGCCATCGTGCTTGTACCCGAAATCAGCCTGACACCGCAGACAGCGCACCGCTTTGGAGCACGCTTTGGCCGGCGTATCGCCATTCTCCACAGCGCGCTCACTGACGGCGAACGGTACGATACGTGGCGTCGTGCCCGTGCCGGCCTGGTGGACGTCGTCATCGGCCCCCGCTCTGCCCTTTTCGTCCCCTTTCCCAACCTTGGCCTGATCGTCCTGGATGAGGAACACGATGACAGTTACAAGCAGGATACCTCGCCTCCTCGCTACCACACCCGCGACGTGGCGCTTGAACTGGCCGATCGGACCGGCGCGACGGTCATCCTCGGCTCCGCCACGCCCAGCCTGGAATCTTATCATCGTGCCCAGCGTGGCGAGTTCACGCTGCTGGAGATGCCACGCCGCATCATGGGCCACACCCGCCGCCTGCACGACCTCCAGACCCGCTACCGCGTCTCCCGCATCCGCTATCACGCGCTGTACGACGGCCCCACCGAGGCCCGCTACATAGACCTGCCCCCGGTGCAGATCGTGGACCTGCGGGCCGAACTGCGCGCTGGCAACCGCTCCATCTTCAGCCGCGCCCTCCAGCGGGCGATGGACGAGGCGTTAGGACGGGGCGAACAGGTCATCCTCTTCCTCAACCGCCGGGGGAGCGCCACCTTCGTCCTCTGCCGCGACTGCGGCTATGTCGTGAAGTGCCCCCACTGCGATACCCCGCTGACCTATCACAGCCCCCATACCCACATGGTCTGCCACCACTGCAACCACCGCGAGCCCCGCCCCGAACGTTGCCCCCAATGCGGAGGCAAGCGCATCCGCTACTTCGGCCTGGGCACCGAGCGGGTGGAACGAGAGGTACACCAGCGCTGGCTCGACGTCCGCACTCTGCGCTGGGACCGTGACACCGCCCGCAACCACGCCGCTCACGCCGCCATCCTCCATCTCTTCAGCACCGGGTTGGCCCACGTTCTCGTCGGCACGCAGATGATCGCCAAGGGGCTCGACCTGCCGCTGGTGACCGTCGTCGGCGTCATCTCGGCCGACACCGCGCTCAACCTGCCCGACTTCCGCTCCGGCGAGCGCACCTTCCAATTGCTGACCCAGGTGGCCGGGCGGGCCGGGCGTGGGCTCCTTAGCGGGCGGGTCATCCTCCAGACCTATAACCCCGACCACTATGCCGTCGTCGCCGCCGCCGCCCACGACTACGCCGGGTTCGCCGCTCGTGAACTGGCCTTCCGCCGCGAACAGGGCTACCCGCCCTACCGCCGGTTGGCGAAATTGGTCTACGAGGCCCCCAACCCCTCCCATGCTCAGGCCGAGGCCGAAGCGCTGGCAGAGACCCTGCGCGATGCGTTGGCCCGGCGGGGCCTCCCCGCGACCGACCTGATCGGCCCGGCCCCACCATTCTTCGCCCGCTTGCGGGGTCACTACCGCTGGCAGATCATCCTCCGCCACTCCGATCCCTCCGCCTTCCTCCGCACCATCCAGATTCCTCCCGGCTGGCGCGTAGACGTGGACCCGGTGAGCGTGCTGTAGGGAGCAATTACAGACAAAGAAGGGTCTGCGTGGAAACGCGGGGTAAGTGTGCTCAAAGGGGATGTGCCATCCCCGTCTGTGGGGGCCGAGACACAGCCTATCCACCAGATGTGGGACGCGGGCGGCACGCCCGCTTAGAGCACCCCACGAATCCGCGTAGAGCCACAAAGAAATGCCCGGGCCGCCGAATAACCCGGGCATCGTCGAAGAGCCGGTCGTGCTCACGAACTGCTCTTGATGGCACAATTTAGCAGGCAAAACGGTGTTATAGACTTCCAAAGTCTGGCTCTACCCCACCTCATAAATGCGCCCCATAGTCAGCCATCACATTGTTGTCAAGGCCCTTCAGTGGATCCTACCACCACGGCACGAAGGACGTCTGCGTCGTGGCTGTCAAGTCGCCACGCGTCACCGTCACGTCAATCATCACCCTCTGGTCTGGCGGTGACGGAGAGATGTCAAAACTGCACCACGTGAAGCCGCTGGCGTTGGTGAGGTTGAACTCGTAGCGCCGGTCGCCCGATTGGTAATGGACTATCATCTCGACGGCTGCCCCCTGAACCGGCTGATGCCACTGGTCCGTCACGTAGACGAAGATTGTCTGAATGCCTTGCTGCCCAGCGATAGCATACCGCACCGAAGCGCTGATGTACAGTTTTGGTCTTACTCTCGTCTCTCACATTGGCCTGCTATGGACCCACCTGTCTTCTTTCAGCGCCCTGGCGACCGTCTCAGTCAGTCGCTCCAGGCTCGGAGGCTTGGGTAGCCAATCTGCCAACCCCTGCGCTTGCAGTTCCCCAAGCCGTTCCTCCAACGGATGGCCGGTCAGCATCACCACCCCCACCGCCAATCCCCTCTGCCTCAAGGCGTGCAACAACGCGATACCACCCATCCTTGGCATCACCACGTCACTCAGCACCAGCGCGATCTCGTCGCCGTGTTGCTCCATGACCGCCAGCGCCTCCCGGCCGTCCGCCGCCGCCAGCCCCCGGTAGTCCAGCAGTTCCAGGCTATCCACCAGCGCCTCCCGCGTGGCCCGGTTGTCCTCCACCACCAGGATGGTCTCTTCCCGTCCCCGGGCCAGGGCCGGCAGTTCCAGGGTGGGCGCTTCCGCCGGATGCACCGGCAGGGCCGGCAAGTAGACGGTGAAGGTCGTCCCTCGGCCTACCTGGCTCTCCACGTCAATCTCACCCTCGTGCTGCTTCACAATACCGTGCACCTGGGCCAGCCCCAACCCAGTGCCTTTTCCAGGCGTTTTGGTGGTGAAGAAGGGATCGAAGACGTGCGGGAGATCATCGGGCGGAATGCCGGCCCCGGTATCCGACACTGTCACCCGCACCCAGTCCCCGGCTTCCATTTCGGGCAGCACTGCTTCTTTATTGTCCTCGATCCGTATCCGTTCCAATCCGATGCGCAAGTTTCCCCCTTCCGGCATTGCGTCCCGCGCGTTGAGCGCCAGGTTCATCATCACCTGTTGCATGCGCGTCGGATCGGCATTCAACGTGTATTCGCCTAGCCCGTAGGACAGGTCTATCTTGATGTTCTCCGGCAAGGTGCGCTCAAGCAGTTTGATCTGCTCTTTCACGAACGGTAACAGGTTCATGGGTTGCCGTTCGAGCACCGCGCGCCGGCTGAAGTCCAGGATCTGCCGGATCAGGTTGACCGCGTGCGTGGCTTGCTGGTTGATCGTGGCCAATCGCTCGCGGCTCCGGGGGGACAGGCCCTCCGTCTGTGATAACATCTGGGCATACAAGACGATAGTCGCCATGATGTTGTTGAAATCGTGGGCGATGCCGGCTGCCAGTTGGCCCACCATTGCCAACCGCTCCTGCTGCTGGGCACGCTGTTGGATCTCCCGCTCCCGGGTCACGTCCCGGATGACCAGTACCCAACCTTCGGGCTCCGGCCCGGCTTCCAGCGGCCGGGCGATGATCTCAAAGCTCCGGCCGTCTGTCGTTACCTCGTGCCACAGCCCCTTGGGAGGCGAGGTCAATAGTTCGGCCAGCGGCCGGTCGCCCAGGTGGGTGAGGGTATCTCCCACCCCGGCACTGGCCAGAACGGCTACGTCTTTTTCTGCCACCGGGTTGACCAGGATGACTTGCCCAGCGGCATCCAGGAGAAGTAAGCCCTCCGGTACTGTGTCTATGATCTGCTGCACCTGTTGGGCCTGTTCCTGAATTTGCGCCAGCAGGCGCTCCCGTTCTCCCTCCGCCTGCTTGCGCTCGGTGATATCGCAAGCGATGGATAACACGGCGGGCTGTCCATTGAGATCAAACAGATGGGTACCGATCTCAACGGGGACCTTTGTGCCGTCCTTGGCAATGCCCACCGTTTCGAAGAGGACTTGTTTCTCGGTCAGAAGTTTTTCTGCTAGCGCGGGAAAATGGCTCCCGCTCTCAGGAGCAGCAATGTCCAAAGGCGATAGCTGCAACAGTTCTTCTCTTGTGTAGCCGAGTCTTCGACACGCGACATCATTGGCTTCAACGAGTTTGCCCGGCGCGCCCTCATTTGTCATTTCACTGACAAACACCATATCATTGCCACTGTTAAACAACAGGCGATACCGTTCCTCGCTCTCCCGTAGCTCACTATGGGACTGCTCCAGCGCCGCCAGCATCCCGTTGACCGCGTCAGCCAGGCTTGATAATTCATCTTTGCCCATCACCGACACGCGCGCCGATAGGTCACTGCTTGCGCCAATGCTGCTGACATCAGCGCTAAGTCGAGCCATCCGGGATAGTACCGCCTTCTCCAAAAGCAACATGGTCACCACGCCAAACACCAGGCTAACCGCCAGGAGCGATGAGAGAAAATACAGCACGCTGGCCTGGCCCTGCTTGTAGATTCCTCTGGGCATGTCCGCCCTCAACACAAGACTGGGCTCCCCGTAAATGTCCCTTACCAAGACATATCCCGCGCTGGACTCTGCGTCCAGTGGCTGGACGAAAATCGGTGCTTTTTCCGACAAAGATGCTGCCAAAGACGAACGCGCCGCCTGAAAGTCGGGCGACATCTGTGCATCGTCGAACCGGCGCAGGGTGAGAGACAAATGGGTGATCTCAGCCAGGCGCTCGATCTCCGCGGAGTCCAGGTAGTGTCCCATAATCAGCGTCCCGCGAACAGAGCCTTCTTCCTCACTGGTCAGGATAGGCCGTGAGGCGACGAGCATAGGGCCTTCGGGAAGAAGCACGATCCCCGTTAGGCTGCTCTCTGTGTCGGGGTGGCGCAGAATAAGAGCGTCGTCAGCAAGGTGCTTCTGTAAACTCTCCGGAACAGGCATTTCCTCTTCGTTATACAGATCGAAGCCCTTGCTGAAGACGGTCTGGCCCGCGGAGTTGATAAACAGCATGAAGTTGAGCCTGGGACTGGTGAAAGTTTCATCTACGAGATTCGACTCGATATACTCTTCGTTGGCGTCTTTGATGAATGTGTAGGTGTCGTCCCACGCGGCCCAATCGAAAACCATCGTATCCAAAACGGAGAGTTCATCGAGCAAAGCGCTCCGCGCTCGTTCAACATTCTGGCGAGTATGTTGTTCCTCCAGTTCGGCGAAGCCGTCCAGCAAGATAGTTCGCGAGGCGGCATACAGAACCAGGAGCAGGCTGACAACCGTCGCGCTAATGATGATCAGTGTTTTCTTACGCAGTGTCATGTGTTCGTCCTCCCACGCCGAGATAGACGCGCACTTGCAGGAAATCGCGTCCTCGTCCGTTGTCCTGGCCGGACGAGACGCGATGGCCCTGGAGAATAGAATGGCCTCAGCATCGTCGTGTGGCTTTTCCAATATCGGCGGCGTCTACCGCCAAAGGCTGACCACCATCGTGTGTGTCGCGCACGCGTCGGACCCAAACCCCGTGTTCGGGCTTGGCTGTCCCTCACCCATGATCACTTCTTCCACACACGCGCGGATCGTACCTCCGCCCTGATTAGCATCACCTCCCGTGGGAACGCGCACTGCTGCGAAGCCGACGATATGGTAGTAGTAGTTGGAGCCCTGGGGCACCGAACCCGCCTTGGGCTCGGGAATCTGGTCATAATGCGGGACGATGTCGAAGATCGGTACGAAGAAAGCCGTATTTATGGGCACATGGCCTATGGGACTTGAGTTGGTGCCGGGCTTGGCGTGGATGAAGTCCCCCCACTGGCAGCCCTCGCTCCAGAAGCAGTCGGCATAGAGCGTGCCGTCCCAGCCATTTTCCATCCAATCTTTCAGGTCATTGGCATTGCCGCTACTGCCGGTGGCGCGAGGGAAGTTGGGGTTTTCCCCCTGGTTCCAGACGTGGTTCAGGTTCAGCCAGTTTCGGTGGTGGCCGATTGTGTCGCCATTGTCATCTTTGATCAGGCAGTCGTCAGGTTTGTTATCATCGCAGTTCTTGAAGCTTATCGTAAAGCAATCTCCCACGGGTGTTTGCTGCATGACCTGGAGTGGTATCCCAAATGGCCTCATGCCGCCTGCGAGGAGAGGCGGTCCGGTCATCGCCAGCGCATCGGCAGAAGCGCCAGCCGTGTCTATCCCGACCAGCGTCATAAAATAAGTCGGGCGGTTGATCTCAACCGTCGCTGAGATACCGGTGGCACCATTCGGTATGGTGCCGTCGCCCACGCGTCCCAGCACCACCTCGTCAAAGTCCACATAGTCGGCTGTCGCGTTGTTGTCAGGGTCCTCCACGCCGTTGCTCTCGGCGTAACCGTTGACCTCTGCGGCGATAGCCGCATCATCTGCTCCTGGGTCGCCACAGATCGCCTCGGCCAACAGCCGCGTGCCGGCCAGCGCCGCAGCGTCGGCGGCGTTCTGCATGCGCCGGCGTTCGAGAAACACTGTGCCGCCGTCAATCGCCAGTCCCAGCATGACCAACAGGCCAATTATCGCAAAGACCATGATGACCAGCGCTTGCCCGCGCTCTGCCTGTAGAAATTTCACCATCTTGAACCTCCTCTTCCCTGCTCAGAATCCGCCAGTCAGAATAGCCTCGCTAGCAACGGCACGTAGCATCAGTATATCGTCGGGCACCATGGCGTTGATAAATGGCGTCACCACAGTGAAGGTGTAACTGACAGTCACGGTGATAGGGTCACCCGACGCTATGGTCGGGCACTCAATCTCCACCATGCCTTCATCAATCTCGATCAGCCCGCCGCTGGCGGCCTGGGCGCGATCAAAGATCTGATCGGCGTCGTCGGGGTGGATGGCGGCATAGGCCGCCCCCTCCGCCGCCGCATCGGTGACCGCCACGTAGGCGTAATAAAGCCTCCCCAGGTCGAGCACCCCCGCCAGAATGATGAGCAGGACAGGCAGAATCAACGCGAATTCAACCAGACTTTGCCCTCTCTCTTTCCGCTTGAATTTCATAACTCACCTTCCCCGTGATCAGGGCGCGACGGATAGAACCTGCCCTGTGTCAGCGTCTATCAGCAGCGAAAGCAGGCTCCGGTCTTCAGGATCCAGCGCGACGATGGTCCACACCGGACCTCCGCCGTCGCTCTCGGCCAGATGCAGGTCAACCATCGCCTGTGGATATTTGTCGAGAAACGCGCGGCCACCGTAGGCCAGAAACGCCATTAACGCATCCCTCGGCCCCGCCTGCCAGGTGCCCTCGACCATAGCCGTCGGAGCGACCCACACTCGCGTCTGGTTCACCACCCGCGCCGTCCCGGCGCTCACACCGACATCAAGAGAGCTGCTGCTCGCCGGCGAGTAGAACACAAACGACCAATTGCTGGCGCCGGCCAACAGCGCCTCTTCGCTCACCGCCTGCCATTGGGTCGCAGCCGATACAAGGCGAGCATCTGCCGCCTGTGCCTGCGCTGCTGCGCGGGCCTCCTCGTAGGCGTCCCACAGGCCAATCAATGCTCGCGTCGGGGCGGGCGGCGCTGCCGTCGCCGGCGTCAGGCCGAGCACGTCAGCCCACAGCAGGTATCCGAGCAGCAGCAGACAGCCGATCCCGGAACCCACCACCAGCACCAGCAGTAGTGTGCGCCGCCCGCCTGTGTCCACCATCATCTCCAGTTCCTCACCACGAGCGGTAGAAAGGCCTTGTTCAGGGCACGGGTGTAGTAAATCTCGTAATCCTCTACTACGTCGTCGCCGGTGCGCTCCTGCCATGCCGCGCGCAGTTGCCCCAATGCACCAAACGTGATGGACGGCTCAATGGAGATCGCCCACCCATCATCAGAGCTGCGCGACACGTTCTGTGGTGACGACCAGGAGTCCCCCCCATCCTGGGAGCAACTCAGCAGCACTTCCTCGGCCTCAGGATCACCCGCCCGAAATCCGTGCCAGGCAACACAAACCGTTACCTGGTTGTCCTTCTCCAGAAGGGCCAGGCGGGGAGCGGTGTAGGTCGGATTGTGCCGATTGACCCTCACAGGGTCATCATCAATTCGTATTGCAGGAGAGATCCACTGATCATCGGCCGCGTCGTAGCGCATGTAGCGCACATACTGATCCCGATCCTCCAAAGCCCCTGCCCCGACCACCTCTCCCCAGACGACGTGCAGGTTCCCGCTGGAATCGGCAGCGACGGCCGGGTAGACCAATTCCATGCTCCCCGTGGAGAGTGTGCGAGCAGGTTCCCAGTCCACGTCGGCACCATCTACCTCCCCGCGCACATACATGATCGCCCACTCTCCCAGGTCAACCTCTTGCCAGACCACGTGCAACGTCTCTCCATCCGGGCCGATGGCCAGCATCGGGAACCATGGGCCGAAGGCAGCCGTAGACGTGTAGATGCAGGTCGCTGTCGGCCACGCTGTCGCCGTCAGCGGGCGCGCAGCGTGGAGGATGTTGGCTCCGGCGTTGAACGCTACGTGTAACCCGCCCGCGCTGGCAGCCAGACGCGGCCGCGTACTACTCAACGGGATAGGGCTCAGAACGCGGCGTGCCCCTCCGGCTCCGATCTCCGCCTCGTAAATTGCAACGTTCTGTCCACCTACCGTGCGCTGGTCTACCCAGGCGACGAAGTCCTGGCCCCCAACGACGAGCGCGTCAGGCAACGCCGACTCGTACGCAGTCCCGGATATCACCTCTGACGCGGACCACGTCTGCCCATTGTCATCTGAACGACGGGCGTAGATGTTCCGTGGCGCTCCCACTGACTCCTGATCACTCCAGACAACCACCATCCTTCCCGATGGGCTGGCTACAATGACCGGCTGCCAGGCCTTATTCGGCGGGCTGTTGGAGATATTCTCCGGCTCTGTGCCGGCCCAGTCGGGGTCGGTTGCGGCGAAGGACACGCCAGTCGCCAACCCTGCCGCCAACAGCGCGATGAGCCACGCCAGCCACCAGTGTGCTGACCACGCCCGTCTGCCTATCCCGAGCGGGAGAGCCTGCGGTCGTGAGCCGGGATCGTCCCGATACATAGTGCATCAGTCCCTGTACAAGATAATGAGAAGCACGATGGTCTCATTTTCACTGACGACAATCCCGTCCAATGTGCGCGAATACCGGCTGCCGTTAATCCACGTCTCACCGATCACGGTGTAGGTACCGACAGGCAGATTGGAGAGTTCGTATCTGGCATTGTCGTCGGAGACGGTGGAGGCGACTACGGTGCCCTCTTCGCCTATGCACCACACGTTGGCGCGCCCGTGCGGCACAGGGACACCGGTCAGCGAGACCCACGTCTCCCCTGCAATAGACCCAGTCCCGGTGGGTGGAGTTGGCGGCGGGGTGCTCTCCTCGGAGACATCTACCGTGATCGGACCGTAGTCGTTGTCCCCCTCGTCGAGTTCACTCACCTGGTCCCAGGAATCGGCCAACGCCCAGATCTGGTAGGTACCTGCAGTGGCGAAACCACTCTGGATGGTAATGGTGAGCGGGATGCTGGCGCCGGCGTCCAGACCGCTCACGGCGGCCCAGGCGACACCCGTCGTCTGTGGAGTCGGCTCGGTGGAATAGAGATCAACCCAGAACAGGTTGTTGGCTGGCCGGGTGCCGATGTTGGTCACCATCACGCTCAAGTCGAGCGACTGGTAGGTCGAGATGGGGCCAGTGGTGATCAGGCTCAGGTCGGAAACCACCAGGTTGGGTGCCGGGCAAGGGGAGACGAAGACGGCTGTGACCTCGGGAGTTTTCCTATTTACGGCACTTACTTCATGTACCCCTGCCGTTACGTTGACGGTGACCTGCGTTTCCCATTGCGATGGCTGGGCATCAGCCTCAAAAGTACCTATGTTGTTACCGTCCCACTTGATCGTAATGCCATCGTTCTTATTCTGGTATTCCCAGTTGTACCCCTTGACAGTGATAACCATCGAGCCAGTGGGGCCACACTGGGGCGAGATGACGATATGGGCGTTTGTGGTACACGCCTGGACCACAGCCGAAACGCTCTCTCCATACCCATTGACACTGGCGGTTCGGCCAGTCTGTAAGGGCTGGGTATCGGGCAGGTTGAAGGTGAACTGCCCATCAGCAGCCACCGTCGTGCTGTCCTGGTAGCCGGTGCCCATGAGAACCAGTGTGACTGTCTGTCCAGGCTCGGCCGTGCCGCCGACCACGCTACTGCCATGACAGAGAGGCTCATTTATCACAATAGGATCGAAATCACCGCCGACGACGGCCGAATCCCACTTGCCGTACCCTTCCACCACGATCACATGGCCGGCCACCAGCGGTGGGAGGCCCGTAAACTCGAAGGCCCCGCCCTGCTGGACAACGACGCTGAGAGATGGGAAGGTATCGCTCATCAGGTCGCGGATGGAGACGGCTTGCCCGGCCTCGGCCGTGCCATTGACCACGGTGCCGCTCTCGTAGAGAGGCTCGTTGATGACAATGGGTTGGAGTTCCACAAACACCGTGGCACCCTCCCTGTCGCTCACCGTCCCGCCCAGCGGATCGGTGCCCGTAGCAATAACATTGTTCGTCGTCGTCTCATAAATGCGATAAGGAACCCGCCAGAACACGGCAGGACTGCCCACTATCAGAGTCACGGGGGCGACGGAGGTGCCAAAGCCGTCCACGACGGTCACGTTGGTCAAGTCTACATCCCCGGTGTTCTGGACGGTGTAAGTGAAGGTCACCACCTCACCGCTAGAAACCACCGCTGGGTTCACCTCCACGGTCAGGTCCAGGGCCGGGCCGATGACCATCACTGTGACGCTGTCGCTGATGCTCAGTGTCTCACTCTGCGGATCGGTGGCCGTCACTGTGACGTTGTTAGTCATTGTGGTGTTGATATTTTCGGTGACGGTCCTGACCGCCATAGCGCCTGCCGCCAGATTGCCCAGATTGATGGTATTTCCGAAGCCATCCACAATGGCTACGTCAGTCAAGTCCACGTCGCCAGTGTTCGTAACGATGTAGGTGAACTGCACGGGATCACCACTGTACACTGTCTGCGGAACGACCGTAACGCTGAGGTGGATGGCTACTGTGCTGACGTCACAGGCATCGCCGACCCCGTCGCCATCGGCGTCGGCCTGGTCAGGGTTGGCGGCATCGGGACAGTTATCGCAGCCGTCAGGCACGCCATCCCCATCAGTGTCGAGGGTGTCATCGAAGCCCGGACAGATGTCCTCGCCATCAGGCACGCCATCCCCATCGCTATCGGATCCGCCACCGTCACCCCCACCACCGGGAGGTAAACCCGCTATCCCCAGCGTAGAGATGGTACGCGCTGCCCCCGTCTCGACGTGAAGGGTGGACACGATGGGCTGGATCATGGGGGTGATCGTGGGGAGATCATAAGTGAGCGTTACCGCCACCCGATCTCCAATCTGGACCTGCGCCGTGTCGGTGAACACCAAGGTGCCAGGCCCACTGTCGTATGCTACAGTGATATCCACTTCGTCAGGATTGACCAGAAAGATCTTTTCCTTCGCGGTGTGGACTATGCCAGATGCATCCCTGGGCCGGACGACTCCATACCGCGTTCCCTCACGGGCGGCATTAAACAGGCCGCTGTAGACGGTGAAGACGTAACCGAACTCAATGATGCCCAGCATAAGCAGCAGCAAGAGCGGCAGGATCAGCGCAAACTCCGTCAATCCTTGCCCCTGGCTGCGGCGTTCGACACTGAGGGACAGGCGCGATCTGAGCCGCTCAAACCGGCGGGTCAGCCGCACCAGAAACACCGGATGGCTGTGCAGTGGGCCGCGTTTCATTTTCACCTCACTTTCACCTCACCTATGACAAATCACACCCGATTGCCTGGTGACCAAAGTCACGAGTATTGTAGCGAAACCGGCCTGTGCCGATGCCAGAAACCGACACAGAACGTTTTCGCAACACGCAATATATGGGCAGTTTCAACCACCGTGCCCGTCCTTGGACTAGATTCTTTAATTGTTTAACGTGGGGTCCGCGGGAGAGGGTATGCCTTCCCAGTAAATATAGTACTAAAATACTAAAGCGCTGCAGCCGTCACCCGGCGAGGACCCAAAACAGGTGCGATTTCAGTCGCCGTCCAGCGTATTCGAAATGTGATCGCCGTGCCAGGGAGAGGATCAAACCTGCAGCCGGTCCAAGAAGCAGCCCCCAGGCAATATGCCTGGGGGCAGAGTTTTGCTTGATGTGCTGACGGTGGCGAGGTGATCTTATTGGTCAGCCGTCGCCACCACTATCCCGGTTGGTCAGTCGTGGCCACGGGGAGGATCCGGCGATTCGACCGGATCCTCCGACTACGGTGCCTTGGTCGGCTTTGGCGCCTTGGTCGGCTTCGGCGTATGGGGTGGCTCTGGCGCCCTGGTTTGGCCAGGAGGCTGCGGTGTATTGGTGTGGCCGGGTGGCTGCGGCGTCCTGGTCTGGCCGGGTGGCTGCGGCGTCCTGGTTTGGCCAGGTGGCTGCGGCGTCCTGGTCTGGCCGGGTGGCTGCGGCGTCCTGGTGTGGCCGGGTGGCTGCGGCGTCCTGGTCTGGCCGGGTGGCTGCGGCGTCCTGGTGTGGCCGGGTGGCTGCGGCGTCCTGGTTTGGCCAGGTGGTTGCGGCGTCCTGGTCTGGCCGGGTGGCTCAGGCGTCCTGGTCTGGCCGGGCGGGTGCGGCGTCCCTGAAGGCGGTTGGAAAGGACCCGGCGTGGCCGAGGGTTGTGGCATCTCCAGAGGCAATGGGGCGGGCGCAGACATCACGGGCGCAGGAGGCTGCTCGGGCTGCACGGTGGTCGCCTGCCCGGGCTGGACCTCGACGGTCGTCTCCTGCGCCGTGACCTCAACAAGCCCTTCCCCCACCGTCACCTGCGTGGTGCCGTCGGACGCCACATCCACGGCGAACACCGTCCCGCGCACGGCTGCGACGGCAGTAGGGGTCTCGATCTCAAAGCGGGAGGCGGGGTCAAGCAGCCGCAGCACGCGGCTGTAGGTCCGGCCCATCCACTGATGCAGGACGATGACTTTGCTGCCGCCATCCCGCCGGCTACTCAATTGGGACACAGTCAACTCGGTCTTGGCTTCCAGGCTGGTTGTGCTGCCGTCGAAGAAGGACAGCATGACGGCTGAAGACCCTCCCGTGCGGATGCGGTCGCCGGCTACGATGACCCTGCCTGCCGCCGCCAGTTGCCAGGCGTCGCTGCCGGATGGCAGGACTTCGACGACGCCGCTCACGTCGGTCAGGGTGGCAGTCTGGACAACGATGCCCCCCAGCCAGGACTGGAGCAGCAGGCCACCGGCGATGAGCAGGACGAGCACCATAGCGGCCGCCAGGGCCAGTTGGAAGGCGGGTATGCGCTTCCGCACGGCGGGTCTTCCCTCTCCCCTAAACAGAGTGGCAATCCACCTCGCCATGCGAGGTGGCAGGCTGGGAGATACCGCCTGACGGCGCTTCTTCTCGGCCAGTGCCTGCAGCATACGCCTTTTTCCGGCCTCGCAGGCGCCCGGGCTGGAGAGAGGCAGAGGCACGCGGCGTACTTCCATAGCCATTTCCAGTAGCGGGCGCAGGTCAGCGGCCTGGTCGGGGTAACGGGCCAGACATTCGTCCAGCGTAGCCTGTCCGCTCTGCAATAAGGTCAGGCTCTGGTCAAGAATAGCGCCTACGTCACGTTTCATGGAATAGTCGTCCCCTTGTGAGGCCTTCTCATACTGCATAACGGGCCGGGGAGACAAGGGATACGGCTGGCGGTGGCATCAGCCCCCATTCCTTTCGAGGATGCGCCGCAGAGCGGCCAGGGCGCGGTATTGCAGCGACTTGACG
>Ga0114918_10000809_pt1 | contig 27481 bp, 18 predicted proteins | sample LantaG_FD_87015 | JGI IMG/M metagenome (GOLD analysis project Ga0114918, IMG submission 87015) | Deep subsurface microbial communities from Baltic Sea to uncover new lineages of life (NeLLi) - Landsort_02402 metaG | ecosystem: Environmental > Aquatic > Marine > Oceanic > Sediment | place...
GAGAATAACAAAAAAGAAAAAAGTGGTGTGGAGTGTGGAAAGGTTAGGGGGATGGGAGATAGTTGTTTTTTTTTTTTTTGTTTTACCATCATCGGAAGAAAGAAAAAAAAAAGGAAAAAAAAAAGGAAAAAAAACTTTTCTTCTTCCTCACCTTGAATCATAAACCCCTTGATCACGCGGTGGAAGGTCAGGTTGTCGTAGTAGCCGTTCCTCCCGTGCGTGGTGAAGTTCTCGACGGCCTTGGGGGCGTGATCCGGGAACAGGCGCAGCGTGATGTCTCCCGCCGTCGTGCGGAGGACGGCGCAGCCGGGGAGCGCGAGCTCTTCTTCTTCTTCTCCGCCACCGTCGGCGTTTTCGCCTCTGCCGAGCGCGATGAGGTCTTCGGGCCGCGGCTTCTCGTTCAGCACGTCCCTGCCCACGGAGGCAGCGGCGGCCACGGCGGCGGCGGCGGCGGCAGCGCCTCCACGGGAGAGAGCGGCCGAGGCCGCCTCCGCCGCCCTGGCCGCGGCGACTTCGGGGTCCTCGGGTTCTCGAGTCGTGAAGAGAAAAAAGCGGGCGCGGCCAAGGGCCGTCGCGGCGAGCGTCGGGTCCCCGAGCAGGAAAGAGGACGCCGAGGCCTTCTTCTCCTTCGCTTTGGATTTGTCTTTATTATCGTCGTCATTGTCATCGTCGTCTTCATCATCACCTGCTGCGAGAGCCGCAGCGCGGGCAGCTGCGCGGGAGCCCCCACCTGCAGCAGCAGCTCCACCTCCTCCACCACCTCCACCTCCACCTCCTCCTCCTTGGAACAAGCTCAGCCTCAGGAAGCGCTCGCTGCTCTCGACTTTCCCCAGGAGCCGGACCAGGCGGTTGGTCTCCAGGTTCACCACCTTGATCCCGAAGAGGGAGCCGTAGGCGAGGAAGTGGCCCGAGGCGTCAAAGGCGGGCTGCGGGACAGGGGAAGGAGCTGTCGTTGTCGCTTCTGACGACGACGACAGAGGGTTTTCTGCTGCTGCTCCTCCGTTTCCTGCTCCTGCTCCGGAGGAACTCAACAGCAGCAGAGAGAGCTCCCTCTCCGCCGCGAGCCTGCGCCCGAAGTCGATAGGCTCCAGGGCCGTGGAGGCAGCGGAAGCGGCGGCGAGGGCGTCCGAGGTGAGCTGCTCGATCTTGTCGGCGACCTTTTTCCTTTTCCTGCTCTTGTCGCCGCCACCGTTTGCTTCTCCCTTCGCTTCCGCTTCGACCTCTTCTGCTTCCTCCTCCTCTTCTTCCGCTTTCCTCATCATCTCCTCCTTCTGCTCCATGATCCTCTCCACCTTCGCCGCCAGGGCGTCGGAAGCTGCCCTCTGCATCTCCGCGGCTGCCTCGGGAGACTCGTCGTACGAGCGGAGCAGCTTTCCCGTTTTGAAGTCGAACACGCGGATCCGACAGTCGAGGCAGCAGGCGGCGAAGCGCCTCCCGTCCGGGGAGATCTCCAGCGATAAGGCCTTCGTCTTGGCCTTTGCGAGAGCATAAAGGTCGGAGTCGGACTTCAGGGAGAAGGAGGTGAAAGGCTTGGGGGGCCAGGAGGCGAGGCCGCGGGCCTTGAGAGGGGCGTCAGCGGCGGAAGCTGCGGCAGCGTCTTTCTCTTTTTCTTCGTCTTCATCATCTTCATCATCTCTTCGCTCCCCTTTCTCCGCGCGGAAGTAATCGAGCATGCCCCTCGCGTCAGACGCCACCACGCAATCGGCCCACGCATTGTAACGCAGGCAGGTGACCGGGGACGTAGGGTTGCCCAGCGGGGACGGGAAGTGCCACAGAGGCCTCGCGGCGCCGCCGGCCGCGGCCGCGGCCTCGGAAGCCGCGTCGAAGACCGAGACGGCCCCCGTGCCCGCGTCAGCCACGGCCAGCAGCGCCGAGCCCGCCCCTCTGGCCCCCGGGGGAGACACCCAGTCCACCGCAGAGGACGGCACGAAGGGCAAGCGGATGACGGCGGTCATGTCGAAGCTGGCGACGTCGAAGACCTTGGCCGTGCCGTCGGAGGCGCTCACCGAGGCGGCGAGCCCACCGTCTGCCGAGACGACGAGCGCCGCGACGGGTCCCGAGTGCGCGGCGTACTGCTTGGCGAACTCAACGACGCTGTCGCCGCCCGACCCGCTGCTGCTGCTGCGCTTCTTGGACCAGAACTTGACGACGCCGTCGGCAGAGGCGGTGATGAGGAAGGTAGAAGAAGAGGAAGAGGTCGCGGCATTGGTACCGCCGCCGCCTGCTGCTCCGCCTCCGCCTCCACCGCCTGCCGAGCCTGGCGACGCGAACGCGACGTGCGTGACGGTCTCGCGGTGCATGTATGACTTTTCGTACATGGCCGCCGAGGGGATGGACGCGAGGTAGTCCGCCTCGTGCGCGAGGAGCTGCGGAGGAGGAGGGGGTTGAGAGAAGAGAGGAAGAGGTTGCGTGAGAAAGACGATTCGACGTTTTCGATCGAACGATCATCCCGTTCGCGAGGGCTCGCTTGCAGGCTTCCGATCGAGCTGATTTTAATTTGAGCGTGTAGAGGAGATTAACAACAAGCTAGCTTGCTAGCCTACCTTGCGCTTCTTGGCCTTTGGAGGTGGAGCCGGGCCTACGTCCTCGGCGACGGCGTCGTCGCCGTCGTCGGCATCGGGAGGAGCCGGGCCGACGTCGTCGTCTTCGTCGCTCGAGGCTCCGCCTGCTGCTTCTGGGGGCGGTGGCGCCGGGCCCACGTCGTCGTCGCTGTCGGTCATTGGGAGCAGGGAAGAGAGCTTGAGCAGAGAGAGTGAAAGAGAAAGAGAGCTCAACTCTGCAGATGCATCAATCTCGCTCGGCGGCAAAGAGAAAAATGTTTCTTCGACCTCGACCTCGACCTGTTCTCCTCTTTCTCTTGAGTTTTTTCACGTTTTTTTTTCATTTTACACAAGCGGCGGCGGCGAATACGCCAGGACCATCGCAATTGGGTTGACACGGCTTTCTATCTCGCCCTTTTATAAGTGGGACAGGGGAATGTAAAAAGTAGGATCGCGATCGAGCCAAAGAATAAAAGAAAAAATGCAAAAAAAGGAAAGTAAACTCTCGAAGGAATTCTACTTCCTTTTTTAAAACGACCCGTCGCTCAAATCGGTCCCGGGGCTGAGCCCAGAGAGCGCCACGTTGTTGTTGTTGTTGGCGTTGTTGTTAGCATTGTCGAACGGAACAGCGGAAGCAGCTGTGGCGGCGTTTTTGCCAACGCCTCCTCCCGCCGCTGCCACCGCGCTCGTCGCCGCCGCGGCCGAGCTCGAAGAAGGACCCTTCTCATCCCCTCCTCCCCCGTTCCCTTCCCCCGGCCTCCACGTCGCGGACCCGCCCCTGCCGCTCCACCTCCTCGACAGGAAAGAGTACGAGAACGCGTGCTCCCCTCCCGAGGCAGCCACCGAGGCAGCCTCGTCCCCAGGCTCTACCATTTTTCCGCCCACTGCTGCGCAGGCCGCCTCGACAGCTGCCCTGTCTGGCGGCCCGCCGCTCGCCGCCATCACATACAGCGTGTGGCCCGCGCTCGGCCCGGCAACAAAGTTGCTGCTGCTGTTGTTGCGGTTGTGGCCCCCGCCCGCAGCGGCGTACGTCCTCACTTTCGCGCGGGTCACGGCCAAATCCGCGCCCCGCAGGACGCCGGCCAGAGCGGCCAAGCAACCAAAACGGTCGGCCGAGCGAACGTGCACCTTGAGGCCGCGCGGGAACCGCCGCTGGATCGAGGCCTCGAGCATGGCCACGAGCTGCTCGGCCCTGCCCACGTCCCAGTCGGCGTTGCCATCCCGCGGGCGGATGTAGTACTCCTGGGAGGCGAGGCTGGGTCGGGGGCTGGGGTTGGAGGGGTGCGCCGGGGGGAGGGCGCCTCCAGCTCCTCCTCCTCCGTTGGCCGACGCCGACGAAGGGCGCGACGAAGAACTCGAATTCGAATCCTCGGCCTTGTCGGTCGAGTCGATGGACGCGTGGTAGACGTCGTAGTCGAGGTCGGCCAGCGTGCAGAGCGTGTCGAACAGGAGCTTGGGCCGGTCGGTGCACCTGTTTTTTTTGAAGAAAAGGTTTTGGATTTTGAAAGAGGAAAAAAATGAGCGAAAAAAAGACCGAGAAAAAAACCCGACTTCGAAGAAAAAAAACGTTCGAAATCTTTTTCGAAAAACTTTTTTCGAAAACTCACCGGATCGTCACCACCCAGTACCCGGTCCGCGGGTCCGGGTCCACCCTCACGAGCGGCCTCTTCGGGGGCTGCACGGGGGACCGACTGCTGCTCGACGAAGCGAGATTCGAAGGCGAGGGCGAAGGCGAGGCCGAAGAGAGCGAGGCGGCGGAGGAGGAAGAAAGGTTGTTTGCGGGCGTCGGCGTCGGCGGCGCGACCGGAGCCGTTCCCGCCGTTCCCGCCGTCCCTCCTCCTCCTCCTCCTCCTCCTCCTCCTCCGGGTACCTCCATAGAAGAGGCGGAGTCCGTCGGGGACGCGTTTTTCACTCGCGGGGTAGAAGAAGAGTCGTCAAGCTTGGCTTTGCCCTCCGGGATCAAAGTCCCACCGTCCTCCTCCGCTCCCTCGACCTCGCCCTCCTCTTCGCCCTCACGCCCTCCTCCTGCTCCTCCTTCCACGGCCGGCCTCCCCAGCGGCTCGCCGCGGGCCCAGGCCGCGGCCTCCTCCTCGAGCATGAGCCGGTGCAGCCTGCGGTCGTGCCTCACGTCGCCGCGGACCGCGCGCTCGATCGAGCAGATGCCCAGCCCCTGCGGTGCCCCTACCATCTCCCCGAGCAGCTCGCGCAGCCGGGCGAGCTTGGACCCTCCTCCTCCGTTGCCGCCGTCGCTCGACATCGGCGTTCCATTGTTGTTATTACTAGAGCTTCCTTCCTCGTCGGAGGCCAGCGGCCTCCCCTTCTCGGTGACCGACAGCACGCACGCGACGCGGGCGTGGTAGGTCCAGACCGCCGCCGACCGCACGTCGCAGCCCGAGGCCGTCAGCAGCTGCGTCACGTCGGCCAAGAGGCCGACACGGTCGGAGCCGGCCAGCTGCAAGACGGTGGTCTCAACGCGGCGAGGGTCGTCGGTGTCGTCGCAGTTGAGGACGACGTCGGCGTCGTCCTGGTACTCGATGTCGAGCATCTGTTTGTGGCGGTGAATAGGAAGAGGGAGACGGAGGAAAGAACGAGGAGGTGAGTTGAAAGATGAACAGCAAACGGGAGTCGGGGTTTTTTTCTTTTTTCTTCTCTCCTTCTCTCCTTCTCTTCTCTTTCCTACTCACCCTCCGGATGTCGTCCAGCTTGCGCTCGTCGGTGACTTTCCCGCCGCCGGCCTCGGTGACCTCGAAGACTGTTTTTTTTTTTTTTTTTTGGGGGGTGGGTGGGGTTTTTTTTTTTTTTTTTTTTCCCCCCCCCCCGCCTCTTTTCCCCCCCCCCCTTTTTTTTTTTTTTTTTTGTGGAGGTCGAGTTGGGTTGTTTTTCCTTTCTGTCAGCTGTCCCCCCTCGTGCTGACCGTCTTTCTCTGGCTTGACGTTTCTCGAAAAAAAAGAAAAAAGCCCCGAAAGAAAAAAAGTTTTGCCCTACGAAGCAATTGCGGCACCTCCAAGCCCTTCTTTCCTTCCCCGCAACGACGCAAATGCGATTATCGACAACGCTGCACGCTCCAAGATTGGCGGATTCGCTTCCGAAACTGTGAAACGCAGCGCACGCGAGGCTCGCATGGCCGACGTTTGGCTCATCGTCGTCGTCGTCGTCGTTGCTCGTTGTCGACGTTTTGACCGAGGGCAAAAACTCTTTTCCATCTCCTCTACTTCCACACCCTCCTCACTCACCGTCATAGAACCAGCCTCCGTCGGAGCTGATCCGCGCTCTTCGCACGTCGAGCCCGCGGGCGCTCAGGAACTCGACCACGGACACCAGCGTCCCTGGGCGGTTCGCGGAGTCGATGGTGATGACGGTCGCCGCGGCTCGGGAGACGTTGTCGACCGAAATCTCCGGGGGGGCAACTCGCAGGGCCAGGGCCTCGTACTCGAGCAGCGACGGCGGGGGAAACTGCGGGCGCACGGTGGGCGTCGAGCGACCGTTGTTGCTGCTGGAGTTGGGGTGGTTGTCGTTGGCTTGCGTGGGCGACGAGCCGTTGTTCTGGCTTCCGCCGGTCCCTCCCCCGACGTTGCCGCCGGCGCCGCCGCTCCCCTTTTCGGCCGACGACAAGACTCCATTGCCGGCGCTGGAGCCGCCTCCTGCGCGTCCTCCTGGCCGCGCCTGCGACTCTGCGGCCCGGTACGCGTCGAGAGACGCCAGTGGCCGCCGGCCGTGGTTATCTCGGCGGAGGTTGAGCATTCTGCTTTGAAAAGGAGAGAGAATTGGCCAAAATCGCTCTCTTCGAGCTAGTGTTTTTTCGAAGGGACGTGCGGCGGCCTCTCGATTTTTTTTTTTTTGCTTTTTTTTCAACTCTTTTTTTGATTTCGTTTTCGTTTGTTTGCAAGTGCGCGGGGGGGAACAGCGTAATTCATTCGTTGGGTTGGTTGTCGGGAGGGAGGAGCGGCGGTGGCGGCGGCGGCGGCGGACAGAGAGGGTGAGGAACAGCCTCGGCTTGTTGTTGTTCTTCTTCTTCTCCCGCCACCGCTTCAACTTCAACCTCCTCAAATTCTGGTTTTCTCGCTTCTTCCGCCTTAACCTCCGCAGGCGCCTCCGCGCTCTTCTGCTCTTCTTGCGGCTCAGCGAGAGAAGCGGCAACAGTCTCATCGATCCCGTCGCTGGAAGCAACTGCTGCTGCTGCTGCTGCTGCTGCTGCTGCTGCTGCTGCTGCTGCTGCTTCTTCTTCTCTCGCTCTCCCTGCCTCTGCCATTGCCTCCGCTGCTCTCATCGCCTTTAATTTCACTTCCTCCTCTCTTCTCTCTTCCTCCGCGGCGACCACCTCCCTCTGCTGCTGCTGCTTCTTCCTCTTGGGAGGAGCGAACACGGCCTCCAGCGGCGCCAGCGCCTCCTCTGCGACGTCGGGGGGAAGCTTCAGGGCCCGCAGGGACTCCAGGAGCAAGTTGCCGTCCACGGCTGCCTGCGCCCTCCCCGCCGCGCCGCCCTTGTGCGCGGCGGAAGAGAGCGCCTCGGCGCAGGAGCTCGAGAGCGCCGCGGCTGCCCTGCCCAGGATAGAGGCCGTTTCTTCTTCGGAGAGAAGAGGCGTGAGAGCAGATTCCAAAGAGGAGAGGTGCTTGCTCATGTCTCGAGCGAACGAGGAAGGGAGAGGCGTTGACGATGAGGAAGAAGAAGAAGGAGGTGGAGGAGGAGGTGGAGCGTTGTCGTCGCCGCCGCCCCCATCGCCGACGACGGATACGGAAGAGCCCGCAGCGGCCGAGCCCGCAGCAGCGCTCGAGCTCGACGCTTGCCACGCCTCCGGGTCCGCGGCGATCGCCGCCAGGCCCGCGGAGCACCTCTCCGAGACCAGGCTCGCCAGCTTGGAGTGCAGCTCGGCGCGGTGCGTCCGCAGGTCGGCGACTGCCGAGTCGAGCTCGCGGCAGGCGAGCGCGACGGCGCCCGAGGTCGTTGAGGGGACAACGGCGGCGGCGCTCCCTCCGCTCCCGATTCCAACTCCCCCACTTCGAACTCCTCCTCCGATGGCGACGAACGCGTCCCTGGCCACCTCCACCACCGCCGCGGCCGCCCCGAGGGTCCTCGATGCCACCGCCAGCCGCCTCGCCGTGAGGGCCTTGACTTTTCCCTTGGAGGCCGTCAGAGCCCCGGCGCCCAGCACCAGCTGGCAGGCCCTGCCGTTGAAGACCTTGGCGAGCTCTGCGGCTCGCAGGGCCAGGGCGGCGGCGTGCGAGGAGGAGGAAGAAGAAGAGTTGGAAGAAGTAGCAGCGGTTGAAGCACAGTTCGAAGAAGTCGAAGGAAGGGCGGCCGCGGCGGCAGCGTACTCGCAGAGCGCAGCGGCCAGCGACAGCCCCGCCGCAGCCGTCGGGTGCGGCACGCCCCTGACGACGAGGACCTCGGAGGAAGAAGGCTGGGAGGAGGAGGAAGCAGCAGCAGCGGTAGCAGCAGCAGCAGCAGGAGCAGCAGCAGCAGCAGCAGCAGCAGCAGCAGCAGCAGCAGCAGCGGGAAGCACGGAAGGAACGGAACCCCCTCTGCCTCTCGCCGCCGTCTCCTCGAGCTTTTCAACCGCCCTCTGCACGCCCTCTGGCACCTGCGAGGGCAGCCAGCCGTCGCCGTCCAGCTCTCCCACCAGCCACGACCTCGCGCGGGAGTGGAATGACTCGATGAAGGCCTTGGCAAGGGCCGAGGCGGCGTCCGAGGGGGTGCGGAGCGAGGAGGCGAACGAGGCGGAGGAGGAAGAAGAGGAAGTTTCCGACGACGACGAAAAAGACGCCGAAGAAAGCGCCCTGAGGGCGTCCGCGGTCTCCCTCTCCAGCGCCGCCGCGGCCTCCAGCAGCCGCAGCATCTCCGGGAGCTTGGACGAAGACACGGAAGTCGGCCTGGAGGAGAGCAGCGAGGCCCACCTGGAGGCCCCGGCGCCGGCGACGGAGCGAACAAGAGAGTCCGCTCCCTGAGCGACGACGACGGCGACGACGACGCTGCCGCTGCCGCCGCTGCTGCCGGCGCCGCTGCTGCTCTCCGCCGCCGCCGCTTCCACCTCGGCCACTTCCCGCAGGAGCGCCTCCCGGCAGCTGAGCGCGTGTCTCAGGGCGGCGCCGTGCGCCCTGGACCCGGCCACCAGCGCCAGCTCGAACGCAGACGCGTCGGACAGCGACGAGAGGCGGTCTTCGATCGGGAGAGCGGCGCTTCCCTTGTCTCCTCCTCCGAGAGGAGCCGCGGCGGCGGCGCTCGCCACGGCGGCCTTGGCCTCGGTGGCCCCGGCCGCGGCGACGGCCTCCATCACCTCCTGGAGGCAGCGCCCGCGCACGGCACCGGAGACAATGGCCCTGAGAGCCAAGAAGTCCGGAGGAGGGTAGGAAGAGGAAATCGAGGAACCCGAAGAAGAAGAAGCGGAAGTCAAAGCAGAAGAAGAACCCGACGTCGAAGCAGAACTCGAAGTCAGATGCAGCGCCCTCGCCGCGGCGCCCTTGAGCAGCCTCTTCACGCCCGCCTCCGCCGCCTGGATGTCCTCGGCTAGAGCGACGACCACGACGGGGACGGAGGCCGAGTTGATGTCCCCTCTGTCGACGACGCCGAACGACGTGGAGGCGCCTCGCAGGGCCTCGAGAGCCAGTAGCGAGCCGTTGAAGTCGCCGAGAGAGAGAGCGGCAGAGAGGGCCTCCCTGGCGTCTCGCGCCGTCTCGAGGAGCTCCAGGGCCGCCAGGGCCGCCCGCAGGTTCCTGCGGCGCAGCGCGAGGAGCTCGGCGGCCTCGGCCGAGGACGCGGCGCGGGCCGCCGCGGCGGAAAGAGCGGCTTCGTCTTCGCGAGCGAGAGTCGCGACCGCGGCGACGTCGCCCCGCAGCCCTCCCAAGGTCGCCGCCGCGGCGCCGAAGATGGGCGCCCGCGCCGCGACCTCGTCGACCAGGGCGCCGTCCGCGAGGCAAGCGAGGCGCGCGGCGCGTTCCGCGGCGAGCTCGCGGAGTTTTGGGTCGGCCGCCGAGGCGAGCACTGTCTTCGGGGTAGGGGAAGCGTCGGAAGCTTCGACGGACGTCGTTTCGGAAGAGGAAGAGGTAGGAGGAACAGAGTTGGCGATTCCGAGAAGAGAGCTCCAGGCCTCTTGGCTCGACAGGTCGAACTCTTCCCTGAAGAAGACAGTAGGGATCTCCCTCTCTGCTCGCAGCAGCCCTTCGCCCGGCTCCGGGACGTTGATGCCGCTGCTCTGTTCGCCGTTTTCGGTCATCGTCGAGGTCGAGGTCGTCACCGAAGCCCTGCTGCTCCGCCGCAGCCCGAGCCTGGGTCCCAGGCCTGCAGCCCCCCCGCCCTCGCTCTCCGCCGCGATCTCCGCCGTCCTCCTGGCCGCGTAGGCGTCCAGCGCCGCGGCGTGCCGCTTGACGAAGGGCGCGAGCTCCGGGACCGGCGTCGGCGGCAGTGGCACGCGGTAGGAGAGGAGCGACAGTGAGCTGCCGCTGCCTCCTCCTCCTCCGACGACGCTCTCCAGGGTGGGCCATTTGCCCGCTGCGATCGACGACAATAAGCTGCTGCCGCCGCTATCGCTGGCGTCGTCCGGGTCGATGAAGTTGAGGAGCGGGGCGATGGCCTGTTGTTGAGGTTGTTCAGGTTGAAGAAAAGGAAAAGAGTTGTCGACACGAGGTTCAAGTTGAGTTGCATATGATGCCAACTTTTTGCCGCTTCCGAAAGGACGCTTCAAGGTATGCTAATTCCCTTTTTCTTCCTTGGATCGCAAGAGAGAATCCAAAAGTGATCTCTCTCGGGATCAAAAGCAAGAGGAAGTAAAGGCGAGCGAGTTCTGTACGCCAGAAGAGGAACTTCGAAAAAAAGAAAGCGTAAAATCGATGGCATCTAAAAAAAAATCGGTTTCGCCTTTTTTTCTCTCTCTTCTTCTTCTTCCTCTCTTCCACACACCTGCGCCGACTCGGCGTGCAGCCCGTCCGCGGCCGTGATGGACAGGCGACGACCGTCGTCCATCGTGAGGAGGGGTGGATTTCTATCGAGAGGGGTCGAGGGAGGTCATTGAAAGCGCTCGAGAGAAGAGAGAGAAGAGAGAGGCGACGTCGAGCAAAGGCCGTCGTCGTCGAAGAGAGTGAGCGAGCTTCAGTCACACCAGCTTCCTCTTCTTGGTTTTTCGCTTTTTTGCTTCACCTTCTTTGTATTCGCAAGCAGAGCTCGCCAGCGCTGCTCGCGCTCTCTCTCTCTCTCTCTTCACCGAGAGGACGCTACGCACACACTCTCTCTGACTCCAGCGCGTTAGGGTAAGAAGAGCGAAGCAAAGCGCCGCCGTGGCGCTTTGGAAGAAAGAGAGAGAGAATGCATTGCTTTGCTCTCTCTCTCTTTCGTCCGCCGCGATGGAATTTCCGCATGAAAAAACGCTCGCAGCTTGCCTCCCAAAAACCCGCCCCATGCTCCCTCTCGCGCCCTTCTCCGCGCCCTCTCGTCCTCCTCGGAGCATAGAGAACATCGAGATCTTTGCTCTCAGCGAACAAAAGACGTGTCGCGCTGGAACTTTCGAGGCCAGCGAGGGGGGCACATCGCAAGGCAAAACAGAGGCAGCCTGCGAGGCAACAAAAGGGGCGACGACGACGACGAGGGAGGGAGGAAGAAGAATCTCTCTCTCCCTTCCTCTCTTCGCTTCTTACCTCAGCTTCGTCAGCGAGCCCTCCTCCTGCTGCAGCCTCTGCGATGTTCCCTTGCGACAGGCCGGAAGAAAAGTGCTCGAACGGGGCTCGGCAGGGCTGGGAAAGCCAGCGAGCCTTCTTCTTCTTTGCCGCAGTGGGTTTTTTTCTTCGCTCGATTGTTTTTTTCTTCTTCTCTTTCTATTCTTCGACAGCTCACCCCTCCCTCGCCGTCCCTTCTACCTCCACCACCACCCGTCGTCATCGACACACAGGAACGAGAGCTACACCTGAGTCCAAAAAGAAGAACGAAAGAGAACGCTCGAATGGCTCTCTCTGCGTGAAAAGAAAAGAAGCAAAGAAGAGAGAATCGCGGCGCTCGACCCTTTTTTTTCTTTCTTTCTTCTTGCTCGACCTCTCGCTATGGCTCGGGAAGACCAGCCCGCGGCTTCGAGCAGCGGCAGGAACAGTGGATCGTCTTCACCTTCGTCTTCGTCTTCGTCTTTTTGCGATCCGCGGCGGCGTCGGCGGCGGAGGCAGAGGTTGAACAGCAGTAGAAGCAGCAGCGGCGTGCTCTTCTTCGCCGCCGCGACCGCGCTGCTCCTCTTTTTCTCCTCCTGGGGGTCTTCTCCTTCGTTCTTCGCCTCAGCAGCAGCAGGAGCAGACTCACCACCGCCCCCACCGGGACCCAGCTCCTCGACGTCACCCCCTCCCTCCTCGTGCGCCGTCTCCGAGTGGCCGCCCTTCTCCTCGCTGCCTGCCTCGTCGTCCGAGGGCGGGCCGCGCACGACGCTGAACCTCGAGCTGCTGCTCACCGGCCCTTCGCTCTGCCCCTTCTGCGCGAAGCCGCAGGCCGCCGTCATCAGCGTCGTCTCCAACACGGTCCAGACCGTGCCGCACGCGATCGAGATGCGCAGCGTCGGGCAGGTGGCTGTCAAGCTCGCTCCGGGCGCGACCGTCGCGCCGCCGACGGTGACGCTTGCAGACCTGGCGCTGATCGACGTTCCGGTCGAGGTCCCTCGCGGGAGCAATGGCGGCAGCGGCAAGAAGAAGCCGTCTGGGCGGCGGCGAAGGGGGTTGCTCCAGGCTGCTTCGTCGGAGATGCTGCCCGTGGCGTTAAATTCGAAATCCAATTCGAACTCGAGCCCAAACAGACGACGCGAGCTCTTCGCCGCGGGCCCTCCTCCCCCGGCCCCCGCCTCCCCTTCCCCCTCTCCCTCCCCTTCCTCCTCCTCATCGAACGTCGCCCCGGGCTGCGACGTCCCCTCGGGATACGTCTACACAGTATCAGGGGCGCAGCACGTGACCGTCAACCTGACCCTGACGCTCGCGGCCTCGGCGATCACGTCGGCGTCGCAGATGCTGCAGTCGGCCGCCGACGGCGGCGCGATGATTTCCGGCTTCGCCCAGTCGGGGTTAGTGGTAGAAAAAGTCCAGATCCTGCTGCTGCGGGACCTTGCAGCGGGAGGGGCCGCGGCTGACGTGATGCTGGGCTCGCCCGTCGTCCAGATGCCGCAGCTGCCGCAGCCGCTGTCGCCGCTCGCCAACGCGACGGCCGCAGGCGGCGCGCACCCCGGGGAGGTCGGCGTGCAACCCGGAGCCATCGCGGGCATCCTGGCAGCTGCGGTGGCCGGCACGGCGACGGCCGTGGCGGTGGTGTACAAGCTGTCGACGCGCAAGCGCAGCAGGAGGACTAGGAGGAAGCAGGGAGGAGCCAACGGTGGGGTCGACGGCAACGGCAACGGCACGTCGGGCGCGAGCGACCTCGACGACGACGAGCTCGACATCGAGGCCGTCAAGGCAGGGATCGGCCTTCCTCCCTCGATGGGCAAGTCCGGGGGCAACAGCGGAGGAGGAGGAGGAATGGGTGGAGGAATGCAGCAGTCTTCGAATTCCTTGCTCGACAGGGACCCGGCGCTGCGGCTGCTCAACTCGCGCGCGGCAGCGGCGGCCGCGGCCGCGGCGGCGGCCAACGGAGGCTCGGACGACTCTGCTTTACTTCACGGCGCCTCCACCGACGACTCCGCCGCCGCCCTCCGCGGCGGCATGGGCGCCTCGGGCTCGCTCTCCGACTTCGGGAACAACAACAGCACCACGGCGCTGGCGAGCGCGGACGGTCGGGCCGGCTCGGGAGCGATGCACGCTCTCTGGCAGGTCAACTGGCGCGACCTCGAGATCGTCCGGCAGATTGGCGAGGGCTCCTTTGGCAAGGTCTATCTCGCGAAATGGAGGGAGACGACGGTGGCCGTTAAGGTGCTCCTGTCTGCTTCGCTGCCCAACGAGCAGGAGGATGGCGGCAACGGCGCAGGCAACGGGGACGACGGCAACGGCGGCTCGAGCGACGGCGGGCTCAACAGCAACCCCTTGCTCGCCGGTTTACAGAAAGAAGCGTCAATGATGGCGGCGATGCGGCACCCAAACGTCGTGATGTACCTGGGGGTCTGCGCCGACCCGCCGCTGGTCGTCACCGAGTACTGCGCCAGGGGGTCGCTGTGCGACGTGCTGAAGAGGGCGAGGTCGGCGGCAATGAACGCGGCGTCTGCTGCTGCTGCTGCTGCTGCGGCCGCTGCGGCGGCAGCGTCTCCCGGAGGAGGAGGCAACAGCGCGGCCGCGACGGCGGCGGCAGCTGCTGCTGCTGCTGCCTCCGCCGCCGCAGCGACGCTCGACTGGCCCCGAAGGCTCGCCATGGCCCTTGACGCGGCAAAAGGGATGAACTACCTGCACTCGTCCGACCCGCCCGTCATCCACAGGGACCTCAAGTCCCCAAACCTGCTGGTCGACAAGCACTGGCGCGTCAAGGTCTGCGACTTCAACCTGTCGCGTGTGCTCGAGGAGCAGGCCGTGGTGTCTTCGCTGGCGGCCTCCAACCCGAGGTGGCTGGCCCCCGAAATCCTGTCCGGTCGGGGGTACACCTTTTCGTCGGATGTCTACTCGTTCGGGGTGATCATGTGGGAGCTGCTGACGTGGAGGCTCCCCTGGACCGACTGCGGCCCTTGGCAGGTGGTCAAGCTGGTGACGGACGACAGGGCGAGGCCGCCGCTGCCGACGCTCGACGCCGACGGCAACGCGGTCGTTTCTTCTTCGGGATCGGGATCGGCAGCGGCGACGAACGCGGCGGCAGCCCCCAACAGCAGCAACAGCACCAGCAACGGCCACCAGCTGCTGCCCCCACCGGGCGGTTTCCCAGGCCTCCCCGAGTACATCGCGCTGATGAAGGACTGCTGGCAGCACGAGGCCGACAAGAGGCCCAAGTTCGCCGAGATCATCACGCGCTTGCGCAAGCTGCTGCTGCACGAGACGCGCAGGGCCGCGGCGGCGGCGAGGAGGGGAGGAGGAAATGGAGGTGGCGGGAGTGGAGGAGGGAGCGACGACGGAGGAGCGAATGGAGGGAACAACGCGAGCGGGTCTTCTGCCAACCTTCCTGCTGCGTCTGCTGCTGCGGCAGCGGCGGCGGGAGAGTAGAAGGAGAGAGAGAGAGAGAAAGAGCGCAAGCTCTTTCTTCGACCTCTTTTTCGCTCGTTGAGAAGAAGAAAAAAAAACGAATTCTTTTTTTTCTTTCATTGCCCCTCTTTTCCCTCTCCCCCTCGCTTTCCCCCTGTGCCTTGTACCCTTGCTCGCAACTGACCGCCTTTTTCATCATTCACTGGGTGTGTTTTTACTTAGTTCATTTCTTTTTTTCTTTTTCTTTTTTCTTTTTCGCAAGGAAAAAAAAGGTAGAAAGCAACAAAAAAAGTGAAAAGCTTGTCTTTCTCATTTCGGTTTTGTTTCCCTCCCCCTTTCCCCCCCTTTGCTTGGGGCATTCTTAACACTGTAGAGGAAGATTTGTTTAAAACAACTAAAAGAGGAGACAGAGGGAGAGGCTTGTGGTGGCGGTCGGCGTTTTTGGAGAAAGAGGCAAGGAAGAGGAGGTCGAGGTCGAGGTCGAGAGAGGAAAAAAAAATCGAGATCAATCACAAGTCTTTCTCTCCGCCTCTCTTGTTCGCGTCGTTTCTCTCCCTCGCTTTCGTTTCTCCGTGCTTTCTCGCTATCCCCCTGATCGAATCTCGCGATGAAACTGTGCCTCAGAGCGCACTCGCGCCCGATCGCGCCCCCCCAATCGCGCGCGGCTGGGAGGAAAACGCCGACGCCGACGACAGTGACGGCGTCGATGAAGATGCCGAGCATCAACCTCTTCGCGCCCTCTTCCCACGGGACTCCCGCTCCCCTTGCTCGCTCTTTTACCCCCTCGATCAGGAGCAGGTGATCGTGTTGTTATTCTATTGAGGATGCGATCGTGGATTTGCTGCCTTGATTGATGCGTGGGGTTCGAAGGGAGAGAAGATTGACAAGCATCCGACGGCTCTTTGATTCGAATGCTTCTCTCTCAACAACCCCTCCTCCAACCCTCTTCCCCTCTTCTTCACTTCGTTGCTCTCTCCTCCCTCTCTCAGGCCCGCTTCCACCATCGCCATGCCGCCGCAGGCCCTTGCAGGCTCCGGAGGCGGAGACATCACCGGCGGCGGTAAGAACAACGGAGGCGGCGGCGGCGGCGGCGGCGGCGGCGATGGCGGCGGTGGAGATTCTTCTTCCTCCTCTTCCTCAAACAGCAATAACGGAGGTCCGTTCGCCGCGCTGCTCGCGGGCTGGGCCGCCCGCGTCGCGGCCGACCCACAGTTCCCTTACAAGGTCCTCGTCGAGCAGGTCATCGGCGTCGGGGCCGCCGTCCTGGGAGACATGAGCTCGAGGCCCAACTGGGGCCTCGGCGAGCTCGACTTCGTCTTCTCGATGCTGGTCGTCGGCTCGATCCTCAACTTTTCTCTGATGTACCTGCTGGCGCCCGTCGCGGCCGCCAAGGGAGCCGCCTCGCTGAGCGCCTCTTCCTCCACCGCCGCCCTCGTCGGTAGGCTGGTGTCCGGGGCTCCCTTGGCCAAATTGAATGCGCCGGTCGGTCACATGTTCGAGTCTGGATCTTTCTCTCTGGCCTCGCGCACGCTCAACGCCCTTTATAAAGGAGGCGTCTTCGCCGCCGTGGGCTTCGGCGCGGGCGTCGCGGGCACCACCACCTCCAACGCCCTGCTTGCCATCCGAGAAAGACTGGGCCACCCGAGCCCTAACAAAGCCCCCGCCGTCTTGGCCAACGCGGGATGCTGGGCCGCGCACATGGGCGTGTCGTCCAATTTGAGGTACCAGGCTCTAAACGGCCTCGACGCCGCCCTCGCGCCCCTGCTCCCTCCGAACGTCTTCAGGCTGTGGTCGGTGGCCGTGAGGTGCGCGAACAACGTGGCCGGGGGGATGAGCTTTGTCTTTTTGGCGAGGCTGCTGGGGGTGCAGGAGGCCGCCGCGGCGAGCGAGGCGGAGAGCGGTGGGAGGAAGAAGGGGAAGAAGCAGGACGAGAAGAAGAACAACAAGGACGAGAAGAAAAAGAGGTGAATGATTTAAATCATTTTCTTTCTTTCTTTCTTTCTTTCTTTCTTTCTTTCTTTCTTTCTTTCAGTTTCTCCATTCCCCTGCAAATAGATATGCAAAAAAAACGAGAAGAATAGCGATAAATGAGAGAGGGAGAGAGAGACGGGGGGAGAGAGAAGAGAAACAAGATATATATATATATATATATTTGTTTTGGAAGAGCTCCGTTCACGTTTTTTTCCATTTGCAGGAAAAAAGTTTCAAAAATGCGGAGGACGGAAAGAAAAAATGATTTTAGTAGTAGTAGAACCCATTGCGTGATCGCCGATGATCAGACAGAAAGAATTGCGGCGGTGGTGGTGGAAATTTGTACATCGGAAGAAATGAGCGCTGCTGGCAGTTGGCGGTGGTGGAAAATCGAATCGGAAAAAAAATGATAATGAAGAAAAGAAAAAAAATCAACTCAACCCAACTCTCTCTCTCAACTTTCCCCCATTCTCTCAAATCCCGGCAGCGAGCTCCTCGGCAGGGAACACGATCCCCGCCGCCAAGAGCATCGCGTCGAGGTCCAGGGCGACCGCGGGCAGGGCCCCCAGCGACTGCGAGCGCGCCATCGCGAGCGATGACGCCGGCACAGCGCCGTTCTCTCCTCCCTTAGACGCCGCCGCCGCCGACGGCGACGCGACCGCGGCGAGCTTGGCGTTGGCCGACACGGCGCCGAAGGGCGAGCTCCAGGTGCCCGCGGAGGTGGTGATGGACTCGATCCCCACTTTCGGCGCGGAGCTCGAGCGGTGGAGCAGCACCCTCGACAGCGCGGCGGCGAGCGACGACGTCGTCCGCGACGGGGGAGCAGCCGCCACCATCTTCTCGCTCCCTGCCTTCTCCAGCGCGCCGCAGGCGCCACTTCCTCCGCGGACGACGGTGACGGTGGCCGTGTTCTTGTTGGTAGAGTCCGCGGGCAGGGGCGTGGAGGAGGAGACAGCAGCAGCGAGAGCGGCGGCAGCGGCGGCCGACGCCGTCGCCGCCACCTTTTTCGCCGCCTCCACCGCCCTGGTCGCGTCCGCCGCCACCGCCAGCATCCCGCTGCTCAGGTACCTGTCCCCTCTTCCCAGCAGCTCGGTCTCCTCGAAGGCCTCGAGCGCGGCCAGGTACTCCTTGGGGTGCGACCTCAAATGCTGCACGTGCTTCGAGTCGGCGAGCTCGAGCGCGTGGACGCCGACGATGCCGGCCTTCCTGCGGGCCTGGACGACGGCGCGGACCGAGGCGGCGGGGATGACGTGGTCCTGTGGGTTGGTTGGTGGAGGAGGAAGTGGGAGGAGGAAGAGAAGGAGGAAAAGAGAGAGAGAGAGAGAGAACGAATGAGTGAAACAGCTGTTGTTTTGTCGCGCGAGAACGTTTGAAGGAAAAAAATCTCTTCTTTTTCTCTTACCGTCGCCGAGTAGATGTAGAGCTGCGGGAACGAGGCCACGCGGGCCTCGCCCTTGACCAGCGAGTCGAAGCGCGCCTTGCGCTCGCCGGCCCAGACGAGCTTTTTTTTTTTGAGTTTTTGAGTTTTTGATTTGGGAAGAGAAAGAAGAAAAGAGGTGAGTTTTTCTCTTCTTCCTCTTCTTTCTTTTTTTCTTTTTTTCTTTTTTTCTTCCTTCAAAGTTCCGCCTTCCAACCTCCACCTCAATAAAAACTCTTACCTTGAACAGCGCCCTCGCGGCCCTGTACCTCAGCGTCTTCGCCGCCGCGGCGGGCGGCAGCTTCGGGCTCGTCGCAGACACGAAGCCCGCGGCCCAGACTTTGGTGCAGATCGCCGTGTGCGGCGCAGAGTCGATGACTGCCCCGGCCGCCCTGATCCCCAGCGGGGCAAGCAGCTCGACGAAGCGGGCGTACATGATCCAGCCCGTGTTGGAGAACGCGTGGAAGGCCAGCCTGGGAGAAGCGCCCACGGCGGCCCTGGCGGCCAGCCTCGCCGCCAAATCGGCCAGGTGGCGGTCAAAGGCGCGCTCGGCAGACGCGAACGACATCGTCGTTGAGGCGTCGAAGGCGATCAGGCGGGTCTCCCAGCCCTTGGAGCGCCACCAGGAGGCGTACTTGTCGAGGTGGCGCTCCTCGGCGCCGAGCCATCTGTGAAGGTTGGGAGGTTCGGAGAGTTGGGAGTTGTTTTTTTTTAGGGAAGAAAGAAGAAGAAGAAGAAAATGTGAGGAGGAGGAGGTGGAGGAGTCGGGCGGAAAAAAAAAACGGGGAAGAAGAAAGCCAAGACGCCATGCGGAGGCATTGCAGCTCGGTAGCGTCGCATCGAGGGTCGTTTTTCCTCATTCGTTTCGCTCAAAGAATATTATTCAAATTATTTGATCCAACTATGGGGTGGGAAGGGCGATCGCAAGGCGAGAGAAGCGGTGAAAAGGGGGCGGCAGAGAATCGGGATGAAAGAATTCTTTCTACTCAGACCCCTTTCGCGCTCTCGACATCTCTCTCTCGACGTCGAGGACAAATTGCTTGATGCTGCTTTCGACTCCACTGCTTTCTCGTCCTCTCTTCTCTCTTTTGTTTTTTGTGAGAGCGCGTTCTGTGATGCGATATCTAGCGCTCTCGAGTACAAGCAATGGAAGAAAAGGTGGCTAGAGCCCTCTCAATAATCGCATTGGCTCGCTTTTTTTCCTTGGAAAAAACAAATTTCACGTGCGTCGAGTTTTTTCGGTTTTTTGTTGTTGTTGCGACCCCCCTCATCTCAGTCGACACCACCCCACGGCTCGATCGCCCTGCACTTCTTTTTCTCTCTCCATCACCACAAACAGCAACTCACCCGACAATGACGGCGACGCCTTTGGGAGGAGGGGGCCCAGAGGGCACAGAAGAAGAGCTGGAAGGCTCGGGCGATGCGCTCTTCGACGACGACGAGAGCCGACGAGGCATCGGCGACGGCGAGTCGGAACTCGAGCGCCTGAAGGAGGAGCGGGAAACCATCTTAGCTTTTCGCTGCTTCCGCTTTTCAGTGGGCTAGTTGCGGCGATAGGGAGGATTAAGAGACGTGTTTCCGATTCTCGAGCGGGGGAGAGAGAAGGAAGAGTGGGAAGAGAAGGCGGTAAGTTCGCGTGAAGGGGGTTGATGTCGAAAGGAAAAGAGCAAGAGAAAAAAGGTAGTGAAGGCGTCGAAAAGTTCCGTTTTTTCTTCTTCTTTTCTTCCTTCCCCTCTCTCTCGACCTCGACCACCTCCCTTCTCCATTTTATTCTTTCTCTCTCTCTATTGCTACAAACCTTTTGTTGAGGGGGACGACGACCAGTGCTGTTGTAATTGTTTGCGTTGAATTTCTCTCTCTACTCTCTCTCATTCGCGCTTGCCCTTGCCTCCGGCCACCAAGACCGAAACAGTCACGCTCGCGTCGGCAACGAAGGACGAAGTTTTTTCTTCTCCGACCTCCTGTTGTTTTCCCTCTTTTTTCCTCCCTTTCCGCATCTTCCTCTCCGGCCCTTGGTCGGCCCACACCAGCCGCACGTCGCCGTGCCCGGCGGCAGTAGCGTGCCTCGCGAAGAGCCGCTCGACGGCCCTGAAGTACCGCTCGTGGGCCTCGGCGACGGCCTCTTCTCTCTTGTCGAAATCGAAGCTCTCGTCGTCTCTGTCTTCGCTGCCGCTTCCTCCTCCTTGCCCCTTCGCTTTCGCCTCCTCTCCCTTCTCGCCGCCCACCTTCGCGACCCGGATAGCAGGCCCGACCACGAACCGCAGCGGCGTGCCCCCCCTCGGCAGAGGGCTCCCGGGGAAAAACCTCCCGGACACCAAAAAGGGCACGGGAAAGCCCAGCGCCTTGATCGACCTCGCTTTCAGCTCGGGAAGAGAGATGGCATCGGCGAGCGACGCGCTCTCTCCCAGCACCAGCACCGGCACCAGCGCCGCGCCCTGCGCCTGGGCGACGCGCACGAATCCCGCGTGCCGCCTGACGAGGACCAGCTCCTTCCGGGCGTGGAGCTTCCAGGTGTGGATGAGCTCGGACTGGCCCCCGGGGACGAGGGCGACGGAAGGGGCAGCAGGTGAGGTTGAGGTCAAAGTCGAAGAAGAAGAAGAGCGTTTCCTTCTGCTATCGCTGTTGTCGTTTCTTCTTCTTCTCCTCCGCTTTCACTTCCACCTTGAGCGCGTCCGCGATCGCCGACCGCGTCACCGCGCGGGCCCCCATGAACGACGCCAGGTCGCGCAAGACCGGGACCCGCATCACGGCCGACGCGACCGCCGGCGTCGGCGGCGGCCTTCCCCGCGGCCAGCAGCTCCCGCCGGCCGCAAACGCGCGGAGCCTGCCGAGGTAGAGCAAGGAAGCCGGGAACAGGCCGTGTGGGGCCACGCCCAGGATGGCGGTCTCGCCCGTGGAGAGCGGGTCGCGGACCAGGGAGCGGGAGGAGGTGGAGGCGGAAGGAGAAGAAGGAGAAGAAGTCGATCTCGAAGAAGAAGAACTCGAATTCGAACTGAGAATTTCAACGTCCTCCTCTGCCCTTGCGCAGACCTCCCGCCACTCGTCGTCGTCGTTCAGGTCGTCGTGGACCACCTCCAGCCCTCCGTGCCAGGCGGCCAGCGCCGGCTCCGCGACGCGGGCCAGCGCCTCGGCGACGGCGGGCCAGTGCCTCCGCCCCGTCCTCGCCGGGTCGCCCCTCTCGGTGACCCCGTAGTAGACAGAGAGCGTGACTACTAATATCAGAGAACCGAACAGAGGGCTGGCAGCGAGGACGGCGACCATGACGGAGATCGTTATGTGGGCCGGGGCGTAGATGAGGGCGATGATGGGCCAGGTGTGGAGCGGGGGCAGGGAGTTGGGGTGGGAGCGGGAGCGGGCCGCGGCCTTGGACAGGAGGAGGAGTTTTTGTCTTTCTCGCTCGTCTTTGCAGTCTTCGCTGTCGTCGTCGTCGTCATCACTGCTGCCGCCGCCTCTTGTTGTTGTCCTTCCTCTTCCTCTTCTCCTCCGGGGAGCTCTTCCTCCTCCTCCTCCCCCCTCCGACGCGTCCCAGAGAGACACGCTCAGGGCCAGCACGGCCTGCGCGACGGGCATGAGGGCCGCCGTGAGCAGCACGTCGAAGAGCAGCGACGGGGGGTGGTGATGATGGGAAGAAGTCGAAGTCGAGGAGGCGACGGCGGCGCCTGCGGCCGCGGCGGCAGAAGCGCTCGTCTTGGCCGCCGAGGCGAGCACCGCCGCCGAGACCTTGAGGAAGCCGAGCGTGCCCAGCCCCGTGAGGGACCAGCCGATGGCCTGCGTGGCGATGAAGGCGCCGCCGCCGCGGAAGGGCTGCCAGAAGCGGAAGCGGTGGCGAAGGAGAGAGGAGGAAGAGGAAGACGAAGACGAAGAAGAAGTGCGGGGACGCGAAGCTCCTCCAGCTCCTGCTCCTGCTCCTCCACCACCGCCACCTCCCGCCGTTGCTCTCCCTCCGACGCCGTGCGTCGTCGTCACGGCCGCCGCGAAGCACCCCGCGGCGGCGAGCAGCGAGATCCCTCGCGCGGGAAGGCCTCTCGGGAGCGGCAGGGCGGAGAGGAAGGAGGAGAGGCGAGAGCCGCTGCCCGAGGCTTCAGATTCAGAAAACCCAGAGGGGCTCGCCGCGGCGAAGAGCAGGAAGGTCGCGGCCGCGAAGCCCCAGGCGCTTCCCAGGGCAGCCACAGCCGCGGCGACGAGAGGACCGCCACCGCGGAGGCGGAGGTGAGGAGGAGGCGGAGGTGGATGGGGATGAGGAGAAGAGAGCTGTTTCTTCTCGCCGCCGCCGCTGTCGCTGCTGTTGCTTTTGCTGTTGCAGCTTCTCTCATCCTCCTCAGTCTCCGCCGCCCCCGCCGTCGAAATCCTCCCCCCATTGCTACTAACCCTCCTGCTGCTGCTGCTGCTCTCGAGCGCCACGAACGACTTCGCCAGAGCGCGGCGCAGCCTGCGCTTGCGCGGGCACTCCCAGAGGAAAGCAGACTCCAGCGCGAACAGCAGCGAGACGACGGCCGAGGCCGCAGCGGCGGAACCCGCCGCCTCCCTGTCGAGGAGCCGGGCCGGGTCCGAGGGCCAGCGCAGGGCGAAGGTCGCGGCAAGAGAGGCGAGCCAGAAGGCCTGGTGAGAATGGGAGGGTTGGAGGGAGGAGGGGAAGGAAGAGGAAGGGGGAAAAGGCGGAGACACGGAGTCAGGGTTTTCGGAAAGTCGAGGATTTCGAGGGCGGCGAGAGGGTGTTCGAAGATGATGGGCATTTTGCTCAATATCCGCCATCGATTGAGAGAAAGTGCTCGAGTTCTTCCTCGTTTCCGCTTCTCCCGCTCACTCACCATGCTCAGGATGCAGAAGATGTTCGAGAGTTTGCCCGGGGCGCGCAGGGACGACAGGAGCAGGCTGTGCACCGACCCGGCGCGCGCGAGGGAAGAGCCCGCGATGGTGAACAATGCCGCAAACAAAGTGAAATCGAGCGCCCACGACGACCGCCCTCTGCTGGCTGCCTCGGCCGCTCCGGCATGAGCAGAGGAGGTGTTCATCTTCTTCGACGTGTGCCTCTCTGCCGTTTGAGGTTTTTATGAGGGGCAAAAGAGAGAGAGAGAGAGAGAGTGGAACAAGGTAAGGCAGCAGCGTCGCCTCGAAGAAAGAGAAGAGCGAGAGGCGCCAAGGTCTCTCGAGGTTCGAGAGATTTTTGAAGACGGATTCGACATCGTCGTTGCTTTCGCTCATTTTTTTTTCCTCACTTGCTTCCTTCTTCTTCTCTCTTTATCTCTGTTCTCGCTCCGTGCGTCCGATCTCCGCCTTTCGCGCCCCTCGCGGCTCAGGCGAGACTGTCATCTTCCCCTTCCTGAGATCTAAGAGGCTCGCGACTAGCAGCAAGGGGAAGAAGCAAGAGAGAGAAAGAGAGAGAATTCTTCGTCGGCCGTCGCATCAAGCCGTTTCGATCTCCTCTCTCGCAACTCCCATCGTCCGGCGCAGCCTTCCCCGCCCCCCCTTCTCAGAGAACGCTAGCTCTTCCCAGAGCAGCAGCAATCAAACACCTTCATCTCCCTTTTTCTCGAAGCGATGGCGGACTCTGGAGGGAAGCGCAAGCGCTCCAGCGTGTCCCCCGACGCGAACAACAAGAACGACAGTGACGCCGCCGCCGCCGCCGCCGCCGCCGCCCCCGCCGCCCCAGCCAACCCGCGGCCCGTCGCCCCGCCGCGCCCGCTGGGGACCGAGGAGGACCTCTCCCACGGCCAGAGGGCCGCCTCCGACGCGGCCAGGCCCGACCGCGGCGTCCCCGTCGTTGTCTCTGACGACGGAGAAGCAGCCGCAACGGCTCCACCTCCTCAAGCTCCTCCTCCGCCTCTTCCCTCCCCGACAGCCCCGGCCAAGCTCCTCGTCCCCGGCCACTCCGCCTGGTTCCGCTACTACGCCGTCCACAGGCTCGAGCGCGAGGCCCTGCCGGAGTGGTTCGACGGGAGGCAGCAGGGAGCAACAGGAACAGGAAGCGGCGGAGGAGCAGAGGCGGGGACCTCGAGCGGAGGAGGCTCTGGCGGAGGTAAAACGCCCGGGACTTATCTGAGGCTGCGCAACCTCCTGATCGATGCCTACCGCGAGGACCCGCTGCGTCGCCTGACTTACACCGATGCGCGCGCCAGGGTGGCAGCAGCGGCAGCAGCAGCCGCGGCAGCAGCGTCGTCGTCGGCGTCGGGGGACCCGAGCGCGGGCGACGAGACTGCATTCGACGCGTCGTCGGTGCTTCGGCTGCACTCTTTCCTCGACCACTGGGGCGTCATCAACTTCCAGGCTCCGCCGCCGGCGGCGGGAGAGGCCAGCGCTCCCGGAGGGTTTGGGACGCGGGGGCACTACCAGCAGCGGGGGCAGCAGGGGCAGCAGCAGCAGCTCGCCGGCCCCCCCGCGGCGCTCTTGACCCGCGTCGCCGGCGGCGTCGTTTCAAAGAAATCCAAGAAGAACTTCTTACCTCCGGGCACCGAAGCCGTGTTTTCCTTCCCTCCTGCCTCGGTCGCCGCCGGGGTCGCGGCAGCGGGAGGCACGGGTGTGCCCCCGGGGCTGGCAGCCCTGGCGGGACGGAAAGACCGTTACGGGAGGTCGCTGGCGAGCGCACCAGCCGCGGGAGAAGTTCCCGTTTCTTCTTCTTTTTCGGCTCCAAAGCCGCGCTTCTTCTGCTCCGCGATGCCCTGGGTCGACTGCACCGCCGCCCGCTACCACTGCACGCGCCTTCCCGATGTCGACCTTTCCCCGGCGGCCTTCGCCGACGGGAGGTTCCCCCCCGGGTGTTCGGCAAAAGACTTTGTCCGCATCGACGGCGGCGGCGCCGCGCCGCTCCCAGGCGCCGGGGCGGCGGGAGCAGCAGCAGCGAGCTCTGCCTCTGCCGTCGCTTCCGACCCGGGAACGCGCCCCGGCGCCCCCACCACGGCGAGCAGCGGCGACTGGACCGACGCCGAGACCTTGGCTCTGCTCGAAGGCATCGAGCTCTTCGGAGAAGACTGGGCAGAGGTCTCCGGTCACGTGGGCTCCCGTTCGGCCTACGCCTGCGTGCGCAGGTTCCTTGCTCTGCCCTTGGCCGACGAGTTCCTGGCAGAGCTGGAGGCGCCGGCGAGGGCGCGGGGGGTGCTCGTCGCCGCGAAGAAGAAGGACGGAGAAGGAAAAGAAAAAGAAGAAGCAAGTGATGAAGACGAGGAAGGCGGTGAGGGAGGGATCCCCTTCGCCGACGCCGGCAACCCCGTGATGGCCCAGGTCGCCTTCCTGAGCCACATGGTGGGCCCCCGCGTGGCCGCCGCGGCCGCCGCCCGCGCGCTCGAGGTTCTGACCGAGGAGGAGGAGGAGGAGGAGGAGGAGAAAGCCAACGGAGGAACTGCCGCCGCCGGCGACAACACCGCCACAAAGAAGAAGATGCGCGCCGCTGCCGCCGCGGGCCTCTCCGCCGCTGCCGTCAAGGCCCGCCTGCTCGCCGACGCCGAGGAGCGCGAGGTCGTGCGCCTGGCCGGCGCGGCGGCCGCGGCCCTCAGCGCGCGGATCGAGGCGAAAGTCGCGGCGCTGGACGACCTGGAGAGGGCGCTCGACGGCGAGCGCGCCGCGGCCGAGGCCGCGAGGGACGCGGCGTTCGCAGAGAGGAGGGCGATGGCGGTGGCTCGCGTGGAAGGAGTTGTTGCTGCTGCTCCTCCTCCTCCTCCTGTGCCGCAGTGAGAGAAGAGAAAGAGAGAGCAAAAGTAAGAGTGAAAAAAAGTAAAGAGAGAGTTTTTAAAAGAGAGAGAAAGAGAAAGCAGATCGCGGGTTTTCCCCCCCGCTTTTTGCTGTAAACAAAACAAGTTTCTTTTCATTTTGATACAAGGCAATTCAAAGCAATGGGCTTCTACTGTTACAAGAAGAGAGAGTGAGATGATGCGGAGAAAAAGAAGAAAAAAGAAGAAGAAGAAAAAAGAACCAAAATTTCTTTCAACTCCCGCCCGCCGCGCCCCTCCTCGCCGCCGCGAGCGCCCTCCCCGCCGCGGCCCTCACGGCCACGCCCGCCGCCGCGCCGGCGTCCCTGGCCGCAGCGGCCGCCAGCGCCCTCCTCCTCGCTCTCTCCCAGGCCGACAGGTGGAGCTCCCGCTGCTGGGCCTCGGAGGAGGAGGAAGGAGAAGAAGAAGAGGAAGATGGAGGAGAATGAGAAGAGGACGTTTTCGAGATCGAGACGTCTGTCCACTCTTCTTCGTCGTCCTCTCTTTCTCTTTTTTCCTTCTCTTCCTGTTGTTCTCCGCGCATGGCCTCGCCCATCGCCGCTGCCCCGGGACCCGTGCTGGGGTAGAAGACGCCGTCGACGTATCCCCCGTGTGGCGGCGGCGCGGAGGCGGAAGAAGGAGAAGAGGAGGAGGAAACGACTTTGGAGATCGAAGACGCCGCCGTGAAGAAAACATTCCCTCCGTTTCCGTTCCCGTTCCCGCCTCCCCAGCTCGCCAGCCGCTCCAGCAGCGCCACCGCCACGGCGAACGGGTGCCACCCGCCAGGAACCTCCGCGATCCCTGCCCCGAGGGCGTCGGAGTTGAGCATCGAGGCCGCCGACGCGAGCGCGGAGAGTCCCCGGTCGAAAACCAAAACCTGCGCCGCTGTCGGCGGCGGCGGCAGCGGCAGCGGGGGAGAAGAAAGAGGGGCCGAGGAGGAAGACAGAGACGAAGACGAAAGGGAAGAATACGTCGAAGAGCTTCCTCCTATCGCCGCCCCCCCCATCGCGGCGGCCTTGAGAGAGGCCCAGCGATTCGAAAGAGAGGCCAGCGCGCCCTCGGTGGCGGAAGAGTCCGAAGAAGAGGACTCGGCCTCTTCCCTCGGGGGGAAGAAGAGCGGGAGGCGCGCGCCCTCTTTGGAGAACGAAGACGGCGCTTCTGCAGGGAGGGAGAGGCGCTGCGGCGGCGGAGGCTGGTTGGCAAGGGAAGAGAGAGTGGGAGAAGGAGATAAGGTTGCTGCTGCTGCTGCTGCTGCTGCTGCTGCTGCTGCTGCTGCGTGCGACGACGGAAACGACGAAACCACCTCTTCTCTTCCTCTCTCCCTTCTCTTCGCCGCTCTCATTGTCCTCGCCGTCGCCGGTGCCGGCCTCCCGGCCCCCGCCAGGAACGGCGTCGACGACCCGCGCCTGCCGACGGTCAGAAGGAAGGGAGCGTCGAGGTAGAACGCCAGTAAGGCGAGCGCGCCGGCGAGGTCTCCAGCCGCGGCGGCGACGACGGAGGCGGGAGGGGTCGAGGAAGAGGAAGAGGAAGAGGAAGAAGAAGCAGAAGCAGAAGCGGCAGAGAGAGGCAGGACGACGCCGCCGCGGACCTTGACCGCGGAACCGGGAGGAGCGAGGAGCTCGAGCTCCAGGGGCACCGCGGCGCCGATCTCCCTCGCGCGCTCGGAGACGAGCCGCGACAGCTCCCGCAGCGCCGCCGACAGCCTCGAGTTGGCGGCCCGGGCCGTGTCGGGGAGCTTCCTCGCGAGCGTGGCCCCTCGCCAGAGCGCGAGGGCTCTGCGGGCCTGGTCGAGCTTCGCGAGGCGGGCGGCGGTCGTCGCGCGGAGGGAGAGGGCGA
>Ga0114918_10000810_pt1 | contig 27446 bp, 34 predicted proteins | sample LantaG_FD_87015 | JGI IMG/M metagenome (GOLD analysis project Ga0114918, IMG submission 87015) | Deep subsurface microbial communities from Baltic Sea to uncover new lineages of life (NeLLi) - Landsort_02402 metaG | ecosystem: Environmental > Aquatic > Marine > Oceanic > Sediment | place...
GGAGGGAGAGAGAGAAAGAGAGAGAGAGAGAGAGAGAGAGAGAGAGAGAGAGAGAGAGAGAGAGAGTCCGAGTTTAATATTTATTCGAGGTTGAGATTTTTTTTCGTTTTTTCTTTTTCGCCAACTCCTTTGGCCAGCATTCACTCTCTTTCTCGCTTCTCTTCTCCGACATCTCTCTCTATGCGTCGCGCCTCCCTCCTCGCCCTCCTCGTCGTCGCCGTCCTTCTGGCGACCGGATCCACTGCCTCGGCCGCGATGCTCGGTGGGTAGCAGCGGGGAAAGAAGAGAGAAGAGAGAAGAGAGAGACGAAAGGAAAACGAATGCCGAAGAAAGGAGAAGCTGCCTCTCTTCTTCGACGACGACGATGCATTCTCTTCTTACCTTCCGCCTCTCTTCCTTCCTTCCCTCCACTCGAAAAAAAAAATACAACCCAGCAGGGGGCTACAAGGCCGTGGACGGCGCTGCCAACGACGCCACCATCAACCAAGCTGCCAAGTTCGCCGTCGAGGCGGTGAGAGAGAAGAGAATCGAAGAAATTTCTTGAGCTTTTCTTTTTTCTTTCTCGCATCGTTCGACGACGGCCTTTTTCTCCTTTGAACCTCTTCGTCTCACTCCCTTCCTTCCTTCTCCGTCCAACCCCCACACACAAAACCCTCCTCCAGGCGTCGAAGTCCGGCAACGGGCCCCCGCTGCAGCTCGTCCGCGTCGTCCAGGCCGAGCAGCAGGTCGTCGCAGGGATGAACTACCGCATGGTGATCGAAGCGGCTCCCTCGAACTCTTCGTCGACGCTTGCAGCGGCGGCGGCGTCCAACGCGGGCGCTGCCGCTCCTCCGAAGCCCGCGCTCTACACTGCGGTGGTCTACCAGCCCCTGGGCGCGGGGGTGCCGATGCAGCTGACGAGCTGGAAGGAAGGGACGTCGCCGAGCGGTTGAGGGGAAGAGAGCGAGAGAGGAGAGGAGAGAAGAGGTGGTTATTTCTTTTTCGTAAGCCGCGATAAGAGTTTTGCCTTTCTTTTCTTTTCTTCCCCCCCGTTGCAAAAGTTTTTGAACCGTGTTATTATTGATATCGATTTACAAACAAACGAAAAAAAGAATGAAAAAGTGCTACAAAGAAATGCAGTGGGAGCAAACGGAAAAGATGAATCAGAAGGGAAAGGCAGGAAAAACTCAAAACAAAACAAAACAAAAAAACTCTCCAAATTTCTTCTTTTTTCCTTCTCAGTCGACAAAGTGCAGCAAGAAGGTCGCCCCGCCTCCCCCGCCGCACACGCTCTCCAGCGTGACTTTCTCCGCTCCTTCCCTCGCCATCGGCACGGCACCGGGGAAGGGCTCCTTCAGGGAGAACTTGCGTCTCGAAGAAGACGAGTCTTTGTTTTCGCTTTCTTCCTCCGTCAAAAGAAGAAGAGAGCGGCACCACTCGAAAAGGTCGAGCAGCAAGCTCCCCTCCTTGGCGAAAGCCCTCGACGCGCGCCCCCCGTCGGGGAGGCGCAGGGCGACAGACAGGCGGGGCACGCCCGGGGCTGGCTCGGGGGCCACGACCGGGGGCGGGGAGGAAGGAGGAAGAGGAGGTTCTTCTTCCTTGGCTTCCTCGAGAATTTCGTCGTCGTCGTCGTCGTCGTCGTCGTCGACTTGCTCCTCTTCCTCCTCTTCCTCCTCTTCCTCTTCCTCTTCACCAGCTCCTCCTGCGCCTTTCTGCGCCTCGGCGGTACTCATCGCCAGGGCAGCAGCCAGCTCCTCGTCCTCCGTCATCGCAACAGTGGAAGCGGCAGCGGCAGCAGCAGCCTGCGACGCTGCCCTCTTCCTCCTCGCCGCCGCGGCGCCCGAGGCCGCAAGCTCCCTCGCGCCCGGCTCGTCAAAGGCATGATCCAGAAAAGGAACTAACTCTTCGGCGAGCCTGTCTGCCGCCACGAATCCCGTCCAGGTGCGCATCGCCAGGCCCGTGGCCGGGTCGACGACGAGGATGGCCGGTAAGGAGTTGGGAGGGACGAGCTTGGCTACCTCGGAGGGGAGAGAGGGAGCGGCAGCGGCAGCAGCGGAAGAAGAAGAAGGTTGCTGCTGCTGCGGCGGCTGCTGCGGCGGCGGCTGCTGCTCTCTCGTCCTCCTCGAACCCCCTCCCGCTCCCGCTCCCCCTCCTCCGCGCCCGCCCGCCCGCGCGGCCTCCACCGCCGCCTCGGCCACGGCCGGAGGGAGCAGCCGGTAGTGCTGCGCGACCGTCGCGCCGTCTTCGGCGCTGAGGTCCCCTTGCCAGAACACGAACGATCCCGCCAGCAGTTGCTTCAAAGCCGGGTCGCCCCACGTGTCCCTGTTCAAACGGTGCGAGGAGAACTCGGCCTCTGCCTGGACGTTCGCCACCAGCCAGCGGCGGGCCTTCAGCGCGGCCTCTGCTGCCTGCTGGAAGTCTCCCGAGAAGAGAAGGTCGGTCGGAGGGGAGAAGAGGCCGGCGAGTCCTTTGGAGGGAGATGGGGGTTGGGAAAAAGCGGGCCCGCTCTTTCTCGCCGAGTGCTTTTTCGCTGCTGCTGCTGATGATGCTGATGCTGCCTTCTCGTCGCCTGCGCCGGTAAAGGCCCCCGCGGCCTGGGGCCTGGTGTCGTTGATGCGGCGCTGCGGGAGGTAGGAAGGGGAAGGAGAAGAGGAGGAAGAGGGGCCGTTGCCGTTTGCGGGAGCAGCGCCGTTGCCGCCGTTGCCGTTGCCGATCCCGTTGTTCCCGCCAGAGACGACGCCGACGCCCCCGCCGCGGTAGTAGGACGCGGCGGGACCGTACAGCGTGTCCCGCATCACCGGGATGGGCGCCCTGACCCGCTCCTCGTCGCCGGTGGCGTGCGCGTCGAAGGGGCCCCCGGCGTTGGTGGCGGGTGCGTCGTCGGCGGCGTTTCCATCGGCAACTACGTTTCGGTTTCCGTCTCCGTTGCTCGCCAGCCCGGCCCCCCCGGCGAGCGACCTCGCCAGCGCCGCGTCGCGCTCGAAGTCCTCGGTCGACGAGGAGGAGGGCAGGCCGCCGGCCAGGAAGAGGTCCGCGGCCTGCTGGACGTTGCCGGCGGTGGCCTGGAGGAAGAGTGGAGGGGAAGAGAGAGAGAAAGAGAGGTGAGAGAGGAGGTCGAGACAGCGAACGACGAAGGAAGAAATGGAAAAAAAAAAAAAAAAAAACGGGCGCCCCCCCCCGGTGCTGGCTCTCTTGCTGCCGCGGGCGCGGGGGCGGGGGGGGGGGGAGGGGGGGGAAGAGGGGGAGGGGAAAAGAAAGAAAAAAAGGAAGGAAGAAGAGAGGCAAAAAAAGAAAAAAAAAAAAAAAAAAAGAAAAAAAAAAAAAAAAAAAAAAGGCGCCCCTTCTTTCTCATTTCTCTTCTCTTACCTCCAGCAGCGCGCGAGCAGAGGCCTCGTCGCCGCCCGTCAGCGCCATGAGCGTGGCGATGGCCTCGTCGGAGACGGTCGCCGCGGGAGGAGCGGGGGCAGCAGCAGGAGGAGCGGGGGGAGCTGCAGCGGCAGCGGTGGCGTCGGCGATGCCTGCGTCGTCGTTCGCTCCTTCCATCTTCTTCGCTCGTCGGTTGTCCCCTTCTCTCTCTCTTGTTCTCTCTTCGTTCGCTGGGGCGACGGTGTATCGACGGCCTCTCTCCCTCTGTGTCGGGGCTCTCTCTCTCGGCGCAGCGAGAGGAGAGAGAGGACGAGGCGAAGAAGAGAAGAGAGAAGAAGAAAGAAAGAAAGAAGGAAGCGAAAAAAAAGAAAAAAGAAATGATTTTGGCCTCTGTCGACGTTCAAAACACATCTTCTTTTTTCCCTCCTCTCTCTCCGAGCGAGCGGAAGTTTTGGAATCCGCGCTCTCTTCCTCGCTCATCCTCCACCTCACTCTACCCTCTCCAACCCGCCCTCTGCCTCGTGCTCTTCTCCCTCCTTCGCACCGAAGTCAAAAGGGGCTCTCAAACGAGGGAGAAAAGGCTTGTCGCAAACAGCAATTCCCTCGTTCCAATCGAACGACGTCGCTGACGACGACGACTCCGATTTTCCAACCATCCATCATGACCTCCCCTCGCGGCCTCGTCGCGCTGGTCGTTGCCTTGCTCGCGGCCTCCACGGGCAGGGTGCCCTTCCTCTCTCCTCCCGTCAGGGCCGTGCTGTCGTTCGTGCTTCCCGGAGGAAGCGGCGGCGGTGCAGGAGCGGGCTCCATGTTTTCCTCAAACGACAATGCTGCCGGCGACGGCGACGACAATGCTGACGGCTTCGGGTCGCTGCGGGCGTCCAGGGTGCTCTCTATCGCGATGCGCAACGCGACGTCAGACTACGATGAGGTGAGGAGGTCGATGATTGATCGAAAAAACAGGAGAAGAGTGTCGGGAAGGGGGTCGAATCGGGGGGGCGGAGGAGATTCCCGCCGACGACTCTGAAAAAAACAACTCGAGCAAGATGGGGGACCTGCCGCCGATAACCGAGAGCTCATCTTTTCTCTTCCTCTTCCTCTTTACCCCCCACTTCAACAGCTCGCCTCCATCGTCTCCGAGTGGTTCCGATCTCCGGAGCACGGTGCCGAGGACGAGGCCGCGTTCATCGAGTTCCTCAAGGTCAAGGCGAAGAGGTAAGCGATTCAGAATTTGATTATTTATTTATTTTCGAAATCGACGTCGCCCGTCGTGCTTTTCCTCTGAGGAATTCGGATTACTCGCCGCCTTTGCTCGCTCGGGGCAGCACCTGGAGCGCCTTTCGCTTCGATTCCACCCGCAGAGCGATCTCGACTCCGTGCTTGAGCCTCCCCGCGGTTGAGAACGATCGAAAGGTCGGCGGAAGGGGCCACGCGATGCCTTGCCGGGATCGTTCGCAAGCACGATTCGATTTTGTTTTGCTTGCTTGCTTCGTTCGCTTCGACCTCTCTCGTCACTCGACACTCGACCTCAACCCCCTTGCAACCGCTTCTCCGCCCGCTCTCCCTCTGGCTCACAACCTCGTCAAAACGTCCGAGAACGAACCCTTAAAAAAACGCTAACAAACCGAAACAATAAAGGCCCCACCGCTCCCTCGAGAAGGGGCTCGACTGGCTCCTCTGGCTCTACCGCACACTGTGGCCGCTGCTCGCGCTCGCGGTCGTCGCGAGGCTCACCTCCCCTCCGGCGGCGCAGCAGCAACGTTACGAAGAGGAAGAAGAAGAAGAGATGATGGAGGGCTATAACGCCTTTGGTGACGAGCAGCAGCAGGAGGCGGCGCTTTTTGCTCAAGCAGCAACGGCAAACAACAACGGCGGCCTTTCCCCGGCATTTGCCCTCCACGCCCACGCCGGAGGAGGAGCCGCCGCGGCGGCTGCGGCGCAGGCGCACCTGTCGATGCTGTCGCCGCGGGCCAAGGCCGCCGTCGCTCACGCCGCGGCCGTCGCCGGCAACGGGAACGGGAACGGAAACTCGTCGCCGCTCGGCAGCGACCGCTCGAAAGGGAGCAACAGGCAGCAGCAGCAGCAGAGGGGGATGACGAGCAAGCACGGCGCTCACAACACCGGCAACGCTGCGTCCTCGTCGTTCGCCGACGTGTTCTCGAGGGCGGCGCAGGCTCTCGGCGGCGTCGGGGGGAACGGCGGAGGAAACGGTGGAGGAAGCGGGAACCACAGCAGCAACAACAACGACGCAGGCTCAGCCGGCGGCGGCAGCAGCAACGGCGGCCGCGGAGGAGGAGGCAAAGGGGGGCTCGGCGGCAACTCCTCGCCCAAGCTCGCGGCGATCAGGACTTCCAACCTCTCCCCTCGCCGCGGGTCCCTGGACGAGCGCGGAGGAGGAGGGAACGGGAATGGAGGCGGAGGAGGCGTGAGAAGGAACATTCGAGCTGCTTACTCTTGAAAAGAGCCTCTCGCTTTCCTTCTTCTTCTTCCCGTTCTTTCTTCGTCTTTTCTCGTTTTTTCCCAACAGCACCGCAGCATCAACAGAACTTCGTTAAGCGAATGTGTCCTCTCGTGATTTTACCCCACCTCTCGTTCCAGCACTTTTACAAAAAAAACCAAAAAAAAGCCAGCCTCGATAAGAAAAAAAAAGCACTTTTGTCTCTCTCTCTCCCTTTCGCGTGCGACGCTTCTTGCGCTCGCCGAGAAGAAAAAGGGGGGGAGCGGCGGATCGAGGGGCGGGGGTTTCCTCCCCTCTTTCTCGTTGCCTTTTCGCGACGTGTAAAAACACTCCAAAATTTAAAAAAGAAACTTCTTCTTCTCATTTTTTTCTCTCGCGCGAAGAACGATGGCATCGATCGAAAACGCTGAAACGACTCTTGCCGCCACCGTGGAGGCCTCCACGCCTCGCGCGACCGACCCCAAGCTCCATGACGCTCCTGAGAGAACTTCTTCGAGGTCGCAAAGCGCGCGAATAGGAGGAGAGGCGTCGACGACGGAGATAGAGGCCGTGGAAGGAGAAGAAGAAGATGAAGATGAAGAAAACGCAACGACCTTGACGACGAGAGCAACCCCGCTTCCTCCACCTCCTTCCACTTCCGCCTCCACCTCTTCCGACCCGGAGCTCGACCGCCTCTCCGCCGCGGTCACCAGGGCCCAGGAGGCCCTGCAGCAAGCGTCCGAGGCCCGCGACACGTCGCTGCGAAGGGCGGCGGCGGCCAGACGGGCCGCGGCGGCCTCCAGGAGCGAGGCCGAGGCGCTGCGGGCGGCGGCGGCCCGCGACTCGGCGCGCGCCTCGGCGGCGAGGGACGAGGAGACCCGCGCCCGCGGCGAGGAGCAGGCGCACGGCGAGCGGGCCAGGCGGCTGCTCGCGGAGCTGGCTCCGCTGGAGGAGGCCCTGGCCGCCGCCGAGGGGCTCCTCGGGGAGCGGGCGAAGAAGCTGGACGAGCTCCGAGCGAGGCTGTCCAAGCTCCCTCCTCCCCCTCCTCCTCCGTTGGCTTCCCCTTCTTCGACCTCGACTGCTGCTGCGTCTGCTACTTTGGGCAACAGCAAGAGCACCAAGAAAAAGGGCAGCGGCGGCAACAACAGCAACCGCGACGACGGCGCAGCGTCGGACGTGTCGAGCGCGTGGGGCACGGACACGGACGAGGAGGACTGATAGCGGTGGAGAACCTGTAAAATCCAAAGAACCCGAAAAAGAGGTCGAGAAAAGAAAAAATCTTCACTTTTTCGTTTTGAAGTCTTTTTGATTGCTCCGTCTTTGTCTCCTTGTTCTTTTCCTTCTCTCTCCTTCTCTCCTCCTCCGTCACGGAGACCGAGGAGACGCCTTCCTGTGAAGCCTCAGCGCGTAGAGCTCGATCGGAAATAGCTCCCAGCGGAGGCGCGCAAAAGGCAAAGATGAACGATGAACCTCGTCGTCGGCATCATCAGCCCTCGTCGCCGCTGCAGCTGATGATCGCATCCGCCCCGCTCTTCGCCAGCCTCACCTCCTCGCCCCTCGACGACGACGGCAGCAGCGGCGAGGCCTACGGCAGCGAAGACACTACTAACCCGCTCTCCGCGCTGCTGCGGAAGCTCCGCGGAGCAGAGGCCCGCGCGCCCTCGAAGCTGCAGGTCGCGATCTCCTCGGTGCTCGGCAACAACGATTCGACCTCTTCCTCTTCCTCCTCGTCGTCATCGCCAAACTCTGCTCCCTCCTCGTCTCCCTCTTCCTCCTCCATTTCCTCCACCTCGACCTCGGCGACCACCTTCAGGCCCTCGGCCAAGTTCCTCTCGTCCAGGCTCGGCCGCGCCTGGCTCGAGCAGCTCGAGTCGCAGCGCGCGCTGCTGACGGGGGCCGCCGGTGCCGCCGCCGGCGCGGCGGCGAGGGCGGCGGGAGCGGCCGACCGGCGCGGGAGGGCCAAGCTCGCGGACGCCAAGGCCACTTTGGGAGCGCAGCTGGCGTGGGACAGGGCTAAGGCGGAGTGGCTGGCGTCGCAGCTGCTAGAGGCCGGGGAGAACGGTGAGAAAGAGAGGTGGAGGAGAGGGAGAGAGAAGAGAAGAAGAAAGATCTGAAAAGTACAAAAAAACTCAACTTTTTTCTCTTTCTTTCTTTCAACCTCTAAAACCCAACAACAGGAATCCTTAACCCCGCCAGCATCGTCCTCGACGCCTACGTCGCCGGCAAGGCCCGCTACTACCTCCGCAGGCACGCGCTCCGCACCGCGGCGGTCCTGGCGACCGCTTGTTTATTGATCGACGGGCTCAAGGCCGCGGCGGCCGTCGCGGCGAGGAGGGCCGCCGCGTCGCGGCTGATGGCCCCCTTCCCGCGCGTCAGGGAGGCCGCCGCGGCGGCTATCGTGGAGAGGGAGACAGCCGCTGCGGCTGCTGCGGCGGCGGAAGAGGAGGAAGAGACGGAGAAGAAGAAGGGAGGGACGACGACAGAAGGAGAAGGAGAAGAGCCCGCTTCTTCGTCTTCTTCTCGGCGAAAAAACTCGAGGAAGCTGCGGCGGCTCCTCGGCCTCGCTGCCTCGGGCGCCGTGGCCCTGGGCAGGAAGGCGGTCGAGGCTGCTTTACCGACGCCGATGCTCGCGGCCTGGCTGGTCGCGGAGCTGATGCTGTAATATTTATCCACGAGAGAAAAGAAGAAGAAGAAAAAGAGAGAGGAAAAGAAGCGGAGGTGGGAGGTGGGAGAGGAAGAGGAAAAAGAGAAGGAGGAGGAGAACGAGAAAGCAAGGGCGAGAAGCTCCGCCACAAACAAGAAAACTCTCGAGGAAGAAAAAAAAACAAAAACTCTTCTCTTTTTTCACGCGTAGAAGAGCCCTTCAATTTGCATTCTTCTCGCTCCAACTTGCGTCTCTGAGTGAGCAGTTTCTCTCTCGCCAAGTAGGTGAGGAGAGAGGGAGAGCGCCGAAGGCGAGGCAGGCGAGGCCGCGAGGGGCGTTACAGAAGAAGCATCGACGCGTCTTTTTTTTTCCGTCGAGAGAAGAAGCCTCTCAACGTTCGACTCACCTTCCTCCCATCCCTCTCTTCTCTCTCTCTCTTCTTTTTGTTCCGCCATTTCAACAGGAACCTGCCTCGCTTCCCTCCGCGCGAGTGACAGGGACACCCGAAGCTTCCCCTGTCCTCCAGGTCTCTCGGGAGGGGGTCGCGTGAGGGAGAAAAGGCGTCGCTCTTCTCTCTCCAATTTTGAAAGAGAGGCGAAACCGAAAAAAAAAAAAACAATGGCGAGCAGCAAAGGAATTCAACAGCGGTGGAGCAGCAGCCAGCGCTCGCGGCGGCGACGACGACGGCCAGGCGGCCGCAGCAATGTACTCTACGGTGTCTTCTCGGTGTGTGTGGTCTTCCTGGCGGTGCTGCTGGTCAGCGGGAGGGGCAGCGGGAGGGTGGTGGAGGCGGCGTTGTTGCCCGAGAGCAGTGCTGCAGCAGCGGCGGCGATAAGGACGACGACATCGACGACGGAGAAAGGAGGGATTGCGGACGCCGCTGGCGCCTCTATGGCAACCGCTGCCGCTGCTCCGAAAGCAGCAGCCGCGGCAGCTGGCGTTGTCGTCGATCCCGATGCCGCAAAGGCGGAGGCGGCAGAAGTCGCTCCCCAGGAGGAATTGGAGGCGAAAGATGAAGGAGCTGCTGCTTCTGCTGCTGCTGCTTCCGCTGCCGATGCGGTTCCGCCGCAACCGGAACCCGCCCCTGTCGCCGCCACGGCCCCGCGCCCCCTCGTCGTCCCCAGCGACCCCGACGCCGCAACGAAGAAAACAGCAGAGGCCCGCGCCAAAGACCTTCTCAAGCGCGCCAACGCCGTGCTGGCGCTCCGGAAGGCCGGCCTGCTCCCGGGTTCCGGCAAGCTCGACCCGGCGATGGCTTCGAAAACGGTCGAGGCAGTCAACGCGCGCGCCCCCGCGTTCGAGGCCGCAGGAGGGGTGCTGTTCAGGCCGTCGCTGACGCAGACAGTGGGTGAAGGTGGAGCGGCAGCAGCTCCGGCTCCTGCTCCTGCAAAAAAACCCGTCTCCCTGCGGGCAAAGTGGGCGGGAGCAGACGCGTGGGCGACGGCCCCCGCTGCGACCGTCATCGAGAGCTACGCCTCGAAGTGGCGGCCCACTCTGGAAGGGGCGCAGAACAGCACGCTGGCTGCGCAAAACAGGACCGCGGGCGGAGGCTTGCCTCTGAATCTGGGGAGCATTCGGGTGCAGGCAGCCGCGGCGGGGGCGCCCTCGGCGAGCGAGAGCGTCGAGGCGGAAGCGGAAGCGGCGCAAGCGCTTGTGGCGACAGCAGCTGCTCCTGCTCCGATGCGCGTCACGACCCTGGCCAACGGCACCAGGATCATGTCTCCGACACAGCCGGGCCAGGTCGCGGCCAACGCGCTCATCGGTGAGTTTTTTTGGAGAAAGAGAGAGAAGAGCTTTTTTTATTTCTTTCTCCTTGTCTTCTTCGTCGCGCGAAGAACGAAAAAAACGGGAAAAAAACTTATCCTTTCACTTCTCTTTCTTTTCCCTCTCAATGTCAACCCCGAAATTCCCACCACCACCACCACCATTAGGCGAGTACGGCCCCCTGCGAGAGGGCGAGTCCATCGGCGCGGTGATCCAGGTCCTCTTCGGCTTCCGCATCGCCACCCCCTTCTTCGGCACCGGGTTCAACTTTTGCGTCGACAGGTACTGGGGCTCCTTCCCGAAAGTCGGCATCGTCATCCCCAACGCCGCGGCCTGGCTGCTGCCGGACCTCGCGCAGCTGTTCGCCGACAACGGCGGCATCACCGCCAACCTGGAATTACCTTCCATCGGGGCAGGAGGCGGCCTTCCGGCCGGAGCCAGGGCCGAGCCGTCGTCGGACGGCTTTGTCGTCTGGCTGCCCTCGGTGCAGCCGCTCTACATCTCGAACCTGGGTTTCCGCTTCGGCCTCCAGATCGCGCAGCTGTTCGGGATCGACTTCGGGTTCGGGCTGCTGAAGATCGGGTGCAGGGTAGACTTTGTGAGGGTGTGAGAAGAGAGAGAGAAATGGAGAAGAGAGAAAAAATATTATTTTTTTCGGAACTCGGGTTTTTGTTTTTTTTCCGGTTTTTCTTTCGTTGTTTTTGTTTTTTTTCATCCTCTTTCTTCTTCTATTCGTTCCGTTGCTGTGCCACAAGCACAAGAGTAGCAACTCCCCCAACCAACCCTATCTGCACTTGATTCGTTCCTTTTAACTATCGTTTTTCCCCTTCCCCGTGTTAAAGACAACAAACACAAATGGCTTCTGAAGAACTAAAACAAACAAAAGAAAGAGAACGAAAAGAAAGAAAAAGGAGGCCTTCTCCTTCCTCCACTCTCTCTCTCTCTCTCGTCCGCTTCAAATCCAGGCGCGAATCAATTCGAGTGGGATTCGACCGTTCCAGTCATCGAGGAGGAGAGAAAAGCAGGGGGGCAGGCCCTTTGGTCGTCGCCTCGCGGGTGGAAGAGGTGGAAGAGCGGAGAAGAAGAAGGAAGCAACAGAGAGAGAGAGAGAGAGAGAGAGAGCCTTTTTTTTCCCTTTCTTTCTTCTTCGTCGTCGTCATTGTCCGCCAAGGTTTTTTTTCACTTGCACTTTCGATTCTTTTCCTTTCCTTCTTTTCCTCAATTCGCGCGTCCCTCTCCTTCTCGTTCTTCAATCCCGGTGAGTCGCGTGAGAGGGAATAGAGACCTGTAAGCGCAACTGGCGACAGAGAGCAAGGCACCGCGTTCCAGAAGGCGACAGAGAGAGCAGGAGAGAGGAATCGTACAGAGCTGCTTGTTTCGGTTTTTTCGGCCGACCGCATGCCGCCATGCTCGACGCGAATTCATGACTTGCTCTCTCTTTCTTCGCTCCACTTGCTCCTCGCTCGCTCTTTTCTCTTACCTCGTCCCTCATCACTCCGCCCTTGTACTCTGTCGTTTCTCTTAACGTTCAAAAACAGGAGACGACAGAAAAAGCACTCGGAAAAGCACCGTCAATTCGAAGAGAAAAAGAGTTTCTCCTCAGCTTCGCTTCTTTTCTCCTTTTCCAAGAGAAAAAAGAGCGAAAAGAAAAGAGGCAAATTGCTCTTCTTCTTCTTCCTTTCCCGCCACACACACACACACTCTCCCATTCCAATGAAGATCATCGCCGCCAGGCGACGAGGCGTGAGCCTCTCGGCGCTCCTGCTGACGGTGACGGTGGCCGCCTCGGCGCTGCTGAGCCCGGCGCTCGCGCTCGAGGGCCGCGCGCTGCTCACGACGCCGTCGATGCCTTCGACGGCAGCGACGGCGGCGGCAGCGACGACGGCGGCAGCAGCCACCGCTCCCGCGTCTCCTCCTCCTCTCGCCAAGACCTCGGCGGCGACCCCCATGCTCGACCCTTCCGTCTCCTCCAAGATGGACCCGGTCGTCGCCGCGGCCATCACGGGAACGGGCACGCCCGACGCGTCGCTGGTGCCGAAGCAGACGGGAGTGCCCCTGTCCTTCGACGGGAAGCCCCGGGGAGAGAAGAGGACCGTGGACGAGGTCAACGAGCAGGCGCCCACTTTCAAGATGCCGACGGCCGCCGGGATGGTCGAGGCGCGGCCGAACCTGGCCGTGGACATGAGCGGAGCAGCGAAGAACGCTGCTGTTCCCGCGGCTTCAACACCGGCGACGACGACGAAACAGCAAGCTTCTTCGTCCTCCTCTCCGATTCCGGGCTCCTCCCCTTCTTCGCAGCAGCAGTTCGCCACGGCGGCCGACGTCGCCGCCGCCAAGAAGGAGACCAGCGACGCCGCCACCGCCGCGGCCTCCCTGTCCGCCAGGCTCCCGGGCGACCCCAGCGTCCCCGTGGCCCCCTCTTACCTGCCGCCGACCAACCCGGCGTACGCCGCCGGGGCCCCTGCTCCAGCCCTCGCTTCCTTGCTCGCCGCGGCGCGCGCCGCCGAGGCGCCGGGGAAGGCCGCGGAACAGGCCCGGATCGCGTCTTCCAAGATGGTCGTTCCCAAGTTCTCCAACGACGAGCAGGACGAGTACAGCACGGCGGCGAGGGCGGCAGCTGTCGGGGGCAAGGACTCGGCCGCGGCGCTGCAAAAGGCCGTCGACGCTTCCTCGTCCTCGTCTTCGTCTTCTTCTGTTTCTTCTTCCTTCCCTGCTTCTTCTTCTTCTTCTTCTTCTTCTTCTTCTTCTTCTTCTTCTTCTTCCACCTCTGCTTCTGTACCCTCTGCTTCCGTTCCTACTTCCTCCTCTTCCACGACCGCCGCTGCCCTCGACAACGGCGGCGTCGCCCCCAAGATCAACCGGGCCTCCAACGCGGCCGACGGCGGAAACCTCCCGGCCGAGCTCGCCACGCCCAAGGGAGGGGCCGCCTCTGACGGTCTTGTCTCGGCCAAGGGGCTCGACAACCCTGTGGGCCAGGTCATCAACGGGAACGTCGGGGGGACAACCTTGAACCTGTTGGTCGGAGCGAGGACTGCGACTCCGTTCTTCGGGACGGGGTTCAACCTCTGCGTCGACAGGTACTTTGGCTCGTTCCCCAAAGTCGGCATCGTGATCCCCAACCCGATCGCCTGGCTTCTGCCCGAGATCATAGACATCGGCAACGGGATCTCGGCGACTCTGGACCTGCCCGCGGCCGGGGTCACTGCCCCGGCCGGGGCCAGGGTCACCTCGACCTCGGACGGCTTTGTCGTCTGGCTGCCGTCGATCCAGCCGACGCAGCTGGGGGAGTTCGGGTTCCGTTACGGTCTGCAGGTCGCGCAGCTTTTTGGCGTGGATTTCGGTTTTGGATTACTTAAATCGACATGCACTATTGATTTCGTGAGGGTTTGAAGAGAGAGAGAGAGACGAGAGAAAGAGAGAGAGTTTTTTTTGTTGTTTTCGGGTTTTTTTTCTTCCTTTTTTTCCGTTCAAGAGAGAGAGAAAACACTTTACCTGTTTTATTCGTTTCCAATTCCTTCCCCCCCCTTCCTCCCGGTGGTTTTGTGCTTTTTGTTCCTTTGTTCGTTTGCCAATAAACATTACAAACCTCGTCGTGAAAACCCCCAAAAAAGTGAAGAAAAAATCTATTCTCAAAAGTGCGGAGGTCGACGTTTTTTTTTCATTTTCTCGTTCGAGCGAGAGCCCTCAATCGCCCATCGCTCCTCTTCTTCTTCTTCTCTCTCTCCTCGCTCCCCTTCCGCACGCGCATTTCGCTCTCTTCTTCGATTCGACACGACAAGCGCGGAGTCATGCTGCTCGCAGCAGCAGCGATACGGAGGGTCGCGGCCTCAGCTCGTCTCTTGGAGGCAACAACGACGACGACGAGCGCTCGATGCCTCTCGTCGTCGTCGTCGTCGTCGTTTTCTTCGACCTCCTCAACCACCTCCTCTTCATCATCGTCATCATCACACGACCCCTCCCTCCACGTCCAGCTCGAGCCCATCTCCACCCCGGACGGCGTAGAGGGCGTCTTCACCCTCACGCTGTGCCGCCCCTCGGCGCGGAACGCCGTCGGCCGCAAGCTCCTCTCCGAGCTCCGGGGCTGCCTCGAGACCCTGGCAGGGGAAAGCCCGACCTCGGCCCGCGCGCTGGTGCTGCGCTCGGCCGTCCCGGGCGTCTTCTGCGCCGGCGCCGACCTCAAGGAGCGCGCCACGATGACCAGGCTCGAGGCCCGGAGGTTCGTCGAGGAGCTGAGGGGCGTCGTGGGGCTGATCGAGGCGCTGCCGTTCCCGACCGTCGCGGCAGTCGACGGCGTCGCTCTTGGTGGCGGCGCGGAGGTCGCCCTGGCCGCCGACGTGAGGGTGGTGGGCCCTCGGGCGAGCTTCGGGTTCCCGGAGACGAGGCTGGGGATCATTCCGGGGTGAGAGGGGGGTGGTTGGTTGGAGACAGGGCGAGAGAGAGAAAGAAAAAGAAAAGAACTCTTTCCGTCGGAAAAAAGAAAAGTAAAAAAAAAAACTCTCTCCAAAACCAAAAACACACACAGCGCCGGGGGAACCCACCGCCTGCCCCGCGCCGTGGGCCTAGCCAGAGCCAAGGAGCTCATCCTCAGCTGCAGGCGCGTCGGCGCGGAGGAGGCCCTCGCTATCGGCCTGGCGGAGTTCGGCGTCGTTAGTTCCTCTTCTTCCGAGAAAGAGAAGAACGGCGGCGAAACGCCGACGCCGCCTTACTCCTCGATGCTCCTGGACGCCACCACGCCGCACGGGGCTGCGGACGCGGCCGCGCTGGCCCTGGCCCGGAGCATGGCGCTCGCGGCGCCGCTGGCGGCGAGGGCGGCCAAGGCGGCCGTTGCGGGCGCGGCGGCCGAGAACTCCGCCGCGGCCCCGGCCGCGGGAAGGCTCGAGGCCGCGTGCTACTTCCCGCTGCTCTCGACCTGGGACAGGGACGAGGGGCTGCGGGCCTTTGCCGAGAAGAGGGCGCCGCGGTTCCGAGGGGAGTGAAAGAGGTGGAGGAGTGTAAAAAAAAAAAGAGGGGGGGGAAAAAAGGCGCACCTCCTCCATCAAAAAATTTTCACTTTCGACGTCGAAAGAAAAAAACCGAAAAAAGGGCTTTCCTTTTTCTCTTCCTCGTTTTCTCCTGCTCTCTTTCTTCGCTCACACCTCGACAACACACACGCGCCATGCTCGCGCGCCTCTCCCTGCTGGGCGCGTCGAAGCGGGCGCGGCGAAGATGGAGCAGTTATTGCGGCAGCGAGGGCCTGAGCATCATCAACAACGCTCGAGCGGCATCATCGAGCTCCTCCTCCTCCTTCTCGAGCTCCTCGTCGTCGTCGACCTCCAATCATTTCCCCTTTGCCCCGCGCGACGACCCCGTCGCAATCCCCAAGCTGCTGGTCTCCAACCGCGGCGAGATTGCGTGCAGGATCATCCACTCGGCGCGCAGGCTGGGTGAGGAAATGGAGAGATAGGGAGAGAGAGAGAGAGAGAGAGAGAGAGAGAGCGGAAGAGAGAAAGCGAGAGAGGATTGGTTTCGCCTTCAAAGGCTGACGCAGCAGCAGTTTCGTTTTTCGATCCTTTTTCGATCTCTCGAAACCTCTTCTTCTTTCTTTCTTTCAACCACCTCGACTCCTCCGACAGGCATCCCCACCGTCGCCGTCTTCTCCGACGCCGACGCCAGGGCCCCGCACGTCTCCCTCGCAGACGAGGCGGTCAGGCTGGGTCCCCCGCCGCCTTCCTCTTCTTACTTGGATGTGGAACGGATCTTGGAAGCGGCGAGGGAGACGGGCGCGACCGCCGTGCACCCCGGCTACGGCTTCCTCTCCGAGTCGTCGACCTTCGCGGAACGCGTCGTCGCCCGCAAACTCACCTGGGTGGGTCCCCCTCCCGGTGCCATGCGCTCGATGGGGGACAAGGCGCGGGCGAAGCAGCTGATGAGCGAGGCTGGGGTGCCTGTGGTGCCTGGCTACCACGGAGACGACCAGAGCGACGAGCGGTGAGGCAAATTTTATTCTTTCTTTCTCTCTCTCTCTCTTTCTTCTCTCTTTCTTTCTTCTCTTTCTTCTCGCTTTCTTTCTTTTTGGGGGGGGAGAGGCGAGCGGGAGAGAGAAGCTTCATGCTGCTTTTTTTTTGGGGGGGGGGGAAGGGGGGAGAAAAACAACTCACTTTTTCATCTTTCAAATCAAATCAAAAAAAAAAACTTTCTTTCTTTTCTCTCTTCCTCTCTCTCTCTCTCAGCCTCTGCGCCGAGGCGGAGCGAGTCGGCTTCCCCATCCTCATCAAGGCCGTCCTCGGCGGCGGGGGGAAAGGGATGAAGGTCGCCCGCGACCCCTCGGAAGTGCCCGCGGCCGTGGGGGCTGCCCGCAGGGAAGCCGCCGCCTCGTTCGGCGACGACCGGCTGTTGCTGGAGAGGTTGGTCGCTCGCCCTCGCCACCTCGAGGTCCAGGTGATGGCCGACGCGCACGGCAACGTCGTGCACCTGGGAGAGCGCGACTGCTCGGTGCAGCGGAGGCACCAGAAGGTGATCGAGGAGGCCCCCGGGCCTGGGGTCTCGAAGGAGTTCAGGGCCGCGCTGGGCAAAGCGGCGGTCGCGGCGGCGGAGGCGGTGGCTTACGAGGGGGCGGGAACTGTCGAGTTTATCGTCGAGGAGAAAAGAGGCTCTGCTTCGTCTGCTCTGCCCGAGTTCTTCTTCATGGTAAGAGAGAGAGAGAAAGAGAAGAGACTTTTTCAAAACAAAACAAAAACTCAAGTTTTTTTATTTTCATTTTTTTCAAAAAAAAAAAAACTTCTTCTTCCTTCCTTAACCCCAGGAGATGAACACCCGCCTCCAGGTCGAGCACCCGGTCACCGAGGCCGCCATCTCGGGCCACCCGGACCTCGTCGAGTGGCAGCTCCGCGTCGCAGCCGGGGAGAGGCTCCCTGCCGTGGGGCAAAAAGGGGTAACGCTCTCGGGCAGCACCGCTGTCGAGGCTCGGCTCTACGCAGAGAGGCCAGAGGCTGGTTTCTTACCGGCTGCCGGTGTCTTGTCCGCCTGGAGACCGCCGAAGGGGGCGCTGGAGTTCAGGTGGCCCGGGATTGAGGAAGGAGGAGGGAACGGGAGGAAGAAGGAGAAGAAGGGAGTTTCGTCGTCGTCAAACTCGTCGTCAAGCTCGACCTCTTCTTCTTCCTCCTCCTGCTCTTCAAGCTCTTTCACCGTTTCTCGCGCCGACGCGGGCATCTCGGGCCCCGGAGACGCCGTCGGAGTCCACTACGACCCCATGATAGCCAAGATACTGGCGAAAGGTCCCACGCGGGAAGCTGCCCTGGAAGCTCTGGCGAAGGCCTTGGAGCACATGAGGGTCGGCGGGATCTCGACCAACGCGGGCCTGCTGTGGAGGCTGAGCAGGAGCGCCGCTTTCCGCAAGGCAGGCGTGGACGAAAAGGGAGGGGGGGTCAGCCTCGACACGCATTTCCTGGAGACGCACGCACGGGAGCTGCTGCGGGCCCCGAGGCCGAGCGGGAAGCTGCTGGCGCTGGCCGTGGCTGCCGTCCACGCCGCCGGGGCGACGAAGAAGAAGAAGAGTTCGAAAGGAGGAGGAGGAGGAGGAGCGTGGTCTTCGTCGGACGGCGCTCGCCCCGGCAGCGGCCTCCCGGCCCTGAGGTCCCTGTCCTTCTCTCACGAGGCGAGCGGGTCGCAGGTGAAGGCGAGCCTGGAGCAGACGAGGAGCGAAGGGGAAGGAAGAGGAGGAGGAGGTGGCGTCGGCGTTTTGAAAATCTCGACGACGACGACGACGACGACGACGGAAGCGAAAGCGGCGGCGGAAGGGGAAGAACAAGGAGGAGAGAAAGAGTCTTCGTCTTCTTCTGTTTCCTCACCGTCAGAGACCTCCACGACGACCTTGTGGGACGTCCAGCTCTCCCCGCCCTCTCATGACGACGACGATGGCGACAATGATGGCGTCTGGAGTGTCACCGCCTTGGACGCAGAGTCGGGCGTGAGGCTCTCGGCCGACGTCGCGTTCGGCGGAGGGGAAGATTATTCCGTCATCGTCGACCTCTGGCCCACTTCTTCCGAGGCGGCTCTTGGGCCCTTGACAGAGCCGTGCGTCTCCCTGCGTCTCCCAGTGGCCAGGCACTGGGCCTCGCCCGAGGACCTGAGCGGGGAGAACCGCGGGGCAGCCCTGTCTCCGATGCCGGGCAAGGTCGCGCGCGTCTCGGTCTCCGTCGGAGAGAAGGTGAAGAGGGGCCAGACCCTTTGCCTGTTGGAGGCGATGAAGATGGAGCACCCCGTGCGTTCGCCCATCGACGGGGTGGTGAAAGAGCTGGACGCGGCGCCCGGGGCCCTGGTCGGGGGAGGGGAGAGGCTAGCGCTGGTGGTGGCGGAGGAAGAAGAAAAGTAAAAAAAAATTGAAAAAAAATTGAAAAAAATGAAATCAAAGGTTTCGTCTCTCTCTCGTTTTCTTTCTCTCTCGCGCTTTCTTCTATCAAACTCCAAATCGCCTCGTCCGTCGTGTTTTACAATACGCAAAAAAAGAAAAGAGAAAAAAAAGAATCGAAAAAAGAGAAAGACAAAAGGAAAAAATACAGCAGCTCATCACATCCTGAAAACGCCGTAGCGACCTCCGACTCCTTTCCTAAACTCCTCTTCCTCCTCCTCCTTGCGCATCCCGCGGGCCGCTGCCTCGAACGCCAGGCCCAGCACGAGCCTCGTGTCCGCCGGGTCGATCACGCCGTCGTCCCACAGCCTCGCGGACGCGTTGACCGCCCTCCCCTCCTCGTCGAACTTGGCCCGGATTCCCTCCTCGAACGCGGCGCGCTCCTCCGGGGCCCACGCCGCCGGATCCCCCCCCGTTTTCTTCTTTGTCGCCGCCGCTTGCCTCTTGGAGAGCTCGAGGCCGGAGAGCACGCTCGCGGCCTGGTCCCCTCCCATCACCGAGACGCGCGCGTTGGGCCACGAGAAGAGGAAGTGAGGGGAGAAGGCGCGGCCGCACATGCCGTAGGTGCCGGCGCCGTGGCTTCCGCCTGAAGAGGAGGGGAAGGAAAGGTTTTTTTTGGGGGGGGGGGAAAAAGGTCGAGGAGTGAGTTTTTTTTTTCGTTTTCGGGTTTCGGGTTTTTTTCTCTCCAAAAAAAAGTTGAAAAAGAAAACAAAAACTCTCTCCTTCCTTACCGACGAGCAGCGTCACTTTTGGCACGGTCGCGCACGCCACCGCCGTCACCATCTTGGCCCCGTCCTTGGCGATCCCTTTCGCCTCGTATTCTTTCCCGACCATAAACCCCTGGATGTTTTGCAAAAACAGCAAAGGGATCCTCCGCTGCTCGCACAGCTGGATGAAGTGCGCTCCCTTCAACGCCGCCTCTGAGAACAAGGGCCCGTTGTTGGCGAGCACGCCGACTCGCTGCCCGTGGATCCGGGCGAAGCCGCACAGCAGCGTCGAGCCGTACCGTGGCTTGAACTCGTCGAGGCGCGAGCCGTCGAGGATGCGAGCCAGCGCGGCGCGGGCGTCCCAGGGGGTTCGCCTGTCCGAGGGCACGACGCCGCGGAGCTCGCCCGGGTCGAAGAGCGGAGGCTCGATTTCCGCTTCTGGTTCTTCTTCTTCCGAAGCAGCACTACTCTTCTTCAAGCCGGCGATCGTCCTCCGCACCAGGGCTGCGGCGTGCGCCTCCGACTCGGCCAGCGAATCGGCGACGCCGCTCCTTCCCGTGTGGAGCTCCCCACCTCCCAGCTCTTCGGCAGAGACGTCCTCGCCCGTCGCCGCTTTGACCAAGGGGGGGCCACCCAGGAAAATGGTGCCGTTGTTCCTAACGATGACCACCTCGTCGCTGAGGGCAGGGACGTAGGCCCCGCCTGCCGTGCAGGAGCCGGCGACTGAGGGAAGAAGGAAGAAGGAGGTCGGATTTTTTTTTTTTAAGTTTGTTTCAAGTGAGAAGAGAATGAGAAGAGATAGGAGAAGAAGAAGAAAAGGTTGAGAAAAAGCAAAAAAAACTTCATCTCTCCTACTCACCCAGCGCCACCTGCGGGATCCTGTCCCTCGACATCCTCGCCTGGTTGAAGAAGATCCTCCCGAAGTGGTCCCGGTCCGGGAACACCTCTGCTTGGCGCGGGAGGTTGGCGCCGCCGGAATCCACAAGATAAAGACAGGCGTCGACTTTCAGAGCAGCGGCGATCTCTTGTAACCGTAGATGTTTCTTTACCGTGATCGGGAAATAGGTGCCTCCTTTCACGGTGGCGTCGTTGGCGGCGAAGGCGACGAGCTGGCCGGCGACGCGGCCGATCCCCGTGACGATGCCGCCGCAGGGGACGGACTCGGGGGCTGGAAGACGTTGGTGGGTTTGAAGAAGAGGTTGAAAGAGGGGTTTTTTTTTTCTTTTTTCATCGTCAGCGAGAAAGCAATCGATCGATACGTTTTTCTTCTTCTCTCTTCCTCTCTCTTTCCCTCTCTATCTCCCTCTCTCTTCCACTCTTCTTCTCCTTCTCCTCACCGTACAGCCCGTGCCCGGCCAGCGCGGACAGCTCCAGGAACGGGGACCCGGGGTCCAGCACCGCGTCGATGCGCTCGCGGGCGAGCCACTTGCCCCGCGACCGATGGCGCCGCACGGCCTCCGACCCTCCGCCCTCCGCGGCCTCGCGCTGGAGCCCTCGGAGCTCGGCGACCAGCTCCGACATCGCCGCGGCGTTGGCCTCGAAGCTCGGGGAGCCCGGGTGGGCGCCGTGGGCTCCGAGGGTGGAGGAGGCGTCGGCGAGAGGTAAGGAGGTGTCGAGTGCCGCTGCGAGCGACGAGAACGATGGAGAGGAAAGGGTAGAGGAGAAGGAGGAGGAGAGATCTGCTGCTGCTGTTCTTGCTCCTTTGGATGTCGAGAGCGCGAAGAGGCCTTCACATCGTGAGAAAGAAGAGCAGAGCCGCGAGGCGAGCAGGCGAGGAAGCATGAGAAAAGATGGAAAACAAGATGAGAGAGTGAAGAGAAAACATGAGAGCAAGTTCGAAGCTTCTTCACTCTTCCTCTCTTCGCTCGTCGAACACCTCGAGTTGGAAGTTCTTTGCTCTCTCCTTCCGATGGGCCGCCACCGCGCCTCCCTCCGCCCGGCTCTGCTGCTGCTGCTCGCGGCCAGCTTCTGCGGCACCGCGGTGCTGTTTGCAGCGGGACAGAAGCAGCCGGTGACCGTCGATGGCCTCACCGACGAAGTGGCAGCGCCAGCGTCGTCGTCGTCGTCGAGTTCAATGCCCGCCGCCGCTGCTCCTTCCACCACCGCCGCCGCTACCGCTGCTGCTCCGGCCCCGGATCCCGTCACCCCGAGCGCTCTGGCTGCCCCCATCGACAGGGCCGCGTTCAGGACGGTACGAGAAAGCAGGGTTTTGAAAAAATGGCGAAGAGTTCGAACAACTCTTCTTTTCTTTTTTGAATGCTGGCCAATTCGATCTCGCGCGTTCCTCGCTGACGGCGGGCAGCGATGACCGCCACCTCTCGCCAGAGCAGAGAAGAGATCGAATGAGGAGCAGCGCGGTGGTCAGATTGGCCGGTTTTTGCTCCGGAACTCACTCAGATGCGCCGCGTTTGAAAATCGATTTCCCATCAAAAAAAAAATCAACAACAGGTGGCGACTTGCAGCTCGCTCGTGCAGCTTCCCCGCTCGACCTCGACCTCCTCGAGAAACAAATCTTCTCTCCTTCTCCGCCCCTCTGTCAAGTCCCTCAACGCCACGCTCGAGATGGACGTCACGCCCTCCTACTCGAGCGTCTGGCGCGGGAGAGACGGGAACGCAGGAGGGTGGCGCCCGGGGAGTTCGAGGCTCAACATCTCGAGCTTGCTCCTCCTGAGCAACGCTGCTGGCGCGGGTTCTTCTTCTCCTTCGAGCTCCTCTTCTCCTTCTCTTTCCGTCAGCGCCCGCCTCCACCCCTTACCCTGCCTGCCCCAGGGCGCCGCCCTCTTCGGTCCCCTAGCCTACTCCGCCTCCACCGCCTACAGGCACAACAGCGAAGGCACCGAGGCCGAGGCGCCAGACGGGCAGAGGGCCGAAATCCTGGGCCTCAAGGTGACGAGCATGAAGAGGAAAAACGCCGCCGATGCTGCTGCTGCTGCTGCTTCTTCTTCCACTTCCACTTTCCAGGTCGCCGGGTCAGGCACCTTCCCCTTCCTGGTCGACTACGACGCCGCGGGCTCCGTAGTGCTGTACGCGGACGAATCCAGCGGAATGGGAGGCGACGAGGAAACTTCTTCTTCGGTGCCACTGGCCTGCTGCAGCCTGACGCCTCCGCCACCCGACTTCCCCGACGAGTGGTCGGCGGTCATCGAGGCCAACGTCCGCGACAAGGGCTACACCATGGTCGTCAGGCAGCTGTACTCGGCGTCGAACAAGAAGGTCAGGCTGGACGTGCACTCTCTCGGTGAGTAGGAGTTGTTTTTGAAAGGGTTTTTTTTTTTTTCCGACAAAAGCTCTCTCTTTCTATCTCTCTTTTCTCTCTTTTTTCCTGCTCACTTTTTCGAAAAGAAACTTCTTCTCTTTTGTTCTTTTCTCTTTTCTTCTCCAGGCAACGACCGCGTCGTCGTCCAGGACTACGGCGCCGGGACCGCCACCTTTATCGACGGACCCAACGCCACGCACCCCTACGGCAGCTGCGACGTCGTGAAGTTCGACGAGCTCGCTGGCGGGGTCGACGCCGGAACCGCTTCTTTAGGAGGAGGGGGAGAAGGAGGAGGAGGGGGGAGCGGAGAAAAGGCGGCGGCGAAAGCAGCTGCGACGGCGACGACGGCAAAAAACAGCACCAACGCCGCCGACGACGGCAGCGCCCCCGTCGCCCCGGGCTTCTCTTCCCCTTCCTCTTCTTCTTCCTCCTCGAAAAACAAGCAGCAGAATCAAAAGGACGCCTTCCTCCCCACGGCGGCAGCCCTGGCCTTCGCCCCCGGCGGAGGGGCCGCCAGAGCGAAGTTCCTCCCATCGGCCGCGTTTGACGTCCGCGGCATCCCGGTCGAGACCTGGGCCCGCCGCGTCGAGGAACCCTCGACCAACTCTTCCTACGACTTGCTCTACTTCTTCCCCGTCAACGCCTGGCTGGCCTCCGGGGAAGAGTACCACCGCTTGCTCAAGGCGATCGTCGTCAATGGCACGCAGGGAGGGGAGAGGGTCTACCAGGAGTTCCACTTTGTCGACTTCAGGCCCTATGGCAACGGGAAAGGGGATGGAGGAAACGGAAACGGAACCGGGATCCCCGCGGAGGCGTTCGACCCTTGCGAGATCGCTCCGGGAGGTGCCGGGTGCGGCTGCGAGAAGAGGAAGAAGAAAGGAGGAGGAGGGAGCGGAGGAGGGAAGACGGCGGCGGCTGCGGCGGAGGGCTTTGCTGCGTTCCCGGCCGGAAGCGGCGGCGGCGGCGTTTCCTCAGGCGGCGGCGAGAGGAGCTTTTCTCCTTCTCTGCAGCAGCAGCAGCCTATGGGCTTCCTCCCCTCCCAGGTCGGAAGCTACGTCTTCTTCCTGTTCCTGGGGCTGGTCGCAGGGCTGCTGGGCGCGTTCGGGGTGCCCGCGCTCGTCAACTGCTGCTGCGGAGGAAGGAAGAGGAGGAGCTTTGGGAGGTTTGACGAGGGCAACGGAGCTCCTCCGACCTCGGCGGTCACCTCTGCGGCTTGATTTGTTTTCATTGCTTTTTTCTTTTCTTCAAATAACTGCCCTGGTGCCTTGCCTGTTGTGCTCTTGCTTGTTGTCTTTCATGGCGAGAAGCGTGGTGCGTTTCGAGAGAGCGCCGTTTGCTTGTAAAGAGAGAGAAAAATAAACTAACAAAAAAACGAAAAATCAAAAACCTCGACCTCGAGACCTCGACCTCTCTTCCCCGCCTTCTCTCTCTCTCTCTATTCCACCACCTCTTCTCCATTTTTTTATCTCATCGCTTTTTCTTGTTTGGATTACACGAGTGTATAAAAGAAAAGGGCGTCGGAGAAAAGGCGAAAGGAAAGAGAAGAAGAAGGGGGAGAAGGGCTTTTGACAACCTCTCTCTCTCTTACTCCTCAAAATCACTCCACTCTTCTCTCTTCTTCCCTTTAATTCTTTGTTTATTTCCATCTCGGAAGTCGATGCTTTTTTATGGGGTCTCTCTTTCTCTCTCTCTCACGCAAAGAGTGGGTTTCACGATGAAGAAGAAAGTTCGTTGAGGTCTTTCATCTTTCAAAGCTCCACACGCGCTCTAAGCCAAGTTTTTTTTTCATTTTTTTTGGTTTTTTTAAGGGAGGAAAAAAAAAAAAAAAAGGTCGAAACGAAATTGTGGTGTTATTCCATTTCACCTCTCTCTTTTTAAAAGAAGAAGAAGATTAGGGGGATGTCACGAAGCGCATTTACTTCTTGACGGCCTTCTTGGCAGCCGGCTTCTTGGCGGCCTTCTTGGCGGCCGGCTTCTTGGCGGCCTTCTTGGCGGCGGGCTTCTTGGCGGCCGGCTCTGTTGGAGGAAAAGAGAGGAGGGAAGGAGAGAGGAAAAGAGAGGAGAGAAGGAGAGAGGAGAGTGAGTGAGAGAGAGCTCGTGATGATGATGATGATGATGATGATGATGATGATGATGATGATGATGCGACGAGGCGCCGTGAGAGAGCTACGAGGTGCAGCACACGCCAGAAAGCATCAGCAGCGGGGTCGCAAGGGACAGAGAGAGCAAAAGAAGAAAGAAGAAGAACAAGGAAAGAAAAGAGCAGAGAGTGATGAAAAAGAACGAGAGCTTCTTTTTTTTCGAATTTTCCTCGCTCGCCCCTCTTTCGGGTCTCTCAAAGAAAGAAAGAAAAAACTGTTCTTTTTTCCGACGCCTCTCTCCAAGCCTTCCGCGCAAGCTCGTGCTTTGCTACCGCCATCGCGGGAGGGCCCAAATTCCCCGCTCGACGATCGGGGGACGGATCGCGAGTGAGAGCGGGGAAAAGGGCAGCTTCCGCAACGGGGAGAGAGAGAAAAAAAATTATCACGCCGCGACGCCCACCTCTTTCTCCTTCATCGTCGTCGACGTCATCGTCAAAAGGAAAAAAAACTAACAACGAAAACGATTCGCCGCTTCCGCCGCGTCCCTTCTCCCCCGTCCGATCTCCTCCAACTTACTCTTGGCGGCGGGCTTCTTGGCCGGGGCCTTCTTGGCGGCGACCTTCTTCACGGCGACCTTCTTGGCGGCGGGCTTCTTGGCCTGAAGTTTTTTTTTTTTTTTGGAAGAGAAAGATGCGGTGAGAGTTCTTCTTCTTCTTTCGAACATCGGCATGCCGGATGTTTTTGGCCTTTTTCCGCGCGCACGATTCCGATGCTTCCCGTCGCTCCCTTGCCTCTCCTCCCATCGCGGAGTCAGAGCCGGTAGGTAATCGAGCCCTGTGAGAGAGGTGGAGGCAAACGGTGCGCAGGCGCGCCCGTGCGGCACCGGTTTTCCGGGCCAGCGAAGCAAGGTTTTTTCATTTCGAAGTTCCGAAGCACGCGCGCCGCTCCGTTGCTGGAGAGAGAGAAAGAGCTCTGCTTTGACCGATTCGCCGACCGCGGATTCAACACCAAAACGCCGCTTTTTTCGTGTCCCCTCCGCGCAGGCGTCGAGAACGCATCGCAGCGCGTCGAGATGTGTCGAGAAGAGATCCGAGGAGCGCGAAACCGAGGCGCGGGAAGCGCGGCAACACGGGCATTGAGAAACGGGCGACCGTTGCAGCGAACGAAAAGAAGAAGATGGTCTGCATGTCTCTCTCCCCTGTCTCTGCCTCCCCCCTCCCCGCGCCCCCGCCCCCGATTTGTGACTCACCTTGACGACCTTCTTGGCGACAGCCTTCTTAGCGACAGCCATGGTTAGTTTTGGAGGTGGTTTAGGAGGTGGGGAGGTGGAAAGGCTTTGGAGGTGGTGGAGAGATTTGTGACGAAAAATCGACAGCAACGAGAAAAAAAAACTTCTTCGAAAAAAGCAGCGACGCAGCGCTGCCCCTCTCTCTCTCTCTTTCTGTCTCACCAACGCGCAGGCACCCGCCGCCACCAAAGGCCCCGGAATCGACCCCTTCCCCACACCAAGCGACTCGTAACAGAGTCACCTCGCGTTCCAGGGGGGAAGAAAGGGAGAAGGTTGAGCGCTTGGTGTCGAAAGAAGGGCGCTAGAAAGGGAAGAAAAAAGAAGCAAAGGGGTCTCAAACAGAAAGGTCTTTCGTCAGTTTGGTTTCCTTTTTTTTTTCGCTTTTCCTTCCTCCCCCTCTCTTCGAAAAAAAAAACAACCTCGAACGAAAACGAAAACACCTCCCTCCACCACACGCCAAAACCAACTGAATCGTCTCGATAAACCCCGCCCTTCCCCTGGAGCCCTGTTGAGATCTTTTTCTTCGACGTGATCGAAAAACCGGGGCGCAAAACCATGTCCCGATGCTTCGAATCCGAGCGGAGAGGTTTTGTCACTTTTTTCGCGCTCCGAGCGAGCGAGCGAGCTCGGAGTCGCGGCACTCGGCCGACCTCAGAGAGCACACTTGGTCCGGAGGCCCGTCAGGAGGCCTTCCTCGGGTTAACAACCCCTGAAACACCGCTTCTGGTTCAAAAACACCGTAATTCTACTCGCCATGTAAAAATAAAAATCAAAAAGGCCACAAATCACCGTCCAAAGTCGAGCGCGGGAGCCGACTTCCTCGTCGACAAAAAATGACGGTTTGTCCTCGGACGACGTCCTCAACCTCCTCGACTCGACTCCTCGACTCGGCCTCCAAACACGCTTTCTCCGGATTTCAGTCTCGAAAGCCGCTCTTCTTCCCCTTGATTCCGAAAGAAAACACATCAATCTCCAACCTCAGGGAAAAGAAAAGCATGCCTCCCGGTCAACTTCTCACAAATCAAAGGAAAGGCAGCTGAGAGCTCGATTTTTGAAAATCGACGTCGCCGAGAGCGCTCTCGGCGACGAGAAGCTCGTCTGCTGCTGCTTCCCGCCACTTTCACCTTTCGAAAACCCTTCGTGCGATGGGGCTTTTCTTCTGTCCCGCGACACCTACGCATCAAGTTCTATCCTGGACAGGTTGTGGACGGGGCATTGAGGCCCCTGATGGTAACTCGGCGTCCGTTTTTTTTCATTTTCTCTGTTTCGAGTGTCACGAGCGACGCCAAAGGCGGAAAAAGTGAAAAAGATCGTCTTTTTCGGAACGAGAGAGCGGAAAAAATCGAACACCGCCAGGGGTCTTTCGGATGGCCTTCGCCGCCATTCCGATCCCCGCCTTTTGCTCAGAGGTCAATGACGATATCGTCGACTCTTCGGAGCAAGCAGAAGATCAAAGCAGAGCCTCGGCACTTGTCCTGCCGACCACTCTCACACTCTGCCCCTTGTCTTCGAATTTTCCGGGTCGCAGGTCGAAACAC
>Ga0114918_10000811_pt1 | contig 27438 bp, 35 predicted proteins | sample LantaG_FD_87015 | JGI IMG/M metagenome (GOLD analysis project Ga0114918, IMG submission 87015) | Deep subsurface microbial communities from Baltic Sea to uncover new lineages of life (NeLLi) - Landsort_02402 metaG | ecosystem: Environmental > Aquatic > Marine > Oceanic > Sediment | place...
CAAGAACTGGAGCTGTAACAGGTATTAAATCTGATTGAGTCCATACTTGATCTTTATAAACAGCAATTTTACCATTAAAAGGTTCTTCAAAAAACTCTCTTAAATTATCAGTAGATCCTTTTCCTGATGATTTCTTAAATAGAATGTGTGCTAAAGTGTCCGGTGATATAGCCATGTTGCAATAACTTACTTTTAGCTATATATTAAATTCATAAATTGTACTTATTAATTCCACTAGAACCTTTAATTATATTAATCTTTTTTTCTCTAGACATGCTAAATATATGAGTAAACAAATCACTTCGAGTCATATCCATATAATTTCCTTGTTCAAAATACTCTTGTTCAAGAGCTTCTTTATGAAATATTTGATAAACATCAACACCATCAAATTCAACAATAGGTTTCTCCATTTTAGGATCGTAAGGACCTCCGTAACTATTAAATTCACCATCTTGTTCTATTTTCAATTTAATATCATCTTCCATTATTCCATTGACGTAAAAATAATCAGTGCCAAATTCTATATTTCCACTTTTTAAATTCATATTCGCTGCTAATTCATCTCTGAAATCTTCAACAGAATCATGATAATCTTTAATAGTAGATTCCATGCCGTCAGCATCGATTTCAATGTGATCATACGATTTATTTTCTTTAATAAAATCTATTCTATTTTTCAAAAACTTCATAATTATAATTTATATTTTTTAATAGAGGATAAACTATTAAGTATGTTTTTTCTTTCTTGTTCCGGTAATTTACTAAAATTTATTAATTCTTCTAAATTATATGAAACAGTTCTAGTCATATCAACTTCATTATCTTCTTTAACATTTCCTTCTTTTAAAAAATGTGTTTTAAGTAAAGGATAAACATCAATATCATTTATAGTAAAAACAGGAATTTCCATTTTAGGCGCAGTAGGTCCTCCATAACCATTAAAATCTCCTTCTTGTACAATAACAAAATCATTATCATTTTTATCTATACCATAAACTTCAAAAGTATTCCTATGAAAAATAACAGTTCCACTTTTAAAATTTAAAGATTCTTCCAAATTTTCAATCCATTCTTCTTCGTCTGTATCATAATCAAGAAAATTTTCTTTTTGAGTTTCATCTATGTCATAAGACAAATTTTCTCTTATAAATTCCCAATAATTTTTCATGATATAATTTCTATTTTTGTATTTATGTTTAAAGAATCTTCAAGTTCTTTTGTAGACATTACTTTTTTAAACACTTCTCCTTCTTCATTATTCTTAAGTTCCCAATTATTACCAGAATTAGATGTTGTATATATCCATTTCTGATCACCTGCTGTGATTTCAACTGTTTTGGTGGTTAATTTATCATAAAAGTCTTTAATTGACCCTGAAACCTTATATAATTTAATCGGACCATTACCTATTTGTATCATTAAATATTCAGGATCTTGGATTTCTAAAACTTGTATAGGATAAATTCCCATGAAAGTTAATGAAGATGTTAAAAAAGTATCTGAATCAGCACTTACTGTAGGATCTTCTTTCTTCAAAGAAAGATTTTCTAAAGCATTTATAAAATGAGTGTTATCTGCTAATTGTTCAATATTCATACCTTCTAAATTTATATCACTAACTAAAACGTTAAGTGTTTTATGAAGATCAACTTCTTTTAAATCTATAGAACTTAAAACGTCAGATGTATCTGTTTTAATATTTTCAGATAAATCTAATTTTCCAAAGTATTTATCTAATCCTTCATTCACAAAATCTTCAAAACGTAAAACATTATAGTATTCTATTATATTAAATTTGTTTCCTGCTTTTTTTGATCTTAAAAGATTTTTTAGACTTTCTGGCATAATGTCTATGATCTCCTTTGGCCATTTTATTTTATGTATCTCTGTTAAATTATCTTCTGAAATCATTAAACCAAATATATCTTTATAATATGTTTCATTATTTAAAACTCCTCCTATTAAAAGTCTTTGCCAATATTCATATTCAGTTTTCGATAATTTTTTAGATTTTATATTATGAAATTCTGATGATACATTTATTTTTTTAGGTCCACCGTATAAAGTTTCTAAATTTTTACAATTTACTATATCTAATATGTTTATATCTTCCGGTAAGCCTTCTAAAGATGTTATACCAGTATTAAAAGCATCTATTCTCCATAACCATTGATTTGGACAATTTTTTAAATCTAATAAATATTCATTATCTGAACAATCAAATTCTTTACCTATTTTAATAGGTCCTCCTTCTAAAGATGTTAATTTATTAGTATGACATAAATAATTTTTCGCTTTTTTAGGTCCACCTATTAAATTTGTTAATAAGTTTTCTTCACACCTAAAATCTCCAGTTACATCAGCTGGACAACCTTCTAAAGTAGTAAGCCCTATATCTGAACAAGAAAAACTTCCATTTATTTTACCGAAATTAACTATAAGTCTACCGTTTTTAACATATTTTTCAGTTAAAATAATATTTCTATCACAATCATAATTACCATCTCCATTTAAAGTACAACCAGTTCCAGACATTAATGACTGTTCTTTTAAATCATTATCATATGCTTCAAATGTTTTAAATTCATTAACTTTATAATCGAAAGGTATATTTAAATCTTTCATTAATCTTTCAGCTTCTTTATTTTCAGAATGTAGTATAACTTTTTCTATTAATCCTTCTTCAAACTTAATCTCTTTTATAACAAGCTCTTCTTCATGAGTGTATGATTCTATATTGTTTTCCCAATCCATTTCTAATTGTTCAGCAGCTTCTTCTGCGTTATCATAATCTTGACTATCATAAAAATCTTGTTCCGAAGAGTAACCCATAACATATTGAGATATTTCAGGATTTTCTTCGAAGTAATCTGGTTCATAAAATATTTCTTCTAAACCTTGATTATCTAAAATATCTCTATTAAAAATTGTTCTAGTATCACCAAAATTATCCTGTCCACCTGAATTTTCAGCAGAACTTAAAGATATAAATTTGTCACCTTTAATAAATCCTTCTTTTAGAAGTTTTATTAACCAATTAATATGGGTGTTTCTATAAATCAAACTTTTTTATACCTTTTTTTGAATTACTATTTTCCTTGATAAACTGATCGAATTTCTTCATCTAAAGCGGTATTGTGTTTTAATATATATTAAAAAGAAATAGACGTTTCATGTTTAAAGATTATTCAGTTTTCGAAAATATTAACAATTATTACACAAAGAGTGAAACTATAATAGTGTCAAATTCTAAAAGAGCTATGTTTGAAATTCTTACATCAATATGTATTTTAAACCCTGATTTTTTAACAGGTATTTTAGATGGTGGATATAAACAACGTTATACAATGGACACTAAGAGTTTTATGACTGATGTAAAAAATATCATTTTAAATAATAATACTAAATTTAAAATTGGAAGTTGGAATAAAGCTGAAAATAAATGGGAAACTGATAAAGAGATTAGCAAAATACACTATGTTTTTAATGATCAAACAGAATTTGATGTAGAAAAAAACTGGAATATTTTAGTTAAAGCTGATAAATTATCAACAGTAATTAGACAAGAATTGAATATAGAAGATTCTTCTTTAAAGAAAGTTTATTGGACTGGATTAGATGTTTTTTCTGAAGGTTGTGAAAATATTGTTATTGAAACTAATGATGACCAAAAACAAATTTGTATAAAAAACATCTTTGGAACTTCTTTTACAAAACCTGCTAATGATGTTTTAACAGATTTATTTGAAGTTGAAATAGACATTTATAATGAAGAATATTCAGAAATTTGGAATATTATTGCTACTAAATGGATTAATCTAATATATGAATATTCAAATTTAGATTATCAGAAATACCTCCTAGAGTGGTTAGATACTATGGATATTAGTACTATTGAGTATGACGAATACATGAAACTGAGACACCCTGGTAAACATAATCAAAAACTAGGTAAACATATACCTGAATTTAATAAGAATATTATTCATTTAAGAGATTTATGTAAAGAGATTTATGATAATAAAGAAACAACAATGGAAAATTCTACAGAATTCGATTCAAAATGGAATGATATTAAAGATGAATTTTTAAATTCTAGAATATTAGAACATTTATTTATAAATCAATTAAAAACAATTGGAAATGATGGTTTATATTATATGATCGATGGTGTAAGATATAAAACATCAACTGGAGCTTTTAAAAATAATATTATTTCTTTTCTATTAGATAAAATACTAAATACTGGAGGTAAAGATATTTATTTCTTTTCTGATAATGGAAAAAGTTGGACTTTTATACCATCTAGTACTGTTATTCTAGAAGATGAAAACGTACAAGCTTTATATAGATACCATGCTGATCTTGGAGATGATGTAACTGATTTTGAATTAGATATATGGATCGGTAGAAACGAAGAAAATAAAGTTCAAAAAATGTTATTAGGTCAAATGTATTTTAATTGGTTTGGTGAAATGTCAAATAAACTTAAATGTAAATTATCTTTTGATTATGATATTAAAGAAGTATAATGAATTTATTAACGAAAATATAAATGAAGGAAACTTTAAAGTGTATTCTTCGATGGTTGAAAATGGGCGTTTTAAAGAAGGCGTTATACCTAAAATAATAAAAGGAGATTTTAATTGTACTAATAATAAATTAATATCTTTAGAAAATGGGCCTGTAAAAGTAAGTGGAGATTTTATATGTCATCATAATGAATTAACTAACTTAGAAGGCTGTCCAAAAGAAATAAATGGAGATTTTACATGTAAAGATAATCAATTAACATCATTGAAAGGAGGGCCAATGAAAGTAAACGGAGACTTTTCTTGTCACAGTAATCAATTAACAAGTTTAGAACATTGTCCAAAAGAAATAAATGGAAGTTTATTCTGTGATAATAATATTAAAATAGAAAAACATTTTATTAATAGTGGATCTTATAAAGATAATTATTGGATAGATCTATTGGATTATATGATTAAACAACATATAGATTTTGAAGAATATAGAGGTTGGCCAGAAGGATTCTTAAACAATAATTTAAAAACTTCAGTAAAAAGTTTAAATAAATTTAAATTATAATTTAAATTTCATATACTTTAAAAATTTCTAAAAAGCTATCAACATCTAAACCTTTTAATTTAGCAAAATATTCAATAGCGTCATGCATATTTTTCTTTTGACATTTTGATATACTTTCTCTTTTTGAGTCGTTTTTACAACAGAATTTAAAATCTTTCATATTAATGCGGATGTTACGTTTTTTAATTTTGATTCAATAATCATTATTTTTTTTAATAAAAGTTTATTTATTAATCCTTGAGATAAATCATCCATAAAAGAATCCATTCTAAATTGTTTCCAATTATCATATTCAGAAGTTTGAATTTTAACTTCTTTCTTTTGCATGAAGAATTCTAAACAAATTAACTCATCTTTATCTTCTACTTTAGATGGATCTAAAAATGAACTTTGCACTATTACCATTTTATCTTCTATAGTGTTAAAAATAATGATACCTTTTTTTAATCTTATAAATTGATCTCTAGTCATGTTTGATATAAATAACAGCATGTTTTTTAATAACTTTAACAATACATACTCCTTTTGTTAAGGAAATAGAATTTATATTTTCAAAAATAAATCTAATGTTGTTATCTCTATCTAAAAATATATCACATATAGGAATACTATCATTTAATATTGTTCCATTATATTCTCCGTCAGGAAGATCTATTTGATGCATCGAATGTGCTACTAATTCCATATAAATATTATATAAAAAATTAACTTTAAAGTTTTATATTCAAATAAAATTATTCTATTTTAGACGTTAATCCATTTTCTAATAAAGCTTCATGTATAGGTTTTAATTTTTTATACTCTCCTCCTTTAACTGAACATTTACCATTATGATGAATTATATTAGCACATTGTTCTGCTTGTAAAGGATTATGTTCACAATATTTAACAAGACAACTAATTACATGTTGAAATGAATTAAATTCATCATTATAAATAACAATATGTTTTTCTTCGTTTATTAATTCATCAATATCAATTTCAGATAATATATCTTCATCAATTTGAGGATCTAATATTTCTATACTATTTTTCATCTTAAATAAATTTTAATGTTTAATAGAAAATTATTTTTTAGCTCTTGATTCTTTTAATTCTTCTTTATATTCATCAGACATTAATTGTTTAGTCCAAGTAGAATCAATAATAACAAAATATCTGTTTTTAATTTTTTCTCCTTCTCTTATTTCTTCAAATAATCTTTTTTCTGGTGAATCTGGTTTTTCTAATAATTCTTCTTTTGATGGTATTTTCCCTTCTAGAAATACGAAATTTTCAGAATTATTATACCATAAACCATGATCAATTGCAATTCTTAAACCTATTTGTGATTGATCATAATCTGCATACACCATCATATCTTTATACATAGTGTTATGTTGTTTATTCTTAGCCATATTTTTAATAATTTATGCTAATATAAACATTATTCTTTAATAAAGAAAATTATAATTTAAATTTATCAATGGTTTCCCCTGATTTTAAAGAATTAATATTTTCGTCAGTATAAAAAGTTCTTTTATAATCAGTAAACATAGATGGTATTAATTCTATTAAATTTTCATATTCAGATACATTAGCTTTTCTATTTATTAGTCCTTTAACTCCACTATCAACTTTAGAATTGTAATATTCTTTTTGTATAAATTTACTTAAAATTATAATATCTTTCCTAAAAGCTAAAGATGTTGCATTTCCACTAGTATCACCTTTAAAAACTAATTTCTTACCGTTTTCTGAATTAATTGTATCTATCTTTAAATCATATTTAAATATTTTTTCCTCTTCATTATCTGTTAGTAATAATACTAATTTATCGTGTTCAATAAAACATGAAATAATTCTAGCGTTTTTTATTAAAGCGGCTTTATTCTTATTGTCTTTATCTTTAAAATATTCTAATGATCCATATAATTTATCTAATTCATATAAACTTTCGGGAAAATGCATATTTTTTAAATATTTATATTCATAAGCAACTAAATCAATTTCAAATTCACTTTCATCTAACGATATATTATCAAGTATATCTTTAGATTTTCTATGATGTCCAAGTTTCAAAAATTTATCAGCGGCATTATATAAAGTACTGGCGCCAAGTTTTTCATTTACGAATTTTTTATAAGATTTAATATATTTCATATTGTATATATTTTTATGTTTAATTTAAAATGTATATATTAGCATAAAATATTTAATATGAATAAAGAAGAATTTGATAATATAATGTTAGAAGATTGGGAAGATGGCCAATCTATGACAGCAGATTATATTAAATTAGCTAATTATACAGATTGTGAATATGATATTATTAGAGTTTTTGATTGTAAAGATGATTTTGAAATAACATATACTATGGCTTATTCAGATTCAGTTGATTATAATTTTAAATCTTATAAAGATTGTATAGATTTTTAAATAAATTAAATGATTAAAATTATGAGAATAGTTGATATAAATGGACTACAAGAAGCAGCAAATAAATGGAATCCAGGTTTTGAATATGTTGATAATATAAAAGAAGCTGCTAATTTAATAAATCTTCCACATGAAGATTATCCTCTTTTCTGTCAAAAAACAGAAGAATCTATAGAAATGGCTATAGATATATTAAAAGAAGGATCTATTAGAGAGTTTGATGTTAAAGCTTTACATGGATATTGTATGAAATCAAAAGATTATATTATAACTGGATCTTATAGAATTAATGATGGAGTTACAGTTGGTAGTTTTTTACCGCCTCATCCAATGTATCTTAGTCAATTAATGATGTCTATATGTCCAATTGATAAAGATGTTGAAGATATTGAAATGTGGTACAGACTTTTCGAATGTATTCATCCTTTTGTAGATGGAAATGGAAGATTAGGAGGTATCATAATGGCAGCAGTTTCATTTCTACAAGACGGTAAATATAAAATACCAAAAAGAGAATCTAAAGAAACATTAAGAATTGCTGAAACTAAGTATGTTTTTGAAGATGGTTGTCTTTATAATTTAAATCAACCAGCTTTAGTCTTAGAAAAAGGATTCGGTGTTGAAAAGAAAAGATCTTATTATAACCAAGTTGAAGGAGTTTTATGTAGAGAAGATAGTTTCGAAGGATATTTATATGTTTTGCCTTATCAATTAATTGAAAAGAAACCTTTTAATCCTAAATGGTGGCGCGAACATAATTGGTCTAATATGGCTATTAATTATGGAACTGAAGATTTTATAAAAGGAACTATAAAGAAAATAGAAAAACTTATTGTTAAACATACAAGTATCGATTATATTAAAATAGATAGAAAAACTTTTAGAGAAGCTTCAGCTTTTTGTAGAGTTGGTATTGGGAATAATGAACAGAACGCTTGGTTAACATGGGAAAATTGTGATTAATATGGAAGATTATAAAATTAGATAAAAAATAGAAAAGATATTAAATGATAATATTACACATTATGAATTTGAAGGTACTGAAATAGATAAACCTGAAATAATAAATGATGTAATGTTATTAATTAAAAGTATTTATCCTGAAGGTGATAAAAATAATAATGATAATGAAAAATAAACCGTTACATAGAGACGATTTTAGAGAAGGTGTTTTCAAAAGAGATAACCATAAGTGCTGTATATGCGGAGAAGCTGCTCAAGATGCTCACCATATAATGGAGCGTAGATTATTTGATGATGGAGGTTACTATTTAGATAATGGTTCATCACTATGCGGTAAACATCATCTTGAAGCTGAAATGACAACTTTAGATTGTGATACTATTAGAGAAGCGTGTGGAATAGAAAATAAAATATTACCTGAACATCTTTATGTTGACCAAGATTATGACAAATGGGGAAATCCAATTGTAAATAATAATGTACGTTTAAAAGGAGAGTTATTTTATGATGAATCAGTTCAAAAGATTTTAAAAACTGGCAACGTTTTAGATTTATTTAGTGATTATATAAAATATCCAAGAACATATTTCGTTCCATGGGGAGATAAATCAACTAAAGATGATAAAAAATTAAAAAACGATGATCATTTTAAAGGGAAGAAAGTTGTAGTTACAGTTAAAATGGATGGAGAAAATACTTCTATATATCCAGATTATACTCATGCTAGATCAATAAATTCTGGTAATCATCCAACTAGAAATAAAGTTAAAGAATTAGCTGCTAATATTGGTTATCAATTATCAAAAGGAGAAAGAATATGCGGAGAAAATTTATACGCTAAACATTCAATAAGTTATAATGATCTTCCATCTTATTTTATGATGTTCTCTCATTGGGAAGAAAGTACCTGTTTAAGTTGGGAAGAAACTTTATTCAATGCTGAAGTGTTAGGATTAGATGTTGTTCCAGTAATTTATGAAGGAGAATATGACAAAAATAAAATTATAGAAGCATATGAAAAAGATTTCCAAGGTCCTCAGTGTGAAGGGTATGTTATTAGAATAGCAGAAGAATTTGAATATGGTCAATTTAGAAATTCAGTAATGAAATATGTTGAACCTGATTTTAGAGAAAAAATAAATAATTCTCATGGTCATTGGATTAGTAAAAAAATAGAACATAATGAACTTAAATGATAACTTATCTGAAATTATTAAATCAGAATTGATAAATATTTTTATGCTTAACGGTATAAAAGATTATTATCCAAGTGTAAAGTTTTATGATGACTATTATATAATAATAGTTGAATATTATGTTTTTTCTTTAAACGAATATAGTAAATCGAGAGAGATAATAGAAAGATTTTGTAATTATTTTGATTATTTTTTAGAAGATGGATTTCCTGATAAACATTCATATTATATTAAATTATATTGTAATTTTGAAATAGATCATATTTATAAAGCAATAAAAAAAATTAGCAATTCAACAAAAAGTTCTCAAGTTATTAAAAAATTTAATTTATGATTTTAAAATTTGATGATATAGAAAAAATGACTATTAATCATTTAAAGTTTATAGAAGATACAACTATAAATACTTTAAAAAAATTATATGATTTTGATTTTGATAACATAGGACTAGTATTCAAAAGTACAAGAGATATTATTTATATTACTTTTAAATATAAAGGTAAGATGCCTAAAGTTATGGGTACAATAGGCATATTTTTTAAATATTTAGAACGTAATAATATAGGATTTATTAATAATAATTCTATTAATCCAGATTGGAAATTTGAAATTAAATGGGATTTAGATTTAAAAGATTATGAAAAAGCTTGTTTAGTTTATGAAAATAGAATTAAAAGTAAAAAAATTGTAAAAAAATATAAATTATAAACATTTTTTGTTTATATTTACACTTATAAAATTAAAACTATGGGACGAGTTATTAGAGAAGGTATATTAGAAGCACATCAATATAAAAATGAATACGGAGATGATTGGTATGTTCTTAACGATGACAACAAAACTCCAGTTAAAAAAACTTATTTTTTTAATGATGACGGATCAGAGAAAGATAAACCTTTTAGATCTCTGTATAATACTAAGGATAAAACTTATTCAAGAGATAGATATAAAGTTGAAATGCTTAACGGAGAAATCTTTATGATACATTCTGATTCACATGATATTTTAAACAAAGATTTTGAAAACTTCAAAAACTTCAAAACTTTAATAAATTTTATTAAAGATCAATGTATAGATGATACAATAGAATCTAAATATTATACTAATATATTCAGAGATCATATGTTTTGTACTATTAAATGTACTACTATTAAGGATAATATATCAAGCTTTATAAAATCTTTAAATAATGTAGATCTTCATGTTATGAATCCTTTAAAAGATGAAAAATTTTTTATGCTTGAAAGAACATATGTAGATGATGTTATATTTACATTATATTGCAAAAAAGATGATTTTAATTTATCAGAATTAGAAATTTTAAATTTGTGTAAAAGTTCTTCAAATCTTGAAAAATTTAAGTTGTGAAAAAAGATAAAGCAGAAAAATATAAAATATTTGAATTTTTTCTTCGTTATTATGGATTTGTTTATAATATAGAATTTAGTGGAGATTTTAAACCTAATACGAAATATAGTGATTTAATTGGTTTTACAATTTCAATAAAAAATAAAGAAAAAAATGAGAATAGTTATATAGAAAATAAAAATCTTTTATCACATTTATCAAAATTATCAGTTAATAATATAAGTCCATTAACTATTATGTTTAACGATAAAAATAATTCTCATATTTTTATACAAGAACATTCTTTAATAAGTATTAAAAATATTAAAAATAGAATTAGAAGTAGTAAAGGAATAGCAAAATTTAAATTATGAATCAATTAGAAAAAACATTATACTCAATAGAGTTGTATATATCTGATTTTTTACATACTAATAATATGGGTCATCATTTCAGTAAAATTTATAATAATAATAATCAAAATAATATTTATATAGAAATTTCAATTGAATTATATCAATCTATTTATGATCATCCTAAATTTAATATATTTGAATATTTTATGAAAGAATTTTCTAATAGTATTAGATTTTTATTAGTTACTAGAAAAAATAAAATTGTATTAATGACAAGAAGAGAATTTATTAATCATGAATTAAATAATACATATAATATTTATAACTTTAAAAAATCTTTTAATACACTTGTTAAATTCAAATTATGAATTATGTAAACTTAGAATTTTTAGAAACTGTTAATTCACGAGATTATTTTCAGTATTTAGTAGAAATAATTTATAATGAAAATATTAATTTTTCGAAAATAGAAATTCATCAAGATGAGATTAATTATCTATTTGATATTCATCTTTATATAGGAGTAACACCAAGAGATGAATATAAAAAATTTTTAAATGATATAAAACCTTTTCTTGATATAGCTAAAAGTTTTACATCTTATGAACGTACTTATAATATTCTTAAGATAACAGCTGATAAAATACCATTAGAATCTTTATCTACAACAGAAATTTTAAATGTTTATAAAAGCTTAAATGTGATTAGTAAATTTAATCTTTAGATTCTTTATAGGGACAATTTTTGCATTTATTATTACAACAGTAACCTCTTTCCAAGAGATACTCAGAAGTGAAGATTTTATATCCTTCTTTTGATAGATAGTAATCTTTTCCTTCAATTAATTTTTTATTATTAAGATCCAATTTATTTAAACTTTATTTTATCATTTTTATATATTATCAGTATTTTCATCCTAAAGGATAAATATATAAACTGAAAAATCAATAAGACATAAATGGAATCAAATTTAGAAGAACTATATTTCGAAAAATATGGAAATAAAGAGTTCACATGGGAAAACATGAATGGATTAATCAATCAAATTATTGGAAATGCTTGTGATAAACAAAAGAAACTTTGTTCATCTTTATACAGAGAGAAAACTACTCTTGTGACTGGTAAATTTGTTGGCGATGAAAGAATTATAGAACTTTTAGAAAAAGCTCCAAATCCCTAAAAAGAAAACTTCAAACTGAGAGTAAAAACACTCTCAGTTTAGAAGTAAATACATTTAAGTAACAATTAGATCATTATATTTCCATGAAACATTAACAATACTAAGTTCATTGTCATTATAATCTCCAACTACTTCAAATTCAGATTTTAATAAATCAGTAAAAGTTAATTTTTTTAAAACAATATCTTTTTTATTATGTAATAAAATATTTATTTCATCTGCTTTAATTCTTCTTATTCTGTCATTTATAATTACATCAATATTATCTTCGTTTATATAAAAACTTAATTCTATAGTTTTAGATTTAGTTTTAACTTTATAAGACTTAATACTTTCAAGTAATGTATCTTCTATTTGATCACTTTCAATTTTAAAAAGTGATGCATATACAGGCTCTGATAGAATTACCGAGCTTTTATTTTTATCATATTTTGGTAAAGGCATAATTAAACTTTTAAATTTAAAAATTCAGTTTCTCCGTTTACATATGAAGATAATTCATGTAAATATAATTCAATAACATTTGGAATACTTGTAGCTTTATAAGATTTACCGTCATGTATAAATGCTTTAGATTGTTTTTGATTATACCAAATTTCTCCTTCTTTTCCATCTATACTATCTTCTTCAGACGGATCATGAGATGTAAAATTCTTAGTGAATCTAGGTGTTATGTCAGAAAAAACAGCAGTATGTCTAAAACTACTTATAGTTGATATAAGAGCAATTTTATCTGCTGCTTCTTTATAAATAACAAACGTTCCTGTTGGATATGATACTAATTTATCTCCGTCTTTTATAGTAACTGTTGTTTTGTTCGATTTAATTGAAACCATTTTATTTTATTTTATTTTTATACTGCTACGTCCATTTTTATATGTGGATGAGGATCGTAGCCTATTAATTCAAAATCTTCTATTCTGAAATCTGTTATATTTTCCACTTTTTTATTTATCTTTAAAGTAGGAAGAGGTTTTGGATCTCTTCTTAATTGTTCTTTTATTTGTTCAATATGATTAGAGTATATATGAACGTCTGCTCCTGACCAAATAAGATCTTCAGGTTCCATGTTTACTATATGTCCTATCATATGAAGTAATAAGCCATATGATGCTATATTAAAAGGAAGTCCTAATCCTACATCAATTGATCTCATTGTGAATTTAAGAGAAATTGCTCGTCTCCCTACAAATTCATCTAATTTTTCATGATTAAAATCTTCAAAGTAATGAACGCTTTTTTCAATTTTTCTACCTGCTATTTTAATTCTTTCGTTAAGGTCTAATTCTCTTGTCCAAAATTGAAATCCATAATGACATGGTGGTAATTCCATTTGATCAATTTCACCAACATTCCAAGCATTAACCATAATTCTTCTAGAATCAGGATTGTTTTTAAGTTGATCAATTACATTATCAATTTGATTTGTACCAGGAATATAGCGATTATATTTATCATATTCATGAAAATCATTTCCTCCCCATTTAGTCCATTGTTTACCATAAACCGGGCCTAATTTTCCATATTTTAAAGCAAATGTATTATTACTTTTTATAGATTCTACGAATTTCTTTTTATCTTCATACCATTCAGTAGTATATTTTTCAAAATTATCATGTTTCTTATTAAATGATTGATAAGGCCATTCATTCCAAATATTACAATTATGATCAACTAAATATTTAATATTAGTATTTCCAAATTCTTTATATTTTTCATCAACTGAATCTAAAAACCATAAAAGTTCATGAGTCATAGTTTTAAAAGGTACAAATTTACCAGTTAACATTGGAAATTCTCCGTTTTCTAACATATTAAATCTAATAGTACTATCGAAATAACTAATAGTTCCAGTTCCAGTTCTATCTTTTTTAATATGACCGTTATTTAAAACGTTTTGAGCTACTTGATTATATTGTTTATCTAATTGATTCTCCATTTTTATATTGAATAATGTTTACTATATTATATTTACCGTTTAATTCAAAAAGTTTAAACGTTTTTGATCTCGTCACTGTATACATTTTACCGAAAATTTCCATGTAAATTAAATCTCCTTTACTAATTTTATCTATTTTTTCGTCATATTTAATATAAACTTTTTCATGTCCATCATAACCAGTATGAGATAAAACCGACGTTGAAAATATATCATCATTAAAAGTAAAAGCATCATAAATAACATCAACATCAATATCATTAACAACATTTCTAATACTATAATCACCACTTTTTAAATCAATACCGGAATTGTTTTCTGTAATAAATAATTTAGCTTTAGTAATTTCATAATTAGCTGTTAAAACTTCTTGTGGATCAACTCCTCTTTCAATAGCAGATTTTATAGTCTCAAACATATATTCTCTTTCAGAAGAATTCATTGTTACAACATCAACATAAGGTATTTTTAAATACTTTGATATTGTATAATTTTTTTTTAATATTTTATGAGATTCTTTTATCTTTTCCATAGTTTTCATCTAAGTATTTTTTTAATGGTTCTCTTAAATCTTTAGCTTTAAAGATTTGACCTGGTTGATCATCTGGTCCTAAATGTACTAAGAAACCACCGTCAGTTTCTATACCATGTTCTGCTAACATTAATCTGTATATGCTGATTTGTATAGAGTAATCATTTAATTTGTTATCATATAGATCATCAAATGGTTCTAAAAGCTTACCTCTAGAGCCATCAGGGTGACTATCATATGTGAATTTTTTATTGGTTTTCCAATCTCCAACTAATAAATATGTTTTTTGGTTTTTATAATCGTGTCTTAAAAATAAAGCATCTATAGTTCCACATATTTTCCAACGTTCAGCCCATAATCTAAGTTCTTGAACTAAAGGTTGTAGATTATGAAGTCTTTTAACATATAAATCTATAAACTTTTTTATTCTATTTGCTCTATCTTCGTTTGTTGGTAAAGCTCTCCATTTTTCATTATAATAATCTTCTATCCATTCATGAACATCAGTTCCTAAATCACAAGCGTAATCTCTCTTTTCGTCCCATTCAGCTTGTATAACTGATTCTTCTACTCCTCTTTCTTCAGCTTTTCTTGTTAACCAATAATCTGAATCAAAAGGTGAATGGAAATTAGATATTATCCCTGTTACTGAAGGAAATTTCTCACCTTTATAAGTATAAATATGAGTAGGTTCATCAAATGTAAACTCATCAGTATTGAAGATCGAAATCTTCTTTAACATTTCTTCTTTAGTTATTATCATCTAATATAATTCTTTCTACTTTTACTCCTGCTTTTTTAAGCATTTCAACACCACTTAAATCTCTATATTCTTCACAGTAGTAAACATGTTTAATTCCAAATTGAATAATCATACTTGAACAGTTTTGACAGGGTGACAATGTTATATACATTGTTACTCCATCAGAACTATTAGTTGATTTACCAACTTTAGCTAAAGCATTTAATTCAGCGTGTAGTACTTCTTTCTTAGTAGTATTTTTATCTATTTCACAAACATTATCAAATCCTGCTGGTGTTCCATTATATCCATCACTAATAATTTGTTTATCTTTAACTAAAATAGACCCAACTTTGCGTCTTACACAATATGATTGATTTGCTATTTCATAAGCAATTTTCATATACATTTTATTTCTGTCTATATTTGGCATATTTATTATATTAAACAATTTATTAAAAGTTTAATATAACATTATATGAATAAATGTACCATCATAGAGAGTAAAAACGTAACACCATATATTATAAAATACTATTAAGTATATCTTAAGGGGTAACACTTTAATTCTCGCCTAGGTAAACAAAACATGTAGTTGTTAATATATAGGAAAAACATAGTATATTTAGTGTTAGGAGATCTGATATTTTTCGATAAAGAAGGTTACGCGTTAAACTTCGCATATAATGAACAAGAAGAATTATATGAGGGTAAATTATTATTTGATGAAAATTCAACTGATACTTTTAAAACCATCATATTAAATTTATTTGAGTTTGTTGAATCATTTTCATATGAAGATGATAACAATCTTGATTTGGAAAAATTCCAGATTTTTAACGAAAAAGGTTTTATTTATAAAGGTCAAACTTTTAAAGATCAAGAAATTACAAATATATCAACAGTTAATAATAGTTCTACTTTTTATTCTAAATGGATTGAAGGTACAGATTTTCATAATAAATTTCCAATAGGAACTGAAGTTTATTTTCATGATATGCTTATAAACGATTTTATAGGACCTGGACCAGAATTAACTACGTTTACGGTTGTTTCAAATAAGAAAAATGCTTTTATGGTTATCACACCTACAGATAATGATTCTTATGTTGATCCATTTGTTTCTGGTAAAGTTTCTTCTTTAAATATTATACAATTAGATAATTATAATTCTTTATCAAGTTGGAATGAATTAGGGTTTGAATCTAATTTATACACAGACAGAAAATTATCAATAGTTAACTCTAGAAAAAACGAAGGAGTATATACTGTGGCAGAAGATTTTTTATTCCCGAAGACTATAGATAGATATTCAGTTAATGAAGCTAATTTAATAGCTTTTCCATTTACATCAACATCTTTTTTAAATGTAAAAGCTATTCAAAAAACTGATAGAATTTTTCTATATAATGGATTATTAAATTTTTCCGCTGATTTTAATTGAATAGAATTTTTAAATGGAGCACCTAGTTTATTAACACCTAATACTGATTTTATATTTGATACAGGAATATTAAATTCAAATTTAACATATACAGTAAGTGACGAAATACTTCCGCCTTGGAAATCCTCGGTTTCTTATGCTATTGATGATTTAGTTGAATTTGAAGGTAAATATTATAGAGCAATAGCAGCAACAACTGGAGATATTCCATCTACTCAAGTTAATTGGGATAAATATTATTTTGATTGGAATGGAGATATTATTTATGAGTCAGGTCATCCTGTTAAATATCAATCAAATATTTATTTTAGTTTAGTAAACACTAATACAAATATTCAACCTGATATTAATCCATCTTCTTGGACAACTGATAAAACATATGTTATAGTTGAACAAACTCCTATAGATGATATAGGAGTTACTAGTATAGCAAATTTAACGACTTCAACTCTTGAATTTGTACAACCATTTGTTGAAAATGAAAAAAATACTTTAATAACTTTTTATAATAAATATCGTCAAAATTTTATAAATTTTGGAATTGATATGATTTTTATACAAGCTTCAAATTCTTTGTTTTTTCAAAATATACACGCTGAAAGATCAATAGAAATACAAATTGATATTATGGATTCTTCTATTGATGAGTGGAATAGATTTTTCTCTTATTCATTAGCTGATAAAGTTGTATATAGAGGTAGAACATATGAAAGTACATCAGCTTCAAATTTTGGTAATTATCCAAATTCTTTAGTTAATTGGATTTTAATATCTGACGTTACAACAACAACAAATATAGATACTTATCTTATAAATGTAGATGAACAAATAACTAAAGATAGAGAATATTTTACTGGTAATTTTTATCTTCCTGATAATACTTCTAATTTTTATAACAAAACTATATTTTTCGATAATATTGATTCATTTGGTTTAAATTTAACTATAAATGGTTTAGATTATGATATTCCTTTTGACACAGATGTTATAAATACTATAAGTGATTGGTTATCTGCTTATACTATACCTTTAGCATCTTTAGGAATAATTGTTTCTTCTCCATTAACAGGTGAATTATTATTTGAAACTGATTATCCTAATGTTCCTATAAGTATTGTACCAAGGATGGGTTCTTTAGCGTCTTATAGATTTAAACATTCAGACGCTCAAATAACAGCTTCTAATATTACTGTTTTTGATATAAATATTAATGACGTTTCATATTTTGTTAATTTTGATACTAATATTTCAACAACTGTTCAAAATTGGATAGATACATATTTTTATGTTTTAAAAAATCTTGGTATTGAAGTATCTAATATAGTTGCTCCTGATACAATAAGTTTTGGAGTTTATGAAGAAGATACTATTTTAGATTATTATATTAACGTTGGACAAAGTTATATTAATATACAAGATTCACATATTATAACAAATTATGATTCAGGTAATTCAGGGACTATAATTTCTTCTAATTCAATTATTAATAATAATATTACTGTTGATTTACAAGAATTAGGTTTTGCTACTGCTATGATAAATTCAGTATCAGGTAGTGAATATCCTTTAAATAATCAAGATTATAATATTCTTTTCTTAGATCCAGATAAAATAATTTTAAGCTATCAAGGACCTTTTTGGAATGATAATACTTCTATTATAAATTTGAAGACAAGAGATTTTATTAGACAACCAAGATTTGGATTTGACTCTGATCCAATTTCTAAACTAATGTATGAATGGGAAGATGATACTATACCAGAAATGTTTTTCTATGACTTTAGCGGTCAACAATTACATGAAGGTGAAACTTTATCATACATAGGTGATAAACCTCTTATTGATGAAACTACTGATAATAAACTTTATTTACAAAAATACGCTAATAACAAAATAGAAAAAATAGAAGATCCTAATTCTCAACAGACGGTTTTCGATCAAATATATTTCGACGTTGAAAAAGTAGATTCCCAAGTAGATCTTACTTTTGAACCAGAACCTTTTCAATTATATGTTGGATATAATGACCCAATAGAAAGATCTATTGGAAGTACTGTTAATTTATATTTTATCGAAGATAGAAATATGGAAATTTCAACAGACGATTTAACACCTTTAGATATTATAAGTGTAAATTCTAAAAATTGGACTATAAATCTTACAAGTACAACTTTAAACTTTTTCGATTTTGGATTTGCTCCTGGTCAAATAATAAGCTTAACCGGTTTAGATAATACTAATTCTATTAATCAATCTAAATGGGAAAATAATGGTTTACAATTTCAAATAAAAGAAGTGTTTGATAAAATTATAGTTTTAGATTCTGATAAAAGTTTAAGTATACCAATAACTGAAAGTTCTTTTAGAACTGTCAAATCTTCACAAGCACCTTTTAATGATATTCCAACTGGAATGAATGTTACTATTAAAGTAGAACCTAAAAAAATATTAAGATGTGAATTATATGGACAATCTGAAGAAGAAGATGAAAGATATAAAACAAGATTAAATAATTATGGACATAGTGTTGGTCATAAAGAAATTTATATTTTTAGAGATTATGATATAAAAGAAAAAGGTATTGATTGGGTTTATTTAAATAGAAAGAGAAAAGAATTATTGATGAACGAAAGAGAAATCTTTAATCATGTAACTGCTTATAAATCTTTGATAAATGCTATTAAATTCTTTGGATATAATGATTTAGAATTATATGAATATTATAGAAATATTAATCCGGAAGATGATAATTATAAAAAACTTCATAAAATAGAAATTCCTAATATATTTGATAATAGAGATGCTAGATATGATGAAGTTGATCCTCTATTTTTTACGTTGCCTAATAAGAATTTTGAAAAAACTAAACTTCTTAATTTAACTTATAAAATTACAGATTTTGAAGGTAATTCGGTTCAAGCATTTAGTTTAGATGAAGTAATAACTAAACTGTCAGGTTTAAAAGATTGGTTACAAAGAAAAACATTAGCTGTTAATACTAAAATTTTAGATATAACAGGTAGAGCTGACGTTAAACATTCTTCATATGCTAAACATTCTACTAATTTTGTAACAACTTTAAAATCTAATGATAGCGTACAGGCAGTTATGTTTAAAGTTGAAGGATATAAACAACCAGTTTCTAATGGTTCTAGTACTTATAATATAAATATAAATTTTAAAACTCAAGATGGTTCTATACCTGATTATTTTAATTTATCTATAAAAACTTATAAAACATATGATGCGTGGGATCCTACTTTTATTTATAATACCGGAGATAAAATTGTTTATAAAGGATTAATATACGAATCTATTACTGATAATAATACTGCTAAAACTCCTGATACTAATTTATTTACTCAATGGAAAACAGCAAAACTTGAAATTGTTCAAACAATTAAAGAACTTAAAACTGATTTATCTGATTATAATTTTACAATGGATAAAAGCATAGATGCTTTCGCTGAAATTAGAGTTAACGTTGAGAATGGTTATGGTGCTACTATAACGTATAATAAAAATATAAGTTTAGATAACGTTTACATATTAAGTGATTCTTTATTTAGAAATACTGGTGTACCAAGATCATTCAACGGTGGTTATAATAACAACGCATTTTTCTAATATATAATCTACAAAAAACATAATTTAATTAAATGGCAACAGGTCAAGTAAGAACAGAAATAGAATTATTAGAATTCTTTAAAGATAATGTAAATCAAGATATTTACCCAGTAGATCTTAGAGATTTCGTTGCAACTATGTTTTTTGAAATAGCTGCTATAACAGGAGTATCAAGTTATGTTTATATAGCATATGCGGATGACGCAGCTGGTACAGGATTTACAACATCTTTTAACGCTACTAAAGAATGGATAGCGATTAGAAGTACAACAACAGAAATACTTTCACCTGTTGTTGGAGATTTTGCTGGATTATGGACAAAATATATTGGAGATAAGGGAGATCCAGGTACATCATTATTAACTGGTATTGTCGATCCTTTACCTGGAGATGGCGCAGATGGAGATTCATATCTTAATATAGCGTCATACGATATTTTTGGACCAAAGTCTGGAGGAGTTTGGGGTTCAGGTACCAGTATAATTGGTAATGGTATAGCTTCTATTGTTTTACAAGGAACTGTTGGATTAGTTGATACTTATAGAATGACTTTTACTGACGCTACTTTCATTGATTATAATGTTACTAATGGTAATGGTATAGCTTCTATTGTTTTACAAGGAACTGTTGGATTAGTTGATACTTATAGAATAACATTCGATGACGCTAGCTTTTTTGATTATACTGTTACTAATGGTGCACCAGCGCCAGTTCAAAACGGTGTTAATTTAGGATCTGGTAATGTTGTTTTTAAACAATTAGATGGATCTAATGATATGGAATTTAAAACTATAGTTTCAACAGGAGGTGGAATAAACGTAAATTCTACAGCTACTGAAGTTGAAATTGAATTTGATCCTAATAATGTTTCTCATACTGTAACATCAGTTGATGCTAGTTTAAATATATCTCCAGCTGGAAAGAAAGGTTTTAGAGCTGAAACATTATATAATGGATCATTGAGAATTTTATCCGGTGGACTAAGTTGTACCGTAGCTTCTAAATCTTTTGTACTAGGTGATTTAATATGTGATACTAACTTATCTTTACCAGCAGGTAATGTAATAATACGTGGTGTAATTACAAGTACTTCATATGTATATATTGAAACTGTTTATTTTAGAATATTTACAGGAGGTGAAATATCACCTATGCAAAGTTTCACAATTACAAATGGAGACTATTTAAATTTCGATGGAAATAGTTTCGTGAATTAAGATATTTCTTTTAATGTTGTCATTAAAGCTTTCCTTTTTAAATCAGACATTTCTTTATTTTTAATTATAGATATTAATAATTTTATGTAAAAATTTTTATCAGGTGTAAAATCGATATCATCTAAAGATTCAATATTATCTAAAGAATCTTTTCTTTTTTCAACGTTTACATTATCTTGATTTAATATCAATATCAAGTCTGTATGATCATCATCATTAATATTATTAATAAGATTTTTATCTAATTCTATTTTAATGACATCATCTTTTTTATTATCAGTTATCATTTTCAATTCTTTTAAATCAGTATCTTGTGTTATTTTCATTTCTATAACTCTTGAACTTTTTAAATTTTCAACGAACTCGTAATTAGTGTCTTCTCCTTTAAAATAACCGAATTTAGAATTTCTTTTTTCTCCTTCTAAATAATACGGACATGCTAATGAATAAGTGTTTCCTATTTTTTTTGTTTCTAATCCAGTTCTATATAAAGTTGTAGTTTCAGTATTTTGTATTCTTAATCCTAATATTAAGGCTATTGTGTAAGTATATGATTTATCATCAATAGCAGGACAACAAATTATTATTTCTGCTTTTTCTTGTATTTTTAATAAAATTCTGAAAGCTATCATAAAGTCTTTTGCAGTAGGAGACATATCATTATCAAATAAATTACCTATTATTGTCACAACACTATCTTTTTCCATTTGATCACATAATTGATCAAAGAATTTTAAATTCTTATCCCAACTTAATTTACCTCCTATTGGTGCTCCTATTCTTAATCTACCTATTAAATATTTCATAAATATTATATAACTTTCTAAGCCTATTGTTTTTAATATATAAACAAAATAAATCGATAAACTATGTCTGATAATAATTTAAATGAAAAGGCTAACGATAAAAAATTCGATAAAGATGTTGAATTAATAACTGATTCTCCGTCATCATCTTTAAATAAAATTGAAGAAAGTTCTGATTCTTCAGAAGATGAAGAGAATGAAGGTCCTAAAAGAAGAATTAAAAACACTAACAAAAAAGAAGAATCTAAAGAAGAATCTAAAGTTGATGATGTTAATTTAAACACTAACGATTTGACAGAAGAAGTTGTTAAAGAAGAAATTAAAGAAAAACTTTTGGTTAAAACTACTAAAAATACTAATCCAGAAATTAAAGAAAATGAGGTTTTTAAACCTTTGAAATCTATGAAAGAAAGATATAGTGATATGTTGAAAAGTAAAAATTTCGAAATAAGACATAAAGGAAACAGATTGTATGATAATTCTTCAAAATTGAAGTTTGAACTTACAGAAACTGGTGTTAAAATTAACAATATTAACTATAAATATAGTGAAGTTGTCATAAGAATAAAGTAATAATAATATGAATAATCTTAAAACAAGAGATCAATTTTTAATGGAAAAGCTTGAAGTTAGTTTAATAACTGAAGCTGGTATACAAAATAATAATGCTAAATGGAGTGAAACTATGATTGGTAAACTTTTCGGTTTTGTTTTTAGGGTTGTTACATTAAATGGATATTTAGTCGATAAATTTAAAGACGCTTTCGGTGCTAAATCTTTTATCATTAAAAATTTATCTAGAAGATTAGAGAAAACTATAGATAAATTACCAGGTGAATATGTTAAACGTAATGAAGAAATTGATAATAAAAATTTAGAAATGCAGTTTTACGATGAACTTTTAACACTTGTTGATATGATGAATAAGAGTAAAGATACACCAATTGGTAAGATTTATAAGCAATTAGAAGAATCTATTAATAATTTTAATGATTTCCTTTTAGAATTAGATCCTAAGGAAATAGAACAATCTAAGTTAATATTAGAGATAAAGAATAACCTTAAAATTATAGAAAATATTTTTTCTAAAGTTAAAGAAATCACTAATACTTTATCAAGTGAAGATTTAGAATCTAAAACTGGTTATGATATGTCTAAATATGGAGATAAAATAGGAGATAAAATAGAAATTAAAAGAAAAGTAGAAGGATTAAAAGCAGAGTTAATGAGTACTGTAAAAAAAGGAAAAGATTCTGTTAAATTAAGTACTGAATCTATGTTTAAAATAGTTTCTATTCTTAATAAAGCTAGAAGCATTTATATGGAAGAAGATAGAGAAGGAGAAACTGTGTATAGAGGTAATAAAAGAGAAACAGTTTTTAAACCAAATAGAAGATTATTTGATTTATGGGAAGAAAAAGTTTTAAAAATATTAGGAAGAAAAAGTTCTATTATACCTAATAATCTTTTAGCATATATTAATAACTCTTTAGCATCAGTAGATCCTGTTAAATACAATTTTGAAGTTTCTCCAGGCGTAGAAAGAAATGTTTTAGATGAATTATCTGATGTTGATAGAGCTATGGGAAAAGTCGATAAAAAATTCGGAAAGTCTTCATCATTAGATTCTAATAATGAAGTTATACCTAACGGTAAATCAACTTCAAAAACTATGTATTTTAAAGAATTAAATGCTGTAAAAATTAATAAAGAAGATTTAGTATCAGGAATTCTACAAATAAAAGTAAATAATGGAATTTTAGAACTTTATAAAAACGATAATAATTATGAAGAAAATTTTGATAAAAGTTTATTTTTTATACCTCTTAGAAGTTATGTTAATGGTATGATATTAGGGATATCTAGTTATAATATGGAAGTTTTTAAATCTCTTGTTTCAACTGGAAATGGAAAAGTAGGAGATAATGATTTTTCTTTAAACTCTAATGATTTTTACACAAAAGAAGCCGGTTATAAATATACTATTCTAAATGATAAAAATATAAATCATAATTCAAATTTAATATTAAAAACTTTTGATCCTAGTTTAAAGAATGGACTTGATAAATATTTAGATGATTCTAAATTAATAGATGTTATAACAATTCATGGAATAGATGAAATAAGCGTTTTATACGGAAGTGATCATAAAATAGTTTCAATACAAAATAATTCATTGAAAAATAGTTTCAATTTAAATAGTTTTACATATAAGAAAATATCTCATTATTTTGAATCTAATAAATTTTAAAAATGAAAAAATATACTAACTATTTAATAGAAGAGAAAAAGTCTCAATCTGATATGACTATGGAAGAATATTTGAGAGATGATAAAGGCTGTCAGATGGAAGGTATTAATGATGAAGGTAAACAGATATGGTCATGTCCTGATAACGTAAATTCTATTGGAACATATAAAGTTTTAGATGATAATGATAATTTTAAAATACAATTTAATGAAGTTCAAAATTTTTCAATAACAGATGGCGACTTAACTTCTCTTAAAGGTGGACCTATTAAAACTATTGCATATAAAATAAATTTAGCTAAAATTAAAAATCTTAATTATTTTGCGAAATTTGCAAAACATATAGAAATATCAATGACTGAAGAACTTACATCTTTAGAAGGTTTACCTAAGAGAATAGAAGGGGATTTGTATATTAATTTTGCTTATAAATTAACATCTTTAAAAGGAATACCTGATTACATAGGAGGAAATCTTGTAATAGAATCAACTTCTATAACTAATTTAGAATATTTTCCAAAATACGTTGGTAGCAATATAACATTTATTTCTAATAAATTAACATCTTTAAAAGGAATTGTGAATAAAGTTAATGGATTTTTAAAAATAGAAAAAGAAAAACATTTAAAATCTTTAGAAGGTGGACCTGAATATGTAGATAAGAATTTAAATCTTTCTGGAACTGATAATTTAGAAACATATAATGGATTTCCAAAAAATAATTTAAAATCAGATTGGTATTCTTCTGATGGACCTCCTGAAATAGAAAATGAATTTATACTTAATTTTAGATATATTGATAATAAACCTATTGATTATGATTTAGTTAGAAAAGAAATGAATGATTTAGGATTAGATCCTACTAAAAGTGGAAATGGATATAATTATGATAAATTTTATAAAAAAGATAATGAACCAAGTTATACTGATTATTGGAAAGATCTTTTAAATTTTATATTAAATTTTGATAAAAGTAAAATATCAGATGTAAAATGGCCAAAAGAATTTATATCAAAACAAAGTGAAGAAATTAAAAATTTAATGATTTCTTCTAATAGTTTAAAAAAATTTAATATGTAATTATGATACTAAAGAAGTATATAGAATTTCTTAATGAGGAAAAAGAAGATGATGAAAAAGATAACTATTATGATAATCAAATAGCAAAATTAGATTCTGATATTAAAGGTTATAATAATAAAAAGTCTAAGTTAGATTCTTTAATTAAAACTTATGATTACTCTGATAATGCAGATAGAAATTTAACTAAAATTGTTGAAACTAATCCTTTATTATTACAATATTGGTCAATTTTAAAGAAAAAGAAAAGAGTTATGGATCTCAATGATAAAATAGATATTTTAGAAGCTGATATTAAAGAATTGAAAAAAGAAGATCCTACACCAGAACAAATAGAGAACAAGCAAAATAAAATAGATAGTACTTTAGAAGAGATTAAAAAGATAGAAGAAGAAAATAGAGATCTTGAAAAAGAACATGAAGAATCAGAAAAAGAAATCAAAAGAAAAATTGATTATCTTAAAAATAAGCTTTTTTAATTAAATGGCGTCAGGAACAAGTAAAGAATATATTGAAGCATTAAATAGTTTTACGTACGCGTTAGACCAATTAGTCCAAACATTAACAGCAAAAGAGAAATCTTCTGGTAGTGGTGGTAGTGATGTGATACAAGATTTTTTCACAAGTTCATCTGATCAGTTTAAATTAATAGAAGCCATAGCAGAAGATGTTAAAAATGTTAAAGATAATATTGTAGCTTCTAACGCTAAATCTGACGAAATTTTAAAAACAGTAAAAGCAATTAAAAACAAGAAAGAAAAAGGTATATTTGATCAAATTGAAAAAGAAGATAATAAACAATCTATAGTTGATGGTATAAAAACAATAGTTTTAATGGCTGGTGCTGTATTAGCTATAGGTATGGCCTTTAGTTTAATAGGTAAAGTAGATTTCGTATCTGTTATGGCTTTAAGTATAGCTTTACCTTTAATGGCATACGCGTTCGCTCAAATATCAGAAATAGGAGATTTAGACTATAATACCGTTATAAGCATGGGCTTAATGTTAATTATAATGTCAACCGCTATGATGGTTTCAAGTCATATATTAGGATTATCTGCTAAAATTAAACCAGAAGTTTTATTTACTGCAATAGCAATAGGATTCATTTTTACTGTTGTTGCTTATGGTGTTTCAATGATGATAGAATCTTTAGGTGATGCTGGTATAAAAGAAGTATTACTATTAGGTCTTGTTATGGTAGTTGTTTCAGCTGCTATTATGTTATCTTCTTGGATATTACAATA
>Ga0114918_10000812_pt1 | contig 27419 bp, 29 predicted proteins | sample LantaG_FD_87015 | JGI IMG/M metagenome (GOLD analysis project Ga0114918, IMG submission 87015) | Deep subsurface microbial communities from Baltic Sea to uncover new lineages of life (NeLLi) - Landsort_02402 metaG | ecosystem: Environmental > Aquatic > Marine > Oceanic > Sediment | place...
AGAGAGAGAGAGAGAGAGAGAGAGAGAGAGAGAGAGAGAGAGAGAGAGAGAGAGAGAGAGAGAGAGAGAGAGAGAGAGAGAGGGAGAGAGAGAGAGAGAGACGTCAAAATTTCTTCTCATTTCTTTTTCTCGTCAAATTCAAAATCGACGACGAAGTTCGTTGAAGGAAAGACGAAGGACTTTCTCTTCTTCGTTCCTTTTCTCTCTCACTCGCGCGCGCGTTCTCTCTGTCTTTCCGTTTCTCTTGAGAAGAGAGAGAGCAGCAGACGCACTCACGCCATGCCTCCCCGCCGCTCCACGCGGAGCACTGCTCCTGCTGCTGCGACGAAGAGGAAGAAGACCGCCGAAGAAGATGACGCTCGTCGACCGTCGACGAAATTCGTCGACATAAACGAAGACGAAGACGCCGTCGCCTTCAGCCCTGGCAGGCTCTCTCCCTCCACTTACCGCGACAGGCGTGAGGCGACTACCACGGCGCAATTGGCGAGGTGAGGTTGTCGAAGCGGTGCCTGCTTTCCGGTGCAAATCAAGAGGGGGGAAGCAAGCGAGAGAGAAGCGGGAAGTTTCAAATGCCCATCGAAGCTAATCACTTCAACTCTTTTCTCTCTTTCAACTCCTTCCCTCACGCCAGGCTCCAGTCCACGCCAGAGTACCGCGCGTGGGCCAAGCGCGCCGGGATTGACCCCGTGCTAGGTGGCGGGATCGATCTCTGGGACGCGATTGCCCGCGTGCGGGCGCTCTTCGGCTCCTCGAGCGACGCATTCAATCGCGTCGCCGCCGAAACGCTCCGCCGTACGGCGGCGGCGGCAGCAGCTGCAGCAGCGTCCGTCGTCTCGCTCAACCCGCGCAGGGCTCGACCCTTGCTGGCCGGCGCGCTGGTCGCGGCGCTCCTGCTGTGCGGCTGCTGCGCGACGGGCTGGATGGTCTTTTCCAGTGGCACGAAGGCCGCCGTTCCTCCTCCTGCTGCTGCTGCTGCTGTTGCGGTTTCTTCAACTTCGACCTCGACCTCCACTGCTGCCGCTGCCGCTGCCGCCGCTGCTGAAGCCGCCGCCTCCAAGGCCCTCGTCGAGTCTGCTCAGGCAGAGGCCCGCAGGGCCTCCGCAGCCGCCGCGACGGCTTCTTCGTCCCGCGTCGATGCGGAGCGAAGGCTCTCGAAGGAAAAGGAGGAGCGCAGGGCAGCAGAGGAGGCCGCCGCGCTGCTGCTCGCCGCGGCCAAGAGCGAAGTCTCGAGGCTGAGCAAGGAGGTCTCGGCCTTGAAGAAGAAGAAAGAAAAGGTCGTTATCTCACCTCTTCCTCTTCCTCCTCACCCTCCTTCCCTCGCTCCTCCTCTCACGGACAAGCACCCAGCGACGCTCGCGGTCGCCTCCTTCCTCTTCCTCTCGGCGCTCCTGTACCTCCGCCGCTCGCTCCGCCACTCGCTCGTCGCGCCGGCCAGGGCCCGAGCAGCAAACTCTTCTGTCTCCTCCTCTTCCCTTTCCTTTGACGCCTCGACGTCAGCCCTGCTGCTATCGGAGAAAGAAGCCCAGCTGGTCGCGGCCCGGGCCTGCTTCGACGAGCTGGCGACGTTGCAGGCGAGGCTCGCCTCGGACAACGCGGAATTGGAGACAAAACTCGCAGAGGCAGAGGCGCGGGCTGGAGAGGCCGAGGCCAGGGGCGCCGCCGCGGCGACGACGGCGGCGACGACGGCGGCGGCCGCGCTGGTGAGCTACGACGGCGCAGACGCGGAGATGGACGCCGCCGAGGGGAAGGTCGCGGAGCTGCTGGAGAGGGCTCGGAGGGCGGAGACAGAGGTCGCGAAACTCTCGGCGGCGCTGCTCGAAGAACAACAACAGAAGGCGAAGAAAATCGACGAAGGCGAAGAGAGCGACTCTCTCCATCCCCCGCCTCTCGACGCCAACGGTATCCCCTCCCCGCGCCGCCAGATCCTCGAGGCCCAGCTCGAGCAGGTCACCGCCGCGCTGGCCGAGGCCGACGCGCGCCGGTCCAAAGCCGACGCGTCTCTGGCGCGCTCGGCGGCGGAACTCGACGCCGCCGCGTCGCTGCTGGCCCGCGCCGAGGGCGAGAGGAGGGCGCTGGCTTCCGACCTCGACGCGCTGAGGTCTGCTGCGGGGGGCTGCGCCGCCGAGCTCGAGGTGGCGGCCGAGGAGGTCGCCGAGGAGGTCGGAGACGAAGACGGAGGGGAAGACGCCTTTGCTTACTCGTCGCCGTCGGTCGCGGCGCTCGTCGACGCCGCAAAGAGGGCTTCTGCGGTTCTCGGCGGAGGCGGCAGCGGGGCGAGCGCGAGTTTGAGTGCGAGTTTGAGCGCATGCGCGAGCGCGAGCGCTTCTTTCTCTGGGTCCCTTGCTCTCCCTGGAGCAGCGGCAGCAGCAGCGGCGACGCCGGAGTCTGCGGTCTCTTCCTCGCAGCAGCAGCAGCAAAAGCAGCACCAGCAGCCTCAACAGCAGCGACCGAGAGAGCGCCCCTGGCGCTCCCCCGTCAACGACGCCTTCGCCGCCCCCGCCGCCGCAGGGGACCTTCTCCCTTCGTCGTTCGCGGCCACGGCCGCGGCTGTCCCGGCAAGCTTCGTCCCTCCTCCTCCGATTGACTTTTCTTCTTCTTCTTCGACGGCAGTGCCGCGAGCAGCGGAAGCGGAAGCGACGGCAACGGCGGCGGCAGCAGAGGAAAACGAAAGCAACGCTTCTTCTTCCCTGGGGGACGAAGACGACGACGAGAGCAGCAGCAACCGAGCTGCGAGCAACGCTTCCTCCTCCTCTTCCGCCGCAGTCAGCGAGAAGGAGCTGGTCACCGCGGCGCTCGGAAGGGCCGCGGCGAGGCTCGTCGCCTCCGGCTCCGGCTCCGGCTCCGGCTCCGGAACCGCTGCCGCCGCTGCTTCGTCGTCGGCCTCCTCCTCCTCCTCTCTCTCCCTTCTCTCCTCGGCCCCTCCGCCCTCGCTCTCCGCCGCGGCCGCGGAGGCCTCCTCGGCCTTGCTCGCCGCGGCGCGCGCCTCGCGGGAGGCCTCCCGCGCCGCGAGGAGGCTCGAGAAGCTGCTCTCGGCCCGCGACGGCGCCGAGCGGGCTCTGCAGGACCTGCGGGCAGAGGCCGACGACGCCGGCCGGGCGCTGGCGGCAGCCTCTCGCTCGCGCGACGCCGCCGCCGCGGCGCTGCAAGACCAGAGAGAGTTTTCGTCATCGAATGACGCCGCCACCAATACCGTCCGCCCCCCGTCGGCCTCGGCCTCCTGGGCCGCGCGCTCCGAGGCGCAGGCGGGCTACGCCGCCGCCGCGAGGGCCAGGGCCGACGCCGCTGCGCGCGTCGAGGCTGCAGCGGCCGCGCGCGCGAGGCTGCTCAGGGCGGTCGAGCGCGCATGCGAGCGCGTCGCCGACAGGGACGCCGCCGCGGAGGACGCGTCGGGCGGAGCCGCGGACGCGCTGCTGGCCCTGGACGACGCGGCGAGGGCCGCGCTGGCGAGGGCCGTGGAGGTCGGGAGGCAAGTTGATGGAGCAGGAAAAAGAGAGGTGGAGGTTGAAGAAGAAGACGACGGCGAAAACGCGCCGCCGCCTCTATCTCTGCAGGCGAGCGGCCAGAAGCGCTTCGCCGCTGCCGACGCCCAGCCGGCCTCGCCGCAGCTCCAGAGGGCCCGGGTGGTCTGAGATGTTTGTGCTTTACGGAGAGAGACGGGGGGATTGTTATCGAAAAAAAAAACACCACGAACGAAAACGAAAAGAGCAAAAGAGGTAGAGTTGAGGTCGAGGTCGGAGGTCGAGAAGAAGGATAAGGGAAGAGCGACGTCCATTTTTGTTTCACTTTTTCGATTTTTTTTTCCTTTTTCGATTTTTTTTTCCTTTTTCGAGAGGAAGTTCTTCGCGCCCTCCGTTTTCGCTCTCTTCTGCTTCTCTCGCTTTCCATTAGCGACAGAGCAATCGAACTTGTCTCTTCTATCTCTTAGTACAAAGAGAACGCACAAAAAGAAGCCACGATGCGCTCCACGCTCGCGTCTTCTTCGATGGCGTCGGCGTCGACCTCTTCGTCGTCGACGGCTGCTCGATCTCTGCGTCCCGTCGTCGCCGCAGTTATGTCCCGCTCCCGGTGCGCCGCTCCCTCGGGGACGCGCATCGCGTCCTCCTCGACCCCCTCGGCGCGATTCGGAGGCATCAGAACCCGAACCGCACGCTCAAACGACGTCGCCGCATCCGCGACAGCGGCGACCGTCGCACCGCCGGGCAAGACGCCGCCGATGCCCTTTGTTCGCCTCGCCGGGCAGGAGGAGATGAAGCTCGCGCTGCTGCTCAACGTCATCGACCCGGGGATCGGCGGCGTGCTGATCATGGGCGACAGGGGCACGGGCAAGAGCGTGGCGGTGAGTAGGGAATTGGCGATCGGGAAAGAAAAGATAGAGAGAGGGAGAGACGGAAATCGAGGGAGAAAAAAAAAAAAACTCCAACCTTATCTCTCTTTCTTCATCAACCCTCAACCTTCAACACTTCAACTCACCCACTCACTTCCACTCGCCCACCCGCTCTTCTAGGTCCGCGCCGTCGCCGAGCTCCTCCCCCAGATCGACGTCGTCCAGGACGACCCCTTCAACTCGCACCCCTCGGACCTCTCGAGGATGGGTCCCTGGGCCCTCGACCGCGTCAAGGCCGGCGAAAAAACGCCGCTCCCGGCGACCAAAGTCAAGACCCCACTCGTCGAGCTGCCGCTGGGGGCGACCGAGGACCGCATCTGCGGCACCATCGACATCGAGAAGGCGCTGGGGCAGGGCATCAAGGCCTACGAGCCGGGCTTACTGGCCAGGGCCAACAGGGGCATCTTGTATGTTGACGAGGTCAACCTCTTGGACGACGGGTTCGTCGACGTCGTCCTCGATGCGGCGGCGGGCGGAGTAAACACGGTCGAGAGGGAAGGGATCTCGATCCGCCACCCGGCCAAGTTCATCATGATCGGGTCGGGCAACGCCGCGGAGGGGGAACTGAGGCCCCAATTGCTCGATCGCTTCGGTCTCTCGGTGGACGTGAGGACGATGGACGACATCAAGATGCGGGCCGCGATGGTCAGGGACCGGATGACTTACGAAGCAGACCCTCTGGCCCTCTGCGCCTCGGTGGAGGCCGAGCAGCAGCAGCTGCGGGACAAGCTCGACGGCGCCACCGAGGCCCTGAAGAACGTGCAGATCCCGCGGGAGGTGCGGCTCAAGATCAGCGAGATGTGCTCGCTGCTCGGCGTCGACGGGATCCGCGGCGACATCACCACCAACAGGGCAGCCAAGGCCCTGGCCGCTTTGGAGGGCCGCCCCGAGGTCTCCCTCGACGACGTCAAGCGCGTGGCGGGTTTGTGTTTGAACCACAGGCTGCGCAAGGACGTGCTGGACGTGATCGACGGCGGCGCGAAGGTGGCGCTGGCCTGGAGGCGTGTGACCGACCCTGCTCGCGCCGAGAGGGAGGCCAAGGTGGCGGCGGAGAAGGCCGCGGCGGAGGTCGAGAAGCCGAAGGCCGGGAGTTGGGGCGGGCTGCCCTCTGCTGTGCCCGGTGGAGCTCCTGCTGCTGCGCCGGCGAAGCCTGGGTCTTGGGGAGGGATTCCGGGGCGGTGAAAAGAGGAAAAGAGAGAAGGAGAGAGGGAGAGCAAAAAGAGAAGAGTTTTTTCGTGTTTTCGGGTTTTTTCACATTTTTCTTTGTCAACTTTTTTCCACACTTCATTTCCTCATTCTCCTCTTCTTCTTTCTCGCTTCAAAGAACAAAAAAACAGTGTGTGCCGGGAGTGGGGTTCGAACCCACGCGTCATACGACAGACGATTCACTCAAGATGTCGAAATGAATTCGAGGAGAAGAAGAAGAAGAAGAGGTGAAGAAAGAGAGAGTTTCTCTTCTCTCTCTCTCTCTCCACCTCCTCCTTCTTCTTCCTCTTTCTCTTTCTCTTTCATTTTTCTTAAGTCGTCCCCCTTAGACCAACTCGGGCATCCCGGCGCGTCGTCTTTTTGAAGAAGAAGAGAGAAAGCAGCAGCAGCGCGCCGCTTACTTCAAAAAAACGGCAGAGCGCTCTTTTGTTTTCCTTTTCTCCAAAAAAAGGGAGTGTCAAAAACGAATTTCTGGATCTATATACCAGGATCTGAAAACGGCGGAAGCGAAAAACGTCGTCATCGAGCGTTCGAAGAAGAACAAAGAGTTTTTTCTTTTCTTTTTCTCTCTCTTTTCGCCTCCGCTTTTCTTTCTTCCCGCGGCGCACGAGGGGAGGTCCCCTCGTCAGGTTGCGTAAAAAAAAAAAAAAAGAATTGTGTTGTTGTTTTGTATGTGACAAAAGACCCGAGGAAACCGTTTTCTCCCTCTTTTTTTCATCTCTCTCTCTCTTCTCTCTCTTCTCTCTCGCCGTCAAACGTTAAAAAACTAGAATCAAAAAAGGACCACAACCTCTCTCGCTCTCTCTCTCTCGCTCTCTCTCGCTCTCTCGAAAAGAAAAACATCGAAATCTCCCTCTGTCTCCCCCCCCTTCAAAAAAGAAAGACGAAGAAAAGAAGAAAAGAAGAAAAGAAAAGAAAAAAATTTCACTTTTTTTCTCTCTGTCTTCTTCTCGTTCTCCCATCCTACTGGTAGGGCACCGTCACGCTCGGCTCGTCGTTCTTCAAGTACTGCTCCGCCTGCGACTCGGCCACGATGCGCGCGAACTCGTCCCCGTCCATCTGCTCCGATTCGAGCAGCCTCTCGGCGGTCTTGTGGAGCACGCTGATGTTGGACGAGACCAAGTCCTTTGCGCGGCGGTAGGCCCTGGTGACCAGCGCCTTGACTTCCTGGTCGATCTCGTCCTGCGTCTCGCCCGAGCACTCCGCGGGCTGGCCCATCGACTGGCCCAGGAACGAAGGGCCGCCACCACCGGACCAGGCCACCTGGCCGAGCTTCTTCGACATGCCCATCGAGGTGACCATCAGGCGAGCGGTGCGAGAGACCTGCTGGAAGTCTCCCGAGGCTCCAGTCGTGACATCGTCCTCTCCGAAAATCAGCTCCTCGGCGACACGGCCTCCGAGAGCAACAGCCATCTGGTTCTCGAGGTAGGACCTCGAGTACAGACCGGACTCGAGCCTCTCCTCCGAGGGGGCGAAGAAGGTCAGGCCGCCGGCGGCACCGCGAGGCACGATGCTGATCTTGGTGACCGGGTCGTACTCGGGCATCAGAGCGCCGACCAGCGCGTGGCCAGCCTCGTGGTAGGCCACCAGCTTCCTCTTGGCGTCGGTCATGACTGCTCCTTTCTTCTCGGGGCCCGCGACGATCCTCTCTAGGGCGTCGCCGATCTCCTCCTTGGAGATCTCCTTCAGGTTGCGGCGGGCTGCCAGGATGGCGGCCTCGTTCATCAGGTTCTGCAAGTCGGCGCCGGTGAACCCGGGAGTGCGGCGGGCGATCTTCTCGAAGTCGACGTCCTTGCCGATGGTCTTCCCGCGGGAGTGCACTTTCAGGATCTGCACGCGGCCGGCAACGTCGGGTCTGTCGACGGTGACCTGCCTGTCGAAGCGGCCGGGCCTCAGTAAGGCCGAGTCCAGGACGTCGGGCCTGTTGGTTGCAGCAAGAACGATGACGCCGGTGTTGCCCTCGAAGCCGTCCATCTCGGTCAGCAGCTGGTTGATCGTCTGCTCGCGCTCGTCGTTGCCCCCGCCCATGCCTGCGCCACGTTGGCGGCCCACGGCGTCGATCTCGTCGATGAAGACGATGCAGGGCGCCTTGGCCTTGGCCTTCTCGAAGAGGTCGCGCACGCGCGACGCGCCGACGCCGACGAAGAGCTCGACGAACTCGGAGGCGGCGCAGGAGAAGAAGGGGACGCCGGCCTCTCCGGCGATGGCCTTGGCGAGGAGGGTCTTGCCGGTTCCGGGGGGGCTGAGGAGGAAGTGGAGGTGGGGTGGGGGGTTGAAGAAGGAAAAGAAGAAAGGAAAAAGGAAGTGAGTTTATTTTTTGGATTTTTTTTCTCGCGCGCGCTTCTTCTCGATCCCTCTCTCTTTATTTCTCTCTCCAACTCTCTCTCTTCTCCAAACTCACCCAACCAGCAGGCACCCCTTGGGGATCTTGGCCCCGAGCGTCGTGTACTTCTCCGGGTTCTTCAGGAAGTCGACGACCTCGCGGAGCTCCAGCTTCGCGCCGTCGACGCCGGCCACGTCGTCAAACTTGACCCCGGTCTCGGGCACCTCCTGGAACTTGGACTTGTTCTTGGCAAAGTCCATGGGGCCACCCATGCCCCCGCCCAGAGGACCACCGCCTCCTCCGGCACCGCCTGCGCCTCCCCTGCGGAACAGGAAGAAGAGGCCGGCGAATGCCACCAGCGGGAAGAGGAGGTTGCCGAGCAGAGAGGCGTAGTTGCCCTGCGCGTCGCCCTCGGAGACAGAGATGTCGACGCCGGCGCGCGCGAGGATGTCGACGAGGTCGGGGTCGTTGGGCAGCACGACCAGCGCGCGCCGCCCGTCGACCGCCGTCAGCTGCAGCTGCGACCCGTCCTTGGCGAAGCGGACGCGCTCGACCTTGCCCGCGGTGACGGCATTGATGAACTCGGAGTAGCGCCACTGGTTGCCCTCGGGGAGCGCTCCCGCGTCCTTCAATGCCGGAGCGGCCGGGGATGCGAAGGAACGGGCATCAGCTTGAGGGGCGGCCGCCTGCTGCTGCTCGGGGGCCGGGGCGAAGTCGAGGGCGCTGGCGGGGGAGGCCGAGGAGAGGGTCGCGAGCGCGGCGAGGCCCGCGGCGGCGAGGAGCTGGAGAGAGAGAAGGGGGTTAGGGGTTGAGAGGTGTGGAAAGAGAGAGGGGGAAGAGAAGAGGAAGTGAGAGAGGAGGTTCGGAAAAAGTCGTCAAGCTCTCCTCTCTCGTCGTCGATCGAGGACGAAAGCGAGCGGTGTGGCCGCGCGAGAGAGCTGCTCTCGGGATCGCACACCGCCACGTCCACCTTCCGGGCATTTTCCGTTGATTCCACCGCCGTGGATACGCAGGGGACGTCGAATCAACAGCCTCCGAGAAAGGAGATAGCTTTCGTGGCGGGTCGAAGGGCAGCTGCGCGCCGCGCAAAGAGAGGGCAAATCGCCTTTTGATCGATATCGAAGAAACGACTCGTCGGCGTTTCTCTCGTTCGGCGTTGCCCCTTTGCCATCAACTCGCTCCTGGTCTCTCTCTCTCTCGTCGTCAACCGACTCACCTGCTCCCCGCCGTTTTTGGAAGAGGCGCGCGCGGCGACACGGGCCGCGGGGCGGGCTGTTTTTTTGGGTGTGGGTGGGAGTTGTGGAGGAGGAAGGGAATTGAGAAGGAGGGAGAAGAAGAAGGGAGAAGGAAGCAACGAGAGGTTCAGCTAGCGACAAGGAGGAGGAGAATCGAAGGCACTTCGCTCTCCACTCTCTCCACCCTTTCTCTTTCGCACTCACCTGCGGCTTCGCGGGTCGAGCCGGCGAGGCCGCGGACCGCGGGGCGGGCCACGGAGAAGGCCATGGTGGATGGAAGGAAGGAAGAAGTTGGAAAAGAAGGGAGAAGAAGAATCAGAGGACTTGAGGTCTTTCGCTTGAGAGTGGCGGGTTTAGAGAGGCGCGAGGTAAAGAAAAAAAAACTCACTCTTCTCCCCCAATCTGCTGTAAGTGAGAGGCAACACCGCTCGCTCTTCTCCTCCTCTCAGCCTCGCCACTCGCGTCTCTCTCCAGATGCAGGCCCCCCCGGACCTCCCGGCGGCGCAGCAGGCCGAGCTGATGGAGCGCATCGACGCGATGCAGGTCCGGGACAGGTGAGAACTTTCTCTTTTAGATTTCGATTCGAGCAAGATCGATCGGAAACGACGGCGGCCGAAGAGAGAAGAAAAAACTCTCGACCTCCTTCTTTCTTTCTCACCACCTCCCAAAACCCAATAACACCAACTCCCACATTACCAGCCTGCGCATGTACAACTCGCTGGTAGAGCGCTGCTTCAAGGACTGCATCGACTCGTTCCGGAGGAAGGACATGGAGCCCGCGGAGGAGAAGGTAAAAGAGGATTTTTTTCTTTTGCAATTTTTTTCTCGGGTTTTTCTCTCTCCTTTCTTCCTTTCGAAGCTCACGTCTCCACCCCCAAAAAAACTCGAACTCCCCCAAAAAAACAGTGCGTCACCAAGTGCTGCGAAAAGTATATGAAGCACAGCGCCAGGACGGGCGTGCGGTTCGCCGAGCTGAGCTCGCAGGCGGAGCAGCAGATCGCGGCGGCGATGAAAAAGTGAGAGAAAGAAAGAAAAAGTTTTTTTTTCTTCGACCTCTTTTCCGGACGTCTTTTCCACCCCACGCCCTCCCCACACACTGTAATTAAACAACGAGTGCCCCCGTCGGTGCCCCCTTTTGGAAAAGAGAGAGAAGAGCGGTTCTCATTTCTTTTAGTATTCTTACACGACGCAAGTCCTCCGTCCTCCGTCCTCCTTCTTTCACTCCGGAATCTCCGTCATTGCGGTGAAGAACGCTTCCACCGCGCCCGGAGGCTTGGGATACTTCCCTTCGTCGTCGATTTCTAAATCCGGGAGCGTCGGCGATTCGTCCTCGTATTGGTCGAGCTTTTTCTCGACGGCGCTTACGACCCTGGCGTAGCTTTTCACCGAGCCGTAGCGGAGGGCGTCGCGGCAGTGTCGGGAGATCACCTGATATCGCTTGTAAGCCGTCAAATGCCTTTTTTGGTTTTGGTTTTGGTTTTGGTTTTGTTTTTTTGTCAGAAAAAGTCAGGTTTTTTTTTTTCGTTCGTGCGCGCGCACGAGAGCGAAGAAGAAGAAAAGGCAAATCCCCTCTTACCTGGACGCCGCGGTCGACGGCTTGGAGTAGTTCTGCAGCCCGGAGACGAGCGTCGCGGCGTAGCCGAGGACGGGCGACAGCAGAGCGGCGGCATGATTGCTCGAAGCGTTTGCGTTTGCAGCGGCGGCGGCAGCGGCAGCGGCAGAGGCAGCAGCCGCTTCTCGCGCCGCCTGCGCGGCTGCGGATGTCATGCCGTGAAACATCGACGCGTCCGGGACCAGACCCGAGAAGCCCCCGGTCGGAGGGACAGCGTTGTTCGCGGCCTGTGTCAGGCTGATGAGGCCGCTGGTGCCCCCCGCTGTCGTGCAGCCGAGCACAATAACCGAAAGTAGATTACTCTTCGCGCTTTGAGCACGGTAACTGACCCAGTGGAAGTCCCTCCTGGCCGCGGACTGCGCTGCGAGGTCCTTGAGGCGGGCGACCTGGGATCCGGGGAGCGCGGCGGAGGGGAAGCCCGGCTCCAGACCGGAAGCGTCCTCGTCGTCGTTAAAGGCGTCGTCCGAGTAATCCTCTTCGTCGTCGTCGTCGTCTTCGTCGTCTTCGTCATCATCATGACGCCTCCGTCGCACCTTCCGCCTCCTGCGTCTGCGCTCGGCGTCGGAGGCGCGGTCGTAGTCGAGGGACTCGAACGGGATGCGGGAGAAGGAGGAGCGAGGAGGGGAAGGGAGGAGGCGAGAGGAGGTCGAGGTCGAGGTCGAGGGGGTCGAAAAGCGTCGTCGAGCAATGCCGGCGGTCTCCGCGCTTCGACGCGCGACGAGAGCGACGCCTCTCCTAGCCGAGGCTTCAGCGAAGGTCGAGGCCTGCGCGTGGCCGCGGGACACGCGCATCGGAGTGGTAGGACAGGACGAGGAGGAGAAAGTGGAGTCAAAGAGAAGGATTCGAAAGTGATGGGAAATCGAGTTTTTGAAGCGAAAAAGGCAAATTCTTTTTCTTCTTCTACACTTCTTCTCTTTTCTCTCTCAACTCTTCTTCGCGCGCGCGTTCTTCTACCCCCGCTCGAATCCAAGATGCAGACCCTCGCTGCGACGCGTGCGGGTATCCCTCTCGCCTCCGCCAAGGCCCAGGCCAGGAGCAGGGCTGCTCCTGCTGCTGCTGCTCTCGCTCCTCGAATCGTCGGAGCGACGCCGGCGTCGAAGAAAACGTCGTCGCTGGGTGCGTTTCCGTTGTCCATTCGATCCGTCGTTCTGCGCCCTTTTCGCTCGCTTTCAGCCTCTCCCAATCTCCAAGAGCGCAGATTTTGATCGCAGCAAGCGGATCTGCGACAGAGATCGGTCTGAATTGGACCAAATTGACGGCGAAACCGCCCCTCTTCTTCTTCTTCTTCTTCTTTCGTTCTTTCGATCGCTAGTCGTCGTTTTTTTCTCGCTAGCTCTCTTTCTCTTATCTCTTATCTCTTCTTCTCCCCTCCTCCAACCTCCTCTCCCGACCCAACAACAACAACAACAACAACAACAACATCAACTCCCCCCAGCAGCAGCCCGCCCCTCCTCCTCCTCCACGCTCCTCCGAGCCACCAAGGAAGAAACCAAGGGGACCAAAAACGCCCAGGACTTTGTGAAAAAAGACGTCGCGCAGCTCCTCGGAGTGAAGGGTGCCGCCGACGACGTCGACTCGCTCTGGAAGATCCGCCTGCAGCTCACCAAGCCCGTGACCTGGGTCCCTTTGATCTGGGGCGTGCTCTGCGGCGCCGCGGCCTCGGGCAACTTCCACTGGACCCCCGAAGACGTGGCGAAATCGGCCCTCTGCATGACGATGAGTGGCCCCTTACTGACGGGGTACACGCAGACCATCAACGACTTTTTCGACAGGGAGATCGACGCGATCAACGAGCCCTACAGGCCCATCCCGAGCGGCAAGATCTCCGAGACCCAGGTCATCGTGCAGATCTGGACCCTGTTGATCGGTGGGCTGGCAGTCGCTGCCGTTTTGGATGTGTGGGCTGGGCACGACCAGCCGACGCTCTTCGGCCTCGCCGCCTTTGGGTCCCTGATCTCCTACATTTACTCGGCTCCTCCGCTCAAGCTGAAGCAGTCCGGGTGGATCGGGAACTACGCGCTGGGGTCCTCGTACATCACGCTGCCGTGGCTGGCTGGCCAGGCGCTGTTTGGGGAGATTTCTTGGTAAGTGAGAGAGGAGAGAGAGGTTGGAGTTTTTTTTTTGCTTTTTTTTCCTTTCTTTTTTCAGAGGTCGTTTTTTTTGCTTTTTCAAAAAAACGCTCACTTTCTTCTTCTCTTTCTCCACTTCCTCTTCTTCTCTTCCCTTCCAACTCACCCCCAACCAAACCAAAAAAACAGGGAGATCACCATCCTCACCATGCTCTACTCCATCGCCGGCCTCGGCATCGCGATCGTCAACGACTTCAAGTCGATCGAGGGAGACAGGGCGATGGGACTCCGCTCCTTGCCGGTGGAGTTCGGCGTCGACGTGGCGAAATGGATCACGGTGGGCACCATCGACGTCACGCAGGTGGCTGTCGCAGCTTATTTAGCTTTCGGCCTCGAGGAGCCCGTCTACGGGGCCGTGCTGCTGGCCTTGATCCTGCCGCAGGTGTATGCCCAGTTCGCCTTCTTCCTGAAAGATCCCATCAAGAACGACGTGGCATACCAGGCTCGCGCGCAGCCCTTTTTGGTGTTCGGGCTGCTGGCGACGGGGCTGGCGATCGGGCACCACAATGCCGCGATCGGGCTGTGAGAAGAGAGGAAAGGGAGAGAAGGGAGAGAGAGAGAAAGCGGGTTTTTTCCGTCGCGTGCGCGCGTCGCTGTTCGAAGAAAAAAAGTCTTTTCTTTCTCTCTTCCTTTTCCGTCAGAGGGCCCCCATTCTTTTTTATTTATGTTCTTGTGTGAAATCCCTTCTTCGTTCTTTGTTCTTTTGTTTCGAAAAGAGGGGGGTGGAGAGGGGAAAAAAAGAGCTGGCGGAGCGGTGTCTTCCTCTATTAGTCGAGAGGTCGAGAGAGAGAAAAAGAGAAAAAAGGTCTCCTTCCTGCTTCCACTTTTTTCTCCTTTTTCATCTTCTCTCCTTCTTCTTCTCCTTCTCTCGGCCGCTTGCTTCGCGCCCTAACCCGTTCCGCAAATGCAGGGCTGGGGCGTCCTGCTCGGCCCAGAAGCTCCTGGCGAATATGACGGCATGGTGAGCCGCGGCGGAGGGGGGACGGCGGGGCGCCAACTCGATTATTGCAGGATTCGACGACGACGACGCGCCGCATGCGCATGCCTGTTTCAAATCCTCTCTCTCGGCCCCTTCCTGCGCTCTCTTCGCTTTCGCGCTCCACGCCAAAAAAGCACTGACGCTCGCGTCGAGCGTGCTGTTCTGACCCGTTTCCTTCATTCCAAGGACGAAGAAAATGAATAGCGCAAAGCGGAAAAGAGCCCCCAAAGAAAAAGCGAAACCGAAACCGAAAACCACCTCCATCGAATTCGACGTCGTTCCCCGAGGTTTTCTTTCTTTCTTCTTGTTTTGTTCTTCACCCTGACCTTTTTCCCTCTCTTCTCTCCCTCTCTCTTTCCACTCTCTCTCAGGCCACCTTCGACCTCAAGCCGCAGCGCGACCTGTCGCTCTCGGACCTGCCCGAGGACCTTCTGGACCACATCTTCAAGATCGCGGAGCTGCACAAGGCGGAGGGTGAGTGAGAGGAAGAAGAGAAGCGAGAGAGAAGTAAAGAACGAGGGAAGAAAAAAACCCGAAAACGAGAAAAAACAAAAAAACTCACTCTCTTCGAACTCTTCCTTCTCTTCCTCCCCCTTTGAAGGCACGGGCGACCGCGTCCGATGCGCCGCCGTCTGCAGGGAGTGGTCCGTGATCCTCTCGGCCCCCTGCTACTGGAGGGAGCTCCAGCTCGACACAGCCGACTTTGACGGGCGCCTGCGCAGGCAGCAGCGCCGACGAGAACTGCAGCGGCGAGTGGCCGCCGCTGCGGCGACGGCAAGAAGCAACAACGCTTCTTCTTCTTCCGCTCCGCCTGCGAACAACAACAGCACCAGCGCCCTCCTCCGCCGCCACCACCACCTCGACCGCGCCCCGGCCGACGCAGGCGCCCGCGCCGCCTTCGCCGACGCGCTTTTGCGTTTGGCCGAGAGGGCAGGGGGCGCGCTCGAAAGGGTGAGGGTCGTCTCTGCGCGGGCGAGCGACGTCGGAGTAGCGAGGAGCGGCGGAGGAGGCAGAGGAGGAGGCGTCTTCGGGGGGCCTCGCAGGGACGGCGGCGGGGCCTTTGCCTTGCTCGACGACGACGAACAAGAAGAAGAAGACGAGATTGAGGAGGAGGAGGAAGAGGAAGAAGAGCCGTACGTCGAGGACGAGCGCGGGGCCGGAACCTCGAGGCGTGGCGCGCCGCCGCGGCTGTTCTACGGCGACGGCGTCTCCCTGGAGCCCTTCCCAGGAGCCAGGGTCGGCTTCTGCGGCGCCGGTAGGGAGCTGGAGGCGTGGCTTTCCGCCACGGCAATCAAGCTCTCGGCCCTCTCCGTGAGGACGAGCAGGAGAGGAGGAGGTCGCGAGAACGGCAGAAACGGAAATGAAGAATCCGACTCGGACTCTGACGACTCCTTGATCGCCGCCGTCGGCGTCTTCGGCGCCGGCGACGCCGACGCTCTGGCGAGGATCGAGCTGGCCCGGGCCGAGGCCGCGGCCTACAGGGAGAGGGTGGGCGCCTCGGCGAGGCTGCAGGCCGCGCTCTGCGGGAAGCCCTTTGGCGGGAAGTACAGGTTCAGCAACGGCGGGAGCGGAGGAGCAGCAGGAGGAGGTCGAAGGAGCGGCCTCGGCATCGGCATCGGAGCAAGGCACCAAAGGAGGCGGAGCGGCGGCAGCAGCGGCAGCCGAGGCAGGCTCCTCCACAACGACGACCACCTCGACCTCGACGACGACGACTCCCAAGTCGAGTCCCTGGCCAGCTGGGCCCTCAGGGCGGCAGCCTATCTGTGCTTCCGCGCCCTCCGCGGCGCCCTCCGGGCAGTGCTGCGCTGGCGTCGGGGGCGCAGCGCTTTCAGCCGCGACGGCAGCTACTCTCGCCGGAGCTACTCGCGCGCCGGCGGAGGGCTCGGGTCCGCGGCGGTCGACGGAGCCCTGACGCTGGCGGCGGTCATGCTGGCGGCGAGGCTGCTAGTGGCCGCGTTCGCGCTGCCGGCGCTGGCAGTCGCGGCCGCGAGGGGCCTGCTGTCGGTGGTCGCCGTCGTCGGGGGTCCCGAAGAAGTGAAGTAAGTAATGAAAAAAATGTTTCATTTTTTTCCTTTTCTTTTTTTTTCATGTTTTTTTTTGCTCGCGCGTTTTTTTGTCTAGGTCCCCCCCCCACGCGCGCGCGCGTCCAAAATGGTCCCCCCGTCCCTTCTAGTCCCCCAGTCCTCGATTCGATTGTAAATAAATAGAAAAAGTCCCAAAAAAATGCATTGTTTATATATAGGAAGTTGGTAACACTTAGAAAAGGATTGGCGCTCTCTCTCTCAACATTTTTTCTTTTTTTGCGTTTTTTTGCGTTCTCTCTCTCTCTTTCCACCTACCGCTTCTCTCTCTCTCTCAATCTCTCAATCTCTCAATCTCTCCATTCTCTTTCTCTTCTCTCCCTAAACAGTCTGCCCCACGGGCCGCATCAGCACGTCGTTGACGTCGACTCCAGGGGGAGCAGCCAGCACGAACAGCACAGCCCCGGCGACGTCTTCCGCGCTCATCGCCGCCGCCGGGCCAGGGGAGCCGTCCACAGCCGGCGGGAACGCCTGTGGGGTTTTCCCGTCGTGCATGGCGCTGAAGAACTCGGTCGCGACCCTGCCCGGAGACACCAGAGACACGCGCAGCGGTAAACCCGCAGCCCTGGCTTCCAGCCTCAGACCTTCGGTCATCGCCCTCAGAGCGTGCTTCGTCGCCGAGTAGAGCCCGCCGCAGCCCGGGTACACGTAGACGCGGTGAGCCATCATCGAGGAGACGTTGACGATGTGGGCCGGGCGGGCGTGGGAGGGGGGGAGGTGGTTGAGTTCGTCGGAGAGTTTGTTGTCGTCCGCGGCTCGCGACGTCCCGCTCGACGACTTCTTGTTTCCTCCCTTCTTTTTCTTCTCCGCATCCTTCTCCTTCTCCTTCTCGCCCCTCGAGATCCTCTCCCTCAGGTCGGCCACCACCACGCGCGTCAGCAAGGCCGGGGCAAGCACGTTGACATTCAGCATCGCCGCCCAGGAAGCAGGGTTCCCATCGAGCAAGGCGCTGTCGTGGCGGGACATGCCTGCGTTGTTTACGAGGACGTCGACCCCAGACTCCGGACCCCACCTCGCCCTGACGATCTTGGGCAAGGCCGCGACCTCCCCTTCTCTGGTGACGTCGCAGATGACGGGCAGGAACTCGGGTGGGGGAATAGAATTCGAAGGGTTCGAAGAAGAAGAGTTCGAGGTGGAGGCCGCCTTCTCGCTCGCGTGCCTTTTCTTGATTTCATCAGCGAGCTCTTCCAATTTATCTCCGCGCCGCGCGAGCCCGACGACGCGCACCCCGGGGAGCGCAGCCAGCTGCAGGCACAGCGCCCTGCCGATGCCCGCCGAGGCGCCCGTGACGGCGACGACGCGGCCCTCGAGGCAGTTGGCCGAGGAATAGCCCAGGGGCCAACGCGAAGAAGAAGAAGAAGAGGACGAAGACGAAACTCCTGCTGCTGCTGCTGCTGCTGCTGCCTTTTCGCCGCCGCCGCTTGCTCCGCCCGAGGAGCTGGAGCCGCTGTTGTTCCCCAGGACCCTCCCGGCCGCGGCGGCGGCGGCGCCGTTGGACGCGGCGAACGCGGAGAGAGAAGTAGTGCCGTTGGGCGTCATCACCTCTTCCCTCTCGAACTCCTCCCGCTGCTGCCCTTTCTGTCCTTCGTTGCCGCCTCCGTTGCCGTTGCCGCCGCTTGCTGCTCCTCCTTCCGCCTTTCTCCTGCCCCTCCCGCCGTCGTCGCCGCCGTTCGTCCCGTTGCCCGTGCACCCGGCCAGCGCCCTCCTCGCCACGGAAGCCAGCTGCGCCCCGGCCTCGGCAAAGTCGTCGTTGACGATCACGAAATCCCACAGCCCCGGGTCGTCGTTCAAGGATTCGATCTCTCCCCTCGCGGCGGCGAGCCTGCGCTCGACAGCTGCTCCGTCCTCGGTGCCTCTGCCGCGCAGTCTGGCCTCGAGCTCGCCCAGGCTAGGAGGCGCCACGAACGCGAAGACGGCCGGCAAGCCCGATGATTTGACGGAGCGCGCCCCTTGGACGTCGATGTCCAAAACACAACACCTGCCGTCGGCGGCGACCTTCTCGACCGCCGCGCGAGAGGTGCCGTAGCAGTTGCCGTGGACGGTCGCGTGCTCCAGGAACTGGCCCGCGGCCACACCGGAGAGGAAGTCGTCCTTGGAGACGAAGTGGTAGTGGACGCCGTTCTGGGGTGTGTGTTTTGAGTCGGGGTTGAAAAGAAGAAAGAGGTTGAGCGGCGACCACGACGACCATCGATTGCCGATCGATCGCCCCTCATTCCCCAAAATCGCGCCTTCGAATGCTGCTCTCTCTCTCTTCTGTTCTTCCGCTGATCCCCTCCTTCACGCCACTGTCACGCACCTGCTCCCCTTCCCGGGGCGCCCTGGTCGTGTGCGAGCACGAGAAGCCGAACTTCCCCTCGTACTTGTCCATCAGGTGCTTGATCAGCGTGCCCTTGCCGACGCCGCTCGGGCCGCAGACGACGAGGGCCGCGGGCGGGCGGCGCTGCGCGTCGGCTTCGGCGGAGGATGAAGGTTTCTGATCGCCCTCGGGAGCGGAGGCGGCAGCTCCCATCTTGCAGGAAAGAGAGAGAGAGCGAGAGAGAGAGAGAGCGAGAGAGAGAGAGAGGAAGAGGAAGAGAGGAAAAGGAAGAGAGAGAGAGAGAAAACGAAATTTCTGATTCGACTTCTTTTTTTTCTTCTTTTTTTTACATAAACTCTCCTCTTCTGCTTCTCCTTCTTCACTTGGCGAGCTTCACCCCTCCGGCGCCCCTCTTCCCCTTCAGCACGATCCTCCCCCGGCTCCCGCCGTCCCACTCCTCGCCCTCCTTGATCGTGATATACTTCTCCCCCTTGCTGGTGACCGCCACGCCGTCGCGGAACCTCTGCTGCTGCTGCTTTGAGGATTTCGAGCCGCCTCCTCCTCCTTCTCCCCAAAGCCTCACCGGCGCCCCTCTCCCGCCTCCGCTTCCGCCTCCGCCTTCCCCCGACATCACCACGGCCGTGGCGTCGAACTTCTCCAGCAGCCTGGCCCGCGCGGCCTCGTCGGCCGCCCGTTCGGCGCGCCGCCGCGCACGGCGCTGCTCCCTCGCCGCGCGCCAGCTCCCCTCTCCGTTGTCGTCGTCGTTTTCGTTTTCGTTTTCGTTTTTGCCGTCGTCGTCGCCACCTCCTTCTCCGGCGGCGGAGCTCTTAGAGCTCGACAGCCAGGTCGCGGCCCCGGAGGCGTCGCCGCCGTTTATACGCAGCGCGTGGGCGAGGTAGTCGCGCCCTCGGGCCGGGAAGAGCTCGAGCAAGGAATCGACGAGGGCGCTCGTGCTTTCATTTTCTTCTTCTTCGCCTTCGCCTTCACTGCTACTGTTTCGCCTCCTTCTTTCGGTTTCGTCGTCCTCCGGTTCTGCTTCCTCCTCCTCGACCTTGGTGCTGCGGAGCTCCAGAGCTCGCAGCAGGGCAGAGGGCGAGACCTGGAGGTGCTGCTGCTGCTGGTTATTTGCGGGAGGAGGAGAAGCGCTGCCGTCGCCGGCGCGGCTCCGCTCGAGCGCGACGAGGAGATCGTCGAGCGCCGCCGCTTCGCTCGATGATGTTGATTCGTCGTTCGGAGGACACGCCTCGACGATAAACTCCCGCAGCGCCTCCGGATCGAAATCGTCGTCGTCATCGACGCACGCGAGAGAGACCGCGTACTCGATGGCGTCCTGATCGACGCCCCGAGCGCGGAGAAAGTCGACGAGCGTCGAAGCCATTGAAAAGAAGATGGGAGTGATGAAAAATCGAGAAGACGATCGATGATTCGTTTGATTTTTTCTGCTCACAATCCTTTCTCTCTCTCCCTTCGCGCCCGCGTCCGCGCGCTCACGAAGCTCTTTCTCTCCTCCTTCGGAACGCACGAGACGATATGGACCAGCCGCCCCTGCGCGCCCCGCCTCCTCCCAGCGCCGCGCGAGGGCAGGCCGGCAGCGTGCTGGAAAGCATGCTCAAGACCTTCGCATCAAAACTCGAATCGTCCAACCTCGAGCTCCCGCCTCAGCTCGCCTCCGCTGTCGCAGCCCATGGTTCGACTTTGGCGGGAGCCCTCTTCGCCGCGGGCTGGAGCGCCCAGGCCGACGCCGCCGTCACCTCCCCTCACCGCCTGCCCTTCGTCAGGTACCTCCCGGGCCTGCTTTCGACGCTGGCGATGCTGCTGATGGCCTCGGTTCGACGCTCAGACCTCGCCGCGTATTCGGAGAACAGCGGCGGTTACGACGGCGGAGACGGCGACGTCGTTTGCCGCGCCCGCGGAGCTCTCTTCGTCGCCTACTGCCTCTCTTTCGCGTCCCTGGCACTGGCGGCCTCGGGCCTGCTGCTGAGCGGTGGGGGGTGGGCTGGCGCGGCCGGGGTGCTCAACTGTTTGTTTGTTCTCGCGGCCGGGCTGGTGCTGTTTGTCGCCGGAGGGAGCAGCGACGACGACGGCGCCGACTTCGGCTACGGAGGGCTTTGAGATTCGAAAAGAAAAACTTTGTAACAAATAAAAACAGAGAGATGAATTGGTGCTACAAGGAAGAAAAGAACGAAAGAAATTGAAACGGGGAAAACTAATGCTTTTTCTCTGCTGCTGCCGCTGCCGCTCCTCCGCCCTTCTCAGCGGCCGCGTCAGCCTTTTTCTGCTCCCGGTAGACGGCGTTGAGCCTCGCGATCTCCTTCCGGTGGTGGAGGCACTCGAGGTAGTCGTCGCGGAGGGCCTTGCACTTGCGGGGGTCGTCGGTGTCGCGGATGCACTGTGTTTTTTTGGTTTTGGTCGTGGAGGTCGAGGTGTTGAGGTCGAAAAAGAAAAAAAGGGAAGTAATCATCGACAAAACTCAAAACCAGAGAGAGGTCGGCTATTTCTCCTTCGCTCGCGCTTTCTTCTTCCCTCCAAAATCGACCAGGCGCGACGCACCTCGGAGAAGTCTGTCCACATCGGGAAGCACCTGTTGATGGAGGAAAGAGGGAGGGAAAGAGAGGATGGATTGATTGAGTGTTTTGGCGGCCCGGAAAAGAAAGAAGAACGAATTTCAATCGCGGGTTGCTTTGCTTCTTGCTCGCTCGCTCGCTCGCTGACGGCCACGTTCTTCTCGCGATGCACTCACCGGCCCGCGGAGCCCGTGAGGCCGAAGCCGCTCGCCATCTTGTGAATGAAGGAAGGAGCTGGAGAACAGAGGAGGGGCGCGAACAAGGGCCTTGCTGCTTTTTTGAAGCGGAGAAGTGAGAGTGAGAGAGAAGCGACTTCTTTTTTTTTCTTCGTCTTCGGGATCTCACTTTTTTCATCGCTCTCTCTCTCTCTCTCTCTCTCTCTCTCTTTTTCCCTCATTCTTGGCGAGAGAGAGTCGCGCTTTGGAGCGGAGCTCTCTTCGGGCGGAGGTCGCAGCAGTGCGGTCATAGCTGCCGCTTTGCTCCCGCCAGAAGAATGAGGGAGGCCGGTGCGTTTTGGGGGAAGCGAGAGGAAATTTTTTCTTTCCATTCGTCCCGATCCGACGGTCGAAGAAAGAGAGGAAAAAGAAAAACTCAACCTCTTCCAAAAAAAAAACTTTTCACCCCCCAAACACAGCCCCCGTCACCGAGCTCCACCTCCCGGAGCGCATCGAGGAGGTGCTGCTCCCTTCTGCCGTGCGCGTGCCTGGCTTCGAGGGCATCGTCGCCGCCGATGCATCCTTGGAGGACAAGAAGAACAAAAAGTCGGCGTCGAAGAAGAAAAAGCCCGGCGACGGCGACGACGACAAAGACGGCGAAAAGGCGGCCAAGCGGCGAAAGCTCGAAAACAAGAAGAAGAAAAAGCTCCGAGCTTCTTCGGCGGCGGCGGGAGGCTCCCCGGCGCGCTCCATCGCCTGGAACCGCTACGGGACGCTGCTGGCAGGTAAGAGAAGAAAGGGAAAGAGAGAATTGAAATTTAAAAGAGAGAAAAAGAAGAAGAGGAAGAAGATTTTTTCGCTCACGACCTCTCGCGACCCGAAAAAAACCCGAAAAACTCTCTTTCTTTTCTCTCTTTTCTATTTTTCCTCCTCAGCCGGCTGCGACGACGGCGCGCTCGTCATCTGGGACGCCGACACCCGCGGGGCCGCCCGCGCCCTCAGGCCCCACGGGGCGTCGTCCTCCGCGGTCTGCTCGCTCGCCTGGTCGCGCTGCGGGAGGCTCGTGGTGAGCGGCGGCGCCGGCGACCGGAGCGTCGCCCTCTCGCGCGTCGGCGGCGCGTTTCGAAACTCTTCAAGTTCTTCTTCTTCTTCAAACCCTCCTCGCTGCCTGCCCGCTGCCGTCTTCGGCCGGTCCCCGGACCTGGGCAGCGCCCCGACGCAGGTCTCATTTCTGAGCGTGCGGGAGGAGGAGACCGGGTTCTTCCCCGTCGAAAGCGGAGGAGGAAACAGCGGCAACGGCAACGGCAACGGCAACGGCAACGGCAACGGTGGCAGCGCAGCAACGAGCTCGAGCTGGAGGCTCAGAGCTCACGTCGTCGCCGCGTTCGCCACGGGCCCGCCGCTGCTGCTGACCTTTTCGGTCGCCAACGCGCCCATCTCTGCCTCCTTTTCTTGCAAAGTGGCCGTGGAGGCGCTGCCGACGGTGCCCCTGGAGAACGACGCGGGGGCGCTGGCGACAGCAGGGGAAAACGGAACTTCCGCTGCCGTTCCTGCTCCTCTTTCCTCTTCCGCTTCCGCTTCCGCTTCGACGACGACGGCGACGACCGCGGCCGCAGTCGCCGACGAGTCGCGCGCCGGCGGCGTCGTCTTCATCGGCCAGGCCCGAGGCGTGATTTCGGTGCTGCACGTGGCGTCGAAGACCTTCCTGGACTCGATACGGATCGGCGGAGGGGGTGGAAGCGGGACGGAAGGAGCAATGACAACAACAGCGGCGACGGCGACGGCTGCCACTGCCGCTGCCTCTGCTCTCCCTTCGCTGGGCCCGCGAGTCCAGTCCCTCTCTCTGTCCCCCTGTGGGCGCTTTCTCGTCGCTGCCTGCCACGACAGGTTCATCCGCACCGTGGCCTTGGCTCCGCCAGAGGCCTTTGACGCCGCCGTCTCGGGGGGCAGAGGGGGAGCCAAGGCGGCAGAGGTCGCCGCCGCGGCGTTTGCAGACGGCGGCAGTGGCAGCGGCGACGACGCTTCCGTCGCTGCCCTGAGGAAGAAACTCGCCGCGAAGGCAGCAGCTCCTGTTCCTGTTGCTGATGCTTCCTCCTCCAATCCTCTCGTGCCCGACCAGGCGAGCTTCCGGGCGTCGCTGCTCCGGGCCGCTGGCGCGTCGCTGCTGTCCCAGGACAAGGAGCTGTTTGCTCGCGCCGGCGGCGGCGGAGGAGGAGGAGGAGGAGCGTCACTCGCTGCTTCTTCGACTCCTCATTCTGCTGCCGCCGCCGCCTCCGCGGCAGCCACGGGCCCCGCGGCGCTCCGCGTCGCCTGGCGCCCCGGCTCCGCCTCGGCCTGCGGCGGTGGGGGCGCTCCTTTTATCGCAGCGGCCGCCGCGTCGAGGACCGAGCACGCCGTCTGCTTGTTCGACCGCTCGACCGGCGACCTGGAGAGGGTTCTGTTGGGGCCCGCCAGCGCCGGCATGAGCGCTGGCTTGCTCGACAATGATGCGAAGAGCGCTGCTGCGGATGCTGCTGCTGCTGCCAAGGAAGGGAAAGGAGGAAGTAAAGGAGGGAAAGGCAAGGGGACGAAAGGAGAAGGCAGCAGCGCCGCGAAAGCCGCAGCTGCCGCTGCAACGACAACTCCAACTCCAACCCCTTCTTCCCTCTCCCTCCTCCCGGACCCTACCCTCGCCGTGGCCTGGCACCCGCGCTCGGGCAACCTCGCCACGCTAGGCGCCACCAGCGGCCGCGTCTTCCTGTGGGCCCCGACCTTCAGGGAGAACTGGGCAAAATTCGCCCCCGGGTTTGCCGAACTGGAAGAGAACGAGGAATACGCGGAAAGGGAGGACGAGTTCGACCGAAACCCCCGGACCGGGAACAGGGCGGGCGAGCCCGGACCGGGGGGGGTGAGGCCGGCGCTGGTAGGGGGGGTGGCGCCGGACGACGAAGGGGGGGACGAGGAGGTGGAGCTGTTTGCCCTTGAAGGTGAAGGAGGAGCGGCGACGCAAGCGGCAAAGAACAACAAATCCTCTTCTTCTCTGTTCTCTTTCGCGGCCGAGAACGAGAGCGAGCTGGAGGAGGGCGACGGGAACGTCACGCGCTGCCTCGTGAGGCTCCCCTTTGAGGTCTGGCCCGAGGAGAAGCAAGCGGGGGAGGAGGACGAGGAGGAGGAGATGGAGGAGGAGGATGAGGAGAGCAGAGACGACGAGGAAATGGAGGAAGGAGGAGGAGGAGAAGCGGGTGCCGCGGTGGCGAAAACAACAGCAACGACCTTGTAAAAAAAAACACAACAACAAACAGAACAACACTGCTATGGAAAAACCAAGGCTCGCTCGCCGGAAGCAGAGCTCTTTTCTGAAAAAACGGAAGAAAGATACAAAAAAATCATCAAAAATAAATAAATAAATAAATAAATAAATAAATAAATAAATAAATAAATCTTCACGCCTTTTCCTTCTCCTTCTCTTCTCTCTCCTTTTTCTCCCTCTCGAACACAACTCTCCAGTCCTCGACCTCCGGCAGGTCCAGCCTCGGCCTTTCTTTTTTCAAGCCAGCATCCGGGTCGACTTTCGGCTTGAGCTCGTCCCATACTTCTAAAATGAGTCCTGCCTTGTGAGACAGGAAGCCCAGGACCAAGCCGCCGTCGACCGCGAGCGGCAGCGGCTCGCCCGTGACCTTGCCGACGCCCCAGGCGCCCGCGCCCAGAGCGATGGGAATCAGCAGCCTCGGGCTGAGCCCCGTGGCCAAACCCGCCAGCGTCATCGCCACCCCTCTCGGGATCGCCCCTTCCACCTGGCGTGCAGCCATCACGGGCACGGTCGAGTCCTCGCCCAGCGCGTCGGCGTCGCGGAACAGACAGAGCAAGTAAAGAGCCGAGGCCGCGGCGCCGACGAGGCAGGCCAGCGCCGACTCGCCCGAGAGCGTCAGCAAGAGATAAAGAGCCAGGCCCGCGCCGAACCTCCTGCCCCTGCCTGAAATCCTCTCCTTGAGGGCGGCGTAGTCGGCGAGGGCCTTGGCCCGGGTGTCCGGGTCGACGGGGCGGGTCGTGATCTCGAGCGAGTCGTCGTAGGTCGGGGAGACGGCGTCGAGAGAAAGAGGAGAAGAGGTCGAGGTCGAGGTCAACGAATTCGCCGACGACGAATTCGATGATGACTCGTCGTTCGTCGCGCCGCTGGCGAAGGCCCTCCGCTCGGTTTCCGGCGCCTTCGGTCCCGTGGCGAGATCGAGCATGTTCGTCCTGCGCTGCAGGCGAGAGTGCAGGGGGCGGGAGCGTCTGCTGGGAGCGGAGAGCGACGCCGAGAAGAGAGTCGGAGGAGGAGGCATGGCCGAAGCGGCGACGCTCTGTCGTCGTAGTCGATGCTCGCTGCTGCTTCGGCTGCTGCTGCTGCTCGGCTGCGCAATCGTGTTCTTGGCCGTGGCCGCGACCAGCGATCTCGTCGGTGACATCGTAATCGGTGTGACGGAGGGAAAGAGAGAGAGAGAGCGTGCGCGCGTAGAAGCTGGAAGATGCCAACTTGCTTTCGAGTTTTTTACTAGAAAGAAGAAGAAAAAACGGAGGAAATGTGACGATTCTTCACACATTTTCGACCTCGATGCTCGTCAGGCGCCTCGGCTGCTCCTCCTCCTTCCCGCGTCGCCAGCTGCTCGCCCCCTGGCCGCTCGTCAGGAAAATGGCTTCGGGGACACTGCCGGTGATCGTCCTGAGCAGCAGCAGCGACAGCGAAGGAGGAGAGGGGGAGGAGAAAAGGCAGACGGCAAGGAAGAGGAAGATCGATGATGGTGATGGTGATGCCTCTCGACCTCCTCGACCTCGACCTCCCCCTGCTGCTGCTGCTGCTGCTTCTGCTTCTGTTCCGTCTCCGCCTCCAGCAACAATAGCCACACCTCTCTCTTTCGACCGCTGCGACCCCCTCGTCTCCTGCGGCTTCGCCCTCACCGCTACCCCAAACCTCGAGCGCGAGTCGGGACACGAAGAGTGCAACGCGACCGTCGACCGCGGCGCGCGCCTCGCCGACCTCGTGTCTTCGTGCTCGGGCTCTTCTCTCAAATCGGCGCTCGTCTCCAACTTCATGGTCGACCCGGTCTGGCTCTTCACCACCTTGCCCGCATTACGCAACGTCGAGGGCCACCTGGCGATCGTCATGGGGGACGACCGGATGGTGGAGGCGACGCGGCAGAGCCTTCTGGTTTTCGCCTCGAAGAAAGCGCTGTCGTCGACGGTGACCCGCCCTCCGACGGAGGCGTTCGGCACGCACCACTCCAAGTTCTTCGTGCTGGAGTACGGGTGGGGGGTCTGCGTGATTGTGGTAAGCGAGAGAAGGGAGTTTTGGTCAGAGCGAGAAAGAGAGAGAGAAGAGAGAGAAAAGTCTAAAAAGACCCCAAAAAACTCTCACTTTCCCTTTCTCTTTCTCCCTCTCTCTCAAGGTCACGGGCAACTTCATCCCGCACGAGTACGACTCCAAGACGCAGGGCCTCTGGTTCCAGAGGTTCCCCTGGAAGGACGCAGAGAGCCCGGAGAGCTCCGACTTCGAGGAAGTGCTCTCCGACTACATTTCGAAACTAAAACTCTCCTCTGCCGCCGCTTCCTCGGCCCTGCTCGGCTCGCTCCGCCGCTGCGACTTCTCCTCCGCCCGCGCGGACCTGATCACGAGCGTTCCGGGAAACCACAAGGGCGCGGCGAACTACAGGCGCTACGCCACGGGGAGGCTCGGGTGGCTGCTCTCGCGGGCGAAAGGGTTCAGCGATTCGCTGGTGAGTGAGAGTGGTTTTTTTTCCCTTTTTTTTTCATTTTTCCATTTTCCTTTTTAAAAAAACACCTCAAAAAATAACCTCACCACGCATACGCAATTTTCGACCACAACACAGGCCGGCTCCCAGCTCGTCGCGCAGTGCTCCTCGCTGGGCAGGCTCAACGAGGTCTGGCTCGGGAGCTGGGCCGAGGCCGCGAGCGGCGGCACCACGAGGGGCGGGGCGCCGCTGGGACCCCCCACGACGGGCAAGAAGAAAAAGGAAACCAGCTCTCCTTCTCCTCTCTTGCCTCTCTCGATCGTCTGGCCGACCGCCGAGGAGGTCCGGACCTCGGTCGAAGGGTGGAGCGGCGGCGGGAGCGTCCCCGGGAAGTCGGAGACGCTGGCGCTGCCCTCGATCAGCAGCAGGCTCTGCAGGTGGGAGGGAGGAAATGGAGGAGACGGAAGTGGAAGTGGAAGTGGAAGGAGGATCCTTCGCGGGCGGGCCGTGCCGCACCTCAAGACGTTCGTGAGGGCGGACCAGGAGACGGGGCAGGTGGCGTGGTGCGAGGTGAGTAGAGAGAGAGAGAGAGAGAGAGAGAGAGAGAGAGAGAGAGTTTTTCGTTTTTCGGAGGGTTTTTTTTTTTTTTTCTTCGAATGGGAAAAAAAGCTTCGAAAAAATCTCCAAAAAAACAAAAAAAAATCAAAAACAAAAAAACAAAAAAGTCAGTTCCTCAAACTTCAAGCT
>Ga0114918_10000813_pt1 | contig 27416 bp, 46 predicted proteins | sample LantaG_FD_87015 | JGI IMG/M metagenome (GOLD analysis project Ga0114918, IMG submission 87015) | Deep subsurface microbial communities from Baltic Sea to uncover new lineages of life (NeLLi) - Landsort_02402 metaG | ecosystem: Environmental > Aquatic > Marine > Oceanic > Sediment | place...
AGAGGCTTAAGTACTGCTCAAATAAGTCACCGTATTACATCTCAGTATTCCGCTGAAGAAAAAAAGGTACAAATAACAAGAAGTATAGACAAAGATGGGTACGGTACCCTTTGGGAAATAGATAACTCAGGACCAGGTGCAGCGGAGACTCAGAAGAGTCCCCTAAAAGAAGCTCTTCATAGTTTTTTAAAGGAAACCAGATGGTTACGAGCGATCTAATAAACAAAAGGTTTAAACCTTTATTTTGTATGCACAGGAACAAGGGTACTGTTGACAGAGTAGCAGGATTACTTAATAGACTATATTCTAATGATATAAGGCATTACCATAATTTAGGGCACATCCAACAATGCTTGTCTGTATATGACTCATTCACAGAGTATTATGCAAAAAGTGTCTATATTGAGTATGCTATATGGTTCCATGATATTGTATATGATCCAAAATCTGATATCAACGAGGAAAATAGTGCTTTTATATGGAGTTTGTTAGCTGTTGGGGACCGTTTATCCTTAGAGGAAATTGTTAAGGTATCTGATTTGATTCTTATAACAAAGCATGACACGGAACCAGAGGAATCAGACGAGAAACTTATAGTCGATATTGACCTCTCTATCCTTGGCTCCCCAAAGGAAGTATTCTCTGAGTATGGTGAGAATATCAGGAAAGAGTATCAGCATGTCAATGATGAAGATTACCGGATAGGTAGAACTAAAGTTCTAGAATCATTCCTAAACCGGGGTTCTATATATTACACAGATTTTTTTAAGAAGAATTATGAAAAAAAGGCGCGGTTAAATCTAACTGAAGCCATCGAAAAATTAAAATAGAGAGAGAGTTTAATGAAAGAGAAATTACTTGAAGAGGTATTAAAAGCTAAGGATCTTTTAAAAGATTTTTCAACCTTCAAGCACCTTATGTCAGACGGCCCGGAAGGAGACCTGGCTGAGTTATATAAAACCGTCACTCAAATAGAGACTTTGCTAAAAATAGTGGAACTTAAAGATGTCGCCCACCCTAAGAATAAAGTGATAAAAGATGGGATTTTCCACGAATCTGGGATACTGGTAAAAGTAAAACCTTGCGGTGAAGAGTATAAGAATAAAACCTATCTAGGATTCTATCTAGGGGATCTTGCCTTAGGCTCTTCTATATCTATTAATGAAGATAAGATACAGTTGAATTTTGCTGGTTATAACCCTGCTATTTTCATACCTGAGTTAAAAAAAATCATTTATGGTTATGAAAGCTGGTGGGGAGAGATAAAAGACGAATCCGAACTTTCTGAGATTACAACGGAAGATGTTAATAATGTCTGGTACGTACAGCTTCTTAAAGCAATGAAAGAAAAGGACTCCCCTCAGAAAGAAGGGTAGAGGAGATCAGTATGAGTGGCGTTTGTACCTACTGTGGATTTTCTGGCACGAATGATGAAATGGCTGAACACGCAGGAGATTGCTCTGTCTGGTTGGATGACTCTGACCCGGAGTTGTACATACTGGGTATGGGTGGTTGTTTAACAAGATCAGTAATAAACTGACTAACTAGGAGAATGTATGAAAATCTGTATTTTTATTGTATTTCTAGTAAATATATGTGCTTCACAAACAACTTGGGCTATTGATGATAGATCAACACCCTTTAATGGTAGGCAGTACATATTAAGTGGGGCAGCAGGTCTTAATACAACTGAAGAGTATGGTATAGGATTTACATATATGAATAATAAAGTATATGTGACATTTGTTGGTATACCATCTAGCTATTGTAAAGATAAAAAGATAAGTATAGCATGGAAAGAAAATGATTCAATGATGAATATAGTACTACCTACCGCACAAACAGATGTCTGGGCCATAGATTTAGTAAGTGAGAACTCATCTTCCGGAATTAAAGAAGTAGTTAAAATAATGACTGAGAAAGCTACAGATAATGTCGTTTGGTTTAGATTTAAAAATGATTGTATTGTTGAAGATAAAGAAATTACATTAGAAGAATTTAATGAAAACTTAATAAAATTCAAAACGGAACTTCCGGATTCCATAATAAAAAAATATTTAGAATAAGGATATCTAATGTATAAATTATTAGGGATAGCATTAGCTTGTTTAATGCTGACAGTGTGCTCAAATAATCCAGTGTCATCAAATAATTGTGTAGTTGATACATTGTATAATATTATAGAGGTATATGATACAATAACAATCGAGAGCACATTAATGGATACTATATCTATTAATACTTATGTTCAAAAAGATTCTATTGTATACGATACAATCCATATTGATAGCGTACATGATACACTTCGTATAGTTGAATTTGATGGTGAGAATATCTGGAACTTACGCTTTTCGGCTCAATACATGGACACTAACTTATCAAAAACAAGTATAAGTCTTGATGTACAAAAAGAATGGACTATTGGTAAAGTATTAACTAAAGGTGAAACATACCATATTTTAGCAGACGGAGTAGTAAGCTATGGTGAAGGTTTTATGTATCCTGACGGAATACCTGAAGTTTTAAATTCAGGGCAACTTGTCCCACAATTTCCAGTAGGATGTCTAGTAGGAAAAATAAATAATGAATTATTTTATGTAGGAGCTACTTGTAGCTTTAAGGCTCCTTCTTCAGACACATTATTTTTAACATGTAATGATAAAAGAACTCTAGCTAATAATACCGGAGCTTATCAGGTTACAATCTATTATGAGTAAGTCTGAGAGCTTGTTGTCGATTAAAGGTACAGCGTGATGGGGGGTTTAATGTGATAGCATTAGTAAAAGGTAACATGAAACATACCTTGTTTATACTCTTTCTAACCCTCTCTACAATAGAGGCTCAGCCTATAACAATATCTTTCGTAGGAGATATGACATTAGGAAGCAGCCTTTATAATAAAAGTTTTGATATTTATTATAGAGAAAAAGGCCCTGAATATTTTTTATCCGGAGTAGATTCGATATTTAAAAGTACTGATCTAGCTGTAGGGAATTTAGAGGGAGTTATTTCAGATATAGGAAAACCTAATCCCAAAAAGTTTAATTTTAGAGGTAAACCTTCATATCTTGATATCCTAAAATATGGGGGAATAAATGTAGTATCAACTGCCAATAATCATGTATACGATTACGGAGATATCGGTTTTGAAAATACCCTTAAAAATCTGGATTCTTCGGGCATTGATAATTACGGATTCAATAAAGTTATAACTAAAATTATAAGAGGTAAAAAAATATCTTTTATAGCTGATAACGGGTTCCGGTATAATGACACCCTCATGGGTAGAGTTCAAGAATTGAAAAAGAATTCAGACTTCGTGGTAGTCTCTATGCACTGGGGGACAGAAAGCTCCTATAAGCCTAATGCACTGCAAATACGCATAGGAAGAAACTTAATAGATTCAGGGGCTGACTTAGTTATAGGCCACCATCCCCATGTATTACAACCAGTAGAATGCTATAAAGGTAAATATATCGCATATAGTCTGGGTAACTTTTGCTTTGGAGGTAATAGCAATCCAAGAGAGAAAAGATCCATGATTTTAATATGCACCCTATCTGATACTATAGAGATTAAAAAGATCCCTATAATGATATCGTCTACTGATACAACTAATGATTTTCATCCCGTGATAATAAATAACTAAGTATTTTGTCTGCAGGATAGTAACAATGGAAAAATACTGTAGGTGTTGCCGGTTTCTTTCTCCCTCTGAGAATATACAAGAGATAATAGGAAAGAAATATGATCATAACTGCGTCAAATTTAATAGGAGAGTTCTACATGGGAGAGAGCATCCTAATTTACCCCGTTTAGAGATATGTCTGGAAAAATATGGACAATCAAGACCCTAGTTCAATGTTTAAAAAAAAATTAGTAGCACTGTTACATTCTAAAGGGATTACCGTAGATTCTTTTTCTAATTCTGAGATAGAAGAACTCTATAATAGCTTCCCTAAAAAAAGTTATAATGGAGAACTATGTCCTACTTGCGGGTGCCCTTGTGACGTTGGCGGAAAAAACGAACACGGGACCCATTATTATATACCCCGTAAGGACCTACTGTAACTTAAAAGGAGAAAGATAACATGATAGATATCGTAATTGGTAAAGGGAAGTACGGGGTCCGCTGGAAGACCTTAGGTTTTGAGGGTTCTATCTCTCAGAATGAAAAAAGTTATTATGTTCATATCTTTGATCCAATCCCGTTAAATGTGGTGATACTAAAAGACTGTACCGAAGGTAAAAGACTTAGTAAGATGATAAATGATAAATGCTCTACCATCGAACTTATGGATTACGTAATGGGTGTATCCTTTAAACATGTGGATACCTCAGTAATCATTAGGGCTATAAAATTTGCTGTTGGGGAAGCCTACCGTCAAGCCTCCAATGCAAAAGAAGCTGAGATAAGACGAGCTTTGGGACTATCTTAACGATACTATGTCGGAGAGCTTCGTGATATTTATACATTATACAGGATACTGTAGCTCAGGAAAAACATTAGCTGATTTGAATTTAAGAGCTGAAAAAGGCATCTTAAATTCTACATTAGATTTCCCTAATAAAGATGGAGTAGGATTTTTTAATTCAGTCCTGTATAAAAAGAAGCCCATAAAAAAGTCGGTATTCAATTGTAATAACTCTGATTGGTACGGCATGCGCAGATGTTCATATAGGACATTAATAGGCAGACTTAAAAAGTATAATATTCACACTTTTATAACTAATTCCTTAAGTTTGCTTTTTTCAAGCAGGGATACCTATAGAGCTCTAGGTGACGGGCATGAAATAAAAATAGTAAGAATAAACCTAGACCTTAAAGAATGTAGAAATAGGTATTTAGAGAGATGCAAAAGGTACGGAGTAAAACCATTACCAGATAGCTTCGAAAGATATGCTAGTGAACACGAGAATGCTATTAAATTCTACAAAGAAATAAAGCACAGTAGATTTGAACTTAAAAATTATGTTGTGGATAAAATAAGATTCTTTGATGGTATGAATAAGGATGAGCTAAAAGAGTACCTTAACGGAGACTACATTGAAAAATTACTAAAATGGGGAATTTGTTCTTAACAATAATGCCTACAGAAGGTACTGCTAAAATTGAATATTTGTAGCATATAGGTGGAGAATCTGAAAGCGGAGCATAAAAAACTATAATGAAAAGTATTACTGAAACATCCAAGAAAAAAACTACCACCCATACTGCTTGGAGAATCTTTGGAAAAACAGTTTTTGGAAAAGTAATAACAAAAAACCGCTGGGTACACTTTGCAAGCAGAGACGGTATTCTTGTAAAATGTGTATGTGGTAAAATTGCTAACCATGAACGGGTCGTATATACCTCAGACTCAAACGAAGTCACATGCCCCCGATGTATTGAAAAACTGAATGAATTGAATATACTAGAAGAATAATACTAAATTAAAGAAGGTAATTACCCCCCTGGTTTAATGTTAGAGGTCCTTTTGATCCTAAATAGGAAATTAGTTTGTGGTCTGGACTGTCTCTTTACCCTCTCTGGGTATCTCCCGTACAGTCTCTACACACGCCCGGTAATTACTTACCTGCTTGGCTCGGGATTGCCTCCAGCATTACCTGAGAGGTCTCCCCGAATTTGAGAGATTATCACTTAAGTATTCCTACCTAAGCAGCCGTTTCTTCAGCTAGGTGCTCTGCCAATTAAGCTACGATTCAATAAATTTCTGATGTCAAACAACCCCTCTAAAACAAAAAAGCCCCCTGACCTTTTTGGGGTCTGAGGGCTTTTGATTTTAACTTTTTAGTTAGTTCAGATCAAATAACCTTTTACCCCATAATGCTTTGCATTCGGTTGCTGATTGGGATTTGGGTTATTATTGATTTTGAACATGATAATTTCTTCCTTGTTACCTTTAACATGCTATCTTGATATATAAAAAGTCAAATTTATTTTTAAGCCCCTTAAAGCCACCTAAATATCTTGGCTATTTTATCTCAGATAAGTCAACCTGATTACCTTCATCTATTTTAAATTGTTCTTTGGTCAGAATGCTTTTTATGGTGTCTTTAGTTTTATAGTGAGCTCCAGTAACATCATATCCTCCATGAAGAATATTAGCTCCTTGATCACTAACATAAAAACGATATTCATTTTTTCCGGATCCTACAGATAAAATATGGCCATGCCAAAAACCATACCAACTTTTTGCCCCTTCATCTACAAGTGCATTAAGTTTTACAGTATCACCTTTTCTAATATACTTTTTTAAAGTCGGTGCAATGCTTGAAATACTAAGGAAAGGCATTTTATAGAGAATTTCCCTTCCTTTTTCTTTTTTATCTTTTAATTCCATTTTTTCTTTTTTTTGTTTAAGTATTTCAGGACTACTATACTCTTTATTATAAATGCTTTTTACACCTTTACTTAATAATTTTGCAATGTCATTTATTAATGCTTCTATTTCTTTTACTACGTCTTTAATATTTCGAAGGAATGAATCTATATTCGCTGCTATTTTATTTTTATTAAATCTTTCTAAAATTTGAACTGCTTCTCTTTTTAGTTCATTTAGAAATTTTGCAATTTCTACTAATGACGTTTCAGGCCTATCTGTTAACTTGAGGTAGTCTTCTTCATATTTATTTAATTTATCTTTATCATCTTGAAAAATTCTCGAAATTAAGACCGGAAGGTCCTCCTTAAAATTTTTTTTAAAATCATTTAAAGTAATACTTTCTCTAAGCCTATCTCTACGCCTATCATAATAATCATCTAACGTATTAGCGATAACATCCAACGAATAAGCCTGTTTCACCAAGCCTCTCGCCTCCAGGCGGTTGGCGATACTGTCTAGTATGGAAGCAATTTTATTTTTCATTTTTATTCCCCAATTCTTCTTCAACTTCTTTTGTGCCTTCTTCTAAAAATTTTTCATCATCGAGGTCAAATTTCTTAAGAAGCTCCATGAACTCTCCTACATGGACTTTTTCTTCATCCGCTACATGCTGCATCACGCTCTTAACGTCTTGATTATTGGTGGCATCAGCTATAAGTTCATATAAGTGAGTGGCATCATGCTCAGCTGATATAGAGAGTCTGATAGCTCGGGCTATCTCTCTATCAGTTAGTTTTTTACCAGGAGCAATAAGATTTCTTATTCCGGAAAAATCCATGGCTTCTTTATGAGTATCACCTTCTATTTTAGCCAGCTTTGTATAATAGTCACTCATTTCTTTTATATGGGCTTTTGCGACCATTTCAGCGAATTCATCGAGAGTGATAGGCATCTCAACATTCTTCTCTTTGAGGAATTTCTCAAAGAATTTATACACATCCGAATGTTCTTTTTCTACTTTGATGCCTTTTTGGAGCTCTTCAGAATATCCGGCTTCTTTTAGATAGATTGAAGCAATACGCATGGCGACTTTTTTGTTAGCTGCATCCATTTGACTTACTACCTCTTATGCCCAGGTTTTACCAGGGTCTTTCCAGGGTTCGTTTTTGTATTCGGGGTCGATGCTTTTATTTTTTTCGTGGCGGGAGAAGAAAGCTTTCATCCGTTTTACAGTTTCAGGGGAGACTTTATCTCTATTTTTGAGATTTACGGCTCTTTGAACTCCTGAGCCTATACCCTCTTTTTTAGCTTGAGAGGTACTTAAGCCTCCCTTACCACCCGCTTTGGATCTATATTTTAAACCCTTAGAAGCTGCTGCAGAAACCGCTTCTGGAGGAATAAAGTTAATATGCTGATATCTTTCCATAGCATCCTTTATAAAGTATACTCAATAGAGTATATATTAAAAGAATATTAATAAGAGGGAGGATTAAGAAGGAGATATGTCGCAAATACAGTATAGGTAATAGGAGATACCTTTAAATAAGGCCCCTCATATATAATTTTAACATCAGTACCCTTCGGTATGGATCCAGCCTCTTTAGGGACAGTCTCTAAAGAGCTATACTTTTTTCTTTTATTTTGATTTTTGTTTTCTTGGTGGTAATAAGTACTACAGGCACACCCTCATTAGTGGTATTCATAAAGAAGTCGAGAGAATCTGTAAATACTTCAATATGAGTTTCGATCTCGTTGGAAGTATATCCGAGGATATCCGTTCTACAAAACTTATAGAAATTTAGCAAAAGCTAAATTCCATGTTTGTTTCCTAATTCATCAAGACTGCAAGTATTCTCCAAAGATAAATACTTGTCTTACACTTTCTCCAAAGGCTTTAATTCCCGTCGAACTAACGGTATACTCTAAAGACTATTATAGTCTTAGCATTCAATCATATCCACTTAAATTGAATATATAGCTACGCCACTGTGAGTGATCCTAATATATTTTTTAACAAGAAAAAACAGATAAATTCTATAAATTTATTAAAACTGTTAAAAGCCCCGATGTATACCAGAAGAATAATACTAAATTAAAGGAGATAACTACCGTTCCTTTAATGTTAGAGGTCCTTTTGATCCTAAATAAGAAATTAACCGGCTGGAGATCTATCTACCCAGAAGATCTTACCGTGAATGCTGATGTCGATGTCGATCTTCTCTTATATGTGGAAGGAAACCTTAGCGTTTCCGGAGCCGTCTTCATTAAAAAGAATCTCCACGTTAATGGTGATGTCGTTATTAGAGGGGATCTTAAAGTACAGGATGCTCTTATAACAGGATCACTTACCGTTACTGGAGATATAATCTCTGATGGAGTTGTAATAACCGGTAAAAAAATAACAGCTCAAACTATTAGCGCTAAAAAAATTGAAACAAATGAGGATATCGAGGCTAATTGGGTATGGTCTTCACAATTCCATGTAGTCTGTACTGAACTTAAAACAAAAACTATGCCCCTGGGACGTAATTACTGGGCAACTGTCCCAGCTCTAAAAAAATGGTCAGGCATCATCGCTAATGAAGAAAATTGTTGGAATAAACTTAAAGAAGTAGCCCTTAAAGAACCCGATAAACGACACCTCGAATACGTAGACCTCGGGCACTGGATTTTAAATACACAATTTAGAAACTTTGCTGGAATATCCACAAAAGGACTAAAGCCTAAGCAAACTTTCTGTGGTGTACCCCGTATGAGCACAGACTATGTACCCCAAGTCCGTTTAAAGAATACTGTAGAAGGAGCTTCTGATGCCTTATACAAAATCATTATAGATAAAACAAAAACTCCTTATATAGACTACAGTAACAACCTCTCATATCAGCAAATAGTAAAAAATTGGGGATCAGATATCCGAGCAGCATATAATGATGCTAATGTAAATCTTGGAAGTCTTAAAACATGTATACTTGGATCTGTTGTAGAAGATCAAACAGTAAAACATCAGTTAGTAAATGAAATCGGATCCGTCCAGAATGTACGGCAGCTGATTAATAACCACCATACCTTCATCTCAGATATCTTTATCGATAATGGACAGAGGCTCCATACCGTAGGAAGTCTCTCTCAGATATCAGATGACAGCTCCCTCTTATTTGAGATCCTAGGGATGTATGTCTCTGTGATAGGACTCATAAATGGGATCGCAGGTGGTATAGGAGGGACTCTCTTAGCGGTACTATCCCTTATGAAAGGTGCTGGAAAAACTAATCCTATTACAGCTAAGTACAATCAAATGCAAGAGCAGCTTACAGCAAATTTTGAAGAAGCACTTACAACAAATGGTCAGATGGCAGACACTATCATAGGCGATTATGGTAAGCTTCTTAAGGTAGATACTCTTATCCGTAAAGGTCAATTAGCCTGGTCAGATGCCCAGTATGCGAAAGCTGTGGCTACTGCATCTAATGAGTATGAGCGTAAATTATGGGTGACTATACTTCCTATATACTGGTGGCCTACATTCAGTTATTTCTACTGGGATAGTCCTAAGAGTAAAAAATGCGGGAATACGGTATATATGCCCTACTGGTCTGAATGCAGCTGGGGGCATATCAACAGCCAAATGAATTATATCCCATACTGGCTAACCTGTGGTGGACTTAAATGGTGGTGTAATGGAATAGAAGGCATCGCAGATCGACTGTCCCAGATAGGAGTCTCTATGGGCGAAATCATTAGAGGAGACGGAGATTGGGATGCTCCGTATGCAACTTATCGAAAGCATCCTGTAGGTCAGGATCAGCAGCCTTCCTGTGTAAAACATAGCTAATTTTTCAGATGTATAACTTAGATACCAGTAAGTATACTGTCCTTACCGGTATACATGTTAAGGTGTAGGTGTCATGGGAAAAGTTAAGAACGTTGTTGAGAAGTGGAGGCCCTCTGTATACGGTATATACTATGGTATCTTGAGGGAAATAGCTAGTGATTATGGGTACGCTTTAACGTTACATGGATCTATGACTCGTGATTTAGATCTAGTCGCCATACCATGGTCAGAGGAAGTCAAACCTGTAGAAGAGATGTTAAAAAAATTTCAAGAAAGTGTTGGATTCTTAGATGAAAGTCCTACTTTTGAAGACTATGAGCTTAAACCCCATGGCAGACGTGCTTATCATGTAATAATGGGGACGGGGTATGCGGATATAAGCGTTATGCCTTGTTCGAAAAAATCCGAAGATAAAACTTTAGGAAATGCAAAAGAAGTTGCTGGGTCTTACCCCAATCCTTTGAAAATGAGTTAGTAACAGATATCTTAACTATCATGTCTTGTTATTCAGCTAAGATTTATGGTAGAAGAAGTCATATGATTAAGAAGAATAAAGAAAATGAAGATAAACAGAGCATATAAGGTAGAACTTAATCCGAATAACAAACAACGAACTCTTTTAGAAAAGAGTGCTGGATGTGCTCGTTTTGCCTATAATTGGGGATTGGAAAAACGTATAGAACTTTATAAGTCAGAGAAGAAGTCTTTAACTGCTATAGATCAACATAGAATCCTATGTTCTATAAAGAAAACTGAATATCCGTGGATGTATGATGTATCTAAAATGGCTCCTCAAGAAGCCCTAAGAGATTTAGATACAGCTTTTAGAAACTTTTTTAGAGGATTGAAACAAGGTAATAAAATAGGTTTCCCTAAATTCAAAAGTAGGCATAAATCGAAACAAACCTTTTCTATATCTTATGGGTTTTATGTTTCACAATCCGAAATAAAGATACCTAAAGTCGGTTATGTAAGACTAAAAGAAAAAGGATATATACCTACTAAAGATGTTAAAATAAACTCTATGACAGTATCTAAAGTAGCTGATAGGTGGTATATCTCTGTTCAGGTTGAACAAGATATACCAGAACCAGCAACTCAAATAGAATCAGTTATAGGAGTAGATGTAGGAATAAAAACATTAGCTACTTGTTCTAATGGATTAATTTTTGAAAATCCTAAGTATCTCAAAAAGTCAAAGAAAAAATTAGCTCATGCTCAAAGGAACTTATCACGTAAGAAGTTTGATAAGGAAACTAAAAGATCAAGTAATAATAGAAATAAGGCTAAATTAAAAGTACAGAAAATATATAAAAGAATAAGTAATCAAAGAAAAGATGTACTTCATAAGATGACAAGTATTTTGGTGAGAACCAAATCAAGATATATAGTCTTAGAAGATTTAAATGTTTCGGGTATGATGAAGAACCATAAACTTGCAGGTGCTATAGGAGATGCCTCTTTTAATGAAATAAAAAGACAGTTATCTTATAAGACTTCTTGGTATGGTGGTTCCATAATCGAAGTAGATAGATTCTTTCCTTCAAGTAAAATGTGTTCTATTTGTGGTTGTTTAAAAGAAGACTTTACTTTAGAAGATAGAATTTATATATGTGATTGTGGAAATGTCATAGACAGAGACTTAAATGCATCTATTAATTTAGAAAAGTATGGATTAATTAAACTTAAAGATACCGATAGTTTGTCGGGAATTAAAGCCTGTGGAGAAAGTGTAAGACTTGTTGGTGCTTGTATAGATCAAGAAGCTGTTTCTATGAAGCAGGAAGAAAGCATCAAATGTTAAATTTGAGTAAGTTTTTCAGAACGGAGAAACTTGATGAATTAAAAGAAAGTGATACGGGCGAGGATCTTTATGCATTAGGATGTAAACTTAAAAATTTAGAAAGTCACCTCTTAAATATCCTAAATAAAAAGAATTAAACTGATGTCAAATAAAAGATTCCAAGATGAGCTCTCCGATCTTATCCTAGAATGGTCCCATACACTAGCTAAAAAAACTCAACATAAAAAAGAAAAAGATACTCTACATAAATGCTATACATCTCTTAGAAATATCTACTTAAAATATAAGAATGATAATCCTAATTGTGGGATGAGTTGTATACATTTTCCAGTATGCAAATTAGAAGATTGTAGAGGAAGGTACCTCTTAGAAGAATAACTATAGTAAAATAGGAGTTAGTGTGCGGATTTTTAAGTATCCGGTAAAAAAAGATGAAAGCATCCCATCATCTAATTCTGGTATATCTATTTACTTCCAATTACAGTACAAAATAAATTGATAGATACTATACCAAGGAGTATGATAGCACATAAATAACATCCACATCTTATCTAAGGAGTCCTAATGAGATACCTAGCTTTAATTATAGCTACAGTACTATTAGTTGGAAATGTTGACGCCCGACGAAGTAGCTCTTCATCATCCTCTTTTAAAAGTAGCAGCTCTAGAAGTAGCTCTACACCATCTAAGAGTACTACCACAAAAAAAGTAACCCCTACTCGTACTACAGATAAATCTAGCACTATTAAAAGTACTGCTACTACGACTACTACTAAACCCAAAGCGACTTCTACGAATAAACTAGATACAAAGCTACAAAAGAAAAAACTTGCTTCTAAGGATAAGGCTGCTTTTACTAAATATTCTAGTAAAAAAGAAGCTACTGCAGACTACCAGAAAAATTTAGCCAGTAAGAACAGTTATACTAGTGCATCAGCCCCTACTACCCGACCTAAAGAAGTACCTGAGCGTATCAGCTATAATGGAAGGGATATCCCCGTCTCATATAATGCTTATCCTGGCGGTGGTTATGGCTATGGATATATAGACCCTCTCACAATGGCTTTTATAGCCCTACAGCCCCGATACTATGTTGTAGACCCCTATGCTATGCGATCAGCAGGATATGGGCAGTGGGATGCCTCAGGGCAGCCTGTAAGAACATCCTCTGGTGCAGGTGTAATTTTACTAAGCATTATTATAGGTGCTGTGATCATAGTAGTAATAGTATTCACATTATCCAGATAGAAGTAAAAGGAATAAAGCAATGCCAAAAACAGCATTAGATTATCTTGGATACCAGATAGGAGATATAATAACTCTATCTGATGTCCAAACTCAGCAGGAATTCAATGAGATGTCTGTAGATTTCAGGATAAAAGAAATCCGGACATACAAAGAACCCGGAGGTCTCTTTACCTATACCGGATATATCTCTGAGTATGCTCCGGAGAATGAGGAACCCACCACTATAATGCTGTTCTTAAGGCAAGTAGATGACGATTTTGATCTGTTTGTTTATTATGTGGATCAAGAGGGTCCCTCGGACGACTTTGGTCCCCTTTTTAAAACTAATCCTAAAGATCCGGAAGACGAAGATCTCGTTGATATTTTTGAAGTAGATATTCATGTTGATGGTAAGGATCTTCCTGTAACCTGGAATCAAAAAGGATCGGGTACTATCTTTGGTGTCGATTATAACTCTACCGATACCGGAGAAGGACAGAAAACAATATCAGAGTATTACACAAAAGATGAGACCGGTGGTAATCCTCATTGTTTCATAGACTGGGCAGGAGATACTACTGACGGTTTTCTGGAAATCTGGTATGGCTGCGAGGTTACTCCAGAGGATGTCGAATTATTTCGTACAAGTAAATAAATATAAATAGTAAAGGAGCAGTATCATGGCTGATTTAAATGGGACTCCTTCTGAGCTTGAGATTAAGAATGCTCAGAAAGTAAAATTGTTTCTTACTGACATCGATGATATCGGATATGAAGCTATCCGAGAGGATATTTTTAAGGTTGTTGCGGGAAGTCTTAACTGCATTGTAGATGTAGAGGAGACTATCGTCACTATCGCTATGGAGGTATGTGATATCCCTTCTGACGATACTAAAAAGAATGCTCTCTTCGAACTTCTTCTCAAGCTTAATAAAGATGCTATCCATGGTAAATTTGCACTTATCGAAGATAAAGTCTATGTCCTCGATAACCTGGAAATTGAGAACCTGGATCAAAATGAACTTGAAGCTTCTTTAGGTTGGGTTTTTACGATAGTAAATAACAATCTGGAAGCCATCGCAGAGCTCACGGATGAGTCCGAAGCAGAAGAAAATTAATTACACACGAATAATATAAGGAGATATATCATGGGTCTTTTAAAACTTCTTGGGGTAGTCCGTAAAGCTGCGGATGCTAAAATAGATGCTCAGGCAGAAAAGATTGAGAATGCCAATGCAGTAGAATTTGGTAAGCAGGATCTCACCAAAATGAAGGAAGATTTTGCTAATGTATGCACAAACATTGGGAAAATAAAAGGAGAGATCGCAATTTTTAAGGATAAGATCTCTGATGCTAAAAAACGTATTAAGCAGTACGAGACCAATGCTCTTCAATTAGATGAATCCGGTAATAGTGAACTTGCTATCAAGAACTGTGAGGCTGCTGATCGCCTAAGTTCTCAACTTGAGACTTTTACTGAAGCTCTTAAAATGCAGCAGGATCTTCTTCAGGATCAAATGTCTGCCCGGGATGAGATGAAAAGTAACCTTGATGAAGCAGAATCTGATATAGTTACTATGCAGGCTATGAAGGATGTTACTACTGCTAATGAGAATCTTATTAAGATTAACAAGAACAGTGGTGAAAGTGCCGTTTCAAAGCTTAAAAGCAGAAAAGAAGCCCTAAAAAAACAGATGTATGCTGCAAAAGCTATGAAAGAGGAAAGTGGTGGAGGAGAAACCGTCGAACAACAGACTGCAAAAGCTCTTGGTAATTCTACGGGCATGTCCCGATTAGAAGCTTTAAGAGCTAAAAATAAAAAGTAATTGACATGGAAATCAGAAGGCAGGCTAATTTCTCTCCGCTTGAGGTCTGTCTTCTGTCCTTCTAAAAAGTATCTTAAAAAGGATATTTATCATTGAAAGACCCAGAATTTAAACAGCGTATGCTTAAAGTAGATGGTAAATCATTCTATTGTAGCTGTGGGTGTAATGTCTTTACGGAATATTCGAAAGAAAAATATAAATGTAATAGCTGCGACACCTGTTATGAGTCTGAGATATCAATTAAAAAGAGTGAGAATAAAAAAAAGAACACAATACAGTGCTGTAACAAAACCTGGCCGTCATTTTATGAATTTTGCCCCATCTGTGGAACTGCTATATAATAGATGATAATAAAAGGATACATAGCTTATGAAAGTATCAATTCTTCTTTTCTTTGCAGCATTAGGATATTGTACAGACACCCTTAATGTGGGTATCTATGAATATATCCCTATGGTCATTAACACCTCCGGGGGCTATGAAGGATACGATATTGAGCTATGGGATTCAATAGCAAAAGTAAATTCCATCCCTTATAATTACTGTAAAGTGGACTCCTTCCAACAACTTTTTGATGACCTTAAATCCGGTAAATTAGATGCAGTAATTTCCGGGATAAGTATAACAAAAGATCGGGAGATAGATTTTGATTTTACACATAGATACTTCCAATCCGGTTTAGGCATCCTTACCCTAAATGATAGCTCCTTAATAAATAAAATTAAGAGCCGTTATACTTTTTTTACAGGGTTATTGATTAGCCTTATACCTTACTTCATATCCTGGATGATTTACGTTTGTTTCTGGGCTTTTTTAATCTGGTTTTTTGAAAGAGGTAATCCTGATTTTAATGACAAATTTGGACCAGGATTTCCCGATGCTCGATTTTTTGTGCATGTTGTAATATCCTCCACAGGTTTTGGTAACCAGATACCTAAATCCGTATGGGGCAGGCGTATGACCGTAGTACTTATGTATTCTGGTATCGGTTTTATGTTCCCTATGATCACCGGTAAGATATCCAGTGAAATGACTACGTATAAGATGACGAATACTATTGAAAGTAAAGAGGATCTTAAGGGAGTAAAAGTAGCAGTTATTAAAGGGACTACCTCAGTATCTTCCGTTAAAAAATTAGGATCTAATACTATTGAGGTAAAAGATATTCCACAAGCACTAGAACTTATTAGGAATAATGAAGTACTTGCTGTTGTATATGATATCCCTGCTTTAAAATATTTAGAAAAAGCATCAAAAAGATACAGGGTCCTGGACGATACCTTTGACGACCAAGATTATGGTATCATGTTTGCAGAAAAAAGCCCCCTAAAAGAAAAGATAAATCGTACTATACTGGATTTACAGGAAAAAGGATTCTTAGCTAGTCTGAAAAATAAATGGTTAGGATCTATATAAAACCAGTATTTACGTATCCTATATTTTAATTTATAGGATATAGATGTTATGGTACGTGGCGCACACTAAAAAAGATCTATAACATACAAGGATACTAATAAGTACTCCTCATAAAATATCCCGTATCATAACTTCTAAGTAAATTTTGTACTCCAATAGCAATATTAAGGAATAATTAAATGTTTATAGTTTTTGAAGGTATTGATGGTTCAGGAAAAACAACGGTATCAAAAAAAGTAGCTGAGGCTTTAGATTATACTTGGACTAAAGAGCCTACCTTTACCTCTGAGCAAGCAGATAAATTAAATCTCAACTCTATAGATGATATCGATAGAGAAACGGAATTTGCAATAGACCGCATAGAACACCAAAAAGAAATTAAAAAAAACTTAGGTATAGGTGTCATATGCGATAGGTATATATGGTCGGGATTAGCATATTCAAAATTGTACAATCCTTCCGCTTATCCCTTTGCTGTCTCCCTCTATAAACATAAATATTTCTTAAAGCCCGATATTTATGTTTTTGTAGATACCCCTATAAATGTATGTGCATCTAGAAAGAAGGATCAACCAAAAGAGCATCTTGTTAAACTAAGGGAAGCATATGCATTAACTGCTCCTAAGGATGTCTATTATGTATCTTCTGAAAGGGATGTTGATCAAACTGTAAAAGATATAGTATCTTATTTAAAACTCTTCAAAGCAGATTAAAATATGGAGTATGGATTTTGTAAAGTAGGGGACAAATTTGCGGACTTTCAGCCAGGACTGGAGTACCTCAATGAGGAGGGGGCGTGGGTAGAATCTAAGCAATATTCTAGTTTCTGTAACAAAAATAATGTAGGGAGATATCGATATCCTATACTCCAAGGTATGCCTCTATCCAAATTTATAGATGAGCTTACTACAAATATCGAAGAAGTAAAATATATCCCTGTCACTAATTGCTTAAACTGTCCATACAGCGAGTACCTTGAAGAAAGTGGCACCATAGGATACTGTGAGCACGAGGTATCTATAGAACATAACAGAGATAAAAAAAAGCTGGTACTAAGACGTAAACCCCCTAAATGGTGCCCCCTCCCGGGCCTACCTGTAAACATGCTCTCGAGTGTTTCATGGCCATCTATATAAACAAAAAAGAGCTCGGGACTATAGAGAAAATCATAAGAAGTCTGGAAAAAACAGTAAAAGATAAAAATTTAGAAGAAGAACCCCAGGATCTTAAGAACTTAAAAAGTATCGTAGCTAAGTATCAATTTAGTTTTTATGATAATATTAAAGCTAGAAAACCCATTAATAAATTGCTAAAAAAAGCTCTTAAATCTAAAGATCCTAGTAGCTGCCTAGAAGAGCTTGCTGTCAGGAAAGAAAGAAAATACAGGGCAAAAATATTTACAGAGAATAAAAAATTAAAGAAAAGGCTTGAGGAATTAGATGATAAGCTGCTTTGACTGGGAATACCACTACCTTTCTAACTTTGCGCGATATTCTGTAAATTACATTGGTATCCTATACCCCACATCTGAACATGCATATCAATCCTTTAAAACGATAGACCCAGATATTCGAAGATCCTTTAAAGATATCGGGTCTCCTTATGAAGCTAAAAAGAAAGGATTGAAGTTAGAACTTAGAGAAGACTGGGATGATATAAAAGATTTAGTCATGTATGAGATCGTCTTAGCTAAATTCTCACAGCATATAGAGATCCGCAAAAAATTAATAAATACAGGTGAGCAGCTCATTGTAGAGCGCAATACATGGGGAGATACATATTGGGGAGTATGTGACGGCCAAGGCCAAAATAAACTGGGGATTATCCTTATGAAAGTCCGAGAAGAGCTCAGACCGCAGATAGAGCCATATAAACTCGATTTCTAGCTCCCAGCAATTATGTAAAAAGGTATTCCGCTAACCTCGGTTATTACTAAAAAAAGATGAAATTATTGCAAAAATAATTATAGCTAAAAGAAAGTATATAATACGATCTATAGTTATTAATTGATCTATATCCGATATATCAAACATAATAGTATCCTAGGTAAGTTAGAGATTATACTTCTACTCGATCATTAATAGAATATCAAAATATGTGGCAAATTAATGAGGGACTCTGCTGAGAAGAGTATATACAATTGATACTTTGGATACATGCCAGTATATTACTAAATACAGACTGGAGAAACCTATGAGAGAGAGTCTTCATATAGAAAAAGATAAGTTACGATCCAAGATTATGAGAATAAAAGAGGATCTTAACATTTATGATTTTGATAGTATCTCCCTATACCTAAGTTCTTGGTATACTTTAAAGAACACCCACGGTGCTCAGATGGGTTATAGAGTCCTCGGGAAATCTTTAGGCACCTCTTCTACCGGCTATTTTAGTAAGTACTTAGACGGGCATATATCCAAAGATTCCTTAAAGAGATTTAAAAAGGTTCTGAGGCTAGATTCTGATGAGTATAAGTACTTTAAAATTCTTGTAGCACTTCAGAAAACAAAACTAAGTACTAATCTACGTAATGAACTTTTATCTGCCTGGAAAAAAGAATATGTCAAATAGCATAGAAGTTCTATGGAAAGTCAAACTCAAAAATTCCGATTTCTTAGAAATAACAATTGAAAACTCTCCTAAAAAAGCCACCTGTGCTCGATGCCATAATCCTATTAATGCTAATGAAAAAAGAGTGGGGGCCATACTCCGGGGGGGATTCCACAGCTCAGCAGAGAAGTTTCATTTAGATTGTATGGATATCAAAATAATTAAGCATGAAATTAAATTAAGTCGTACAGTTTTAGAAAAAAGAATTGCGTTATATAAGGAACAACTCGATAATCTTGAAAAGCAATCACAACTATTGAATACAATTTTATAACATAGAAAGAAGTTCTATTTTGAAAAAAGGATGTATAACGTGCGCCCTGGTAGATAAGGTTAATGAGGATGGTATCTGCCCCAAGCTCCTGTCTTGCATAGCTTACGTGAACGAAGAAAAGATTTTTAAAGAATATGTCCCTAAAAATAAGGACATTGAAGATAGAGGGACTAATTCGTAGTGAGAGACGATTTATGAGCAGTATAGATACTAAGTCGCCTCCTATGGAGAGTAAAAAGCAAGATCTTCATTTTAAAAGTTTTTTTCATAGCTGCATGGATGCAAAAGAGCCCGTATGCTGCCCAAATATAGAGCTGGATGAAATTGAGGAAATATTTTTCAATATTGTATACTGGGCGAGGAATAAAAAGAAGAACTTAGAGGAATGCATCAGGAATAGGTTTACTCCTGGGCCTCTAGGTGTTATAACTAAAAAGAACCTATGGGTCCCTATAGGATCAGAAAGTTGTAACGCTGATCTTTATGGATTTCAGGGAAAGAACTCATACAATCCATATAGGATCCGGGAGCATTGCTTATCTGAGAGCCATATCCGCTTCCTAGTAAAGTATAGGTCTAATTATGTATTTAAAAAAACTTTTAAAGAGTTAGATCCAAATGAAATAGGTATACTATTTAAGATGGTACACAATAGATCATTCCCCCTGTATATCAACAGCAATATCTGGATTATAAGTACCATGGCAAAAGATTTTTTAGAAACTATATGTATACATAAGGATTACTGGAAATGACTACAATAATATTATTACAGATATACGCCTATGTAGGAGCAATACTAATAGGATTCTTTCTTGGCCTCACTGTAAAACTTACAATATATAAAATAAAAAGCCCTATCTATAACCGAAAAGAAGACAGGAGAATTAGAGTATGAAGAATAAGTTTTGGGGCCTTATAGAAGAGAAGTTAAAGTGCGTTGAGGATACCTTAGCCTATTACGTAGGCGGGACCCTGTTTATACGCTATAGGGATAAAAATGAAGTAGCTCTTAATCTTAGTGGTAAGGGATTTCTATTACTTGAAAAAACTCCTGAATTTATGAAGGATAGCACGATATACCCCCCGGAATACATTACGAAATTAGTCAGAAAATTATATATAAAATATAAAGGAAAAACGAGTTTCTATAAAGAATGTCTAAAAGAAAAATAGTGTACAAAATAAACGAGGAACTCCTCAAAAAAGTATATACCCTATATGCTTTAATATCTTGGAGAGAATATCAAACTAAAAACAATGTTCTTTACTCTATAGCAATATGTCTCATTATTATTAGTGCCTTCGATTTCATTAAGGATCCCTTAGTAGGTAGAGGGATCGGTATAATCTCTTATGTATCCCTAGCTTTACATATTATCTTACGAATTAAATTCTGTAAAAATTATTATATAAAAAAAGAAGCAAAAGAAATGGAAAAATTTATCATTGAAGCACAGGATAAGCTTGCTGTAGATGATCTTATTAATGATGTTGAGCGGGGGTCCTCCCTCTTCTAATGAAAAGATTTATAAAATTTGCATATGAATTAGTACCATTTAATAGCAGACCTATTGTAGCTGAAATAGATCACTATATGGAAGTAAATTACCGGGCAAGCCACCGAAAATACCACAATATGGATTATATCAACCGGTGCCTAAAAAATTTCGATTTAGTACAAAGTCTTGTTTACGATAATAATAAAATGGAACTTGCAATATGGTGCCATAAAATTATCCAGGTACCCGGATCCGCAGTCCACCCATATATCTGTGCGGACTATGCTCAACAGGTGGCTCTTGTACTAGGGCGTGATAGAAAATATGCTCGATCAGTAGCCCAGATGGTTTACAGAGGATTGTTGGGCTATCTTGAACTTAATGAGGACAATAGCTTATTCATAGATATAATCCGGTCAGATCTCGGACTTGAACCCGATGAATACAAAAGTAATCTCAAAAAAATAGAAGAGGAATACGCATTAGCACACCCAACCAATTTTAAATATAATAGGATACAGTTTTTAAAAAGATGCCTAGTAGTAAAAACAATCTATCGTACAGAATATTTTAAGGATCTTTACGAAAAAAATGCCCAGCACAATGTAAATGAGGAGCTTAAAGAAATACTTAAAAACGGCCACCCGGGAGATTTTTTAAAGGATTATTAACTATGACACCGCCTAAAGTTTGCTGCCCCAAATGTGAAAATTGCGAGATACAAGTACTAAATACAAGGTCTACTAAATTTAATACATACCGCCGTAGAAGATCCTGTTCATGTGGATATCGATGGACGACTTATGAAATATCCGCCTCCCTATGGAAAGAGATCCTTAAAATCAAAAGAGCATAGCATATAAAAAGAATTGATACTTTCATTATAAAAAAGTATAATACCCTTCATATTTAAATAATATCTATATCTATCAAAGGGGCAGGCTATGACTCATATTTACGACTATACTATCTTAGATGCTGCTTTAAGAGAAAACCCTAAAATTTCATATGCGCAGTATCTAGCAAAAGATAAGAATCCTGCCAGTTTGTGGTGCTTTCAGATGAGAAAAAGAAAACATAGGGAGGGCCTTAACTTACCTAATAAAAAACCTCCCATAACTTTCCCTGCAAATAAATTAAAAAAGTATGAAGGAATGCCTTTTGATTTATTAAAAAAAAATATATCTAAGAATTCTTCCGGAAATGTTAAAACACAAATAATGCATATCGTTGAGGAGCTGGCTAAGAATCCTGAGTTACCTCCCCTTGAATATGAGCATGCTAATCGAAGTCTCCTCTTTGATATCAAACGGTACTATACCATACGAGACCGTGTCCGATATTGGCTAAAAGCAAACAACATGTATAAGGAATACCCAAACTCTCAGGGCACACCTGTTGAAGATAACGTAATCAAGGCCCCCCAAAACTCTAAAACAGAAGGCACGGGCAGGGATTATACCCTCCCATACATATTAGAGGTACTAAATAAAGAGAAAGAATCCCTTATGCTTACTCCGGAAGAATTTGAAGCTCTTCCTGAAAAGGATCTTGAGGATTTTGTTAACTTATATAAACAAAGTTTGTTTTATTTGAAAAGTGCGGTAGCGGTCCTTGAAGTCAACGGAATCGTTAAAAAATTCAGATCTCAAATAAATAACATATAACCAGGGAGTTCTTTTGAAGGAATCCAAAGCGCTCGTATTAAAAGAGTTTGAAGCTAAAGTAATCTCATACATGAGTAGTATGAAAAGTGCCGTATATGCCCAGAACATTGCTGAGGAATTAGGTATCTCCAAATACAAGGTATACCAGATAATAAAAAGGATGCGCTTTAACGGTGTCGGGGTACACACCACCTGGAACGGGTACGTACTATCTAAGTATGCTACTAAAAAAGAAGACGTAGGTTTCATACGGGGGCTTCTTGGTAGACGAGCATCCGATTATCATGCCCTTAAAGGTGCTAAACCCCATATAAATAGACGGTGGCGTAAGTCCAGCTTATATCCAGAACTAAATAGTGCTATGACGCCTCTTATTGCTCCTCCTGATAAATTAAATGAAGGTATGAAATCTGTTGAGTCCTTACGATGAAGGTAGTAATAAACAGTGATCTTATAAATGATATAAGGCTATACTGCTGGAGGTTTCAAAAAAAAGCTCATAGAGAAGGAAAATCATACATATATAGAACTTATCGTGAAATAAAAAAAAGATTCAGAATAAAATACTTCCATATTGATCGCATTATAGAAACTGATCCGAATCTGGTCCTTATTACTAATGTTATGGGTAATGATGCCCCAATAAGACGGGGGGATTATATGGTAGAATGCGTAAAACCTCCTAAAAAAGTGTAATTTTGTACGAGTGTTATCCCTTTGTAGAGGCATCAGTAAAAGTTATAATCGGAGACGGGTATGAGTATAAAAGCTTCAGTAGAAAAAGAGCTTAAGAATCTTTTAAAAAAGTACAATTGGAGTAGCATAGAGGACATTAATTGGATTCGGGTTTCCTGGAACAATAATATCTCTGAATCATTTATTGAGACGTATAAAGACTTCTTATGCTGGGGGGCTATATCTTCTGGTCAAAAGCTATCAGAAGCTTTTATTACAAAGCATAAAAACCTTGTATGCTGGGAGGTTATATCTGCATGCCAAAAGTTATCAGAAGCTTTTATTACAAAGCATAAAAACCTTGTATGCTGGAAGTACATATCTGCATGCCAAAAGTTATCAGAATCCTTTATTACAAAGCATAAAAACCTTGTATGCTGGGAGGCTATATCTGATCGTCAAAAGTTATCAGAAGCTTTTATTACAAAGCATAAAAACCTTGTATGCTGGAAGTATATATCTGCATGGCAAAAGTTATCAGAAGCTTTTATTACAAAGCATAAAAACCTTGTATGCTGGGGGGCTATATCTTCTGGTCAAAAGTTATCAGAATCCTTTATTACAAAGCATAAAAACCTTGTATGCTGGGAGGCTATATCTGCTCGTCAAAAGCTATCAGAATCCTTTATTACAAAGCATAAAAACCTTGTATGCTGGAGGGCTATATCTAAATGCCAAAAGCTATCGGAACCTTTTATTACAAAGCACAAGTTTGAATTAGATTGGAGAGAGATAGTAACGTACCAAGTATTATCTGTCCCCCTTATCGAAAAACACGATAACTTTATCGATATGCATATAGCATCTAGATGCCAAAGGTTGCCTGAGCATCTTATTGAGAGAAAAAAGCATAGAGTATCTTGGTTAGCTATATCTCAATTTCAGAAGCTATCAGAATCCTTTATTGATAGACTCGAGGACTATGTAGATTGGAAATATATCTTTATATACCAAAAGTTATCCGGAAAATTTATCTGGAAAAATAGAAAAAGGCCCCCCCTTTCCAAAGATACGCTTAAAAGTCAGATTCTTTCTCCATATTACCTTAAAAAATTTAAGGACTATATAGATATAGATGAGTACAAAAAAGTACATGGCCCTAAATCAGACCCCATAAAATTAAAAGAAATAAAAGAATACGCAAAAAAACATCGGTTATTATTTAGATCTGAATATCTGTATGCGTATAGAGATCACGATCCCTATGGTCGGGGGATTCATAATAGAACTCTTATCTATAAAGAGAGCGCGTATTATAGAGATTGGCATTGTGACTTAAATCCGAATAACATTAACTCTTTCGGTTTGGGAATTTGGCCTAAAGGAAGTACCCGAATAAAAGTACATTATAAGGATTGGGGAGTTTCTGTCGTGGGGGATCCTGATGGAAAAGCTCGTGTTTATGGATTTAAAGTTTTAAAGACAGATTTAAAAAGACGTTCTTTTAGAGGTTAGTAATGACATGTGACTGCTGTGCTAATATCGAAAAATCTATAAAAAATCTCTCTTCTCTTCTTGATAGATATCGAAAAGAGAACGAAAGCACTTTTACTAAGAAGCTAAGTAAACCAGATATAAGAGAGAACTTAGCTCGAACGACGCTTCTTCTTTTAGCGCATCAGAATAACATTATACATGCCCAGATACCTTTTACAGATACTTGGTCAAAAAATGTGAGGGACATTTTAATGGTATTAAATTCTACCATAGAAGAGATGGATAAACAAAATAAGAAACCGTTTAAGAGGCTAATTATTACAATAGCTTTTATCGCTTTTTTAATAACAAGTATTATTTCTATATTCCTATCATACTTTTTACAGCATTAAAAGAAATACTATGATTTCATTAAATCCCAAAAAAACGTATGAGTTATTAGAAGCTCTAAAAGACAACAAAGAGTTAGTTAAGGTATATAAATACGGTGAAAGTTCCGAAGTAGAGGAAGAGATAATAAGATTATTCTCTTATAATGATGAATCTAAAAAGTATCTTACCAGATCTGGATGGAGAAGTGGCCTAGGAACTAATGAAGATAGGCTTCTAGAATTAATTTTGTCCCCAGAACTATGGGATATAAAGGAAAAAAAGTAATGTCATATATACACTGCCACAGCTGTTTCTGGTCTCAGGACGATTTCTACTCTAAAGGATATAACCCTGCAGATTTCTTAAGAACATGGAATGAGTACCTATTTGGTGATAAGAGAAACAAGCTGGACACCCCCTTCTCTGATGATTCCCAGTTTCTTAGTGAAAATGGACCTATAACAGCGCGTGAAGTTATTGCTCGTGACTATGAGAATTTTGCGAAAAGGATACGTGAGATGAAATGGGTCACTCATGATGACTTTATTAGAGATCCCAATAAAACCTGTCCTGCATGCGGATCAAAAAATCTAGATATCGACTAAATTCAGGGAAATTGCCTACTATTTAAACTCCTCAATTAACTCTCCTATAAATTTAAGATATTCCTGTATACTGGTATTACCCGATAGTATACTAGTTTAAAAGTTATCACACATGACAGGAATCCCATAAAAGGTCTAAAATTAAAAAAGATAGAAGATAAATATCTAAGAGATTATTGGATCAGCATTTATTATTAAATTTCTTAAGGGGCTTACCATGCACTGGGTACTCGCGCATCTAATTGGAGATTACCTTATTCAAACAGATTGGATGGCTTTAAATAAAAAGAAGTCATCTTTTGTCTGCTTCGTGCATGTAATAACATATCTAATCCCATTCCTTTTCTGTGGTTTTACTTGGTGGCAGCTGCTTCTTATAGGGACGGAGCATTTTATACAGGATAGAACAAACATAGTCCTTTGGTTTATGAAAGTTAAAGGATCAAAGTTATTCGCAACAGGGCCTATGGCTCCATGGTCTATCGTTGTAACGGATAATATCCTGCATATCCTGTGGATAGCTTTTGTAGCCTGGATACCTAAAGCCATAAATATCTATATGTAAGGCATATAATGACTTTTGAAACACATGAGCGGAGACCTCTATATTGAAGCTATCCGAGTATGGGAGAACGGTTCTTGTACTTTCCAGCTTTCTAGATGCACAAATTGTGGAAACTACGATGCATGGAAACCAAAAAATTAACTCCTAGGATATTTATATGAGTCTGTATACTAATGAGCAAGTCTGTAGAGGATGTATTCATGCTGTCTTTCATGAATGTTGCAGGTCCTTCTGTAAATGTCTTATAGGCGAAGATATAGATGAACTAGTAGGTACCTGTAAAAGTAGAGAAGAATCTAAGTAATCCATGAGGGATTATATGAAAACGTTCCTATCAAAGTTTATAAAAAATAATAGGATACCTGTAAACTGCAATGAGTGCTCCTTAGGAAGATATCGTCTATGCACTGCAAAGTACAACGACAGCTGGTGTGTTCAGTTTTGGCGTTCTATCTACGAGGATTTAAAAGAAATTAATAAAAAGAAGGTGATACCTAAATGTTCCTTATGCTCGGATACTAAGAGTGTAAAAAAGGTAATCAGTCCTGAAGGTTTTCTAGGAGAGGCTCCATGTCCTCTATGCTGTAAGGAAAAGAGACATGAACCACATTCTTAAAATTTGTAGTACCTGTGGAGCATTAATACAGCAATGTAGATGCCTGTCATGTAATAAGGAAACAGTAAAGGACATCTGTGATAAATGCAAGAAGAAATCCCTGGAAAATGCAGGTCTTGTAGCTCTTAAGGATCTAGAATCCTTTTGTCTTGGACGTATGGAATTAGATAAGATGCGTCTGGCTTATCGGGATGTCCTATACCTGGTGCGCCAACATATACACTCTTTAGGAGAAAAGTCATCCATGGGGCATAAAGGAACAAGTAGTATGGGAGTTACTGGAATAGTAGAAGAATACCCGAAGGAATTATCTAAAGGAGACACTATTTCTAAAGGGAGCCCATTAAAGAAATGGCTTAAAGAACTTAAGTGGGAGCATAGCTGGGATTTTAAAGGAGAAGACTATTGGTACGATATCTACCACGAGAATAAGATTATTGTACAGATAGAATTTGATGTGCCCCTTGATTTGGCAAAAAAGGAGATTAAAAAAGTTTATTCTGGATTAGATTTTTCTGATAAGCTTTATCTAGGTAATCTTAAAGAGGCTTTAACTGGTCAATTCCTATACATAACTAAATGACATTATGTGAATCTACCAA
>Ga0114918_10000814_pt1 | contig 27415 bp, 35 predicted proteins | sample LantaG_FD_87015 | JGI IMG/M metagenome (GOLD analysis project Ga0114918, IMG submission 87015) | Deep subsurface microbial communities from Baltic Sea to uncover new lineages of life (NeLLi) - Landsort_02402 metaG | ecosystem: Environmental > Aquatic > Marine > Oceanic > Sediment | place...
CACCCTTTTGACACAGGACTCGAAGGACACCTAATCGCCATAGCAAACCTATAATCTGCAGCTTATGATATTATGGGCCGTTAGCTCAGTTGGCAGAGCACCTGACTTTTAATCAGGGTGTCGGGAGTTCGAGTCTCCCACGGCCTATTTCCTGAGTCTTTCAACTTCATCCTCCGCTATTCTCCAATGTCCTTCAATGCGCCTAGCTGATTTAGCCATCCTAGTATAAATCCAGCTGTAGATGGTCTGTCTAGGGATTTTGAATTTTTCACTAGCATCTCGAACCGATAAGAAAAGTTTATCAGAGCCCCAAAGTTTTGTCAAGTGCCTCTTTATTAGATTATTCATAATTCTCTGATAATAAGTATAAACCTGTTAGTTTTCTTTGTCAAGTTAGCTTTGGAAACAGTTAATTTGCCAGGTAAACAATTATTACTGAAACTGGTGCTGTAAAGTAAACAAAAAAAATAGGGGGAGTCATATTTCTACAACTCCCCTTATTTGACCTCCTAAACTATCCTTTCGGAAGTACCCCACAGGTACATTCATTAAGGAGGAACCTTTCGCTTGCCTGAGCCTACTCCAACCCTTAACTTTGTATCTTTACCCATCTTGAATGTATACAAACCTCGGCTCAGGCTAGGAATTGCCCAACCATTCCCTATTTACCTTTCCGATAACATTGAAACCGTTAGCAAGGCAATTCCCTACTTGCCAGCTAGGGACTTACACCCTAGATTGTCCTTCTGTTAGTCTAACCCTCATGGGTTATACTGAGGTCTTGGGCGAATTGTGCATTTTTGCACAATCGCCTGCGTATTTTTCCGCCACTGGCAAGTCTTATTATATCATTGTTAAAGTAACTTATCAAATCACCTTGGTCCCGTTGGCATTTATTATTCATCCTATTGTTATTATATCATAGTTAAATAAACTTTTCCCTTATTAAAGGAAACCTTGAAATACTTTAATTACCACCAACCAAAATGCTCCGCAAGGGCTATGACAATCCCTGCAAGGATACTACCCAATATGACAAAAGCACCACCTTTTCCAACTGCATCAACAAACCTGGTCACAGGGGATTTCGTTGGCATACAAGCTGGTCTACCTTCCAGTTTGCCTAATCGGGTCTCATGCTTTAGTAGAGTGCCATTGATTTTAACCAGGTGTTCGCTTATATCATTGACAGTTTGTGCTGTCATTACCAATAAATCTCTGTCTGATTGTGCCTCAAAGTTAATACGAGCCATTGCTTTATCCCCCTAGAAATTTTATTACTCCTAGAATTATTCCAAGCCAGGTAAATACGCCTAATGCCAGCCCGAATTTATAGTAGTGCCATTCGCCAGCAAGCATCTTCTTTACACTTTCAGGTTTCTCTTGTGCTGCAAAGATTAGGTTTATAGCCTCGCTCCAGCCCACTACGAAAGAATGAATCTCTTCGTCAGTGTTTAAGAATTCCCTTAAAGGTATTATTTTCATTTTTGCTCTGCCTTTCCCTTAATGTGCATCACTGTTCTTTCACCAAACCACCATGTTATTACCGGTATAGCCATCGCCAGAAACCAATCAGGAGCGTCAATGCCTTGCGTAACAACTTGGGCAATAACGCAGGCGAAGATAATAGTTACAATAGGTCTGGTAGCTTTCCTAAATGCCTCTCCGACTATGTTCATAATGCCTCCTTTATGTCTGATTCTCACGAGTGGGATTTAACGAAAATAAGGGGTATAATGATTTAGCCTAGTAATCCTTCAAGTGATTAGAAATAGTGATGCCGTTCCCTATGTTTTAGGGGGTTGTTGGTTACCCTCCAGTTTGTCGCTCATTTTCTGGAGTCTGTGCACAATACTTTGAGCTTTACCCCTGAGGACTTCGTGGCAGAGTTGAATGATTTTACCGTTATGGAGCTTAATCTCTGCCACCACTTCTCGCTTGTTGTGGACATCACATACCCCAATCCTTATTTCTCTTCCTTGCATATTGCCTCTCTTAATGTTTGGATTTGCTCTCGTAAATTGTTAATCACTTGAGCCTGCCTGTTTATTTTACTTTCCAGAATAGTAATCTGCTTATGCCTGTCATCGCTTACTAACTGGAGGTTTTCTATCCTATTGTCGTCTCTAATGTGGTTCCTGTGATGCACGATTTCCCACGATTGCAAGCAACGCCCAAGATATTTTGCCATAATAAGGCGATGCTCATAAATATACCCATTATGAGTCATTGTGTAAAAGAAATTGCTAGGTTGTAGTCTAATCTCAATATATCCCGTGCTTGAGTATATCCGCCCGCCTTTCCAATTAAAACTCCCCTTATCCCTTCGTGTATAATTAATTTTAGCAGCACAACTTCTACATCTGTTGCTTTGGGGGCTTCCATTTCGTAACATAACCCAATTGCATTTGCCACAATCTGGGCAGGCATGGTAAATCCAACTTCCTGAGCCTATGTGGCCAAGCTCTCTAGCTTTTCTGATTTCCCCTATAGCAGGTTCTGCTATATCTATCCCTATCTTTACTCCACTGCCTTGCATTTATACCTCCTTCAGCCGGCAAGTTATCCATATCTCCGTATTACGCCCAGACTCATCAATGTAGGCTCTCTGCTCTGTGCCTACTGGCTCAAATCTTGCGGTATACCAGGTATTATCGCACCCCATAATCTTGAAGGGGTTATTGGTTTTATTTAGCGTTTCTATTTCCTTAACAATGCTGGCTATTGTAGAGTGAGTTGTTATGCCAGAAGCATTTTGCAGGTTATCGCCAGCCCTAACTATCATCTCGATTGTTTTCTTCTTGGTTGATTCGTCTGCCATACTAGGCATAAGGCAGCAATCCACGGAATAACGCAAGAGGATAGGAGATAGCTTTTCCTCTGTCGTGGTCAGGTCGAACTTGAACCAAACCCAGTCGCTAACAATGCCTATATCCTTCTTATCTGTTATCTCATCAGGATAGGTAAAGCTCCAGGGAGTTACTACAGAGGTATAATCGCCCTCAGTACAATAACCTAAACTTGTCCAATCGCTGTCTCCCCTTTTCTTATAAGAGACTTTAATCGTGGTTTTATCTTTGAAGTTCTGGCTGGTTACCATTATATAATTCCAGAGCTTGTCCATTGTGGGGAAGTTAGTTCTGAGTTTAGGGGTGTAGAATGTTCCCGATGCCTCTACCTTGTGCCCCGATTCTTTTAACACATCGGAGTAAGAAACAGGGACTACAAAGTTGGGGATGCCGTCCGTGTAGGTGTTCGTGCCTAAGTATAATCGGTTATAACCACTAAGGTTTGAGATTAAGGCGCAGGTAACATCATTGCTGGTTTTCTCATATATCGGATGCCACACCCAAGTTGTGGCGCCACCGATTGTCTCCCAATGCCCCGCCAGAAGCTCATATTTAGTGCCATTGTCTATTACAAGGTATAAATAACGGCTATCAGTTGTTAAGGCTAATAAACTACCGTCATGGTCTGTATCCCCCCTGGCATACTGCATTGGTGAGAGGTCTGTTACAATGCCATCATCATACTCATAGAGGGAATTAACCCCCGCAGGTATGTATATCCTGCCCTGCCAGATATAAAGACCGTAACTATAGGTCGTGCTTGCCTCAGAACTTAATGCAGGGATTAAGGGATATACATTTGCGCCAGAGAGATAATATGTCTGGTCTTGCTTGCGAGCATAAACTACAGCACTATCTTGATTGCTAAGTAAGCCCGTGATGCTGTAAGATGAGTTAGGTAGTGCATAGACAGTGGAGAACGCCCCCCCTCCGTTAATCGGGTTAGCACTATCTCTCATTGTGTTAGCTGTGTCCGAAATCCAGAACTGCGTGTCCTGAACGTTAGACATATATTTAGCTGTAGTATCGTCTAGTGTGCAATGTATAAAGCTGGATAAATCAGAGGTGTAATAATATTTAACACCATAACCCAGTGCTATGTATAAGCGGTTTTGGTAAACACATAAGTCGGTGATGGTGGCAGGGAAGCCATAGCAATATACCCAGCTACCAGCACTTAGTTTGTAAAGCATTTGCCCATAAGCTACGCATAAAGTTGAGCCAAAGTTAATTAGCTTTTTGGGTGCACCAGCGATATTACCATTAACAAGAGAAGTATCATCAAACCAAACATTTGTACCAGTGCCAAGATAACTAGCGCTATAATCAATAATTACCCGCAACACACTGGCGTTGCTTGCTAATTTTTTTTCTACCTGAATTTGTGTCCAGGTATTGGTTTGATGTTTTGCGCTGTAGGTTGTGCCTGCACCATCATATATACTAACTCTTACCCAATTATTTGCGTCACTCTCCCTTGCCACTTTAGCCCAAGCCTTGAAAATGAAAACTTTACCCTTATAAGCATCGTTCCACGTTAAGTTCTGGTAAATCGAACCAGTAATAGTTGTCTCAGTGGCCACGTAAGCACCATAAGTTCCACTGTGTACTGTCCCAGTCCTCGTAACCCCACTGCCTGTTTCAGTCCAGCTTGTTAAATTAGTGGTGGTTGCCCAATCCTCTAGGTCAGCGTCAGTAATAGAAACACTAGGCGCACTGGCCTCAAGTGCCAGAGCCGTTAATTCCTTTGGGGATAGCATAAACCTGCCCTTGAACCTGCCATCGCAGTTAGCGGTCTTATAGTATTTCTTGGCAGTCTCAAAGACTTCGTCCTGAAAACCCCTTCTCCAGTCGTCAGCTTCTAATAAAATCTTGTCCTCTGGCGCCAGGTTAGAGTAAGAGGCTTCACCCGTAATCAGGGACATAGGTAGCATAGCCGTGTCCGTGACTTTCCAGTGCTTTTGCCCGCCCTCTGCTGCCAACATGAAGCCATGGGGCTTCCCTTTACTATCTACAATTTCTACATCGTGACTTTTCTTAAGAGACATTGCAGCCCTCACTCAAATATTCTTTCAGTTGCCATTGCAATAATTTCATTTCTTGCTTTAATTCTTTAATTTGAGCATCCCTACCATCTATTAAGCCTTGTTGATAGCCATCCTTATAGCCCTTATTGTGCTCTACAATATGGCTACCAAGAGTAGTTAATTCTAGATTCTCAATTCTATTGTCATCCTTGACACCATTCTTGTGATGAACCACTTCCCAGGGCTGCAGACATCTACCTAAATGCTTTGCCATAACCAAGCGATGCTCGAAAACATACCCATCCCTGGCTGCCATAGGATAAAAGAAATCATCTGGTAAAAGTTTGATTCCAATATATCCGCCGTCCCTTGTTTTCCCACCTCGCCAATGGGGGCTATTCTCTCCTGTCATCCGTGCCTTAGGAAGCTTTCCTACTTGTGAGCCAGAACAATGTGGGCAGGTTTTGCTACTTGGCTTTCCTTTAATTAGCCTTACCCACCTCTCTTTGCCACAAGTTTCACAAGCAATCCAGATATATTTACTATAAGGGAATAAGCCCAGTTCCTTACTATTAACAATATCACCTATCTTGGGCATCCTAGTGCCCCCTAAAATGTATTGGTGGCATTTGGACTTCAGTTGGAAATAGAGATTTCATTGTTTTCTCATACTCGTCATAGTCCTCACCCTCCGCTTCTACAACATTTTTTAGAGCTAGTTTTTCTTTGCTGTTTAACTTATCAAAGTCTTGCTGGGATAAAGGGCGAAGTCTGTCTTTACACTTAACCTTTTCTTTTATCTTGTCTTTCAGCTTTTCTTCTTTGGTCTTTTCTATAATTTCATCAACCATTTAACCAACTCCAATCTAGGGAAGGCCGTAAAAGTGCCGGCATACCACCAACAACTTTCAGTTCGTCAAACCTATCCTTGCGTTTAGTTGCTAACGCCTCAAACCGCCCCGAATCCTGTGCATCGGCTTTACTGGAATACATCTCATAAAGTCCAGAAGCAGCCAGGTAACAGACTATCCTTGCCTGTGCTGTGCTTAATTCAGTAAGGGAAGCGTCAGTAGTGAATTGAGTCAGATATGCTTTGCCCACCAATCCTAGTATGTAATCCTCAGAGATAGAGGCGTAGAATTGGTATGACCCTGTGGGAGCTTGCTCGACTACTGTATAATCGTAGAATGGCTTAGGCTTTTTGTCTGGCCTAGCAATAACATATTCATCGCCTACCGCCCAGGTATTTGTTCCCCCTGCCAATGTAGCCGTAACCGTTGTGGAAGTATTAGCCGTAACTGTTCCTGAGCTAGCATCAGTCTTGTTATAAAGCGTTGAGTCAACAAGCTCATTTACGATAAAGTTTCTGCTACTATCGGTTAAAGCCGCTGCCCCTGCAGCACCGTCATGCTCTCCCGTGTAAGCCTCAAACAACCACATTGCATCGGGGAACTGGATAAACTCGGAGGGCACGGTGTAGAGGAGTTTATTAAACTCATTCGGATCTTCACCATAGGCGTTCTGCCCATATAGCGCGGTGCTGTAATTCGGGTTGTAGAAATAAGGGTAGGAATCATACAGGGCATCATTTAGTTTAATCAGCTTATCAGCGATGCTAAAGCGTTGGAGACGATATGCCTTAGCTGTGGCAACCAGGGCTGAGAAAGCAGTATTAACTACTAATGTGCCGCTGGGAGACAGGAATTCCTTAACAGCCCTTTCCTCTGCTGCTACAGTCATATAGAGAAACCAATCCTTGAAGTAACCATCGGGGTATTGAGCCAGGTTAGAATCTATGGCAGTCGTAGCATCGGCAGAACCCGCCGAGTCCGTAATTCCGGTCACTATCCCCCCTAAGATGTTATCTAGTATTATCCGTGTATTTGCTAAACTTATTGCCATTTATTTCGCCTCCTAATTGTCATTATCCTATCTTTTTCTCCACAGTGAAGTTAATTGTGCCTTCTTTGTTGATGTCGCTTCCGTTAGTGAAAGTTGCCTGAGCGGTGTAAACTCCTGTCTTGGCTGCGGCATCTATGGCGTAGCCGTATTGGTATTTGCCAGTAGTCCCTGTGCCTGGCAAAGCGGTTGTAGCAGCTATCACGACCTGTCCAGAGGAATCTTCAATGGCTATCTTTGCCGATGTAGTGGCATCAACTAAAGCTCCGCTATCACGGTGTTCGAAATAGAGACTGACTACCTCTCCAGTATAATATTGTTCCATTATTTTGCTTCTCCTGTAACATCAAATTTGCGTGTTGCCTTGCCCGTAACTGTATATCTGTGTCTCGCTTCCATTATAACTTCATACTTGCGATTAGCCTGGCTTTTAACAGTATATTTGTGCCGAGTGAACCCCAAAATATCATAAGCTCGCCGTGCCCAACCTTTAACACTGGTATGGAAAAGATTAGTCCAAGCACCACTAACTTTGATTCCCATCTTAACTGTGGTTTCTCTTATGCGAGTTAGAGAGACAATAGTTTTTATTCCCACCTTGACTGTAGCAGTGCGGAGAAGAGTCCTGAGTCTAGTTGCTGTGACTTTCACCCCCACCTTAACCGTAGCAGTCCGAATAAGAGAACGAAGCCTCGTGGAAGTAACCTTCACCCCAATCTTGACTGTAGTGGTTCGGATAAAAGAACTGAGCTTAGTAGCACTAACCTTGACTCCGACTTTTACTGTGGTGGTTTGAAAGAAGATTTTGAACTTGATTGCTGTTACTTTAGTGCCTACTTTAATAGTGGTGCTTCTTATGCGGGTCAGGGAAACAGTAACCTTTGTTCCAACTTTAACAGTAGCAGAGCGAATAAAAGAACAATGCCTTGAAGATGTAACTTTGGCACCAACCTTAACCGTTGCAATTCGTATAGTTTCTTGCACCCCCCAAACTCCCCAAGTTGGCTCTGGGTCAGCATACTTCGCCATAAAGATATAATCAAAATAAATATCCTCAGTTCGAGCACTTGTAATCCTTACACTTGTAAAGGCGGGAAGCCAATCATAGGTGTCAGTATCTACTGATATTCCATCTACTAGATATATCCAAAGCCCCGCAGCATTTTTGGTAGCTTCTAGACTATGCCAATCAGTGTCTGGCACAATATCTACAGAAGCCAAACTTACTATAGTCTCGCCATTCCTTAAATAGAAGCGAACAAAACCAGCTTGTTCTAGATACTGCACAAAGACATAATAGGTAGCACTTTGATAAACAATATAGTCGTAGCATTGACCGCTAGGAGCTGTGCCGCCTGTCTGCAACCGCTGTCTAACAATCCATCTGAAAGCATCTCCAATGATACTTCCATAATCCCTATGAAGCGTATCACCATTCTTAACTGTTAGAATACCATCTGACACGCTTGGAGTTCCTGCATCAGTAGTCCAATCAGCAATACTATCAAAATCCTCAAAGAAATCAGGAAAAGTGTTTGCTCCGTTACTTCCTGACTCAGCATCCGCTTTACCATAGTAAATATAGAAAGTGGCTGAATCTGGGTCAGCAGGAATGCTATCAAATTCTACCCAGTAAGTAGCTTTATCCATTCCCTGGATTATTGTCTTTACAATGTTGTCGCTACCTGCGGGATTCCCTCTTTCGGCAAACCACATCACATCTTCATTTGGCTCTTTTCCTAATCCCTGAATGTTATCTACTGCAATGGGTATAGTGTAAGTATCGATTAGCTCAAATTCAGAACCCGTCCAGTGATAACAACGACATTCTTTTGCAGTATGTCTAGTTACATAGATATAATCGTTTAACCAGCAAATCCCCTGATTGTATGCTGAATATCTTAAAGGATAATCAGCTTGATGCTCCCAACTTGTGTTGTATTTAGAAACATAATTGTAATCATGATAGACAACCCACCAAGCATCATCGTAATAGGCACAGCCCTCACACCAGTGGTCTAAAACTTGATGCTCTTCCACATAAGATAAATCACTACAGTTGAAGACCTTGATGTATCCTACTGGAGGCGTTGCATTATAGTTATTTGCTCCGAGATATAACTTATCTCCATGAACATGAAGAGAGTTGACTTGCGCCATATCTGTGCCATCAGTATTAGCGTGGTCATTGCTGGTAACTAAAGTTCCATTCTTCTGGCGTTTCTGAATTACGCCTGACGAACAGGTATAGAGGTATGCCCCATCTGAGGCGACACCTTGGGTAGCATGCATATCACTCAGTCTGCTATCAAAGGAGAAGGAGGAGGCAAAATCTCCGTTATTAAGTAAAGTCTCATAGTAGAGTATAATCTCATTCAACTGGCAGTAATTATCACTACCGTATGTGCTAGTAACATATACCCTGTAGTATCTATAAGCAATAGAATTACTGAGTAGCCATTCCTGCCAATCTGGAGTATTAGCAGCAGTAGTCGATAGGATGTCAGTCCAGTCAGAATCATTGTTTGAACCTTGTAGTATGAAGGCATTGACCGTGCTACCAGTTCCCCTATCACGAGCTTGGAAACGGAGCTTCTTGGTAACTCGTGTTATGCCTTCACCTAGGTCATACTTCACCCAGTGTGGAAACGCTGTGTTTGTGCTTGACCAATAGATGGGTCCCTTATCAAAAGCCTTGGCAGCATTACGAGCCTCATCATATTCAGAATCAGCACTTGCTATCCCATCAAAAAGAAAATCAACATATACAGTAACACTTTGTCTTTCTCGCCAAGGGTCTAAAAGGGATATACCATCAGCTTTAGTAAAGCGAACATCATTGAAGTCATCACGACAATGATTACTGAGATAGACAACATCTTCAAGGTCAGCACCAACTCCCCTATGAACAGTTAATTTCTTCTGGTAGTTAATGTGCCTACAGTCATAGGTTTCCCCAGAGGTGGTAGAACCTGGATAGACTATACTGATTGCTAAATGAGTAGCATCAGTTACGCCTTCTATGGTATACCAATTATCATCTGGCAGTTGAATCTGGTCTCCAACTGCCCATTCCAAAAAAGCAGTGCCATCGCCAACAACATCTTTTGAAGCCTCGGTAACTGCTATAGTGCCAGCAATAGAACCAGCACCATTGATGGTTATTTGTTTGCGATAGTTATATCCTGATAGCCAAGCCATAGTTTTCTCCTCGTGAATTATTGGGAGGCAAGATGTAGCTAATAATACAAGGCATATCAGAATTAGATTGCCTTTGCGAATCATGCCAATAGTATAACCCAAAATAGAGCTTCATTTAGCCTTCCTATGCCCCTACTTCATATTCGCAGTTTATAACCTCTTGTAGCTTCTCGTTGATAGCTAACACAACATCAGCCGCATACCTATGCCACGCCAATACATTATTGGTTGGATTAACAGCGCAACTGATTTCAGCACCTTTTAATGTAGCTGCCGCTCCCGCAGTCCAGGTATAATCTGCTGTGGCTGTAGCTGTAGCAACTGTCATTTCATCGCCAGTTAGCTCGTGAATTGTTAAGCCTGTCTTTGTGCATAGTGTGGTTGGTGAAACGCTAGCCGCAGTAAACGCACTCATATCCCCCTCGTCAAGACAGATATGAGTTAGCTTGGTTGCCGCATCACCTGTTAGAAGATTAGCTGATACACTATAGAGTTTTACCGTTGGGGAACTTCCCTCTGCCATTTTGTTTACCTCCTATATCTAAAATAAATTATCATCGCCCTAAGTAAGGTCAACGGAGTTAAGTCTCCGTTCCTAAAGCTGTAGGGCAAGTCGTCATTCTTGTGTGCCTGGCAGCATTTTATCCGCCAACTTTCGTATCGCACAAAGGGGTTATCGCTCCTGAATTGCACAATGAGTTTATCGTCTTTGGTATAACACCTAACCTGGGAGGTAATTCTTGCCCCTATTCCTGCCATTTAACCCTTCTTGGCTAATCCCTTGCCAGTCTTTTTCCTTGCCATCTCGTAGCAAATAGCTGCCGCCTGGTCTGGCTCTCGCCCGCCTCTCCTCTCTATGCGAATACAGGCACTAATAGCAGCTTCAATCTGTGCATCTGAGCTTTTCTTTGTTAAATTATCAATCATTGGTATTGGCATACCTTCCCTCCTTTATGTTCCTTCCTCTTCGGACAAAAGCTCCAATAAACCTCTAAACCGCCATGAACATACTGAAAACCTTTTCTCTATGTCTTTACTGCCACATTTGGGGCACTTCACTTCACCTTCGGGGTTCAACTCCTCAAAGGTGTTGTGGCATCTATCGCACTGGAATTCCCTTATTGGCATTATTTCCCTCGCGCTAAGTCAATCTGGGAAGCTTGCCCTACTATCCTCTGCTTCATTAGCTCTATTGCCCCTACCATCACAAAGGCCACATGTTCGCCATCGGATACTATTTCAAAGCATCCGCCATCCTTGATTTCCTTAGCTGTTAGTTGCTTAACTTGTGTAATTGAAACTTGTTTCATAAGCCCTCCTAATAGAAGGGGGTTTAAGCCTACAACCCCCTAAAGCCATTTAGGTTACACCCACTCCATCAACATTGTGACCACACCATCAACATAACCAGTTCCTGTAGCAGCAGTCAGAATCAACCGCAACTCATCACTAGCAGCCAAAGTAGCTCCTGCTCCTCCCGCTGTTGCTATGGACACTGGCGTGTTTACAGTGCTAGTCATATCCCAACCAGAAGCATTAAGCACAACATCTCCAGCCCCAGGAGCTTCTCCTGTAGTACACTTCTCCACATTCAGCGTGCCAGTAGCAGATGATATTGTGCCATGCGCCTCGTATGCACTGACAACCTTACAAGCTGCTGGAGCAACCCAGAAGCCCTTAGCTACATCAGCAAGAGCAATGTCATTATAGGTAACTGCGAAGCGTTGACCTTTGATGATTTGCGAAGCGACTCCAGCAGTTAAGGTAGCTATTCCAGTCAGAGTTGTTGTAGTACCAACCTGAAGAGTACCAGCCAGATTAAGGTTCGTGTCTGTTAGATAGTTCATTGGAAGAACCATAACTCTACCTACAGCCAATACCCACCCAGCATGTTGCTTGAGAGTGCCAACAGCAGAACTTATCTTACCAGCATCGCCAACATAGATAGCATCACTGATTTCAGTCGCAGCAGCCACGAAACTTCCTGCCGTAACCACACCGCCTACTGCTATGGTAGGTGAAGCCTTTAACTCAACAGCTAAAGCACAGGTGATAGTATCGCCAGCAGTTCCGTTCTCACAAGCAACGGCACGCGCAGCTATAGAAGTAGTGGTATTAGCCAATATCATTCCATCATTAGCAGTATCGAGAGCTAGCAAGTCTCCAACTACACAATCAGCAAAGAGCAAAGCCCTGAACCTTCCCCAGCTATGCAGAATTATTTTTCCGCCTACATCTGTAAAAGCCATTTATTTATTCTCCTTTTTATTATTTCTGGTTACTTTTGTCGGCGTAGCCAGTAAAGCCTTCGGTCACCCGATTTCTCGACCTAATCAAGAACCCCTACTATGCAGCAGCAGATACGTTCTCAATGCCGCATATCTTCGAACAGGATAAAAGATTCTGGAGCATCATGCTCACATACCATTTAATCCTGAAACGACTGGCATCCTTTAACTCCAGGTCTCCTAACGGAACGGTTGTCATTGCTCCGTTCTGGATGCCGCAACAACCCTTGGGGTCAAAGCTCAAGACAAAGATAGTTGTAGCATACTCGCCAGCTACACTGGGAGCAGTCCAACTTATGCCTTCATCGTGGTCTTGACCATACTTCCCACCATACGATTCATTGCAGTTCTCAGCATCGCTAATGTAATCACTCACTCCAACAGGAATAGCGAAAACCGTTTGAACACGCTTGTTAGCAAGGTCACCATAAGTAATCCCACCAGCAGTCCGCAGATAGGTATTGATGTTCCGCCTCATTTGTTTTGACATCATCATAATGTCAGGAGTGAAGCCCTTAATCATGTCTATCGTAGCTTCCAGCTTGGTCATACTTAGTGCCTCAGCAGCATCCACGGCTGAACCCATCGCCTGCGTGTTATAAGTAGCACTACTAATCAGGTAATGAAGTCCGCTAAAAGCCTTCAAGTCTACGCCTGAATAGCCGTAGTAAAACTGTGTCATAAAAGCCTTTTTAACAGCCTTTACCTTGGCAGCTATCGCTTCAGCCTTAAGGTCATTTACGTTAGACCTTGTGGCTTTCAGGAAGTTGTCAACATCAGCATCTCCACCCAGGATAGCTAATACTGCAGTCGCAGGAGTAACGGTAGGAGTAGATTCTACCCAGTCATCACCCACACCATAGAACCGAGCCGTAGCTTCGGTTAATTCCGTGTTATAGGTTAAACCGTTACCCACAATGGTAATAAAAGGCAATCGCTCCAGAATGGGGTCATCTTTGATAAACTTTTCAATTACGCCGGCTTGCAAAATATCGTTAGATAGTTTCGCAGCCTCGTCTAATGTATAAGCCATTTAATTCACCTTTTTTGTTTATTTTTGCCCTTTCGTTAGGGCATGAAGGATTTTTCCATCAGCAGATAAGTCTCGCCAATTTCCCGATGGCGCACTTGGTCCGCCAGCACTAGGACTGCTTAAACCTTGTTTCTTCAGTTCCTGCTCAAGTAAGACTTTGGCGTTTTCCTTAACTTGCTTCTGCGTCTCTTCCTTTTGCTTTGCTTCAACCTTGCCCCTGAGATATTTCAAAGCCTCGCTGGGGCTTCGGTCTTCAGCAACAGCTTCCTTTATAAGAGGGGCATCCGGGTCAAGTCCCTGGAAGTCCATATAAGCCACAAACCTTGACACATCCGGGTCAGTAACAATCTCTGGTTTTGCCAGCGTTGCCCTTCGCTGTGCCAATTCGTCCCTGTGGCTAAGTTTATGGGGCTTGACTTCCTCTACAGATTCGCCACGCAATTCCTCTATGTAATCCAGAGTTATTGCCTGAGTCTCCTGCATCTCCCCTATTATCTGTTTCAACCCAGCTATTTCCTGGGCTGGCATCCCACGCCTTTCATCGCTCTTGAGTATTCCCTGAAGTCTCTTGATTTCGCCTTCCTTGCGTTCAAGTTCCGTTCTTAGGCTTTCTATTTCTTGTGGTGCTACAACCTGCTCAGTCTGTCCCTCCGCTTCGGGTGTTTCCTGCACCTCTGTTTCGATTACTTCCTGAGTGTCCTGCAATACCTCGTTTTCTTTTTCAGCCATTCTAAATCCTCCTTTTTCTGTCCATCGCTCTATGGCGATTCACAGTTAATAAAAAACCCACCGAGAGGTGGGTATTAAAAAGCCCGCATCGACCTTTTGGCGGGCATTCTTAATCAAATGTAAGCGCCTAAAATTGGCGGTTAGAATTCCAGATGTGATAAAGTTATTGGGAAAAGTCCGTTACCCCCCATTTTCGGCAAATCACAGACACAAGAATTTGACATTGGGGGCTTTCAAGATGTTGTGGTTTAATGGTAAAACCTACAAGATGTGGGGTATTGACAAATATTGGTAAGAGTTTAGAATATTAAATGAGGCATGCATGCGAAAGGGCGAACTGAGTGAGCTCACCCAGCGAACCTATACCAGACATGCATGTCTCACCCATGGGGGTATGCATGCGAGTGAGGGGACCGAGGTGGCCACTTCGGAGAACTTTTACCAGGTATGCATGCCCCCACTTGACAGAATTTTTTCAGGGTGTAAAATAGAAGTATGAAACGGTATCTTGTATGGTTGGAAGGCTTTGCCTTAATCGGGCTTGTTTCCAGTTTTATGTGGCTAGGTCTTATGGTCGATGTAGGTTGGAATCTGACGGTATTTTTGATTGGTATATCCGTGCTTTCCACTTCAGCCTTAGCCCTAACCATAATTGACAGGAAAAGGGGATACTAATCCTTTAATCCCTTAATGTATTCCTTTCTTGCCTGTTCCTCTGTTGGTTCTTCAGGTTCCTCGGGTTCTGTTCCATAGAGGAATAAAGACTTTAATGGCTTCTCACCTGACCAGACAGCATCCCAATCCTGCCAGGCTCCTGACCCTGGGATAAATGCCTTCCAAGAATATTTCATCGTGGTTTCTGCTTTCTTTCTTTGATAGTCATTATCAGCAGCAATATAATTGACCATACCAAGCATTAACTGGCCTGCTGGTGATAGAAAATGAGGCAGAACACCAATTAAGAAAGACTGTTCATAACCCATCTCTTTGAGTATTGTTCCACCCAGAATTAAATATCTTAAATATCCCAAACGCCTGCTCCATGGCAATTTAGCACCATAACCCGTTTCTCCTTTAAGTCCCCTGGTTACAGCTTCCCTACTAAACTTAAAAACGTAATTCATCCACCAGCTTTGTAGCCGTGTTAATGGGATAAGGGCTTTATGCCTGAAAACTTCGGGCATACCTAAGGGAATATATTGAAACTGTGTGCAACCAGCCCCGAACTCCATTTCCTTTAGTAACTTATCTTCCTCACTATCATACAGAACACCCTTGGCTTCTTGATATGTTCTTGCAGGGTCAGCCCAGCCATATTTGGCATATTTTGGATTAGTAATCAAGTCTAATGTATCCCAGTATGCCGCCTTCATCGCTGTCTTAGCGTTGAATGCCGCAGTTCTCCCATACGGAAGAAGCCAAGCTTTCTCTATTTTCCCCATAAGCTCAGCAGGTAATTCCTCATAGCCTGTATAGCTTTTATAAAATAAGCTTTTATCTATTAACGCCTGGATTTGCTCATTGGCTGGCAGAAAGGCTTTAAGACAAGGCTTGACACCATAAAGAGCAAGGTTCTGTGTATTCTGAAATAGGTTTCTGATAAGCTGCTTCGGTTTACCGGCACCCATTACACCCGATATTACCAATCTGCCTGAGATTTGGGCGGCGTGGGTAACAGGGCGTGCTCCCACAGTTCGCCCAAAAGGTTTTAAGACCTTATTAAATAATCCCTTTAATCCTGTTTCAGTAACTAGTCTGTTTACCCCCGCATCTGTTTCTGTTTGTTGTCCCTTAATTACTGTATTCACGTAATCAATGACCCACCTTTTAGTAGATGCTGGCATTACAGACACACCCCTGATTGCCTCCAACTCTTCGGGACTCATGCCTTCATATCTGGGTAAGTCCTTAGATAATGCCCCCATCTGCTCAGTAAAGACTCGCAGGGGCTGTGATAGGTGAATTTCCTTCAGGCCAGTCCACAACATAGAGTTAGTGGCATACTTCAAATCCTTGGTAAATAATTCCCCTAAATCCTTAGCTAACTTCCTCTGCAATTCCATCGGATTGAAAATCTTTTTGCCTACAACCTTTTCTGACCAATATTTCAATCCTTCAGGGAAGGGATATTTACCTAAAAGTATATCTTGTGCCATACCATCTGCTACATGCCGAACATAGGCCTTACGATAGGGAATTGGGTCTATGTCCAATAATGCCCTGACCTTATTTTCGCCCTCGAGCATGGTTTTGTTGAGGTTCCTAAACCAGGTGAATACCTCTCTTTCGTCTTTAGTTAGAAATTCAGGAGGGTCTTCATACTTATCAAGCAAATCCCGCATTCTCGCCACAGCCCTGGTGGGTTCGTTCGCCCTTTTAGCACTTAACTTTTCCATAAATGAGGTTTTGCCTAGTTTATCTATTTGCCCTATTTTTACAGCAACCTCTTTTGAGAGTGCCCGATATTCAAGGTCAAATCGCATCTTCCCTAATTCTAGGGGTTCGACGAGTGGCTTAACGCCCAGCTTCTCAGCATAATAGGTTTGAGAAGTTAAAAACCTAACTGGCGTAGGCTCTCCAAACTTAAGCCCAAAGAAGTTTTCTGCCGTGACTTTCTTACTAATGGGAATTGAGGGAGGAATAACCTTGCCGCCCCGAATAGTAGGCTCTGGTAATTTCCCCAGGGCTTCTATGAACTGACTAGCCTCCCCACGGGTCATTTCCTTAGCGCTTGTTTTGCCAGTTATGCTTTTAGCAAGTCGGCGATATTGTGGCTTCATCAGCCCTTTGGTAGTAATATATTTCTTGCTGGCTGCTATGGCATGTATTTTCTTGATTTGCTCTGGCGTAGCTTTCCCAACTTCAGGTGCTACCTTCATGGCCTCAAACTCTTCCGTGGAAGTAATCCAATCCTCTGTAGCGCCAGTAGTAGCTTCCCACTCTGTAGGTGTGCCTGTTTCAACCCCAGCAACCGCAGTAGTTTCAGGGGCTTTGGGGATTGCAGCAGGTTTCGCATAATAATCATTAACAACCTTTTCTAATTCCACGAAGGATACTTTTGTTGCCCCCACCAATTCACTATCATTAGCATCAACTATGCTGTATGTTACTTTCTTCCCAATAGTTAAGTTCTTAATTTGCTTCATTTGTGCAATGGTAGGAGTTCTATCAGCAATGAAATCAACATTAACTTCTTCTGGAGCTACCCGCAACCTTAAACCTCCAGTTTCCCTCCCAAAGTCATTTACCATCAACTCTCTATGCCCAGCATCATCTAAGTCAAGTAGTCCCCCATCTTTAAGTATATAAGACCCTTGATACGGAGATAATTTTCCCACTACACCATAAGTCTTTATCGCATATCGTTCAAGTTCTGTAACCTCAGGGGTAACAGGTGCTTCAGGTATTGCAGTAATTTCTGCCTCAACCGCAGTAGGTTTTACTGCTTCAACTGGCTCATACCAGGCCTTTTCTGCTTGATTATACTTCCAACCCTTAGCAAATAAAGCCTTTGGTTGTTCGGTTATTGCTTCTGTAACCTTAACTAGCCCACCAGCCTTTACTGCTTGCTCGGCTGCTACCTTGCCAGCTTCGGCAGTAACTCCTGTGCCAGAAAGAATACCCCAAGCTATTGCAGGTGTCATTTGAGCTACTACCTCAGAACTATAACCCATTGTGTGTAAAGTATTTTGCATGGCAGTGGTTATCATTGTGGGCACGCCTGTTGGTGCTGAAGGAGTCGCAGCCATTGCTGGGATAGAAGGAGTGGCAGCAACAGGAGGCATTGTAGGTGGAGTATAAGGCACTATCTCTGCACCAGGCTTAACACCCAAACCTAAAGATGAAAGGCGGCGAAGCTCATCTAATATTTGTTCACTTAGCTTGGTATTCCCTTCGGTTTGAGCTTGATAAGCATGGAAAAGTTTTGCATCGATTGTTTTATAAGCATTACCTTTAATTCCACCCCCCTGGTAAGCCTTTTGTAATTGACTATAGATGTTTGTTCTCTGATAAGCCTTGTATGCTTCCGCTTGTCCTACAGTCCCGACTAAACTCTTTGGAGGTATGGGATAATTCTTGGGTAATGTTTTGTAGGCTTGCTCAAATAAATGACTAGCCTTATAAAAATTAATAATGTTCGCAAGTGATTGGTATGCACCATAACCCATATAGGCTACAGAACCCACCATCCCTATTACACCCAATATATCAGGAACAGACCAGAATCTACCACCTGCCGTTACCCTGGGTTCTTCCATAAATTCCTTATACTTTTGGAACGCTGATTTCGGCTCAGGGGGCTTGGGTTGCTCAAGGGGCAATGTAGAAGTTTCATTTTCGCCATATACTTCTGGAAGGTCATTTCTCAAAACCCATATTGTCCATAAATCTACTCGCTGTTGTTGTTCAATGGGGTCTATATCGCCCCAATTAGTTCCCTGCTGTGCCGCCTGGTGTTTAGCTCGTTCCTCAGCCCATTTTTTGGCATTTACTTCATCTTGTGTGCTAAAATCTATTGTTTTTGAAGGCGCTTTTATTTCTGGCGCTTTACTAGGAGGAAGTCCCCCCATTACTCTCCCTTGAAGTGCCTCTGTGTCTGGCACTCTGGGTTGTTGAGCCACTACTTCGGGTTGTGCAGTTTCTCCAGCCCTACCAGTCAATGTTCTCCCAGCAAGTGCCAGATTAGATGGAGAAAAAGCCTTCCTCCAACCCTCTTTTGTCCTCATTTTTTGGTATGGTGACAACTTAGCAAACTCACTCTGCTCTATCCCCTCTGTAATGGCATCTTCTTGTGATTTATAATATCTAGCAGACTCATAATCCTCTGCTTTTAATGCTTCTAAATAATTCTCATGAGCCATGCCAGCCTGTATAAAAGACTCCACATCTTCGGGCTTAGTCTCACTTGTTATACCACCTTGACTAATAAGAGAAGTAACAACCTTTTTCCGAACCTTAGCCTGTGCTTCGGATTGCGCTTGCTCTACCGCTTGCTTCCCCCAGGTATAGCCAGATGCTTGTTGGGCCCGAATAGCCGCCTTGGTAGGTTCTATGCCGAGGTCGGCTAATTGTTGGCCTGCGGTAAGGCGCCTTTGCAGGTCTTCTTGCTCTCGTACCTTTTTCTGTTCAATGAGAGCTTGGTCGATACGCTGTTGATTAGCCCTTATCCAGGATTGCTGTTCTCTAGCCCTTGCTGCTTCCCTCTCTGCCTCTTTTTGGGCACGCTCAGCCCCACGCTGGCGCTCCATTTCCTGTAAATAATCAAAAGCAGTTCGGGCTTTAGTAGCAACCTTACTAGCTTCAGAGCTGACTATATTTTCCGTCTCCCACCACTTCAGGCTCATTCTTTTATCTCCATTATTGCGCCATCGCTCGCCATTGGGGTTTAGGCATACTCACTGTTGCGGGGAATAGCTTTTGGCTTTGCTTAACATATTCTTGCCACCAATCAGGCAAGTTTTCCATTTGCCTTAGATAACCTTCGCTAAACTCTAATGGTGCTCCAGCCTTTCCCCAGCCAAGATAACCTGTCATTTGCCCTAATTTCTCAGTGCTTAATTCTTCTTGTGCTCCTAATGGTCTCATGGTATAAGCTCCCCTGCTTCGAAGGTCACCACCATTAGCTCCCCCATAAGCACTACTGGCTGCCCCAGCACCACGAACTTGTCCTCCCACACCCGCAGGTCCCATAGATGACTCCAGGTATCCCCTTAGCCAGTCAGGGATAGGTAAACTTGTGGGTGCTTCATAGCCCACTCTCTCTTCTGGAGTTCCGCGAACTCTTTGGGGGGCAGGCATCATCTGTGGCGTACCACCGATCCAAATAGATTCCCCCCCAGGTTCAGATTTGAGTTCATAAGCAGTGGATGGAGTCCCAGGTGCAGGTAACATCTCGGGTGGGTTCAAGCCTTGCATCTGAACACTTAACTTCCTTATGTTATTATCTATCAACCATCTAGTAATCCAATCAGCATTCCCATAGAAATAAGACTTTTTTAACTCTTTCAATTCGCCAATCTGGGCTCCTAATTGAGCAAGTTTATCCTGAAATGCCCCTACTGCTTTAGTTCGTCCTATCGATGCCTCCCTATAAGCTGCTAGGGATGGGTTAAGCTTATCCATCCAATTCTGGACTAAACCCTGCTGGGAGATAGTATATGCATAGCCGTCTCCCCTGGTCAGCCGTGGGGCTGTGTTACCAGCACTGAGTTCCTTTCTTGCCTGTTGTTGTGCCCAATCATCTGAGCCAATAGGCGCCACGGCCACTCCAGAATCCCCTCCATTCCCGCCTTCCTTTGCCCCCTGCATTGCCTGATATTGTTCATACCATCCAGCCATGTTATTGCACCTCCTTCATAAACTTACCCAGCCACTTATTTACACTTTCTTCCCCATATTGGTTGCGTAAATCCATCAACCCTTCTGGGGTAAGGTTTTCATACCTCTGCCTTTGCTCGGTCGGTGTCATCTTCCTCACACCGTAGGGCATATCTCCGCCGTAATCCTTTAATTTGGCGTCGACTCGCTTGTAAATGTCAGTCATTTTGTTCTGGACTACCGTCATTAAATTCTTAGCCAAGGCCACCTCCTAGTGCTGTTTCTCGTGGAGTTACTCCAGCTTCTAATCCAGGGGGCACTCTCCCCTGCTTTGGCACTGACTCATAGCCAGTTGGCATGGTCTCAGGGACATTGCGTGGTGGCGGGAAATGAGAAGCCTTCTTCGCTTCGTCAATCTCTTTTAACTGCTGGTCCATTCCTAATCTCATCAGCGCATCACGGGTAGTGCCCTCTAAGGCTCCTGGTTGGCTCATGGCCTGCTCTGCAATAAGCTCGGCTTGTTCATCCAGTGCTTCTTCCTTTGACATATCGTGGTATTTTGTGAGTTCTGTTATAAGGCTGATACTTCCACCCTTTCGCAGGTTAGCGCCGAGCGTCTTCCTCATATCTGTAGCTTCTGGCGGTTCTGCTAATAACTGGACTTCACAATCATAATGCTCATCCACATCTTCAGGCTTTAATTCTCCATTAGGGAAAGCTATGGGATGCTGATAAACTTTCTCAATTATCCTTGCACCCATCCCCATCACAACACCCAAAGCATCTTCATAGTTCTTAAACACATCCTTGTAGATTGGCTTGGCAGAGGCCATTAGGCTTTCTTGGTGCTGTCCACTATATACGCCCGTGGGTCGCATTCCAGACAAAACCTGCGGAGGCTGCGCATAAGCCGATACCACTGCTAATTCTTGAAAGATACCAGGAGGCGGGCTATCACCCTTCAGGATTTCAACCTTCACCTGGTCTGTCTCTAAAATTGGCTCATCGGGGTTTGTTGAAACCTTAAGGTCGGGATATACCTGCTTTATTACATCCAGACTTGGCCCTTGTAGTTTATATCTCTCCCACGCATATCGGCCCACAAGTGTATCTGTTTGCGAGAGAACCCTTGACTCTAGCTTTAGCATATCCTGCTTGCCGTAGAGGATTGAGCGATAAAGATATTCTGGCTTTCCCTCATAGCTTGTTTGCCCCCAACCAGCCGCTGCGTGAACATAGGGGCAAAAATCGAGGAAGTTAGACTGCACTGGAGGGTCAAGAACGGGCTCCTTATCAATTAGAAAACAACGGTGTTTATCACTAAAGTAGCTTGTCCATTCAACCGTGTCGCTCTCTTTTTTATTAGTCTTCCACTTCCACCCTCTCATCTCACATAAATTCAAGGCTTCAGCAACCGTCATATTGTAGGATTCAATAACATCCACAGGTCGCAAGCCATTATGTGCTGGCGAAGCATAAACGTTTATAGGGTCAACAACCGTTACTATCAATGGGAAGTGAAATAACCTCCTTTCCTCAAACCTCTCCTTTTCCTTTTCCCCCATCTTCTCCAAATCAACCCCATAATAAGTGTCATCTAGTTCTACCTTTATAAATACCTCGCCCCTTAATGGCAACTTCTTGGCTCCATCCTTTATTTGCAGGATTATCGTTTTAAGCCAATAGTTATAAAATGATTCCAGGATAGCGTCTCTCTTTCTGGCTGCCTCGCTATGTCCTCGTTGTGGGACTTTGGCTCTGGGGTTATCTAATGTGAAATTCCGTACCCCAATATCTATCCACTCCCTGGCAGTCGGAGGCGTTACCTGGCTATAGATTTTGGGCACACCAGCCTTAAAGGTCAGTTCATAATATTCATCAATATCCTTTTGCTGCTTATGCAATTCGCCATAATAGGCTTTCCTTTGCCCCAGTTTAGCTAGGATTTTATCTATCGTTAATGTCTCTTTTTCCATCATGTCCTCACGAATGTCATAGGTGGCACATTCCTCACTATTTTTATTTTGCCTGCCATTGGTGTTGATTCCCTCCCTAAATATCCAAATTTATTTATCAGGTAGTAAATTACAGCTTTGGTTGCGTGATTATTTCTATCTATTGCCTTGAGCGTGTTTGGTTCTCTCATCCACATGCCCATACCATCTATAGGAGACTTGCCTCCACCACACTCAGCTATGAAACCCTTGCAGGAGGAATTCACTAATATTCCAGGCGCACCTGTAACTGGGTGCTGTTTTAGATATACCCTTAATAGGTCTATCCCATCCTCGACATTGGTTACTTTCTTAGTTCGTAGCCATATATTAGCTCCACCCTTTCCCCTGGGGGCACCCCAAATGTCTATTACGGGTTCTTCACCTTGATGCTGTGTGGCTGCTATATCAATCGCTCCGCCAATAACAGCATTCCACCAAGGTTTTTTAGTAGCCATAAGGATAACGTCTTTATGACCAAGCCCCTGCACATAAATCTCATCAATAAGGACAATCTGCTCTCCCCACTTCTGTATCGCTACAACTGCATAAGCCCAACGCCAGCCAGGGTCTACCGCTATTTCTACGGGTAGCTCAGGGTCAAACGGATAATGCCCAACATGAATCTCATTGCTGAATTCCTTAATAACACGCCCTGTGGGTGGGCAGGGAACGCCCCCATATCTCTCAGCAAACCTCTCAGGTGTTTCCCTTAGCTCTGCCCTTATAATTTCAGGGTCTTGCCTGCCACCTGGGAATATTACTGTATTGCTCCAGGTAGGTAGTGAAAAGGACTTTGCGCCTTCTTCGTTATATGCCTGCCACCTGGTAAACAACTCTGGATACCATCCCAGCGATCCTTCAAATGTTCCCGCCATACAGAGCCAGCCCCTCTTCTCCGCTAACCTTTCCTTAGCCCTTAAATAAATCTCATAATCTACCTGCGCTGCTTCACAAATCAGAATCCCGTCAGGTGCTACTGTGGCGATCTTCTCGGGATACATAGCTGATTTGGTAACTATCCTTGTCCCATCCTTCAACAGCATCAACCCAGGGTCAATGTTCTTTGTGGGAGGACTTGCCAACATCGCCAGCTTCTTGAAATCCTCCACAAGATGCTCCCACTCCCCCCGAGTGCCTTCATAATCTTTACCCAATAGCCAATAAAGCTTATTAGGCTTATCTATATTACAAAACCAATCAGTTACTAACTCCCTTACATTAACTAGCGACTTGCCTCCACGTATCCCACCGGCTATTAGCTTAAGCCTACTTATAAAACGATGGATAGCCCACTCTGCGGTCGTTGGTTCATACCCTAAAATCTTAAATAACTTAGCTTGATTTATATCCCAGAACCTCTTAGCTTCTACTTCTGTTAAGTCATTAACCATTCTTCTTCAGCCTTTTTATCCTCTAATGCATAACCTTTCCTGCGATAAAAGGCAGCACACTCCTGGCAATAAAGACCATAACAAAGGCATTTCTTCAAATCGCCCGTGTATTCCTTTATAGTCAGCTCCGCGCCGTCTTTTATGTCTTCAAGTGTATGTCCGCAAACTGCTATTATCATTACAATTCCTTTAGATTAACCTTTGATAGCCCACCCCTTACCCTTAACCAGCTTATTTATGATTTCAAGCTGGAAGCCTAAATTTCTTGATAATAAAAAACGGAGCCTAAAAAAGCTCCGTCCTAATCTAAACTAAATAATATATCAGCTAGAGTCTATCCAATCTTCTCCAGACCATATCTTTTTGTATTTCTCTTTCATTACAACTTGAATGCCAGCTTGCTCTTTAGTTTCCGCATACACACCGCAGCGATTATCAGTCGCAATACAATATTCATCAAAAACCCACCAATCCAATCCACTCATCCCCTGCAAATCACCCTGCGTGGGTAGCCAGACAATACCCTCTGGTGCATCAACCCAAAGATGACCTGCGGCATCCCTGTTTATCTCGTATTCACCATTTAGACTATAGCACCCAAAACTGTTCTTTGGAGCGCTTGCTTGTATCTCCACCGCCTTCTCAAGCATCTTTATGTTTAATTCACTCTTGTCCATATCTTCATTATACCACGGGATTTATTATGTTTCAAGATGTTATGTCAATAAGCCTAAAACTCATTTTGCAGAGAGACGGGTATCATTAAATAATATAGGGGCAGTGCCTTGGGTTTGGGCGATGGACTGGCCCACTACCTGCCTACCTACCCCCCTATGCCCACTCTGCCAGCATATCCCTGCCTGCCCTGTTAGCTTGACTACCTCTCTTTGGGAATGGGTGTTCTAATGAAATATTGTCAAAGTGTTCTAATCGTAGCTAATCTATGTCGCAAAATGTGTGTTGTGCGAAGTGGCAAAGCTAAACAAAGCTAGCAGTAGCCTGTAAGAGACCAGGCATATTGCCAAAGCATACCTGACCCATGAAGATGCCATGGATATACTCAGGGTAATGCGAGTCGGCGAATGCATCGCATATCCCCTGTAACTTCTTCCTCTTGACAGGGTCTAACAACATCGCAACCAGGTGCTTCTCTGGCGCTGTTAGACCCTGGCTTTTTACACCCTCAGCTGTTAGACCCTGTGCTCGCTTACGTTTCATATACTCCCGCTGGTATTCTGTCTTGTTAGACCCCTTCAACGACATAGTCGCCCTCCTCTAATAGTTCGTTCAAAGAGGCTAGCCTGCGTGTTACCAAAGCGTGGCAATTAGGGCAAAGGTCTAACAAGTTAGTTTCCTCATCATTATCGTGATTGCCATCCAAGTGATGCCCATCTACCACACGAGAATATCCACAAACATGGCAATAACGCCCTTTATATATGTTCCTATATTCCTTTATAGATACAGGCCTACCTATTCGCCATAGCCTCATATATTCCCTGTGTGCTTCTTTACTTTGTGGCATTAACCCTCCCTTTATTTACATTTAAAGTGCTCACTCGATACTTACATCAAGTTCTTTGTTATACCCCCCATTTTCAGCCTCTAATAGCTTAGGGGATTCAGCTTCGGCCAGGCTTGCGTTCTTTATCTCAGTGAGTAATCGGACAACATTGCTCTCATCTACTCCTAACTCTATTCTCCGTCCCCATTCTTTGGGATATTTTCGCTCTAACAACCAGGCAGCTGCTTGCCATTCCTTCTTCGCAGCTTCCCCTATAAGAGCTACATTCTTAGCTATGGAATCAGACTCTGCCTTTTTTATATCACCACGGAATGAACGATATATACTCTCTACGCCTTGGCCTTCATCAGCTTCACCACGCCTGAGCCAGTCATCATAAGTTGTTCTACCTATACCGACGGCCTGGCAGGCCCTAATAGTATAGTTACCAGCACCGATAAGCTTAACGATAGCATCATATCTTTCTTTAGTTAGTTTAGTTTTAGCCATTTTTCTTGGTCTCAAAGCTAGAGAAAATGATAAAAAGTGCTCAAACAGCCCTTAGGCTATTGACAAGTTTAATATGATTGTTTTATAATAAGGTTATCAAGTTAAAGCACCTTAGCAGCTGAATACTGGGTAGGAGTAGTCGAGATAAGCGGACAGGCGATGATGCAGAGCTTCCTTGAAAAAGAGGATAGGCAACCCCCGAAAAGCAAAGCTTCTCCGCTCCTGCTCAGTCATCAGGTGTTAAGGTAAATAAAGTTAAGGAGGGAAGGAAATGACAAAAGAGGAAAAGTGGATACAAGGAGTAGCGTTCTATGCCAAGCCTTACATATTAGCTGGTATGGACATCAAAGAAGCCGTCCTTAAGGCTCACCAAGATTGTGAGGCACGCTGGGTTGAACTTTACGACAGAAGAACAGACGCATCCGAGAACTTTCGTAAGGTAGCTTCAGACAGAATATATACCGCTATAAAGGAAAGTATAAAGGAGGTAAAATGAAAACAGTAGCACAAGTAGCTCATATCTTCGGAGTAACTAAACAGACGGTTCACTACTGGATGCTCCGAGGAACGCTCAAAGCCAAGAGAGTTGGCTGGTATTTCATTATTGAAGATGATGAGGTTGAGAGGTTAAAGAAGATAAGGGAGGAGATAAAATAAAATGTTTACTAAAGGGGAATGGATAGCAAGTTTTAACCCTAGTGTAACTGGACCCACAACGCCAACTATTACACCTGTTTGCGGTGGTAGGAATTGGCCTTATAGAACTATCAATATTGGAGAAGAAACCATTGCCATTATACCAGCCCCAGATAAAAACAAGGCACATATACCCGACATTGGTGAAATGGAAGCCAATGCCTACCTTATAGCCTCAGCCCCGGACTTGTATGAGGCATTGAAAGCGATTGTTGCTTTACCAGACTTTGCGATACCAGGCAAGTCATTTGTTCAAATATTTAATGCAATCGCCAAAGCAGAGGGTAAGTAGATACCTATTGAGGTTGAGAGATTAAAGAAGATAAGGGGTTGTAGTGCCACAACTAGCCAAGAGTAGTATTCTCAGGCTCAGGAGGGCTTACATTCTCATCATTCAGGAGTGGATTGGCTTGACAATATATATCTAATAATAACTGTGCTCCAACGTATATGTCCTCTAGCTCAGTATGTATCAACTCATCCCGCCCATTTTCTAGGATAAGCAAAGCAATCTCACTTCGGTTTTTATTTGTCTCTAGTCTCTCTTTTAGCCAATCATTTTCCATTTCTTACCGCCCGAAGATAAGTTATTGCATCGTATAGGTCCTTAAATCCCACTAGTTTATCTTCGTTAGGATATAAAACAACGGTCGGGTTACATACATGGCTCCCAAAGAAGCCGTTTTGTTGAGCATAATCATCATAAACTGCATAGGTTCCAGTCCTGATAGCCACGCATTCCTGGTCATTATAGCGATACTGTTCCATTGCCGCTATGTGCTGATGTTCCACAACTGTTATCCTAGACCCAGAGCAATACATCCTTTGATATTGCTTACAGCTATGAGTTAAATTAAAGCTGGAACTGAAGCGGCCTTTGTGCTGCCGCAGTATCGGATAAAGCATCTTCCCTACCTTGAGGTTCACAATCCCCCCATGCTTTGTATAAACGAGCCTTAACCTATGGGCTAAC